>JACCDR010985678.1_pt1 | contig 112163 bp, 106 predicted proteins | sample 7446431 | NCBI WGS metagenome assembly JACCDR01 (sample SAMN15323443, study PRJNA562643) | freshwater metagenome | isolation source: river surface water | place: USA:Blue River Watershed | collected 2017-08-17
GGCGGCAGCAGGCGCTCCAGCCGCTCGCGCAGGGCGGGCAGGGCCTGCGCGCGCTGCGCGCCCACGGCACCCAGGGCATCCGCCAGCACCAGCGTCAACCCCGCGCCGCCGCCGGGGGCCTGTGCCAGCCCGCGCGCCAGTCCCGCCAGCTGCGTGTCGTCGATCTCGTGGCCACCCGCCGCCAGCAACACGCCGCGCAGCACGGCGCCTGCGCGCTGGAGGTCCGCCGCCGGTGTGCCGGCCAGCGTGGACGCCAGCGTGGCCAGCAGGGTTGCTGGCATGTCGGTGCCGCCCAGGTGGTGGCCGAGCGCGCGGCCCGCCTCCTGTAGGTCCTCGGGCGTGAGCATGTCCAGGCCCACCAGGTCAGGCCAGGGCGGCAGGCGATCGGCCAGCGCCTGCGCCGACAGGCCGGGGTGCAGCGTCGCCTCGAACAGCCCGCGCACGGTGGCCAGGGCCTCGTCGCGCGGCACGGGGTCGGCGGATCCTTCCCGGCGTGCGGCCAGGGACTGCAGCACCGCCTGTGCATGCGTGGCCCGCCAGTCGCTACCGCCCGCCACCGCATCCATCATCGCGCGCACATCGGCGCCTGCCTGGCGGTCGTGGATCTCGTCGCGTGCGGCGGCCGCCGCCTGCAGCACTTCGCACAGGAGCCGGGGGCTGAGGTGTCGAGAGCTGCCCAATCCCCGGCCGAAGCCGGCCAGGCCTTCGGCCCGGCGCGGCGCGTCCTGGCGCAGCAGCCAGGCCAGCACCAGCGCCGTTTGCGAGAACACCAGGTCCGGCCGGTCCCGCAGCTCGCGCAGGGCGTGCAGCGCCAGGTGCCCGGCCACGCTGGCCAGGGCCTGCGGGGTGCGAGGCGGGTGCGCGTCGAGCGCGCGCAGCACGAAGGGTACGAGGCCCTCGGCGTTCAGCTCCCCCGCCACCATCCGCAGCCAGGCCGCGAACAGGATCGCGGGCTGCGGATCGGCCTCGCCGAAGGTCATCACCGCGCCCAGCAGCCGGTGCAGGTGCGCCTCGCCGCGCTCGTCGTGCGTCACCTCGTCGATGCCCTGGAGCACCGGGTAGGCCACGCCGCACTGGGACGCGAAGTCCGGTTCGCGCCGCGCCGCCTCGCGCGCGGCCTCGAGCACGGCGTGCAGCAGGGGCGGTGGCAAGGGAGAGGGCAGGGCGCGGCACAGGCTGCGGATCGCGGTGGCGACGGGTGCGTAGTCCTCGGGCAGGGGCGGCGCCAGCAACTGCGTGACCAGGGCGCGCAGCTCGGGCGCCGGGATCTTGCCGCCGCGCAGGTCCTGCGCCTTGCGCTCACGCAGCCAGGGCTGCAGGATGGCCTCACCGAATGCCGTGACAGCCTGGGCACCGGGCGGACGACGCGGGCAGGCCTTGGTCTCCGGGTCCGGGTCACCTGCGGGGACGGCCGACTCGGCCGTCCTGCCTGCGCCTGTCGGGCCTGCGCGGCCGCGGGCTTGCGCGCCCGCCTCCGTGAGCACCATGTCATCTCCCTGGTTGTGATGTCCTTGGTATTACAGCAAGGCGCATCCCAGGCTGTCCGTGCGTTGGCTGACGACCTGCGCGGGCCTGTCCCGCGGGCGCGGCCTCAGGCGGCGAACAGGTGTTCGGCGGTCTTCTCGATGAGTTCCAGCGTGGCCTGCTGCGTCAGCGTGGTGGGGCGCTGCGAACTGATCGCGATCGACAGGCGGCTGCACAGGCGGGGCGAGCCGATGGGGCGCAGCGTGAAGGCCTGGGGCCGCGCCGAGGTCTGCACCGCGATGTGCGAGAGCACGGCGCTGCCCGCGCCGTCGGCCACCAGTTCCAGGATGGCGGCGGGCCCGTCGATCTCCAGCGCGATGGAGGGCTTGAGGCCCAGGTCCGCCAGCGCCGATTCCACCTGCATGCGGAGGGCGTTGGGCCGGCTGGGAATCACCAGTGGCACGTCCGCCAGTTCGCGCAGGGGCAGGGCGCGCGGGGTGGCCGGCGCCGCCTTGCCCGCGCGCGCCGTGTGCGCCTGCACCAGGAACAGTTCCTCGTCCACCAGGGGCCGCAGCTCCAGCTCCGGCGAGGGCGTGGCGTTGTAGATAAGGGCGATGTCCAGCCGGCCGGCGACCAGGGCCTCGCGCATGCCGCCCGACAGGCCCTCGGTGATCGACAGGCTGGCCTCCGGCAGTCGCTGGCGGAAGGCGCGGCTCAGGGGGACCGCCAGCACCCGCGCGATGCTGGGCGGCAGGCCCACCACCACCCGGCCGGCCAGCGCCCCGCGGGCACGCTCCAGGTCCTCGCGGGCGCGGGCCACCTGGTGCAGGATGCCCCGGCCATGCTCCATCAGCAGCTTGCCCGCCTCCGTGGGCGTGGCCCCGCGCCCGTTGCGCACCAGCAGCGACTGGCGCAACTCCACCTCCAGCAGCCGCACCTGGCGGGACAGGGCCGGCTGCGCCACGTACAGCGCGATGGACGCGCGGGTGAAGCTGCCCAGCTCCGCCACCCGCACGAAGTACTCGATCTGCTTGAGGTCCATGGTCTGCGTGGTTGTGTATAGCTTTGTAGGGATTATGCTGCTTTGTTATAGCTGCTAGTCGGGGGGCGACCTGTCAGCCGGCGGGGTCGCGCGGGACAATCCCGTGATGCAAGCTGACGCTACCCCTGCCATGTCCGCCATGCCCGCCATCCGGGGCATTTCCTCGATGGCCACCCGCCAGCTGCTGGCGGAACTGGTGAAGGACTACCAGGCGGCCACCGGCCAGGCCGCCGCCATCGAATCCGTCGGCGGGGTCGATGCCGCCAAGCGCGTGCAGGCCGGCGAGGCCTTCGACGTGGTGATCCTGGCCTCCGACGCCATCGACAAGCTCATGGCCGCCGGCTGCCTGGTGCCCGGCTCCAAGGTGGACCTGGTGCTCTCGGGCACTTCGGTGGCCGTGCCCGCCGGGGCGGCGCATCCCGACATCGCCAGCGAAGAGGCCGTGAAGCAGGCCGTGCGGGCCGCGCCCTCGGTGAGCTACTCCACCGGCCCCAGCGGCGTCGCGCTGGCCAAGATGTTTGAACGCTGGGGCATCGCCGACCAGGTGAAGGACAAGATCGTCACCCCGCCGCCCGGCACGCCCGTGGGCTCGCTGGTCGCCAGGGGCGAGGTGGCGCTGGGCTTCCAGCAACTGAGCGAACTCATTCACGTCGAAGGCATCGCCATCGTCGGCCCGCTGCCGCCGGCCATCGCCATCGACACCATTTTTTCCGCCGCCGTCTGCCAGCGCACGGACCGTGCCGCCGACGCACAAGCCCTGCTGGCCTTCATGGCCTCACCCGCCGCGGCCGACGCCAAGCGCCGCCAGGGCATGCAACCCGTTTAACGAAGAAAGACCCAGGAGCCCCACATGAGCCTGATCATCGATTGCCACGGCCACTTCACCACGGCCCCGAAGGCGCTGGAAAACTGGCGCAACCAGCAGATCGCCGGCATCCAGGACCCATCCCAGATGCCCAAGGTCGCCGACCTGAAGATCTCCGACGACGACCTGCGCGAAGCCATCGAGACCAACCAGCTCAAGCTGATGAAGGAACGCGGCAGCGACCTGACGCTGTTCTCCCCGCGCGCCAGCTTCATGGCCCACCACATCGGCGACTTCAACGTGTCCTCCACCTGGGCCGCCATCTGCAACGAGCTGGTGTTCCGCGTGAGCCAGCTGTTCCCCGAGCACTTCGTGCCCGTGGCCATGCTGCCCCAGTCCCCCGGCGTGGACCCGGCCACCTGCATCCCCGAGCTGGAGAAGTGCGTCAAGGAATACGGCGCCGTCGGCATCAACCTGAACCCGGATCCCTCCGGCGGCCACTGGACCAGCCCACCGCTGACCGACAAGCACTGGTACCCCATCTACGAAAAGATGGTGGAGTACGACCTGCCGGCCATGATCCACGTGTCCACCAGCTGCAACGCCTGCTTCCACACCACGGGCGCGCACTACCTGAACGCCGACACCACGGCCTTCATGCAGCTCATTCAAGGCGACCTGTTCAAGGACTTCCCCACGCTGAAGTTCCTGATCCCGCACGGCGGCGGCGCGGTGCCTTACCACTGGGGCCGATTCCGCGGCCTGGCGCAGGAGATGAAGAAGCCCCTGCTGTCCGAGCACGTGATGAACAACGTGTACTTCGACACCTGCGTGTACCACCAGCCGGGCATCGACCTGCTCAACACCGTGATTCCGGTGAAGAACGTGCTGTTCGCCTCCGAGATGATCGGCGCCGTGCGCGGCATCGACCCCACCACCGGCCACTACTACGACGACACCAAGCGCTACATCGAGGCCAGCACCATCCTCAGCGCCGAGGACAAGCACCAGATCTACGAGGCCAACACCCGCCGCGTGTTCTCCCGCCTGGACGCGCGCCTGAAGGCCGCCGGCAAGTAAGCCCCGGCCCCGTCAACCCCTACACAAGGAACCAGACACCATGTACGAACTCGGCGTCGTTTATCGCAACATCCAGCGCACCGACCGCGCCACGGCCGATGCCCTGGGCAAGCTGGGCTCCGCCACCGTCCACGAGGCCATGGGCCGCGTGGGCCTGATGAAGCCCTACATGCGACCCATCTACCCCGGCGCCCAGGTCTCCGGCACCGCCGTGACCGTGCTGCTGCATCCCGGTGACAACTGGATGATGCACGTCGTGGCCGAGCAGATCCAGCCCGGCGACATCGTGGTTGCCGCCATCACCGCCGACTGCACCGACGGCTACTTCGGCGACCTGCTGGCCACCAGCTTCCAGGCCCGTGGCGCCCGCGCCCTGGTGATCGACGCCGGCGTGCGCGATGTCAAGACGCTGCAGGAGATGAACTTCCCCGTGTGGAGCAAGGCCATCAGCTCCAAGGGCTGCATCAAGGCCACCATCGGCTCGGTGAACATCCCCGTGGTGTGCGCCGGCATGAGCGTCAACCCCGGTGACGTCATCGTCGCCGACGACGACGGCGTGGTCTGCGTGCCGCGCGCCATCGCCGCCAAGACCCTGGAGGCCGCCAGCGCCCGCGAAGCCAACGAAGGCGAGAAGCGCGCCAAGCTGGCCTCGGGCGTGCTGGGCCTGGACATGTACAAGATGCGCGAGCCCCTGGAAAAGGCCGGCCTGCGCTACATCGACTGAGACAGGAACACGACGATGTCCAAACCCACCACCGGCGATTTCACCAAGACCCCCGGCTGGCTCGACTGGTTCGACGGCCCGAGCAAGCCCAAGTTCAAGCTGCCTGCGGGCGCTGTCGACGCGCACTGCCACGTTTTTGGCCCGGGCGCGCAGTTTCCCTATGCCCCCGAGCGCAAGTACACGCCCTGTGATGCCTCGAAGGAGCAGCTGTTCGCCCTGCGCGACCACCTGGGCTTCGAGCGCAACGTGATCGTGCAGGCCACCTGCCACGGCGCCGACAACCGCGCCCTGGTCGATGCGCTGGTCCACTCCGATGGCAAGGCCCGCGGCGTGGCCACCGTCAAGCGCAGCGTCACCGACGAGGAGCTGCAGGCCATGCACGCCGCCGGCGTGCGCGGCGTGCGCTTCAACTTCGTCAAGCGCCTGGTGGACTTCACGCCCAAGGACGAACTGATGGAGATCGCCGCGCGCATCGCCCCCCTGGGCTGGCACGTGGTCATCTACTTCGAGGCGGTGGACCTGCCCGAGCTGTGGGACTTCTTCACCGCGCTGCCCACCACCGTGGTGGTGGACCACATGGGCCGCCCGGACGTCACCAAGCCCATCGACGGCCCCGAGTTCGAGTTGTTCCTGAAGTTCATGCGCCAGCACCCGAACGTGTGGAGCAAGGTGTCCTGCCCCGAGCGCCTGTCGGTCACCGGCCCGAACGCGCTGGACGGTGAGCAGGCGGCCTACCGCGACGTGGTGCCCTTCGCCCGCAAGGTGGTCGAGGAGTTCCCCGACCGCGTGCTGTGGGGCACCGACTGGCCGCACCCCAACCTGAAGAACCACATGCCCGACGACGGCCTGCTGGTGGACTTCATTCCCCACATCGCGCCCACCGCCGAACTGCAACGCAAGCTGCTGGTGGACAATCCCATGCGCCTGTACTGGAAAGACTGAGATGTCCCTGCATAAACCCTACCTGGACGTGCCCGGCACGACCATTTTCGACGCCGACCAGAGCCGCAAGGGCTACTGGCTCAACCAGTTCTGCATGTCGTTGATGAAGGCCGAGAACCGCGCCCGCTTCAAGGCCGACGAGCGCGCCTACCTCGACGAGTGGGCCATGACCGAGGACCAGAAGCAGGCCGTGCTCGCGCGCGACCTGAACCGCTGCATCGCCCTGGGCGGCAACATCTACTTCCTGGCCAAGATCGGCGCCACCGATGGCCGCAGCTTCCAGCAGATGGCCGGCTCCATGACCGGCATGTCGGAAGAGGAATATCGCAACATGATGATCAACGGCGGCCGCTCCCCCGAGGGCAACCGCTATGTCGGGGAGAAGAAATAATGGCTCGCATCACCGCCAGCGTCTACTCGTCCCACGTGCCCGCCATCGGCGCCGCGCTGGACCTGGGCAAGACGCACGAGGACTACTGGAAGCCCGTGTTCGCGGGCTATGACTTCACCAAGCAGTGGGAAGCCTCCGGCAAGCCCGACGTGGTCTTCCTGGTCTTCAACGACCACGCCACCGCGTTCAGCCTGGACTTCATCCCGACGTTTGCCATCGGCACCGCCGCGCAGTTCACGCCGGCCGACGAGGGCTGGGGCCCGCGCCCCGTGCCCATGGTCCATGGCCACCCGGAGCTGGCCGCGCACGTCGCGCAGTCCGTCATCCAGCAGGACTTCGACCTGACCATCGTCAACAAGATGGACGTGGACCACGGCCTGACCGTGCCGCTGTCCCTGATGTTCGGCCAGCCCCAGGAGTGGCCCTGCAAGGTCATTCCCTTCGCCGTGAACGTGGTGCAGTACCCCGTGCCCTCGGGCCGCCGCTGCCTGCAGCTGGGCAAGGCGATCCGCAAGGCCATCGAGTCCTTCGACCAGGACCTGAACGTGCAGATCTGGGGCACGGGTGGCATGAGCCACCAGCTGCAGGGCCCGCGCGCCGGCCTGATCAACAAGGAATGGGACAACGCCTTCCTGGACCGCCTGATCGCCGACCCCGAGGGCCTCGCCGACGTGCCGCACATCGAGTACGTGCGCGAGGCCGGCTCCGAAGGCATCGAGCTGGTGATGTGGCTGATCGCCCGCGGCGCCATGGGCGACCTGGCCGGCGGCAAGCCGCCCAAGACCCTGCACCGCTTCTACCATGTGCCCGCGTCCAACACCGCCGTGGGCCACCTGATCCTCGAGGAACAACAATGACCATCAAAGTCGCACTCGCCGGCGCCGGCGCCTTCGGCGCCAAGCACCTGGACGGCATCAAGAACATCGACGGCGTGGAGGTGATCTCCCTCGTCGGCCGTGAGCTGGGCAAGACCCAGGAGATCGCCGACAAGTACGGCGTCAAGCACGTCACTACCAACCTGGCCGACTCCCTGGCCATCCAGGAAGTGGACGCCGTCATCCTGTGCACGCCCACGCAGATGCACGCCGACCAGGCCATCCAGTGCCTGCAGGCCGGCAAGCACGTGCAGGTGGAAATCCCCCTGGCCGACAGCCTCAAGGGCGCGCAGGACGTCGTGGCGCTGCAGAAGCAGACGGGCCTGGTCGCCATGGTCGGCCACACCCGCCGCTTCAACCCCAGCCACCAGTGGGTGCACAAGAAGATCCAGGCCGGCGAGTTCAACATCCAGCAGATGGACGTGCAGACCTACTTCTTCCGCCGCACCAACATGAACGCGCTGGGTGAGCCCCGTTCCTGGACCGACCACCTGCTGTGGCACCACGCCGCCCACACCGTGGACCTGTTCGCCTACCAGTGCGGCAGCCCCATCGTGAAGGCCAACGCCATCCAGGGCCCGATCCACCCGACGCTGGGCATCGCCATGGACATGAGCATCCAGCTCAAGGCCGCCAACGGCGCCATCTGCACGCTGAGCCTGTCCTTCAACAACGATGGCCCGCTGGGTACCTTCTTCCGCTACATCGGCGACACGGGCACCTACATCGCCCGCTACGACGACCTGGTCAACGGCAAGGAGGAGAAGATCGACGTGTCCAAGGTCGACGTGTCCATGAATGGCATCGAGCTGCAGGACCGCGAGTTCTTCGCCGCCATCAAGGAAGGCCGCGAGCCCAACTCCAGCGTGGCCAAGGTGCTGCCTTGCTACGAAGTCCTGCACCAGCTGGAGCAGCAACTGCTGTAAGCTGCGCACGCAGACCTCGGCCCGCGCCCGCTGCCTGCAGCGCCGCGGGCCTTTTTCCTTTACGGAGACCCCTTCCATGAAGACCCGCAAGATCGGCCCCTTCGACGTCAGCGAAATCAGCCTGGGCTGCATGAACCTGTCCCACGCCTACGGCTCGCCGCCGGACGCGCAGCAGGGCGAGCGCCTGTTGCTGGCGGCGCTGGAGGCCGGCGTGACGATGTTCGACACCGCCGCCCTCTACGGCTTCGGCGCCAACGAGACGCTGGTGGGCAACGTCCTCAAGCCGCACCGCGCCAGGTTCACCCTGGCCAGCAAGGGCGGCATGGCCGGCGTGCCGGGTGCGGACGGCGTGATGCGCCGCGTCATCGACGGCCGCCCGGAGACGATCCGCAGGAACTGCGAGGACAGCCTGCGTCGCCTGCAGACCGACGTGATCGACCTGTACTACCTGCACCGCTGGGACAAGAAGGTCCCCATCGAGGACAGCGTGGGCGCGATGAGCCGGCTGGTGGAGGAGGGCAAGGTGCGGGCGCTGGGCCTGTCCGAGGTGTCGGCCACCACCTTGTCCAAGGCGCACCAGGTGCACCCCATTGCCGCCTTGCAGACCGAGTACTCCCTGTGGACCCGCAACCCCGAGATCGCGGTGCTGCAGACCTGCCGCAAGCTGGGTACGGCCTTCGTGGCCTTCAGCCCGGTGGGGCGGGGGTTCCTGGGGGGCAAGCTGCATGACGTGGCGAGCCTGGACGCCAAGGACATCCGCAAGGCCATGCCGCGCTTCTTCCCCGAGAACTACGCCGCCAACCTGCGCCTGCTGCCCGATTACCAGGCCCTGGCCAGGGAAGCCGGCTGCACCCCGGCCCAGCTGGCCCTGGCCTGGCTGCTGCACAAGGGACCGGACATCATCCCCATCCCTGGCACGACCCGCGTGGAGCACCTGCGGGAGAACCTGGCCGCGGCCGATGTGCGCCTGGACGCCGGGCTGGTGGAGCGCCTGGAAGCCCTGGTGAGCGACCGCACGGTGGTGGGCAACCGCTACCCCGAGTCGGCGCGGGCCGAGGTGGATACCGAGGAGGCCTGAGCGGTCCCTCCTGACCTTTGTCGGGGCTATCTCGGGCCTCTCCTGTCCCCGGGTTGTCGGGGGGCTGACGGCAGCGGTGACTGGGCGGAACTGGGGGCCGCCGACGACGACTGAGTCAGGTCGCCTGCACGACGCCGGATTCGCGCGCGCCGGGGCAGGGAGACTGACCGGAGACGTCCCATGCAAACCACCGTCAGCTTCAAGAGCGCTTACGCGGCCATCGACCACCTGCTGCCTCCCGCGGACGCCAAGCATGTCGACCATTCCAACCCTGAGGCCCAGGCCGCCCAGGTAGCGCATGAGGGCGCGGTGCTGAAGGGGTTGGACCAACTTGCCCGCAGTGCCGACGCCCATGCCGCGTCCGAAGCGGTGGAGGTCCTGATGAACGTCGCGGCGCTGGGTTCAACGCGCATCGCGCTGGCGGATCGGGCCGTCAGGGTCCTCAGCGCGCTGCACGATGACGCCAATGTCCCACCCCATCTCAAGTCGGCGATTCGCCAGCAGGCCCTGGCCCTGCGTGACTACACCCAGGCCGTTGGCAGGCCGGCGAAGCCATGCTCCGATGGCAAGGGAGCTGCTGTGGAAGAGCCGCCCGCAGCCGCAAAGGTCCCTGGCGCGCTGCCGGCAGCCCTCCGCTTCATGGCGGTTCAGGCCCTCCAGGACGGGGATGCGAAAGCCCTCCACGATCGCTTCAAGGCCGATACCGAAGCATTGCGTGCCAGCTACACCGAGGCGGCCGGCCATTCGCCCTTGCGCAAGGCTCGCGAATCCGCAAGCCCGCGCGCCGTTACCCCCGAGGCGGTGGAACGGGCGCTGGCCGGACTGACCCAGGTCAGGGTGATCCCCCGGGTCTTCACCCTTCCCCAGCATAGTTCCCCGGCGGAACGCACGACCTTCGAGGCAGCCGTCTGGCAACTGGTCAGCCAGGGCATCGAATTCGAGGATGGCAACGACATCGATGCACCCGTACGGCCCGGCGTGCTGGTGCTGCGCGTGACGGGGGCGCCAGGCCAGGCAGACCGCTGGATGGCACTGTTGGCGGTCCCGTCCCAAGACAAGGCGGGACAACAGGACATCCTGCTCCTGCACAGCAAGAAGGAGCACCCTGACGTCTTCAGCGCCGACCTGATGGCGTGGCTGGCCACGGCATTGCCTGGCGGGGTGGCGCATGTCGCGGTGGCGGGCTTCTCACGCCCCGAGCCGATGCCGGATGACGGGGGGCTGTTCCTTGCCCACCAGATCCGCCAGTTCGACCAGGCGCTGGCCAGTGACGGCGCCCACGCCGCGCGCAAGACCGGGGCCGCGAAGAGCCAGTTGGATGAAGCGGTGATCGACTGGTGCAAGAAGTCCCGTGCCGACCAGCGTGCCGCCCTGGCCACCTTGCCCGGCATGCAGGACGCCCGCGGGCCAGGACCCGTGAGCCCGCCCCTCAAGCCTGTGCCCGCGACCGCCTGGTGGACGCGGGGCTGAGGGCCGCCCCGCTGAGGGCGGGCGCCACCACCGCGATCAACTGCTCCCGCAGCCACCGGTGCGCGGCATCCTCCTGGTGCCGCGCATGCCACAGCGCATACATCGGCATGCGCGGGCAGGCCACCGGCGGCTCGCAGCTTTCCAGGCCCGCCATCGACTGGCGGGCCATCAAACCCGGTACCGTCGCCAGCAGCGCCGTCCCGCGCACGAAGCCGGGCAGGGCGCTGAACTCCGGCACCATCACCGCAAAGCGCCGCCGGATCCCTTGCGCATCCAGCCGCTGGTCCAGGTCCAGCCCCCGGCGCGGCTCGTAGACCACGGTGGCGTGGTCGGCGGCCAGGTAGTCCTGGCGTGAGATGGGCGCCTTGCGCACCGCCGGGTCATAGAACACCCGCCAGCGGTCCTCGAACAAGCGCTTTTGCAGGATGTCGCTGCCCTCGGGCGGGCGCGGGCTGATCACCAGCTGGCATTCGTCGTTGCGCAGCATCTCCAGGCGGGGCACGCCCGACGGGATCACCCGCAGCGCCAGCCCCGGCGCCTGCGCCCGCAGGCGCGCTGCCAGCGCGGGCAGCAGCAGGTCCCGCTGGAAGTCGTTGGCGGCAATCGTCAGTGTGCCCCCCCACCGCGCCGGCTCGAACGCCCCATGCAAGGCGAACCGCTGCATCGCCCCCAGCAGCTCCCGCGCCGGCTGCGCCAGCGCCTCGGCCCGCGCCGTGGCCACGATGCCTCGCCCCGACTTGACGAACAGCGCGTCTGCCGTGATCGCCCGCAGCCGCTCCAGCCCGTGGCTCACCGCCGACTGCGTCACCCCCAGGCGCTGCGCCGCGCCGGTCACGCTGCCCGCCTCCAGCACCGCCAGCAGCAGCTGCAGCAGCCGGCCATCGAGTTCGGATCCATCGATCTTGTTCATGGGTCTGATGAGGATTGATCTGTTTATCTTTTGTAATGCGGCGCGGAGACTGCGGCCCTGACACAGGTCAAACGAACGGAGACTTCGATGCCCGCCCCCCACGTCCCCTACGCCCCCATCCCCGGCACCACCCTGTTCGACGGCGAACAGGCCAAGAAGGGTTACGCCCTCAACCGAATGTGCTTCTCGTTCAACAGCGCGGACAACCGCGCCGCCTTCAAGGCCGACGAGGAGGCCTACATGCGCCAGTACGGCCTGAACGCCGACCAGGCCGACGCGATCCGCCAGCGCGACGTGCTGCGCCTGATCGACGTGGGCGGCAACGTGTACTACCTGGCCAAGTTCGCCGGCATCCTGGGCCTGGACGTGCAGGACCTGGGCGCCGCCCAGACCGGCATGACCAAGGAGGCCTTCAAGGCCATGCTGGTCCGGCACAACGAGCAACCCGACACCTTCACCGCCTGAGCGCACAAGGAGACACCCCATGGCAAAGATCCTCGGTGGCCTGACCACCTCCCACGTGCCCGCGATCGGCGGCGCCATGGCCAAGGGCCTGCAGAACGAGCCGTACTGGAAGCCCTTCTTCGACGGCTACACGCCGGTGCGCGAGTGGCTGCAGGAGGTCAAGCCCGACGTGGCGGTGGTGTTCTACAACGACCACGGCCTGAACTTCTTCCTGGACAAGATGCCCACCTTCGCCGTGGGCGCGGCGGCCGAGTACCGCAACGCCGACGAGGGCTGGGGCATTCCCACGCTGCCGCCGTTCAAGGGCGAGGTGGACCTGTCCTGGCACATCATCAACCACCTGGTGGACCGTGAATTCGACATCACCACCTGCCAGGAGATGCTGGTGGACCATGCCTTCACGCTGCCGCTCAAGCTGTTCTGGCCCGAGGAGATCCCGGTGACAACGGTGCCGGTGTGCATCAACACCGTGCAGTTCCCGCTGCCCTCCGCCAAGCGCTGCCTGGACCTGGGCCGCGAGGTGGGCAAGGCCATCGAGGGCTGGGACAGCGACAAGAAGGTGGTGGTGATCGGCACCGGCGGCCTGTCGCACCAGCTGGACGGCCAGCGCGCGGGCTTCATCAACAAGCCCTTCGACCTGAAGTTCATGGACAGCCTGGTCAACGACCCGTCCTGGGCCACGCAGTACTCCATCCATGACCTGGTGGAGAAGACCGGCACCCAGGGCGTGGAACTGGTGATGTGGCTGGCCGCCCGCGGCGCCGTGCCGGGGCCGGTGCGCAAGGTGGCGTCCAACTACCACATCCCCATCTCCAACACGGCAGCCGGGATGATGGCGCTGGAAGCGGTGTAAGCCGCGCAGCCCTCAGGCACATGGCAAGCCCCGGCCGGAGGGTCGGGGCTTTTTGTCGTCAGCCAGGCGTGCGACACATCCCGTCGGCCTGTCCCAGAATGGTCGGTGATGACCCAGGCCCTGCGCCCCCAGTACCACCTTCGCCCATCACCCGCGGGGCTGTTGGCCTGGGATGTGCGCCGCCTGATCGCACTGTCCGCGGCGCTGGCGGTCGTCGACATTCCCCTGGCCCGGATCGCGGAGCTTGATACGGCGCACTGGTACATCCCTGAGGGCGTGCCCACCTGCCGCAGCGTCGCTGCGCACTGTGCGCTGATCCTGGCCGCTGACGACCGCCATCCCATCATCCTCGACGCCGACGGTCGGGTGATGGATGGCATGCACCGGGTCTGCAAACGCCTGCTGGCCGGGCGAGAGACGATCCCGGCCGTGCAGTTCGAAAACGATCCCGAGCCGGATTTCGTGGGCGTTCAGCCGGATGATCTTCCCTATGAATCCTGGGCTGTTTGACACCCAGGGTCAGGGCCCGCTGCGCAAACGCCTCAGGCGTGCTCCGGGTGCGGATGCTCGAGGGGCGGATTGCCAGCCTTGAACAGGTTCTGGATCTGTTCACGGAGCTCTGGCGTGTCCTGGTGGCCATGCACGGCCACGGCGTGCTGTACGGCCGCCTCGAGCAGCTCCTTGTCGGAGTCGGCGACGATGGCCACCGTGCAATGGGATTCGCTGGGGAACTCCCGGCAGTCGATGTACTTGCGGGTCATGGGGCCTCCTGGAGGCAGATGGGGTACATCTCACCATAGCCCTCCGCGCGGGCGATTCAAGCCGGCGTGCGTGGCTTACCCCGTCAGCCGGAGGATGACGACGAGGCCGCGCTCGTGGTCGAGGTGGAGGTCGCGGAGGTCATGGTCGTCGTCGTGCTGCTGCTGGCGGTGGTTTCCGTCGGCTCCACCACCGGCACGGCGGCCGGGCCGCGTGCCCGCTGCCACGCCAGCGCCAGCCGCCCGAACTGGGCGCGCGCCGCCTCGCTGTCCGCGTGGTCGGCCAGGAAACACTCACGCGCGCGCGTCAGCAGCTGCGGCGTGACCGCGGCCAGGTTGCGCTGCACGATGCGATACAGGATGGCCGCGCGCAGCGCCGGCGCCACCTTGGCGTGGCGGCCCGCCTCCAGGTCGCCCAGCATGCGCGCCATGCGCTCGGGACTCACATCCGTCCAGCGCCCCCCTGCCTCCAGCAGGTCCAGCTTCTGCGCCGTGTCCATGCCGGGCAGGGCGGAGACGGTGGCCGCATCGTTGGGGACCAGGGCCAGGCCGGTGCGCACGATGTCCTCCAGCGGCTTGGCCGCGGGCACCGACGCCTTGCCGGCCGCGTCGCCCTTGGTTTCGATGACATCCACCGTGTCGTCCGCCGCCGCATGGGCGATCGTGCTGCACACGGCCTGCGTGCGCCAGCGTGGCATCGGCCGGGCTTCGCCCATGGCCAGGCGGTGCACCAGTTCCATCAGGCGCGCCGTCGTGCAGTGCGGGACCAGCCGGGCGATGGCCACAGGCAGGGCCGTATCGAACTGCGCCTGCAGCGTCATGCCCGCGTCGAAGACCCAGTCCGGCTCGCGCCCGTGGCGCAGGCTGAGGGCCGTGCGCTGTTTGTCCGCGAAAGCCTGCAAGGCCCGGGCGGAGTAGGCCCGCGCCGCCAGCACGCCGCGCAGCAGCTCGACCCGGTCCTGCGCGGTGGCGGCGGCCTGCATCAGCGCCTCGAGGGCGGCGGCGACGCGGAAGTTCTGGTCATCCCAGCTCGCGCACAGGATGTGGGTGTTGTGCAGGCCCTCGATATCGCGCCGGCTGTCGGCCGGTGGATGCTCGCCATCGGTACGCAAGGGGCTGATCTGCAGGCCCCAGGCGAGCAGGCCCAGTTCCAGCGGGTCGAGGTCGGCGCGCAGGCACCGGCCGAGGATGGCCCGCGCCGTGGCCAGGTCCAGCGGCCCCAGTCCCGCCATGCCGAAGCCGCAGGCGTCGCGCGCGGCCCGCCCCGAGGCCGCGATTTCCACGAGGGCCTGCGCCACGGCCGCACGACGCAGGGTGCGCTCGCCAGCGGGCTGCATGAGGACGTGCACGGCCTGGGTCCAGGTCTCGGCTGGCAGTTCCGACCAGTCCTCGGCAGACACACCCGGCGGGCGCACGAGCGCCAGGCGCACCAGCCGCGCCGCCAGCAGCGGGCTGTCGGCCGCGGCGAACGCCGCGATGGGCAGGGCGGCCATGTACAACTCCGCAAATCCGATCTCCTCGCGGTCGAAACGCTCCGCGCAGGCCAGCGGCGCCTGCGCATCGACCAGGTCCGTCACGAACGCGGCGCCCGCATCGACCAGGTGTTCCGCCGGGGTCGAGGGTGCGGTGCACAGGCCGCGCAGGAAGGCACCCAGGGGCGCGGCGCAGCTGGGGGGAGGTCGCCGTCGTCGTCGAGGGACGGCAGCACCATCGCCAGGTGCACGTCGCGCCGGTGCGCCGCTGGCAGCTGCCAGTAGCCGATGCGCTCGGCCAGCTTGGCGCCCGCCACCTCCAGCTCGGTCGGTGCCAGCCGGCCCGCCAGCGCCTGGCGCACGACCTCGGCGCAGGTGCCCGAGGGGCTGCGCGGGCTCAGGCCGACCGGCAGGTGCTTGGTGGCATGCACCGCCGGCGCGTGGCCGCGGCTCACGCCACGCGCCTGCAGCGGTCGCGGCGACTGGCCAGGGCCGCCCTTTGCGTCGACGGGCTCCGGGTGCGCCAGGCCGGCGATGTCCACCCGCACACGCCGCAGGCCGGGCAGGGTGACCGGGCCCGTGGGCAGCCACAGCAGGCGGCTGCCATGCCGCATGACGCGGCTGGTCGGCGACGGCTGCGGCCCCAGGCGGGGCGCTGATGGCGGGTCGAGCAGCGACGGGGGTGAGGTGGTCCCGCCCGCCGACGTGGTGGACGACGAGGAGGCCGTGGTGCCCGCGCCCTGCAGGGGCGGACCGGGCAGCTTGCCAGGGGCGGGGGACTTGTCCATGGCCATACGAGGCGGGTTCGGCACATGCCGACTGCCATGATCCGCCGTTCCGCGTGGCGCTGGTGCTCTGCTGGATGCGCAGCGTCAGGCGGGCTTCAGTCCTGGCGTGGGCAGGCGTCGCTGTCCCCGGGACCGCGCAGCGCCCAAAGAAAAAGGGACCCGAAGGTCCCTTGGGCATGGCCCCGGTGGGCCATCTGCGCGCGCCGCGCTTACAGCGAGTCGATGAAGCTGCGCAGCTTGTCCGAGCGGCTGGGGTGCTTGAGCTTGCGCAGGGCCTTGGCCTCGATCTGGCGGATGCGCTCGCGGGTGACGTCGAACTGCTTGCCGACTTCCTCCAGCGTGTGGTCCGTGCTCATCTCGATGCCGAAGCGCATGCGCAGCACCTTGGCCTCGCGCGGGGTGAGGCTGTCGAGGATGTCCTTGACGACATCGCGCAGGCCGGCCTGCATGGCAGCCTCGATCGGCGCGGTGTTGCCGGTGTCCTCGATGAAGTCGCCCAGGTGGGAGTCGTCGTCATCACCGATGGGGGTTTCCATCGAGATCGGCTCCTTGGCGATCTTCATGATCTTGCGGATCTTGTCCTCGGGGATCTCCATCTTGGCCGCCAGGATGGACGCATCGGGCTCGAAGCCGAACTCCTGCAGGTGCTGCCGGGAGATGCGGTTCATCTTGTTGATGGTCTCGATCATGTGCACCGGGATGCGGATCGTGCGGGCCTGGTCCGCGATGGAGCGGGTGATGGCCTGGCGGATCCACCACGTGGCGTACGTGGAGAACTTGTAGCCGCGGCGGTATTCGAACTTGTCCACCGCCTTCATCAGGCCGATGTTGCCCTCCTGGATCAGGTCCAGGAACTGCAGGCCGCGGTTGGTGTACTTCTTGGCGATGGAGATCACCAGGCGCAGGTTGGCCTCGATCATCTCCTTCTTCGCATCACGCGACGAGGCCTCGCCCTCGTTCATCCGGCGGTTGATTTCCTTCAACTCGGCCAGCGGCACCACGACCTGCGACTGGATGTCGGCCAGCTTGGTCTGCAGCTCCTGGATCGGCGGGATGTTGCGCGCAATCACCGTGCTCCAGGGCTTGCCGGCAGCGGCCTGCTTCTCCACCCACTTGAGGTTCAGGATGTTGGCCGGGAACTCCTTGATGAAGGTTTCCTGCGGCATGCCGCACTTGTCGACGATGATGCGGCGCAGCTCGCGCTCCTTCTTGCGCACGTCGTCGACCTGGCCGCGCACCATGTCGCACAGCTTCTCGATGGTCTTGGCCGTGAAGCGGATCGTCATCAGCTCGGCGGACAGGGACTGCTGCGCCTTCACGTAGGCGGGCGAACCCCAGCCTTCCTTGTCGTAGATCTTGTGGATCTTCTCGAACAGGGCGGCGATGCGGTCGAAGCGCTCGAGCGCCTGGTTCTTCAGCTCCTCGAGCTTCTTGGTCAGGGCCTTGGAGCCGCCGTTGCCGTCGTCATCGTCGTCGGCATCGAACTCGTCGAAGTCTTCCTCGGCCACGTAGTCGTCGGCCTCGTTGGGGTTGGAGAAACCATCCACCACCGTGGAGATGACCACCTTGCCCTCGCGGATCTCGGCGGCCATGCGCAGGATCTCGGCGATGGTGGCGGGGGAGGCCGAGATGGCCTCCATCATGGCCATCAGGCCGCCTTCGATGCGCTTGGCGATCTCGATCTCGCCCTCACGCGTGAGCAGTTCCACCGTGCCCATCTCGCGCATGTACATGCGCACCGGGTCGGTGGTGCGGCCGAATTCGCTGTCCACGGTGGACAGGGCGGCTTCGGCTTCTTCCTCGGCTTCCTCGGTGGTCGCGGCGGTCGGGGTGGTGTTGTTCAACAACAGCATCTCGGCGTCGGGCGTCTGCTCGTACACCGCCACGCCGAGGTCGTTCAGCATGGTGACCACGGCTTCCAGGGTCTCGGCTTCCACCAGCTTTTCCGGCAGGTGGTCGGTGATCTCGGAGTGCGTGAGGTAGCCGCGGGTCTTGCCCAGCGTGATCAGGGTCTTCAGGCGCTGGCGGCGCTTGAGCATTTCCTCTTCGGTGAGGACGGCTTCGTCCAGGCCGAATTCCTTCATCAAGGCGCGTTCCTTCGCCTTGCTGATCTTCATGCGCAGGGGCTTGACCTTTTCGGTCGTTTCCGCCTCGGCCGGGGTGTCGTCGGCGAATTCGGCCTCGATGTCGGACATGTCGGCATCGTCGCCATCGGACTCGGCCTTGGCCGCGGCGGCCTTGGGCTTGCGGCCGCGCTTGGCGGGGGCCTTGGGCGGGGCGTCGGATTCGGCGGCGGCGGCCTTGGGCGGGCGGCCCGGCTTCTTCTTGGCGACCACGGGCGCGGCAGCCACTTCGGCGGCGGGCGCGGCCGCAGCGGCCTTGGTGGTCTTCTTGACCTCGTCCTTGGTCACGGCCTCATCGGCGGTCTTCTTGGCTTTGACGAGCTTGACGGGGGTCTTCGCAGCAGTCACTGGCTTGGCTTTCGCTTTCGTTGCGGGCTGGGCAGCCGCCTTCGCCTTGGGCTTGGCCGTCTCCTTGACGACCTTCAGCGCAGGCTTGGCAGCGGGCGAGCCGGGTTTGATCACTTTCTTGGCAACGGGTTTCGCGGCAGTCTTGCTGGCTTTTGCTGACTTCTGAGCGGGCATCGAGGAGATCTCCGGAACATCAAAAACATCGGCTGGGACACAAGCGCGCCACGAACCCGGCGCGGGAATTGACAGGCTGGCGCTTCCCTCAGGGGAAAGCAGCAACCCAGTGGCAAGATGGGAGGGCGAACATTTGGTGTGCAGTCCTTGCGGTAAGGGGGCGGGTCGTGCGCTGTTGGCACAGTTGGCCGGGCCCGGAGGTGCTGCTGTCGCTCTTGCCGGTAGCAAACCTTACATTATACCGCCTGCACGGCTTTTCAAGTGGCATCCCCCTGAATGTGGACAGGACGGGGCGTTGTGTGGCAAGCAAGCCACGGCCCGGCAAGCCACGGCCCGGCAGGCCTGCGATCAGGCCGGGCCGCCGCGGCTTTGCGCCACCAGTTCCTTCAGGCGCTCGTAGGCGGCCGGGTCGGTGGCGGCCCGGGCGGAGAGCTCCTTCATCTCCTCGGCCCGTTGGCGGGCATGCTCCAGCGCGAGGATCTGCCCCAGCTCGGTCGGGTCAGCCTCGATGTCGGCCGGCAGCTTGGCCATCAGGCCGATGGCAAAGCCTTCCTGCTCGTGCCCCTGCAGTTCCTGGCGCAACTGTTCCCAGGGCTGGGCCCCGTGGTCCTGCATGCGCGCGTCCAGCCACGCGAACAGCGGGCCGTGGGGGGCGGCGAGGTCGCACAGCAGGTGGTGGTCGTCGTTGGACAGGCGCTCCCAGCCGGCGGCATCGGCCAGCAGGATCTGCAGCGCCCGGTCGGCCCGGCCCGGCGGCAGGGTGCGCCCGGGCAGGCGCCGCGGCGCCCGGTCCTCGCCGCGGCGGCGCCAGGGCTTGTCGCCCCAGTCGCCCTTGCCGAACTTGCCCCCCTTGCCGGACTTGCCACGCCAGCCGCTGCTGCCGCCCTCGGGGTTCACGCCGCCCTCGGTGTTCCAGTCGACGCTGCCGCTGCCACCCCCGCCGCCCTCGTAGGGCTGGGGCTGCCAGCTGTCGGGGTCCCAGCCGTCGTCCGCAGGCGCCGTGGCGGTGAAGTCCCCCCGGTCCTTGCGCGGCCCGCGCTCGCCGCGCCGGCCGCCGCCGGCCTTGCTGCTCCACAGCGAGGCCAGCTCCCGCGCGTCCAGCAGGGCGTGGTCGGCCAGTTCGGCCAGCAGCTGGCGCTTGAGCGCGCCGTCGGGCAGCAGGCCCCACAGGGGCTGGGCGTTGGCCATCATGCGGGCCCGGCCCTCGGCGGTGGACAGGTCGCAGCCCTCGCGCGAGGTGTCGACAAGGAAGCGTGACAGGGGCGTGGCCTCGCCGACATAGCGGGAGAAGGCGTCGGCGCCGTGTTCGCGGATGTAGCTGTCCGGGTCGTGCTCGGGCGGCAGGAAGAGGAACTTCACCGAGCGCACGTCGGTGGCGTAGGGCAGGGCGCCCTCCAGCGCCTTGCGGGCGGCGCGGCGGCCGGCGGCGTCGCCGTCGAAGCTGAAGATCACGCTGTCGGTGAAGCGGAACAGCTTTTGCACGTGGTCCGTGGTGCAGGCCGTGCCCAGGGTGGCGACGGCGTTGGGAAAGCCCAGCTGCGCCAGGGCCACCACGTCCATGTAGCCCTCGGTGACGAGGACGAAGCCCTTGTCCCGCAGGGCGTTGCGGGCCTCGAACAGGCCGTACAGCTCGCGCCCCTTGCTGAAGACGGGGGTCTCGGGGGAGTTGAGGTACTTGGGCTTCTCGTCACCCAGCACGCGCCCGCCGAAGCCGATGCACTCGCCCTTGACGTTGCGGATCGGGAACATGACCCGGTCGCGGAAGCGGTCGTAGCGCTTGTCGTCCTCCTCGTTGACGATGACCAGGCCGGCTTCGGCCAGCAGCGGGTCGTCATAGTTGGGGAAGACGCTGGCCAGGCTGCGCCAGCCCTCGGGCGCGTAGCCCAGGCCGAACTGCCTGGCGATCTCGCCGGACAGGCCGCGGCCCTTGAGGTAGGCGATGGCCTTGGGCGAGGTCTTGAGGTGCTTGCGGTAGGACTCCCCCGCCTTCTCCAGCACCTCGGTCAGCGTGGCCTGCCTGGCCCGCTGCTGGGCCGCGCGTTCGCGGTCCTGGGGGGAGCGGTCGTCGTCGGGCACCTGCATGCCGAACTGGTTGGCCAGGTCCTTGACGGCCTCCACGAAGCCCATGCCGGCGTGCTCCATGAGGAAGCCGATGGCATTGCCGTGCTTGCCGCAGCCGAAGCAGTGGAAGAACTGCTTGGTGGGGCTGACCGTGAAGGACGGCGACTTCTCGCTGTGGAAGGGGCACAGCCCGGAGAAGTTCGCGCCGGTCTTTTTGAGCTGCACGTAGCGGCCGACGATCTCGACGACGTCGGCGCGCGCGATGAGCTCCTGGATGAACGACTCGGGGATGGCCATGGGAAGGGGCTATTGTGCCCCCTTGCCGGACCCCGGCGTGGCAGGCCTCAGTCGCCCATCACCACGCCCTCGCGCCGCGGATCGGCCCCGCCGAACCAGCCGCCCGGCACCCGGGTGATGGCCTGCAGCCCGCTGGTCATGGCCTGCTCGCGCACCTCCGCGCCCCGGCCCCGCAGTGCTTCGACGGTGGGCCCGGGAAAGCGCTTGTCCTCCAGCAGCGTCGGCCCGTTGTTGGAGCCGAAGTTCGGCAGGTTGATCGCCTGCTGCGCGTTCAGCCCCCAGTTCAGCACGCCATACAGCGTCTTGGCCGTGAAGTGGATGATCAGCGCGCCGCCCGGGCTGCCCAGGCTGCCCACGAGCTGGCCGGTGGCCTTGTCGAACACCAGCGTGGGCGCCATCGACGAGCGGGGGCGCTTGCCCGGCTGCACCCGGTTGGCGATGGGGGCGCCCTGGGCATCGGCGGGGGCGAAGCTGAAGTCGGTCAGCTCGTTATTGAGCAGGAAGCCCCCGCTGCGTGCGGCGTTGGTCGTTACCATCTGCCGGGCCCCGAACTGGTCCTCGATGGTCGTCGTCATCGCGATCGCGTGGCCCCACCCGTCCACGATGCTGATGTGGGACGTGCCGTACTCCACCTGGTCCGGCATCGGCGCGAAGCTCGTGCGCGCGCCGCCCGGGTTGCCCGGCTGGGCCACCTTCATGCTTTGCGGGCCGATCAGCTTCGCCCGTTCGGCCAGGTAGGCGGGATCGAGCAGGCTGGTCCAGCGCCCGGCGGGCGGCGCGACGAAGTCCGGGTCGGCCACGTACTGGCCCCGGTCGGCGAAGGCCAGGCGGGCGGCCTCGGTGTACAGGTGCAGCCAGTCGGCGGTCGGCAGCCCGTCCTGCAGCTTGAGCGTGGGGGCCTCCGTGCGATTGAGGATGCCCAGGATCTGGCCCACGGCGAGCGCGCCCGAGCTGGGCGGGGGGAAGCCGCAGATGCGCCACTCGCGCCCGCTGGCGGCGTAGTCGTGGCACAGGGCTTCGCGCTTCTTCGGCTGGTAGCCGGCCAGGTCGGCCAGCGTCATGCGGCCGGGGTTGGTGGGGTGCTTTTGCACCTTGTCCACGATGGCCTGCGCGATCTCGCCCTCGTGCAGGGCCCGGGCGCCCTCGGCCGCGATGCGCCGCAGCACGGCGGCCAGCTCGGGGTTGCGCAGGTTGAATCCCACGTCGCGCGGATCGCCGTCGGGCTTGTAGAAGTAAGCGGCGGCCACCGGGTCCTTCTTCAGGTGGGCATCGCCCCGGGCCAGGGTGTTCAGGCGCGGGCTGACCTTGAAGCCGCCTTCGGCCAGCGCGATGGCCGGCTGCAGCAGCTGCGACCAGGGCAGCTTGCCGTGCTGGCGGTGGGCCATCTCCAGCATGCGCACCGTGCCGGGCACGCCCACCGAGCGGCCGCCGACCACCGCGTCGTAGAACGGCAGGGGCTTGCCATCGGCGCCAAGGAAGAGTTTTTCGTCGGCCGCGGCGGGCGCGGTCTCGCGGCCGTCGAAGGCCTCCACTGCCTTGCCGTCCCAATGCAGCAGGAAGGCCCCGCCGCCGATGCCGCTGGACTGCGGCTCCACCAGGGTGAGGACCATCTGCACCGCGATGGCCGCGTCGATGGCCGAGCCGCCGGCCCGCAGGACCTGGTAGCCGGCATCGGTGGCCAGGGGGTTGGCCGCGGCGACGGCGAATCTCTTCGTGGCCCAGCCGGGCTTCTCGGTGATCCCGGAGGCCGCCTCCACCGCCGCCGGCGGCGGCTGGTAGGCGAAGGCCGGTGCGACCGTGGCCGGCGCGGAGACGGGGGCGGAGGCACAGGCGGCGAGCAGCGCCGCCGAGGCCAGGATGCAGAGCTTGGTGTTCATGGCAACTCCCGATGGGGCTGCCATGTTAGTTCCAAGCACTACGTTTGGGGGAGCCCGCCCGTCACCCGGGCGACGCTCCCCTGCGCGCGGGCGCGCGCTGGCGCGAGCCGCGCCTCAGCGCGGGGCCAGGCGGATCGCGCCGTCCAGGCGGATCACCTCGCCGTTGAGCATGTCGTTCTCGAAGATGTGGCGGGCCAGCTTGGCGTAGTCCTGCGGCGTGCCCAGGCGAGAGGGGAAGGGCACGGCGGCGGCCAGGGAGTCCTGCACCTCCTGGGGGAAGCTGAACATCATGGGCGTGCCGAAGATGCCGGGGGCGATGGTCATCACGCGGATGCCGTTGCGCGAGAGGTCGCGGGCGATGGGCAGGGTCATGCCGACCACGCCGCCCTTGGAGGCACTGTAGGCGGCCTGGCCGATCTGGCCGTCATAGGCGGCGACGGAGGCGGTGTTGATGATGCAGCCGCGCTCCCCGGTGGCTTCGGGCTCGTTGGTGCTCATGGCCTCGGCAGCCAGGCGGATCATGTTGAAGGTGCCCACCAGGTTGACGTTGATCACCTTCTGGAACACGGCCAGGCTGTGCGCGCCGTTCTTGCCCACGGTCTTCTCGGCGGGGGCGATGCCGGCGCAGTTGACCAGGCCCATCAGCTTGCCCAGGGATCGGGCCTTGGCCACCACGGCCTGGCCGTCGGCCTCGCTGGAGACGTCGCACTTGACGAAGGCGCCACCGATCTCGGTCGCCACCTGCTCGCCGCGGTCCTGCATGTCCGCGATGACGACCTGGCCGCCAGCGGCCGCCAGCATGCGCGCCGTGCCTTCGCCCAGGCCCGATGCGCCGCCGGTGACGATGAAAACCTTGCCCTGGATGTCCATGGAGTGCTCCTAGTCGTTTGAAAGGGTTGACGTTGACGTAAACGTCACATCATAGCCCGGGCTGGCGCAGGTGCGAAGCGGGCAGGGCCCCTGCACGCGGGCAAGAAAAAGCCCGGCCGGGGCCGGGCTGTGGCATGCGGGCGGCGGGGTGCCGCCCTGCGGTGCGCGGGCTTACTTGAAGCCCACGCGGTCCAGCATCTGCTGCACCTTCACGCTGTTGGCGCCCACGGCGGCCAGGGGGATGGTCTCGGCCTTGAAGTCGCCGCCGGTCATGGCCTTGAGGGCCGGGTTGGAGACGGCCACGCCCTTGGCGGTGGGCCACTCGTTGTTGCCGTTGGCGAAGTAGTTCTGGGCCTCGGCGCTGGCCAGGTACTCCAGGAACTTCACGGCGGCGGCGGGGTTCTTGCTGTTCTTGGCCACGGCGCCACCGGCGATGTTCAGGTGCGTGCCCCAGGACTGCTGGTTGGGGAACACGATGCCGACCTTCTCCATCAGCGCCTTGTCCTCGGGCGCATTGGAGCGCAGCAGGCGGGCGATGTAGTAGGTGTTGCTCACGGCGATCTGGCACTCGCCGGCGCCCACGGCCTTGATCTGGTCGGTGTCGCCGCCCTTGGGGTCGCGCGCCAGGTTGGCGACGAAGCCCTTGAGCCACTGCTCGGTCTTTTGCTCGCCCATGTGCTGCATCACGGAGCCGAACAGCGACAGGTTGTAGGGGTGCGAGCCGGAGCGGATGCAGATCTTGCCCTTGTGCTTGGCGTCGCCCAGTTCCTCGTAGGTGTCCACGTCCTCACGCTTGACCTTGAGCTTGTCGTACACCACCACGCGGGCGCGGGTGGAGAAGCCGAACCAGGGCGAGCCCTCGGCGCCAGCGGGGCCGCGGTACTGGGCGGGGATGGCGTCTTCCAGCACCTTGGACTTGACCGGGCGGAACAGGCCGTCCACCTCGCCCTTGTACAGGCGGGCCGCATCGACCAGCAGGATCACGTCGGCCGGGGAGGCAGCGCCCTCGGCCTTCAGGCGGGCCAGGATGCCCGCGTCGTCGCTGTCCACGCGGTTGATCCTGATGCCCGTGGCCTTGGTGAAGTTGGTGTACAGGGCCTCGTCCGTGGAGTAGTGGCGGGCCGAGTACAGGTTCAACACCTGCTCCTGGGCGCTGGCAGCACCCGTGGCGGCAGCCAGCAGCAGGCCGGCGATGACAACGGACGAACGGATCATGGACAAGGTTCCTTCCAAAGGTGGGAGATGGTTGTTGGCTGAATCATAAAGCAAACGCGAATCATTCGCGTTAAAAATCTGATCGGGCGGGGGATCGGGTGGGCGCGACCACGATCGCGTCGCTAGGGTTTGTCCTGTGGTGCAGGGGTGGCACCGGATTAAAGTGAACTCTGTATACGGAATACGGATGCCATCGCAAGGGGCGCCGGTTCGACTCCTTTCCTTGCCCTATCCCACCTGCCCGAGGACACGAGACGCATGAATACCCGCGACAAGAACACCCTGGCCGACGCGCCCGCCGAGAAGAAGCTGGTGCCGTATGGCGGCTACTTCACCAACAAGGTGCCCGGGCACGACCCCGAGCTGACCGAGGTGGGGCCGGGCACGCCGACCGGCGAGTACATGCGCCGCTTCTGGCACCCGGTGTGCATGTCGATGGAGCTGACGGATACGCCGCGCTTCCTGAAGATCCTGGGCGAGGAGCTGGTGGCCTTCCGCGACGGCAGCGGCCGCATCGGCCTGCTGCACGCGCACTGCGTGCACCGCGGCGCCTCGCTGGAGTACGGCAAGATCGAGGAGCGGGGCATCTCCTGCTGCTACCACGGCATGGTGTTCGACGTGGACGGCACCTGCCTGCGCGTGCCCTTCCCGCAGGGCGAGGAGGAGGAGGGCGAGCGCTATCGCTGCTCCATCCGCCAGGGCGCCTACAAGGCCTTCGAGCGCCACGGCCTGGTGTTCGCCTACATGGGCCCGCCCGAGCAGGAGCCGCCCTTCCCCGAGTGGGAAGGCAACTTCACCGTGGCCGACGGCGACGAGCTGGTGCCGTACAGCAACTTCCAGCACTGCAACTGGCTGCAGGTGCAGGACAACGCCGCGGACAACTTCCACACCATGGCCCTGCATGCCAAGCGCCAGGTGACGGGCGAGCACTACCAGGGCACCACCTTCGACGAGGTGGGCGCCGCGTCCATGGAGGTGCCGCCGGACATGCACTTCGTGCCGGTGCAGGGCGGGCGCAGCCTGGCCTGCGCGGGCGCGCGCCGCGCCGACGACGGCCACATGTTCATCCGCGTGCAGCACCAGGTGCTTCCCAACCTGAGCCTGCACGCCTACACCTCCGAGGACGGCAAGAAGAAGAAGCTGTTCAGCCGCTTCCACATGATCCGCTGGACGGTGCCGGTGGACGACCACAACAGCAAGATGATCGGCTGGCGCGTGATGGGCCCCGGCATCGACACGCGCGGCGTGGGCGACAAGTCCATGGTGGGCTACGAGACGATCGACTTCCTGGAAGGCCAGGTCGCCATGCGCCGGCCCGAGCGCTTCGGCAAGTACAAGCTGGAGGACATGCCGCCGATTCCCACGGACCACCGCGCCCGCGCCAACTACAAGGACTGCCAGTACGCGCCGGGTGACTACGAGGCCATCATCAGCCAGCGCCCGATCGCCGTGCACGCGCTGGAGAACCCCACCAAGTTCGACGCGGGCCTGTACATGTTCCGCAAGCTGCTGCGTGATGCCGTGCGCGGCGCCAACCCCAAGGCCTCGCCGGAGGAGTTCGCGGCCTGGCTGCGCGAGAACGCGGGCGCCCCCAACAGCTTCTGCTCGGGCAACGTGTTCGACCTGCCGGCGGGCCGCACCACCGAGGAGGAGGTGACGCTGCGCCGCCAGCTGGCGCGGGGCGTGGTAGCCATCCTCAATGAGGCCGAGGGCCTCAAGGGCACCGAGCGCACCCGCTTCGTGCAGGAGAAGATGGAAGCCTTGCAGCAGGACGTGCTGGCCAAGAGGCACGCATGAACGCGCCGTTTCCCGCCGAGGCGGTGCAGGCCGTGGCCGGCGTCGGCACCGGCACCGACAAGGGCACGTTGAGGCTGCAGGTGCGCGGCATCCGCCTGGAGGCCGAGGGCATCCACGCCTATGAGTTGTGCGACCCCGAGGGCGCGCCCTTGCCGCCGGTGGAGGCCGGCGCGCATGTGGACGTGCACCTGCCCGGCGGGCTGGTGCGCTCGTACTCGCTGGCGGGCGACCCGCAGGACCGCACGCGCTGGGTGCTGGGCGTGCTGCGCGAGGCCCGCGGGCGCGGCGGCTCCCGGGCCATGCACGAGGGCGTGCGGGTGGGGGACACCCTCACCGTGGGCGCGCCGCGCAATGCCTTCGCGCTGGACGCTGGTGAAGGCCCGGTGGTCCTGCTGGCCGGGGGCATCGGCATCACGCCGCTGAAGGCCATGGCCCATGCGCTGGCGCGCGCGGGCCGCCCGTTCGAGTTGCATTACTGCGCGCGCAGCTCGCGCCATGCGGCCTTCGTGGAGGCGTTGTCCGCCATCGTCCCGCCCGGGGCGCTGCACCTGCACTTCGACGGCGGGGACCCGGCGCGGGGCCTGGACATCACGGCGCTGCTGGCGCAGCCGCGCCCGGGCGCCCAGGTGTACTACTGCGGCCCGGCGGGCTTCATGAAGGCCTGCGCCGAGGCCAGCGCCCACTGGCCGGCCGGCAGCGTGCGCTGCGAGCATTTCAAGGCGCCCGAGCCTGCGGCCAGCGAGCGGCCCGCCGGCGCCTTCGAGGTGCGGCTGGCGCGCAGCGGGGTGACGCTGCAGGTGCAGCCGGGGCAGACCATCGTGCGCGCCATCGAACTGGCGGGGCTGCGCGTGCCCACCTCCTGCCTGTCCGGCCTGTGCGGCGCCTGCAAGGTGGACTACCTCGAGGGCGAGGTGGAGCACAACGACTACATCCTGTCCGACGACGAAAAGCGCCGCTGCATGACCCTGTGCGTGTCGCGCGCGACCAGCCCCAGCCTGGTGCTGGATTACTGACCCATCTCACCCCGGAGACAACCATCATGCTCGACAAGACCAAGAACATCTCGATCTACCAGCCCACGCAGCCGGGCCTGATCTTCCCCGAGCTGCCCGAGTTCGAGAGCCACGAACAGGAGCGGCAGCACCGCAAGCAGCGCCTGGTGGCGGCTTGCCGCGCGTTTGCGCTGGAGGGGCTGGACTACGGCTTCGCCGGCCACCTGACGATCCGCGACCCCGAGCGTCCGGAGCTGTACTGGACCAACCCGATGTGCGTGCATTTCGCGCAGGTGAAGGTGTCCAACCTGATCCTGGTGGACCACCAGGGCCGGGTGGTGGAGGGGCGGCATGCGGTGAACCGCGCGGGCTTCGTGCTGCATGCGGCGGTGCATGAGGCGCACCCCGACATCCTGGCGATGTGCCATGCCCACACCGTCCACGGCACGGCCTTCGCGTCGCTGGGCCGGCCGCTGGATCCGATCTCGCAGGACGCGGCGGCCTTCTTCGAGGACCATGTGGTGATCAAGGCCGAGGCCGGCCAGGTGGCGGTGGAGGAGCGGGCCGGTTCGGCGGTGTGCGACTGGTTCAAGGGCGTGAAGGCGGCGATCCACCAGAACCACGGCCTGTTCACCGCCAGCCGCCACAGCATCGAGGCGGCGGCCTTCTGGTTCATCGCGCTGGAGCGCTGCTGCCGCCAGCAGCTGATGGTGGAGGCCACGGGCCACAAGCCGGTGCTGGTGTCGCCCGAGCGTTCGCGCTACAGCCGCGAGCATGTGGGGTCCGAGTACATCGGTTGGCTGCATTTCCAGCCGATCTACGAGCACCTGGTGGCGACGCAGCCGGACATGTTCGCCTGAACGTGGCCGGGTAGGGCCGGGTCAGGCCAGGCGGTCTGGTAGCCTCACCGGTGGTTTCCATCCCAGGAGTTGCACGTTGAGTCTCGCCAAAATCCGCAGCCGCACCGATTACGTCGACGAGGTCTACAAGGCCTTGCTGGACGCCATCAGCGACGGCACGCTGGCGCCGGGTGCCCGCATCACCCAGGAGGAACTGGCCGAGCAGCTCCATGTCTCCCGTTCGCCGGTGCTGCAGGCGCTGCGACTGCTGAAGAAGGACGGGTTGCTGGAGGATGCGCCCGGGCGCGGGCTGGTCGTGGCGCGCCTGGACCCGGGGCGCATCGGCCACCTGTACCAGGTGCGCGGCGCGCTGGATGCCCTGGCCGCGCGGCTGGCGGCGCAGCGGCGGGCGGACATCCCGGCCTCGCTGATCGCCGACGGGCGGGCGGCGGCGGCGGGCACCGACGTGCGAGCCATGATCGAAGCCGACACGGCCTTCCACCGCGCCATCTACGAGGCGTCGGAGAACCCCTTCATCATCGAGAGCGCGATGCTGCACTGGATCCACCTGCGGCGGGTGATGGGCGCGGTGCTGCAGCAGCGCACCGGGCGTGACGGGATCTGGGACGAGCATGAGGCCATCGCCCGCGCCATCCGCGAGGGGGACGGGGCCCGTGCGGCGGAACTGTCCGAGCGGCATGCCACGGTGGCGCGGGAGACCCTGGTGCAGTCCCTCGAGGCCTCGCTGGAGGCCGCACGGCTGCTGGCCGCTTGAGGGATTCGGCGGGTGTCTCCTGGAGTCTCGGGGGGCGGGATGTGAATGTGCCTGTCTGTTCGGGTTTGGGTTCGCGTTCGCGTTCGCGGCGGTTTCGGCGCTGACGCGGCAACGCGCCAGGGGCACGGCACGGGCGTGGCGGCTTCGCTGTGGGGGTCGCTTCGCGACTCCCCTGCGGTGCTCGGTCTGCGGGGGCCCGCTCGGCAACTCGCCCCTACGGGGCTCAAACAACCTCGCTTTCCGCCCCCGCAGCCCTGCGCTCCTCGGCCCCACAGAGGCGCCGCCACACCCGCGCCGCGCCCCCGCCGCTCACCTCTCCCCAAAGACCTGCAAACCCCTCACTCACCAGCGACTCCACTCGCCACCATGAACCCAAATGCGCGATGGCCCGAACGCTGGAGCTGGAGCTGAGGGCTGGGAGGGGCGTGGGGTTTGGGGGGCGGGCTGCTGGGTGTGTGTTGATTGAAGTGGTGTAAGCCGTGGAGTGTTTCGCCGGAGGGGAGCGACGGGCGTGCGGCAGGGGTGCAGCGGCTTCGCCAACCAAGCGGCAAGCGCGTTGCCTCGTCAACGCCACCCAAGCAAAAAGTGCGTTGCCTCGTCAACGCCAACCAAGCCGCATGCGCACCGCGAAGAGCCATAAAAAAACCCCGGCTGAAAAGCCGGGGTTGGAAGGATCCCTGTACCGTTGGGTATCGAAAGGACCCGAGGAGACAACCTGAAGGACCCCCGCAAGGCAGGAGTCGAGAGTTCTGTAACGCCAGCTGCCCGCCAGTTCCTCGGTCGGTCGGGCAGCCGCGTCGTGCCGGGGCAGGCGATCAGCGCTTGCGGGCGGCCGGCTGCTTGGCGGCGTTCACGGCGGTGGCGGCCACGGCGTTGAAGTTGGCTTCAGCCACGTCGGAGGCTTGCTTGACAGCCTTCTGCACGGATTCCAGGGCGTTGTTGCCGGCGGCAACGGCGCTCTTGAACATGGCGACGGCGGTCTCGGAGCCAGCCGGGGCGTTCTTGGCGGCGGTGTCCACGGCGGCCAGGAACTTCTTCTGGGCGTCGGTGGCCTGGCTTTCAAAAGCCTTGCTGAACTCGGCGCCAGCGCCGGAGGCGATTTCGTACAGGTGGCGGCTGTAGGAAGCAGACTTCTCGGCCAGGGGCTGGAACAGGGAGGCCTGCAGGGCCAGCAGCTCCTGGGCGTCCTTGACGGACAGGGCAGCGGCAGTGGTGCCAGCGGCTTCGGCCAGGGCAGCCTTGGAAGCGGTCAGGTTCAGCTCGACCAGCTTTTCCACGCCGTCGAACGCCTTGGCAGTCAGGCCGAAAAGGGTCTCGATGTTGGCTTTGTGGGCAGCGATCAGTTGTTCAGCGGTCAGCATGGTGTTTTCCTTGGAGAGTTGAAAATGGGTTCGGTCTTTTCACGCTGCTCGCCTGTCCTGCTTATGTTGCGCTGCAGCATGGTTTGAATTTTAGGGATGCCGGGCGGCTTTGCAAGTGTTTTTTGCTGCGCCGCAACAAATTAGGAGCCTGTGCCTAAGTGGTTGCCTGGCAGCACGGGTTTTCAACGGCCGGACACAATCGCGCCCCATGCAGGTGTTCTATGCCACCCAATTCGTCCTCCACCTGCCGCCGGGGCACCGCTTCCCCATGGCCAAGTACCAGATGCTGCGCGACCGGCTGGCCGCCGAGGTGCCGCAGGCCCGCCTGATGCAGGCCTGGCCGGCCAGCGACGGCGAGCTGGCCCTGGCCCATACGCCGGAGTACATCCGGGCGATTTCCGACGGCTCGGTGGACCCCCGCATCCTGCGCGAGATCGGCTTTCCCTGGAGCGAGGCCATGGCCGAACGCGCCCGCTGCTCGGTCGGCGCCACCATCGCGGCCTGCCGGGCCGCCCTGCGCGAGGGCGTGGCCGCCAACATCGCCGGGGGTACCCACCACGCCTACGCCGACAAGGGCGGCGGCTTTTGCGTGTTCAACGACGCTGCTGTCGCCGCGCGCCTGATGCAGGCCGAGTGGGGCCGCCAGCGCGGCAAGCCCCTGCACGTGGCCGTGATCGACCTGGACGTGCACCAGGGCAACGGCACGGCGGCCATCTTCCGGCACGACCCCACGGTGTTCACCCTGTCCATGCACGGGCAGAAGAACTTCCCCTTCCGCAAGGAACCCAGCGACCTGGACATCGACCTGCCCGATGGCTGCGCCGACCAGGCCTACCTGGATGCGCTGGAAGGCGCGCTGGCCGAGCTGGAGCGGCGCTTCGAGCCGGGGCTGGTGATCTACCTGGCCGGGGCCGATCCGCACGAGGGCGACCGCCTGGGTCGGCTGAAACTCACCTGGGACGGCCTGGAGGCGCGCGACCGCCGCGTGTTCGACTGGGCCTTCCAGCGCCGCCTGCCCCTGGCCTTCGCCATGGCCGGGGGCTATGGGCACCGCATCGAGGACACGGTGCAGGCCCAGGTCCACACCTACCAGGTGGCGCTGCAGTACTGGCGCCGCTGGCAGAATCTGGCTGCTTGAGCGTGCCGCATGGATGGCGCGCGCAGCGGCCCCCGGCAGCCGCCCGTGCGGGCCGCCAACGACAAATCAACGAGGAGACTTGCATGACCGCTTCGCCGCCCCCCCAGGTGAGCACTCGCGTCGAGGACCCGCGCAGCGTGGACGCCGCGATCCAGAGCCGCTTTTCCGCCCGCGCCTTCCTGCCCCGGCCCGTGCCGCGGGAGACGATCGAGGACATCCTGCGCGTGGCCAGCCGCGCTCCCTCGGGGACCAACACCCAGCCCTGGAAGGTGTACGTGCTGCAAGGGGCCAGCCGCGACACGCTGGTGACGCAGGTGTGCGCCGCGCACGACGCCCTGCGCGCCGACCCGTCGCTGGCCGCGCAGTACCAGGAGGAATACGACTACTACCCCGAGCAGTGGGTGTCCCCCTACATCGACCGCCGCCGCGAGAACGGCTGGGGCCTCTACGGGTTGCTGGGAATCACCAAGGGTGACAAGGACCGCATGCACGCCCAGCACCAGCGCAATTTCCGCTTCTTCGACGCGTCGGTCGGCCTGATGTTCACCGTCGACAAGGTCATGGGCCGCGGCTCGCTGGTGGACTACGGCATGTTCCTGCAGAACATCATGGTGGCGGCGCGCGCGCGCGGGCTGCACACCTGCCCGCAGGCCGCCTGGAACGGCTTCGCGAAGATCATCCTGCCGCACATCGGCGCAGGGGAGGGCGAGATGCTGGTGTGCGGCATGTCGCTGGGCTACGCCGACGAGTCGGACCCCGTCAACGGCTTCCACACCCCGCGCGAGCCGGTGGCGGCGTTCACGCGCTGGCTCTGACCTCCCACCATCACAACGAAACAGGGAACTCCATGAAACTCTCCCGTGCCGCTGTCGCGGCCCTTGCGATCCTGGGCGCGCTGCCCCAGCTGGCCCAGGCCGCCGACCTCGACGGGCGGCAGCTGTCGCCCCTGTGGGGCGTGCCGTTCGCCGGCATCCTGCTGTCCATCGCGCTGATGCCGCTTTTGGCGCCGAAGTTCTGGCACCACCACTTCGGCAAGGTGGCGGCCGCCTGGGCGCTGGCCTTCCTGCTGCCGTTCGCCGCGATGTTCGGCCCGGCCGCCGCTGGCGTGAGCCTGGTCCATGTGCTGCTGGCCGAGTACCTGCCCTTCGTGATCCTGCTGACCGCCCTGTTCACCGTCTCAGGCGGCATCTACATCCGCGGTAACCTGCACGGCAGCCCGGGCCTGAACACCGCCATCCTCGCCATCGGCGCGGTGCTGGCCAGCTTCATGGGCACGACGGGCGCCTCCATGCTCCTGATCCGCCCCCTGATCCGCGCCAACGACAACCGCCAGCACAAGGCGCATGTCATCGTGTTCTTCATCTTCATCGTCTCCAACGCGGGCGGCTCGCTGACCCCGCTGGGCGACCCGCCGCTGTTCCTGGGCTTCCTCAAGGGCGTGGAGTTCTTCTGGACGGCCAAGCACATCTTCCCCGAAACCCTGTTCCTGGTGGGCGCGCTACTGGCCGTCTTCTACGCGCTGGACTGGTGGTACTACCACAAGCGCGAGGAAGTCCTCCCGGTGGACCCGACGCCCGACACCCGCGCCATCGGCTTCGACGGTGCCCGCAATTTCTGGCTGCTGGGCGCGGTGGTCGCGCTGGTGCTCATGAGCGGTGTGTGGAAGTCGCCCGTGTCGTTCAACATCGCCGGCACCGAGGTGGGCCTGCCCGGCCTGGTGCGTGACTTCGGCCTGGTGGTGATCGCGGTGCTGTCGCTCAAGCTCACCCCCGCTTCCGTGCACGACGACAACCAGTTCGGCTGGGCACCCATGCAGGAGGTGGCCAAGCTGTTCGCCGGCATCTTCCTGACCATCATCCCGGTGATCGCAATGCTCAAGGCCGGCTCCGAGGGCCCCTTCGGCGCCATCGTGAAGGCCGTGACCCGCCCTGATGGCACGCCCGACCCGGCGGCCTACTTCTGGGCCACCGGCGCCCTGAGCTCCTTCCTGGACAACGCGCCGACCTACCTGGTGTTCTTCAACACCGCGGGCGGCGACCCGGCGACGCTGATGACGACCCTGGCACCCACCCTGGCCGCGATTTCCGCCGGCGCGGTGTTCATGGGCGCCAATACCTACATCGGCAACGCGCCCAACCTGATGGTCAAGGCCATCGCCGAGGACCGTGGCATCCGCATGCCCAGCTTCTTCGGCTACATGGCCTGGTCCATCGGCGTGCTGTTGCCGCTGTTCGTCGTGATGACGTTCATCTGGTTCCGCTGATCCTTCCCAACAACAACACTGGAGACAAGCCCATGACCCGACCCCGCATCCTGGTGGCCCGCAAGGTGTTCCCCGAGGTGATCGACAAGTTGTCGCAGCATTTCGAGGTGGAGCACAACCAGGCCGACGAGGCCTGGAGCCGCGAGACCTTGATCGCCCGCATGAAGGGCAAGGCCGGCGCCTTCACCACGGGCGGTGAGCGCATCGACGCCGACCTGCTGGCGGCTTGCCCGGAGCTGAAGATCTGCGCCAACATGGCGGTGGGCTTCAACAACTTCGACCTCCAGGCCATGACGGCCGCGGGCGTGCTGGGCACCAACACGCCCGACGTGCTGACCGAGACCACCGCCGACTTCGGCTTCGCGCTGATGATGGCCACTGCCCGCCGCATGGCCGAGTCCGAGCACTTCCTGCGCGCCGGCCAATGGAACAAGTGGGCCTACGACATGTTCGCGGGCAGCGAGGTGCACGGCAGCACCCTGGGCATCCTGGGCATGGGCCGCATCGGCCAGGGCATCGCCCGCCGCGGCGCCCACGGCTTCGGCATGAAGGTGATCTACCACAACCGCACGCGCCTGTCCCCCGAGAAGGAAGCCGAGTGCCAGGCCACCTACGTGAGCAAGGAGCAGCTGCTGCGCGAGGCCGACCACCTGGTGCTGGTGCTGCCTTACTCGCCCGAGTCGCATCACGCCATTGGCGCGGCCGAGATCGCGCAGATGAAGCCCACCGCCACCCTGGTGAACATCGCGCGCGGCGGCATCGTGGACGATGCGGCCCTGGCGAAGGCGCTGCGCGAGCGGCGCATCGCGGCGGCGGGCCTGGACGTGTTCGAGGGCGAGCCCAAGGTGCACCCGGACCTGCTCACGGTGCCCAATGTGGTCCTGACCCCGCACATCGCCTCGGCCACGGTGCCCACGCGCCTGGCCATGGCCAACCTCGCCGCCGACAACCTGATCGGCTTCCTGACCCAGGGCAAGCCGCTGACCCCGCTTAATCCCGACGTGCTGGAGACCCGTTGAGTATCGACACCTGGATCGTTGCCGGCCTGGGGCTGGCCAACCTCGCGCTGCTGGCCGTGCTGCTGCTTCGCAAGCCCCCCAGCCAGGACGCGCTGCGCGTGGAGCTGCTGGCGGCCAGCGAGCGGCTGGAGCGCGAGCTGCGGCGCGAGGTGGCCGATTCCTCGCGCGGGGCGCGCCAGGAGCTGGCCCAGAGCCTGGCCAGCTTCCAGGAATCCCTGGTCAAGCAGGGCGCCGAGGCCACCCGCACCCAGAACGCGCAGATCGACGCCTTCGGCCAGCAGCTGGCCCTGATGCAGAAAAGCCTGGGCGACACGCTGGCGCAGCAGCTGCAGGCGCTGTCCGAGTCCAATGCCCGCCGCATCGCGGAGGTGCGGGGCACGCTGGAGTCGCAGCTGGCCTTGCTGCAGCAGACCAACGCCGCCAAGCTGGACGACATGCGCCGCACCGTGGACGAGAAGCTGCAGTCCACGCTGGAGACGCGCCTGTCGGAGAGCTTCAGGCAGGTGGCCGAGCGGCTGGAGCAGGTGCACCACGGACTGGGGCAGATGCAGAACCTGGCCCAGGGCGTGGGCGACCTGCAGCGCGTGCTGACCAACGTGAAGACGCGCGGCATGTTCGGCGAGGTGCAGCTGGAGGCGCTGCTGGAGCAGGTGCTGACGCCCGAGCAGTACGGCAAGCAGGTGGAGACCCGCCCGGGCAGCCGCCAGCGGGTGGACTTCGCGGTGCGCTTTCCCGGCCGCACCGACGACGGCCAGCCGGTGTGGCTGCCGATCGACGCCAAGTTCCCCCGCGAGGACTACGAGCGCCTGCTCGACGCCCATGACCGCGCCGACGCCGCCGGGGTGGACAGCGCCTCGCGCGCGCTGGAGGCGCGCATCCGCACGGAGGCCAAGTCCATCGGCGAGGCCTACCTGTGCCCGCCGCACACGACCGACTTCGCCATCCTGTTCCTGCCGGTGGAGAGCCTGTACGCCGAGGTGCTGCGCCGCCCCGGCCTGATGGACGTGCTGCAGCGCGAGTACCGCGTGACCCTGGCCGGACCCACCACGCTGCTGGCCATGCTCAATAGCCTGCACATGGGGTTCCGGACGCTGGCGCTGGAGCGCCAGGCCTCGGAGGTGTGGAAGGTGCTGGGCGCGGTGAAGACCGAGTTCGAGCGCTATGGCGACTGGGTGGCCCGCATCAAGGACCAGGTGCAGAAGGCCGCCGACACCCTGGACAAGGCGGACACGCGCACGCGTCAGATGCGCCGTGCACTCAAGGGCGTGGAGGCGCTGCCCGAGGGGGAGGCCCAGGCCTTGCTGCCCGCCGCGGACGACGGCGAGGACGATGGGCAAGCCTGAACTGGACGGCGCGAGCCTGGCGCGGCTGGTAGGCAGCCAGGTCTGGATCCATTCCTCCATGACGGGCCTGCGCATGGCCGCGCCGCTGATGGCGCTGCGCGAGGGCTTCAGCGCGGCGGCCGTGGGCGTGCTGCTGGCCCTGTTCGCGCTGTCGCAGGTGTTCCTGGCGCTGCCAGCGGGCCGCTATGCCGACCGGCATGGCGTGAAGCGGCCGGTCGCGGTGGGCGTGGTGGTGGCGGTGCTGGGCGTGGGCCTGGGGGCGGCCGTCCCGACGTTTGCGGTGCTGTGCGTGTCCGCCCTTGCCGTCGGTGGCGCGGCCGGCCTGGCGTCGATCGCGCTGCAGCGCCATGTGGGCCGTGTCGCCAGCGGAACCGCGCAGATGCGGCAGGCCTTTTCCTGGCTGGCGATCGGCCCGGCAATCTCGAACTTCATCGGCCCCTTCCTGGCCGGGCTGCTGATCGACCATGCGGGTTTTCGCGCGTCGTTCACCATGCTGGCCCTGCTGCCGCTGGTGGGGTGGCTGTGGGTGCGGGGACTGCGCGAGCATGTCGCCACGCCACCCGCGGCCGCCGCGGCCAGCAGCCCCGCATGGACCTTGCTGCGCGAGCCGCATTTCCGGCGGCTGATGCTGGTGAACTGGGCCCTGGCCGGCTGCTGGGACGTGCACACCTTCGTGGTGCCGGTGATCGGCCACGAGCGGGGCCTGTCGGCCTCGGTCATCGGCGCGATCCTCGGCGCGTTCGCCGTGGCCGCCGCGCTCGTGCGCCTGGCCCTGCCAGCCATTGCCGCCAAGCTGCGCGAGTGGCAGGTGATCCTGGCCTCGATGGTGGTGTCGGGCGTTCTGTGCTTCGTGTACCCGCTGGTGCAGCCGGCCTGGGCGATGGGCTTGTGCTCCGTGCTGCTGGGGTTCGCGCTGGGGGCGGTGCAGCCCATGATCATGAGCATGCTGCACCAGATCACGCCCGAGCATCGCCACGGCGAGGCGCTGGGCCTGCGGCTGATGGCGATCACCGCGTCCAGCGTGGTGATGCCCATCGTCTTCGGGGCCGCCGGGGCCGTGGTCGGCTCGATGGGTGTGTTCTGGGCGGTGGGCGCGATCATGGGCGTGAGCACCCGCCTGCCCCTGGGGCTGCGGCACCACCGCGCGCTGCACTGACGCTCGCGGGGCCGGGCACCACGGCCCGGCGCGTCCCGGCTCAGAGGCTGTAGAAACCGCGGATGTGGTCCCAGGCCTGCTGGGGATCGTCCGCGTAGCGGAACAGGTCCAGGTCCGCCGGCGAGATCATGCCTTCCTCGACCAGGACGTCGAAGTTCACCAGCCGCTTCCAGTGGTCGGTGCCATACAGCACGATGGGTACCTGGCGGGCCTTGCGCGTCTGCACCAGGGTCAGCACCTCGAACAGCTCGTCGAGCGTGCCGAAGCCGCCGGGGAAGGCGACCAGGGCCTTGGCGCGCATCATGAAGTGCATCTTGCGCAGCGCGAAGTAGTGGAACTTGAACGACAGCTGCGGCGGCACGTAGGGGTTGGGTGTTTCCTCCATCGGCAGGGCGATGGACAGGCCCACGCTGGGCGCCTGCGCCTCGAAGGCGCCGCGGTTGGCCGCCTGCATGATGCCGGGGCCGCCGCCGGTGCAGATGAACAGCTTGTCGGCGTCGGGTTTGCCGTCGCTGTACCTGGCGACGATCTGGCCGAAGGCGCGTGCGTGCTCGTAGAAGCGGGCGTTGCGCGCCTGCGCGCGGGCGCGGGCGATGACCTGGGGGTCGCCGCCGGCTTCGGCGGCCTGCAGCAGGGTGTCGGCCTCTTCCTGGCTGCGGATGCGGGCGCTGCCGAAGACGACGATGGTGTTCTCGATGCCGTGCTCGGCCTGCTCCAGGTCGGGCTTGAGCATTTCCAGCTGGAAGCGGATGCCGCGGGTCTCGCGGCGCAGCAGGAACTCAGGGTCGGCGAAGGCCAGGCGGCTGGCATCGGCCTGCAGGGGCAGGCCGGCGTCGGAATGGGCTTTCAGGGTCGCCCAGGCATCGGCCAGGCGGCTGTCGTGAATGTTTCGCGGAGAAGGCATGAGTTCATTGTGACGCCAATCCCTGCGCGCGCTCCTGCAGCCACTGCAACAAGCGTGGCTTTGGCGCCACCAGGTTCTTGTATTCGAGCACGGCGTCGCTCATGGAGGCCAGGCTGTCGTACAGGCGGGCCGCGTCGTCAGGCGTGGTGACGGCGCTGACCAGCGGTTCGAGCTGCACGCGGATGGTGAAGACCGCCTGGCGCGTGCCTGGCACGGGCAGGAAGGTCTGGCGCTCCACGCGCAGCCAGCAGGTGCGCGCGAAGGCCTGCGGGTCGGGGGTGTCCGACCAGGGCGTGGGCCGGTGGCGGCGCGGGTGCTGGTCGTGGCGCGGGCTGGGGCTGATGCTCCAGACCCAGCGCTCCCAGCGCTGGCCGCCCGTGACCACGCGCACCAGCGAAGTGGCGGAGTCGCGCAGGCCGCCGCTGTCGGCCACCGGCGCATGCACGGCGGCGAAGGTCTGGCCCAGCTTGTCCTCGGGCGCCCAGTGCGATGGCGCGCACACGCACAGCCAGGGGACGGTGCCGCCATCGCCCTCCATGACGGCGAAGTCCTCCTCGAAGGCCAGCTCCAGCGGCACGGCGCCGCCAGGTTCCCAGTCCAGGCCCTCGGCCCGGGCCTGGGCCGAGATGGCCTCCAGCGCGGGCGTGGGGTCGAAGCCCGCCACGCACAGGCGTGACAGGCAGGCGGCCAGCATCGCGCGCTTGTGCGGGTGCAGCGGGTGCGCCGGGTCCAGCGCGGTCAGGTGCGAGGCGTCGGCCTGCAGGCGCTCGAGCCCCGGCTGCATGCGGAAGGGGACGGGAACGTGGCGGAAATCGAAGTCCATCGAGGCAGGAACTCTGGCAAGGGCCGGAAAAACAAAAGGCTCCCGAGGGAGCCTTGTTGTAGCAGACATGGGCACGCGGCCCAAGCCTCAGGCGAGGCTCAGACGCGGCGGCGGTATTCGCCGGTGCGGGTGTCGATCTCGACCTTGTCGCCCTGGGCCACGAAGATCGGCACGCCGATCTCGAAGCCGGTGGCGATCTTGGCGGGCTTGAGGACCTTGCCGGAGGTGTCGCCCTTGACGGCGGGCTCGGTCCAGGTGATCTCGCGCTCGACGCTGGTGGGCAGTTCCACGGAGATGGCCTTGCCTTCGTAGAACACCACTTCGGCGGACATGCCGTCTTCCAGGTAGTTCAGGGCGTCGCCCATGTTCTCGGCTTCCACCTCGTACTGGTTGTACTCGGTGTCCATCCAGACATACATCGGGTCGGCGAAGTAGGAGTAGGTGCACTCCTTCTTCTCCAGCACGATCTGGTCCATCTTGTCGTCGGCCTTGAAGACGATTTCGGTGCCCTGGTTGGCCAGCAGGCTCTTGAGCTTCATGCGCACGGTGGCGGCGTTGCGGCCGCCGCGGGCGTATTCGGTCTTGAGCACGACCCAGGGGGCGGCGTTGTGCATGATGACGTTGCCGGCGCGGATTTCTTGAGCGATTTTCATAAGGGGACTTTGAAGGTGGGCGCCCCATTGAATCCGGATCCCTATCCGAACACCACCCGAACTTGCGGGAACGGCGAAAGGCGCAAAGCTCACGATTTTAGCCGGTTTTGCCGGGTAGCCTGCCAACGCCGCCCCGGCCTTAAGTCACGCTTAAGGGACCGGCCCGCACGATGGCGCCATGCCCCTGTACCGGCCCCGTCTTTCCACCGAATCCCTGATCGTCCTGGCCTCCGCCTGGATGCTCGCGACGGCCAACGCGCCGTTCTGGCGTGCCGCCCTGGCCGACCGCGACCTGTCCGCCCCCGCGACCTGGGCCTTCGCCGCCGCCCTGGCGGCCCTGGTGGGCGGGCTGTACGTCGCCGGCATCGGCCTGCTGGCCCACCGACGCGTGCTGCGGCCCCTGCTGGCCCTGCTGGTGGTGACCGCCGCCGGCAGCGCCTGGTTCATCGACCACTACGGCGTGTTCCTGGACCGCGCCATGCTGCGCAACGTGCTGGCCACCCACTGGGGCGAGGCCCGTGAGCTTCTGAACTGGGGCATGGTGGCTCATGTCGTGTTGTGGGGCGTGCTGCCGGCCCTGGCCCTGTGGTGGCCCCGGCTGGCGCCCCGGCCCTGGGGGCGGGCGCTGGGGGTGCGCGCGGGCTGGTCACTGGCCGCCCTGGCGCTGGCGGCGGGCGCGATCCTGCCGGTGTTCGCCGATTTCGCCTCGCTGATGCGCAACCGCAAGGAAGTCCGCCACCTGGTGACCCCGGGCAACGTGGTGGCTGCGCTGGCGGGCAACGCCTGGGGCCGCCAAAGGCTGGCGAACGCCCCGCGCGTGACGGTGGGCGCGGATGCCCGGCTGGCGCCCGCCTGGGGCCGGCGGACCCGGCCGACGCTGTTCGTGCTGGTGGTGGGGGAGACCGCGCGGGCGCAGAACTTCGGCCTGAACGGCCATGCCCGCGACACGACCCCTGAACTGGCACGCCGGGGCGTGGTGAATTTCCCCGACGCCTGGGCCTGCGGCACGTCCACCGAGGTGTCCGTGCCCTGCATGTTCTCGCCCTTCGGCCGCCGCCAGTACGACGAGGACCGGATCCTGACCCATGAATCCCTGCTGCACGTGCTGGCGCGCGCAGGCTTCCAGGTGCAGTGGCGTGACAACCAGTCCGGCTGCAAGGGCGTGTGCCAGGGCCTGCCCCAGGTGCAGCTCGATCACGCCCAGGTCGAGGGCCTGTGCCCCGAGGGCCAGTGCCTGGATGAGGTGCTGCTGCATGGCATGGACCGGGTGCTGGCCGATGCCAAGGGCAACCTGTTCGTGGTGATGCACCAGCTGGGCAGCCACGGCCCCGCCTATCACCGCCGCTACCCGGCGGCCTTCCGCCATTTCTCGCCGGCCTGCGAGAGCGACGACCTGCGCCTGTGCACGCCGCAGCAGATCGCCAACGCCTACGACAACTCCATCGTCTACACCGACCACTTCCTGGCCCGGGTGGTGGACTTCCTGCAGGCCCGCCAGGACCGCTGGGACACGGCGATGCTGTACCTGTCCGACCACGGCGAGTCATTGGGCGAGGGCGGGCTGTACCTGCACGGGGTACCGTACCGGCTGGCCCCCGAGGTCCAGCGGCGCGTGCCCATGGTGGCCTGGCTGTCGCCCGCCTTCCGCCAGTCGTTTGGCGTGGACGAGGCCTGCCTGCGCCGTGTGGCCGCCAGCCGCCGCACCGGGCATGACGACCTGTTCCACTCGGTGCTGGGGCTGCTGGACGTGCACACCGGCGCCTACGACCGGGCGATGGACTTGTTCGCGGGCTGCCGGGGCGAGGCGCCGCCAGCGTCCGCCCCTGCCGACCGGCCTGCCGCGGCGGTCAGCCTGCCGGAAAGGTCACACTGACCTTGAGCCCTCCGCCGGGCGCGTCCTCCAGGGCGACCTGCGCGCCGTGGCGCTGGGCGACGGCGCGCACGATGGCCAGGCCCAGGCCGCTGCCATAGCCCACGGCGCCCTTGCCCCGGTAGAAGCGATCGAACACGCGCCCGCGCTCCGTGGCGGGAATGCCCGGGCCATTGTCGGTGACGCTCAGGCAGGGCGCATCGCCCACGCGCAGCGCGGCGACGTCGATGCGCCCGCCGCGCGGCACCTGGCGCAATGCGTTGTCCACCAGGTTGTCCAGCAGGATGCCCAGCTGGTGCGCGTCGCCGTGGACCCGGGGAGCCGACTGGTTGGTAGCCCCCAGGTCGACGCCCTCGGCCTCGGCCCGCGCGCTGAAGCGGCTGACGCAGTCCCGCACGAGGACGGCAAGGTCGACCTCGCGCTCCTCCTGGTCCTGCGGGGACGCGTCCGGTCCCACGCGCGCCAGCTGCAGCAGGCGCTCCACCAGGTGGCGGGTGCGCTCGATGCCTTCGCGCAGTTCGGCGATGGCGACGGCGCGCTGCGCCGGGTCGGCGGCGCGCTCGACGAGCTGGGCCTGCAAGCGCAGGGCGGTCATGGGGGTGCGCAGCTCGTGGGCGGCGTCGGCCATGAAGTGGCGCTGCTGGGTCAGGGCCTGGCCGAGGCGGGCCATGAGGTCGTTGATGGCGCCCACCAGCTGGTGCAGCTCGGGCGGCTGGCTGGCGGTGGGGATGGGGTGCAGGGACTCGGCGCTGCGGGCGGCCACCGCCGCGGCGGCCTGGGACAGCGGCAGCATGCCGCGGCGCAGGGCCAGCCCCAGCAGGACGGCGATGACGGCCAGCACGCCCAGGGCCGGCAGCACCAGCTCCGAGGCGGTTTCCCGGGCCAGGGCCTCGCGCTCGCTGGCCCGCTGTGCAGCCTGCACGATGCCGTCCTCCAGGACGACGGTGTAGAGGTACCAGCGGTCGCCGCTGGCGCGCGCCTCCGTCAGGCCGCTGCGTGAGAGGAAGGGCAGGGCCACGCCCGGGTCGGAGCTGGCCAGCAGCCGGCCATCGCGGGACCAGACGGCGGTGACGAATTCGAAGCGGCCGAATTCCTCGTAGACCCGGGGCAGTTCCTGCGCCAGGCGGGGCGGCGCCGCGCTGGCGCCGACGCGGTGGTGGTGCACGACGGCCAGGGCGACCTGCTTGAGGTTGTCCTCGAAGACTTCCTCCATCTCCTGCCGCAGCAGCCACCAGCTGCAGGCGATCAGCACCGTGGAGCCCAGGGTGAGGGCGCACATCGCCCACCACAGCACCTGCCGCTGGATCGAGCGTCCGCTCATGGGGCTGCTACCTCCTGCGTGCCGCCCGCCGGCGGGGCCACCACCTTGTAGCCCACGCCACGCACGTTGCGGATGGTGTCCGCACCGAGCTTGCGCCGCAGGTGGTGCAGGTGTACCTCGACGGCGTTGCTGCCCACCTCCTGCTGCCAGCCATAGACGGCGTCCTCCAGCTGCTCGCGCGAAAGGACCGCGCCCGGGCGCTGCATCAGCGCCTCGAGCAGGGAGAACTCCCGCGCCGACAGCTCCACCGGTTCGCCGTGGAGGCGCACCTCGCGCTTCACCGGGTCCAGGCACAGGCCGCCGCATTCGAGCAGGGGGCTGCCGCTGCCGCCGCGCCGGCGCAGCAGGGCGCGGATGCGGGCGACGAGCTCGTCGAGGTCGAAGGGCTTGAGGACATAGTCGTCGGCGCCGGCGTTGAGGCCGGCGATCCGGTCCGCCACGGCGTCACGGGCGGTGGCCACGAGCACGGGCAGCCCGTTGCGCCGGGCGCGCAGCTCGCGCAGCAGGGTCATGCCGTCCTTCGCCGGCAGGCCCAGGTCCAGCACCGCCAGGTCGTAGACATCGTCGCGCAGTGCGACCTCGGCCTCGCGGCCGTCGACGGCCCAGTCGACCACGAAGCCCGCGTCCTGCAGCCCCTGCCGCACGGCACGGCCGATCATGGCGTCGTCTTCAATCAGCAGCAGGCGCATCGGGTGGTCGGGTCATGACGGGCGCAGGGCCTCGGGTTCGCGGGGCAGCAGGCCTGAAAGGCCCCAGGCCCAGGTCCAGCAGATCCACGCCGTCCAGAGTGTATGACTCATGAAGTGCGCACCCCGCAGCTGCTGCGCCACGCCCAGCACCAGTCCGGCGGCCACGCTGGCGAGCAGCCATCGCCGCCCGGCACGGGCACCCGGCGGCCAGGCGAACCAGCCCGCCATCCAGGCAAAGCCGGCCGAGGCATGGCCGGCGGGGAAGCAGTGGCCCGGCGCGGCGCCGGCCAGGACGCCCCAGTCCCAGTGCGAGACGAAAGGCAGGGTGCCGCCGAAGGCGGACAGCTCCCAGGGACAGTCCGTGGCCGTGAAGCGCTTGATGGTGGCGACCAGGACCATGCCGCCCACGACGGCGGCCAGCAGCCAGATGCGGCGGCGCAGGGACAGCGCGCGCAAGGGGCCGAAGGGCCGCGCCACCCCCACCGCCAGCGCGGCAACCAGTATGGCGGCCAGCTGGCGAGCCCCGTCGTGGAGGAGGGCCGTCAGGGCCCAGTGGTTGCGAAGCGGAAAGCCTGCGGGAGTGGCCGACAGGCCGGCCAGCCACAGGTCCAGGCCCATGAGGTCCCAGGCCAGCACGAGGGCGAGACCGCCGGCCCAGGCCACGACGGCGGCCGGGTGGTGGGACCTGAAGGGGGCGGACAATGCGTTGGGCGGCTTCATGCGGGTAAGGTCCTGGACGGTATCACGGGGCTGTGGCCGCACTGCGCGCCACAGCCACCAGGCCGTCGACCAGCTCCGGCAAGGCCAGCAGCCGCTGACGGGCCTCGGCCGCGTTCTGCGCCCAGGCGGGCAGGTCGGGTGCGGGCAGGACCGCGGTGAACCCGTTCCACGCCGCATGGAAGGCGCGCAGCGAGGCGGGGGCCTGCATCCAGTCGAGAAAGGCCTGCAGCTTGGCCTCGTGCGCCCCGTCGTCCTGCGGGTAGATGTGCCAGGCGAAGGGCCGGCCGGCCCACAGGGCCCGCGCCAGCGAGTCCTCGCCGCGCACGAGGTTCAGGTCGCAGGACCACAGCAGGTGGTCGTAGTCGGCCTGCGTGAGCAGGGGCAGGAAGGTGATGGCGGGCCGGGGCGCGGCATCCCACGCGGCCAGGGCCGCCTCCACCGCGGCGCGGGCGCGGCCGGCGGTGACCAGCAGGCGCGCCGGCACGGGCTGCGTGCCCAGGTGCCGCAGCAGCTGGGGCAGGGCCGCGGGCTCGTAGCAGAACAGGCTCACGAGCTGCTCGCCCTGCGCGGGGATGCCCAGGCCGGCCAGGAAAGCCGTGCGGTCGAAGGCGGCGCGGCGGGCCTCGTCGTCCTGCTCGCGAATGAGGCCACCGGTGCGGGGCGTGAAGCCGGGGTAGAAGAACCGCTTGGTCAAGCCCCGCGCCGGGCCGGTCATGACGGGGGAAGGCAGGCCGTGGCAGCGTTCCACGTAGGCCTGCGCCGAGAGGTATTCCAGGTTGATCCAGGCGGGCTGGCGGCCATCGCGCCGCGCCTTGGCGGCGAGGGCGGCCAGGAAGGCCTCGTGCGGGTCGCAGCCGAAGGCCTCGATGATGGCATCGCCTGGCTCGGGGGCGGGGACGCCCGCCGTGGCTTGCGCCGTCCAGGGGACGACCTCGACACCGGCGCGACCCCGCGGCGCCATCCAGTCCAGCGCCGACGGGTCGTCGACCCACAGCCGTACGGCCTCGCCCCGCGCGGCCAGCTCGGCGGACAGGCGCCAGCACACGCCCAGGTCCCCGTGGTTGTCGATCACTTTGCAAAAGATGTCCCAGCGCATGGGACCGGATAATAGGCGGCATGTCCGACGCGCATTCCGAGCAACTCCTGGCCGAGGTCGCGGCCCTGCCGCAGCTGCCCGGCGTCTACCGCTATTTCGACGCCCAGGACAACGTGCTGTACGTGGGCAAGGCCCGTAACCTGAAGAAGCGCGTGTCCAGCTACTTCCAGAAGAACCATGGCGGCACCCGCATCGGCCACATGGTCGGCCGGATCGCGCGCATGGAGACCACGGTGGTGCGCTCGGAAGCCGAGGCGCTGCTGCTGGAAAACAACCTGATCAAGGCGTTGAACCCGCGGTTCAACATCCTGTTCCGCGACGACAAGAGCTACCCCTACCTGAAGATCACCGGCGAGGCCGACCCGTTCCCGCGCATGGCGTACTACCGCGGCGCGGTGGACAAGCGGCACCGCTACTTCGGGCCGTACCCCAGCGCCTGGGCCGTGAAGGAGTCCATCCAGCTGCTGCAGAAGGTGTTCCGCCTGCGCACCTGCGAGGACACGGTGTTCGCCAACCGCACCCGGCCCTGCCTGCTGTACCAGATCAAGCGCTGCACCGGGCCCTGCGTGGACCTGGTGTCGAAGGAGGACTACGCCCGCGACGTGGCCTCGGCCGAGGCCTTCCTGCGCGGCGAGACGCAGCAGGTGCTGGCGCAGTTCGAGCAGCGCATGATGGCGCACTCGCAGCGCCTGGAATTCGAGCAGGCCGCCGAGGTGCGCGACCAGATGTCGGCGCTGTCACGCGTGCTGCACCAGCAGTCGGTGGACACGGCCTCCGACAAGGACGTGGACATCCTGGCCGTGAAGGTGCAGGGCGGCAAGGCCTGCGTGAACCTCGCCATGGTGCGCGGCGGCCGCCACCTGGGCGACCGGCCGTATTTCCCCTCGCATGTGGAGGATGCGGCGGCGCTGCGCTCGGTGGACGACGCGCCGCAGGAGCCGGTGGAGGTGCAGGTGCTGGAGGCCTTCATCGCGCAGCACTACATCGGCGTGCCGGTACCCCCGGCCCTGGTCACCAGCCACCCGGTGGCCAAGGCGCTGGTGGAGGCGCTGTCCGCCCAGGCGGGCGTGAAGGTGTCGGCCGTCCACAACCCGCGCGAGCAGCGCCGCCTGTGGCTGGAGATGTGCGAGAAGAACGCTGCCATCCAGCTGGCCCGTCTGCTGGCCGAGGAGGGCTCGCAGCAGGCCCGCACCCGCGCGCTGGCCGAGGCCCTGGGCCTGGAGGCGGACGACCTGGACAGCCTGCGCGTGGAGTGCTTCGACATCTCCCACACGGCGGGCGAGGCGACGCAGGCCTCCTGCGTGGTGTTCGAGCACCACAAGATGCAGAACGCCGAGTACCGGCGCTACAACATCGAGGGCATCACGCCCGGCGACGACTATGCCGCGATGCGCCAGGTGCTCACGCGCCGCTACAGCCGCCTGGCCGAGGCCGGGCGCGATGTGCCCGAGGCCCAGCCCGTGGCGCAGGATGCCGGGGAAACGGGTGAGGGCGCCACCCCATCCCGCAAGCGCGCCGCCCAGGGCGCCGGTCGCCTGCCGGACCTGGTCCTCGTCGACGGTGGCAAGGGCCAGGTCAGCATGGCGCGTGAGGTGTTCGCCGAGCTGGGCCTGGACCTGTCGGTGATCGTCGGCGTGGAAAAGGGCGAGGGCCGCAAGGTGGGCCTGGAGGAACTGGTGTTCGCCGACGGCCGCGAGAAGGTCTACCTGGGCAAGGACTCCGCCGCCCTGATGCTGGTGGCCCAGATCCGCGACGAGGCCCACCGCTTCGCCATCACCGGCATGCGGGCCAAGCGCGACAAGGTGCGGGTAGGCGGCAGCAAGCTCGAGGAGATCCCCGGCGTGGGCGCCCGCAAGCGCGCCCGCCTGCTCCAGCGCTTCGGCGGGATCCGCGGCGTGGCGGCGGCCGGCGTGGACGACATCGCCCAGGTGGAGGGCATCTCGCGCGAGCTGGCCGAGGAGATCTACCGGGCGCTTCACTGAGGCGTCCCGCGTGACCGCGACAGGGGCCCTGGGGAAACCACCCTCGGTCGTGCCAGAATCGGGACCATGTTCTTCACCCTCCCCACGCTCCTGACCTGGACGCGCATCGTCGCCATCCCGCTCATCGTGGGTGTGTTCTACCTGGGCCTGGAGCCCGGGGTCCAGAACCTGATCGCCACCGCGATGTTCATCGTGTTCGCGCTGACGGACTGGGCGGACGGCTGGCTGGCCCGGCGCCTGAACCAGACCTCGGCCTTCGGCGCCTTCCTGGACCCGGTGGCCGACAAGTTCCTGGTATGCGCCAGCCTGCTGGTGCTGGTGCACCTGGACCGCGCCGACGTGTTCGTGGCCCTGATCATCATCGGCCGCGAGATCGCCATCTCCGCCCTGCGCGAATGGATGGCGCAGATCGGCGCCTCGCGCAGCGTGGCCGTGCACATGATCGGCAAGGTCAAGACGACGGTGCAGATGGTCGCCATCCCCTTCCTGCTGTTCGACGGCCTGCTGTTCGGGGTGATCGACACCGGCATGTGGGGCGCGTGGCTGATCTGGGCTGCCGCCATCCTCACGGTGTGGTCCATGGTGTATTACCTGCAAAAGGCGCTGCCCGAGATCCGCAAGCGCGTGCGCTGACTGCCGGGTCCTTCCCCGAAGAACAAGCATGACCGATTCCCGAGATTCGGCTTGGCTGCGCGCCATGCCGGCGGTGTTCGTCCTGATCTGGAGCACCGGTTTCATCGTGGCCCGCTACGGCATGCCGCATGCGCCGCCGATGAAGTTTCTGGCGCTGCGCTACCTGTTTTCGGTCGCCTGCTTCATCGCCTGGGCGTTGCTCGCCCGCGCCGCCTGGCCCCAGGGCCGCAGGCAGTGGCTGCACCTGGCCGTGACCGGCGTGCTGATGCACGCGGGCTACCTCGGCGGCGTGTGGGCCGCGGTGAAGGCCGGCATGGGCGCCGGGCTGTCGGCGCTGCTGGTGGGCCTGCAGCCGGTGCTCACGGCGTTTTGGGTGTCGGGCCGCGGCGGCTCGGTGTCGCCACGCCAGTGGACCGGCCTGTCGCTGGGACTGGCCGGCCTGGTGCTGGTGGTGTGGCAAAAGCTCGGCCTGGGCGAGGTGCATCCCCTGAACCTGGCGTTCGCCTTCGGCGCGCTGGCCAGCATCACGGCCGGCACGCTGTACCAGAAGCGCCACGTCCAGCCCTGCGACGTGCGCACCGCCAACCTGGTGCAACTGGCGGCGGCGGGCGTGGTGACGCTGCCGCTGGCGCTGCTGGAGTCCGAGTCCGTGCGCTGGGTGACGGCCGCGGGCGCCCTCAACGGCGAACTGGTGGGGGCGTTGGCGTGGTCGGTGCTCGCGCTGTCGCTGGGAGGCAGCTCGCTGCTGTACCTGTTGATCCAGCGTGGCGCCGCGACGACGGTCACGAGCCTGATGTATCTGGTGCCGCCCACCACCGCGGTCATGGCCTGGATGCTGTTTGGCGAGCCCATCACGGCATGGACTGTCGCCGGCGTGACGCTGACCGCGTTGGGCGTGAGCCTGGTGGTGCGCGCGCCTTCGCGTTCCTGACAATTCGAAAGGCGTTTCCTGCGGCTAGAATTCGCGTCCCGCGTTGCGGCGATATAGGCTGGAAGCCGTATTGACAGCGATCGTGGCCGTGGCTCTAATGATCTCCGCGGTCGCACGAATCGCCGCGACACTGGAAACCACGCCCCCCACCGAGATGCACACCGTGCGCGTTTTGCGCAGCATGGCAGGGGGCTTGAGCCGCTGAATAACGTAACGTCAACTTTTCTCTCACCGAGGGGCCCCTGTGAACAAAACCGAACTGATCGAGCACATCGCCAAGCACGCTGACATCTCCAAGGCCGCCGCCACCCGCGCGCTGGAGTCCACGATCGGCGCCGTGAAGACCACCCTGAAGAAGGGCGGCTCGGTCTCTCTGGTGGGCTTCGGCACTTTCGCCGTCGGCAAGCGCGCTGCCCGCAGCGGCCGCAACCCGCGCACCGGCGCCACCATCAAGATCAAGGCCGCCAAGGTGCCGAAGTTCCGCCCCGGCAAGGCGCTGAAGGACGCGCTGAACTGATTTGCACACGCCAGCCGGTCGCCGTGGGGTGACCGACTGGCCGGCAGGACGATGGGGTGCTTAGCTCAGTTGGTAGAGCGGCGCCCTTACAAGGCGTAGGTCGGGGGTTCGAGCCCCTCAGCACCCACCATCCCCCCGCCGGCAAGCGTGCCCCAGTTGAAAGGGCCTGGAGTGATCCAGGCCCTTTTTCTTGCCGCCTGCGGCGTGTCCCACAGGCACTTGTCCGTTCCCTGCGCAGCCTGGCTTGCGCACCCCCACGGCGCATCAACGCGCCACAGCCAGCACCTGGGTCTCGGGGACATCCCAGGTGAGTTCCACCCGCGAGCCCTTGGCACTGCTGTCCACTTCCAGGACGGCGCCGAGTTGCGCCGCCCGGTACTGCTGGTTGCGCAGGCCCCGCCCGCCCGGGGAGGGCGCGAGCACGTCGAAACCGCGGCCGTCGTCCTCCACCCAGAGCCGCAGGCGGCGTGCCGTGGGGTTGTACTTCGCGCCGACGACGATGAGGCGGGCTTGCGCATGGCGCAGCGCGTTGGTCAGTGCCTCCTGCACGATCCGCATCAGCTGCAGGCGGGAGGCGGCCGGGATGTCCGGCATGCCCTCCATACCGAGCTGCCACTGCAGCTGCACGCCCGCATTCTGCATGCGCCGGTCCATGCGATAGCGCAGGTCGCCCAGGGAATCTGACAGTTGCGAATCGGGCGCCGACGTGGCGATCAGCAGGCGCATGTCGTCGATGCATTCGTCCAGCAGCTGGCTGACCTGCTTGGGTCCCAGGCTGTCGTCATCCAGCCGGATCCGGGCGGCCGACAGGCTGGAGCCCAGGCCGTCGTGCAGGTCCCGCAGGAAGCGTTCGCGTTCCTGCAGCCGCGCGCCCGCGCGCTCCAGGTCGAGCTCCGCCCGGTGCCGGCGCTGCAGGTCGGCTTCGTGCGCGGCCACCTTGTCCGCCAGGATGGTGTTGAGGTCCGCGGACGTGCGCAACGCCTCGGTGAGGCGAATGACCAGCAGGCCGCCCATCACCAGCAGGATGACGCCGCTGGTGTAAGGCAGGAGCAAGGGGCGAACATAGGCCAGGCCCCGGTAGACCGCCACGTCATGAAGGCCGCCAGCGAACAGGACACAGACGCACAGCAGGAGCACGATGTCCGGTGCGTGCCGTGAACGCAGGACATCGACCCCGATCCGCACGATGAAATACAGGCTCAGGATCGCCATGGGGATCGCCAGCATCATGGCGACGGGCTGTACCGCTGCGGTGGCCGCCAGGACGATGGCGCACAGCACGCCATACCCGGCCAGGCCGATTTCCACCCGCCGGGTCAGGCGCCCGAAGAAGGCCAGGATCGCAATCATCGTGAGCGGCAGCGTGACCACGCGTGTCGCGGACGCGATCCAGTTCATCCAATCGGCGTTGATCCAGACGTCGGTCGTCAACGCGACGGCCGTACTCAGGCCCCGCGCCAGGGCGGCCGCACCGAACCAGCAATACAGACGGTCACCCCCCATCGCCAGGCCGATGACCAGGGACATCAGCCCCAGTGTGGAGATCGACCATTGCAACGCGACCACCAAGTCCTGTTGCCAGAACTCGCGTGACCAGTACCGGTCCTCGTAGATGGCACGGGCGGGGCCGATGGAGACCGTGGACAGGCCGTTGGCCTGGGTGGGCGTGGCCAGGACCTCGACCACGAGCTCGTTGCTGCCCGCGCGCCACAAGGCCGCGGGTGTCTCGCGCCAAAGGGGCTTGTGGATGCAGCGGGAAAGCAGAAGTTCACCCGGCCCGCAACCGCCCACGTCGTGGCCGTTGATGATGACGCGGCCCGAAAGGCTCAGCTTGTCGATGGCGATGCCCATGGGCCGCGTGGGGGCCGCGGGCAGGTCGACCGTCATCCGGTAGGTCACCCGCGTGCCCTGCGGCGTAAAGTCGGCGTTCTCCAGCACATGGGGCAGGGTGACCGTGCGCGTTCCGCGCTCGGTGGTCGCCTGCGCCATGCGCAGTTCCTGCACCGGCATGTGGTCCGCAATCGTCGTGGCCGCGGCGCTGGCGACCACGCACAGTGCGAGCAGCCACGGCAGCAGCAGGTCGCGCCAGCGCCGCATCACAGCAGGCCCTGCTCGCGCGCCTTGCCGACGGCCTGGACCTGGGAGCGCACCTCCAGCTTGCGGTACAGGCTGCGTATGTGGGACTGGATGGTCGACAGCGAAACGCCCATGTGGTCGGCCGTCTCGTTGTAGGACATGCCCTGGGCGATGCAGCGCAAGGTCTCGGTCTCTTTGGGCGTGAGCTGTACCGGCCGCGAGTCGACGGTGATCTTCTCCGTGCGGACCTGGTTGAACAGGTAACGCGCGAGGGATGGGCTGATCGGGTAGTGGCCCTGCATCACCTGGGACATCGAGGCCGTGAGCGTTTCCACAGGCTCGCTCTTGTGCAGGTAACCGCGCGCGCCGTGACCGATGGCATCGAGTACGCTGCGCTCACTCGACAGGCTGGAGACGACCAACGCCGGCACGTCGGGTCGTCGCTCGCGCAACGAACGGATCACGTCCAGGCCGGAGCCGTCCGGCAGGTTCATGTCGACCAGCGCCAGCTGCAGGTCGTCACCGGATTCCTTGATGGCATGCATTGCCTGTGCAACGGTCTGGCTTAGGTTCACCTGCCAGCCATCACCCAGGGCTCGCACGGCGCGGGTGAGGGCGCCGGCGAAAACCGGATCGTCCTCTAGCAGCAGCGCGCGCATGCAGTCTCCTGGCGTTGAATTTCAGTTGTTGGGGTCATGGGAGATTTTCCATGCGAGCCAAAGCGCATTTTCATGCGATTGTCGAGTGATTCCAAAACGTAGACATTCACTCGTGGATTGTGCATCCACAGTGTGCCTTGGTTTTCGCTGCAGGAATGAGCCTGAATCGGATGCTGATTTGAAAAGTTGATACCTGGGGCAGGTCCCGTGTGAATCCGACTGCCTGAAAGGTATGGCATTGCGCCGAGAACTGCGTTGAAAGTTTGAATTTCACATGACCGTCCAATTCACCCCCATCGTCGGCAGCAGCGAGCCTACCCAGGCCTTGCTCGGCCTCGTGAAGGTGCTGGCGGTCTCTCATTCAACGGTTCTCATCACCGGCGAAAGCGGCACGGGCAAGGAGCTTGTTGCGCAGGCGCTACATCGCCAGAGCCCGCGCAAGCATGCGCCTTTCGTGCCTATCAATTGCGGCGCGATTCCGCGTGACCTGTTGGAGAGCGAGCTGTTCGGCCATCGCAAGGGCGCGTTCACCGGCGCCGTGACGGACCGGATCGGGCGTTTCGAGATGGCCCATGGTGGCACGCTGTTCCTCGACGAGATCGGGGACCTGCCACTGGATATGCAGGTCAAATTGCTTCGCGTCCTGCAGGACCGGGTGATCCACCCCGTGGGCGCTTCCAAGCCGGTACCGATCGATGTGCGGGTCGTCGCAGCGACCCACAAGAACCTCGCGGAGGACGTGACCCACGGCAAGTTCCGCGAGGACCTGTATTACCGGCTCAATGTGCTGCCATGCCAGACGACGCCGCTGCGCGAGCGGCGCGAGGATGTACCGGTACTGCTGGACTTCTATGCTGCCCGCCACGCGCCAGAGGGAGTCCGGCCGATCACCTTTGCCCCGGACCTGCTCCAGGCCCTGATGTCGTACCGCTGGCCCGGCAATGTGCGGGAGCTGTCCAACCTGGTTGACCGGTTCACGACGCTGTTTCCCGGGCAGGATGTCGAGCTTCGCGCGATTCCCGCTTCGATGCTGCCTCCAGGGCTGCGTGCCGTCGCCTCGCCAGAGGCGGCCCGGGCAGCCTCCAGCCTGGCCACCCGCCACACCGGGCTGGCCGAGAGCGGCGGTGACGAAGCCTTGTTCATGGCGATCGGCGGCAGCGCCGAGCCTGCGGCCTTCGCGCTGCCCCCCGGCCACCTGGACGACGGCCTGCGCCAGCCGCTGGCGGCGGCCAATGCCGCGCCCCAGGCGCCCGCAGGCAACGTTGCGTCTCCCGGTCCGCTGGACGCACCCTTCAACGTGGTGGAGGAAATCGTCTGCCTGGCGCAGGGCATCGTGAGCCTGCCGCCCGACGGCATTCCCCTCAAGCAGCAGCTGGTGACCATCGAGCGCAGCCTGATCGAGCAGGCCCTGGCCCGCACCAAGGGGAACGTCTCACAGACGGCCCGGTTGCTGCACCTGCAGCGCACCACGCTGATCGAGAAGATCCAGAAGTACGAACTGCGCGCCGGTTGAGGCCATGCCGTGCCCGCCGGTTCCGCCGGCCAGGCGCGGGCTTCAGTTGGCTTTGGGCGAGGCGCCGATCGCTCCGGTACCCGCAGCGGGCACACCGGTCGCTGGCGTGGCATTCGGGCTGGCCGGCGGCTGGGGGCGGGGATATTGCACCAGCCGATCGCGTTCGCGCTCACGCTCCTTGTCGGCAGCCGGCGCAGGCCGGCGAGCGGCCTCCTGGTTGCGTTCACGCTGCAGGACCGCCAGCGACTGGACTTCGCGATGGAGTTTGTCCAGGTTCCCGGCTGCGGCCTTGAGCGTCTGGATCTCGCGGCCCAGCGCCTGCAGCGAGCCTGCCTGGGCCGACAGTCGGGCGTTGAGGCCTTCCACCTGCCTGGCCAGGCCCTGGCTGCCTGCCGCCACCTGTTCGGCGGTCTTGGCCGAGATCTGAGTGCCCAGCGTCTCCGACTGCTTGACGGTCTGCTCCATCCGGGTGCCCACTTCCGAGGTGGTCCTGGCGACCTGGGCCACCTGCTGCGCGAGCTGGTCGATCGACGTATTGACGGCGGCCAGCGATTCGAGACCCGTGTTGAGCGCCACGGCCCGCTTGGCCACGGCCAGCAGCGTGGCATCGAGCTGGTTGATGCGGCTGTTCATGCGCACGCCAGTGACGATGAAGAAGACCAGTGCCAGGAACATCAAGGTCCCGATGCCCGCCAGGGCGATGACGCTTTGCTTTTGCAGCCTGGCCTGGCCTTCACGCATGCTGTCGATCGCCCGATTGAGCTCGTTGCTCACCGTGGCGGCTGCCTGGGCGCCACGGTTCGCCAGTTCGGCCGCATCCAGCACGGCGCCGGCCAGGCTGTCCAGCGCACCTTGCGCGGCGGCAGCCACGTCCGGCGCCGGCGGCGCGGGGGCGGCGGCCTGGGCGGGGGCTGCTGCGGCTTCGGGGACGGCGGGTGCGCCCTCCGGCACCTGGACCCGGTCGTCCAGCACGGGCGGGTCGGCCTTGAACACCGGTTCGGGCGGCAGGGCCGGCTCCGGGGGCAGGGCCGCGAGGTCGACGGCAGGCTCCGGGCTCGGTGAAGTAGGGGCGCTCATGGCATTCTCCTGGGTTCAGCGGACCGCTGTGCCGGGGCCAGCCTGGCGGTCCAGTTCAGCGCGGACGCTGTCATTGATTTCCTGCAGCCGGGTGATGCGCAGCAGGATGTCCTGCCCGAGCACGGCGCCGGCCTTCGGCTCGACGGGAGCGGGCGTGAGGGTCGGGGCGGACCTCGCCGGACCGGCGGTCCGGGGCGCGGCCGCCTCGGCGCGCGGGGCGCGCGTGGACTGCGGCGGCGGCGCCTCTTGCGCCGGTGCCTGGACCCGCGGCTGCCTGTGCGAAGCGACCTGGCTGCCCGGCGCCAGCGAGACGGTGTGGGGCTGTCCGCTGCCGATGACCGGCGGGGCCTGCGTCACGGCGCTCACCGGCCCGCCAGCGTGGTGATGACGCCCTGCGCGGGCAGGTTCCCCTGCCGGGCACTGCGGGCGGAGGACTCCTGCATCGACAGCCAGCCGCCCAGGGTGCCCGCCAGCGCGGCGCTCAGGCACAGGCCACTGACCAGGATCCACCGGTTGCGGCGGGCCTGCGCGCTGGCCGGCGCGGCCTGCGGCTTGCCATGCCGCGCCTGTACGGTGGCGGCGCGCAGCGTGTTCCTGGGCGCGACGGGCGATTCGTGCCGGTCGGCCCGGCGTGCCGGCGCCTGCGGGCGGGCGTGAGCCGCCTCATGCTGCGGGGCCTGCCCATCCCGGCGGCGCCAGAACGCGAGGCGCCACCGGCGCCGCGGCTGTGCAGGCCGGGCCCACGGCGGCAGCGTGCCGGGCGCTTCGAGCATGGCTTCCTTGAGGGCGACCTTCCTGGCCTCGCGGGAGACTTGCGGGTCTGCCGATACAGCGGCCTCGCCCGCCTGGATATGCCAGTGCAGCGCCTGCGGGCCCAGCGCCTGCAGGCAGCCGGACACCGCCAGGTCACGGTCCTGGATCAGGACCAGGCGCAGGTTCGCGCCCGGCAGGTCACCGACCAGGCGCACCAGCAGCGCGAACTCGCTGGCGGTCAGGTCGGGGCTGTCATGGACGACGAAGACATGGGTCGGTCGCCCGCAGTCGCCATCCCGTCGCACAACCTGCGCCAGCGGCACGCCAGCCAGCAGGTCGTTGACCTGCTGGACCAGCTTGTCATGGTTGCCGGGCAGGTGCGCGATGATCTTCACGCCAGGCTGCTGACGCAGGTCCCGCACCAGCAGGCGGCTGTAATGCTCCAGCGTCGAGGCGTCAGGGCTCGACAACGCGATCGGGCGCCGGTCCTCCAGCAGGCCCCGCACGAGGGCCTGCATGTGCTGGGCGTCTTCGAGGCAGTGGTAGCCGCTGGCCTGCGGTGGCAGGCCGGGCTGGCCATGATTCGACAGGGGGTTCATCGTCATCTGGTTCAGGGGTCAGGTGTCGAGAAATCAGGCGGGGGCCGCGGAGGGCTCGCCGACCGGGTGGCCGTCGGCGTCGAAACGCATCGACGGCGGCACCTTCAGGACCGGGCGTGCCATGCCGGCCCGGCCAGGCTGCGCGCCCTCGAGGCTGTAGACATACGCGATGACCTGGGCGACCGCGTGGTACAGGGCCTCGGGGATGGGGTGTTCCGCTTCGGTCGTGAAATACAGCGCGCGCGCCAGCTCGGGGGCCGGGAACAGGTGCACCCCGTGCCGCGCAGCTTCCTCGCGGATCTGGGCCGCCATGAAGTCGCCGCCCTTGGCCACCAGGACCGGCGCGCCGTCGCTGGTGGGGTCGTACTCGAGCGCCACGGCGAAGTGCTCGGGGTTGGTGATGACGACGTCCGCGTCCTTGACCCGTTGCAGCATGCGGGCGTTGGCCATCTCGCGCTGGCGGCGGCGAATGTGCGCCTTGACCTCCGGGCGGCCTTCGGCGTCCTTCATCTCGTCCTTGATTTCCTGGCGCGTCATGCGCAGGCGCTTGATGTAGCTGTGACGCTGCCAGGGCACGTCGATCATGGCGATCAGGATGAGGGCCAGCGAGACCGCCATCGCCGATTCGACGACGACCTTGCCGGCCAGCGCGAGGGCGGGTTCCAGGGCCATCTCCCCGATCAGGGTGATTTCCTCCAGGCGCAGCGCGACGCTGGCCCACAGGGCCGAGCCGACCAGCACGAATTTCAGCAGCGCCTTGAGCAGCTCGACCGCCGCATGCGGGCCAAACATGCGCTTGAGTCCGGCCAGCGGGTCGAGCTTGGCGAACTTGGGTGCCGCCGCCGCCGCAGAGAACTGGAAGCCTCCCGTCAAGCCCGAGGCAGCGATGGCCATCACCACGGTGGCGATCATCACGGGGAGCACGAACACGAAGCTCCCCATCACCTGCTCACTGAAGGTGGTGGCCAGCAACAAGGGCTTGTCCAGCGTCTTGCGGTCGAAGACGAACCCGCTGGCGAACTGGTCGGCCAGGCGGTGGATCATCCATCCGCCCGACATCATCAGCACCAGCAGCGCCGACACCACGACGGCCGCTGCCGGCGCTTCGGGCGAGCGCGCGAACTGGCCCTCCTCGTGGGCCTTCTTCAGGCGCCGCGCTGTGGGTTCCTCTGTGCGTTCCTGGGAGGTGTCAGACATTCGGCATTCCAAGCAAGTTGCGTACCGTGCCGAAGGCCTGCAGCCACAGCCAGTCGATGCGGCCGACCATGCTGCCCAGGAACATGATGAGGATGACGAAGCCCGCTGCGATCGAGGCCGGCAGGCCGACCGAGAAGATGTTCAGGCTGGGGGCGGCGCGTGTCATCACGCCGACACCGACGTTGATGAACAGGAGGGCCACCATGACCGGCAGCGCGATCAGCACCGAGCCGAGGAACATCATCGAGCTCCAGCGAACCAGCAGGCCGAGGTTGTCCTGCGTGAGGATGCTGGTGCCGATCGGCAGGAAATTGAAGCTTTCCAGGATCAGTCCGAGGAGGACCGCGTGGCCCCCCGAGCCCACGAAGACCAGCGATCCCAGGACGATCATGAATTGGGACAGCACCGGCACGTTGCCCAGGTTGGGGTCCAGCATGGTGGCCATCGTCAGGCCCATCGAGGAGGCGATCGCCTGACCCGCCACCACCATCGCGGCCACGACCACCTGCAGCGTCAGGCCCGCCAGAGCGCCGATGGCGATCTGGTTGAAGATTTCCCGCAGGCCGGCTGCCGAAACCGGGTCGATGGCCGGCCAGACATGCAGCGGATAGACCATGGCCGTCAGCGCCAGCGCCAGCAGGACGCGAAGGCGCAGGTTGAAGGCGCTGAGTGCGAAGACCGGTGCCGTCACCAGCAGCGCGCCGATCCGCAGCATCGGCCACAGGAACGTGTAGAAACGTCCCACGATGTCCGCGACCAGCAGTTCCACGGCAGGGAGCCCTCGCGACCGCTTAACCGAACAGTGCCGGGATGCGCAGGAAGATGGCGCGGGTGAACTCCACCAGCGTCCCGATCATCCAGCTTCCGAACAGCAGCAGCGCCAGGCCCAGTGCGATCAGCTTGGGAATGAAGCTGAGCGTCATCTCGTTGATCGACGTGGCCGCCTGGATGATGCCGATCACCAGGCCCACCACCAGTGCCACGCACAGCAGGGGCGCGCTCACGAGGACGGTGGCCCACAGGGCCTGGCGTCCGATATCCACCACCATTGCCGAATCCATCGGTCTTCTCCTTGCGTCGCCCGGGGCGCTAGGGCATCACGAAGCTGGAGGCCAGCGAGCCCATGATCAGGCTCCAGCCATCGACCAGCACGAACAGCATCAGCTTGAACGGCATCGAGATCATCATGGGCGAGAGCATCATCATGCCCATGGACATCAGCACGCTGGAGACGATCAGGTCGATCACCAGGAACGGGATGTAGATCAGGAAGCCGATGGTGAAGGCGCTCTTGAGCTCGGAGGTCAGGAAGGCCGGCACCAGCGTCATGAAGGGAATCTCGTCGGGGGTGGCGACGGCGCCCTTGCGCGCGATCTCCATGAAGACGGCGATGTCGTCCTCGCGGGTCTGTTTGAGCAGGAAGGCGCGCACGGGCCCTTCGGCGGCGGCGAGCGCCTGGTCGAACCCCATCTTGCCGTCCATGAACGGCAGCAGCGCAGTGCGGTACACCTCGTCGAACACGGGCGACATCACGAACATCGTGAGGAACAGCGCCAGGCCGGTGAGGACCAGGTTGGGCGGTGTCTGCCCGGTGCCCAGCGCCTGCCGCAGGATCGACAGGACGATGATGATGCGTACGAAGGCCGTCATCATCAGCAGCAGCGACGGCAGCAGCGACAGCGTCGTCATCAGCGCCAGCAGCTGCAGCGTCAGGCCGTACTGCTGCCCGCCGCCGGCGGTCTGGGTGACGGTGACGCCGGGCAGGGCCGGCAGGGCCGGCGCTGCCGCGGCCAGGGCGGGCACGGCGCAGGCGGCGGCCACCGCCAGCACCGGCAGCAGGTGACGCAACGCGCGCGTCACAGGCGCTGCCCCGCCAGGAACGGGGAGGACGCGCCGGCCTGCGGCGCCGAGCCTTCGGCAGCGCGCCAGGTACCCAGCTGGGTGATCTGCGTGGGCGTGATGCCCACCAGCAGCTCATGGCCGTCACATCGCACCAGCGCGATCTTCAGGCGCGCGCCCATCGCCATCGACTCCACCACCTGAAGGCGCTGCTCACGACGCGCGAAGGCCTGGGCGCCTTGCAGGCGCTTGAGCGCCCACAGCAGGCCCACCAGGAGCGCCACGACCAGCGCAAAGCTGCCCAGGTACTGGGCGACACCAGCCCACGACGCCATCAGAGGGACTCCAGGCGCTCGGTCGCAGGGACGACCCGGGTCAGGCGGATGCCATAGCGCTCGTTGACGAGGACCACCTCGCCCTGGGCGACCACAGTGTTGTTCACCAGCAGGTTCAGCGGCTCGCCGGCGATGCGATCGAGCTCCACGACGCTGCCCTGCGTCAGGCGCATCAGGTCACGGATCTTGATGGTGGCGCGGCCCACCTCCACTGACAGCATTACCGGGATGTTCTGCAGGACGTCCGGGTGGATCTGCTTGTCGTCGGCGAGGTCGGGCAGGGCGGTGGCCTCGGGGGTGTTGGTCATGGCGGGACTTCCTTCAGGCATTCAGGGGAGCGGGGCTCACGGGGTTGACGACCAGCACGGCGGCGCTGATCCCCAGGGAGCCGACCTCGACGTCGAACACCGGCTTGTCGCCGATGGTCATGCGCGCGTGGTCAGGTTTGCGGAACGGGAGCACATCACCCACCGAGAGGCTGCGAAGCTGCGCCAGCGAGACCTGGAGCGTCCCCAGCGAGACGACGGCCTCGACCGAGGCGTCCTGGACGGCCTGGTCGAGCTCCTCTTTCCAGATCTTGTCGGACTCCTCGTTGCCATCGCCGCTTTGCAGGCGGCTTCGCAGCAGGTCGCGGATCGGCTTGAGCGACATGTACGGAATGACCATGTCGATGAAGCCGGTGCTGCTGTTGGATTCCGCTTCGAAGCGTGAGACGACGACCAGGTCGCTCTCGTCGGCGATCTGGGCGAACTGGGGATTGATCTCCGAGCTCACGTGCTCGAAGTCGATCGCCAGCAGCGGTCCCCAGGCCTCCTTGAACGAGCGGAACAGGATCTGCAGGATCAGCTTGATGATCCGCGTCTCGGTCGGCGTGAACAGGCGGCCCGGCGGCAGCTGGCCGACGCCGCGTCCGAAGCCGCCGAAGAAGCTGTCCAGCGAGCTGAAGATCACGGTCGGCTCGATCACCGCCATGGAGTAGCCGCGCAGCGGGTTGGCCCGCAGGATGTTGACCGACAGGGGCGAGCGCAGGTCTTTCAGGTATTCCCCGAACTTCATGATCTGCGCGCGCGTCGGGTTGATCCTCGGGCTGACGCGAAGCACTTCCAGCATGCCCAGGCGGAACTGGCGGATGAAGCGCTCGTTGACCATGTCGATCGACGCGAGGTTCACCCCCAGGCTACTGTCTTCGGCCGCGAGGTCGTGGGGTCGCACGTCCACGCCGGTGTTATAGCCGTCCGCGGGCTCGGTTTCGGCGCGCGAGGTGAGGGCTTCGAGTTCCTCGGGGGACAGCAGGGACTGATTGGCCATGGCGCTGCGGGCGTCGTTCTTGCGGGATTACTGGACGATGAAGTTGGTGAAGACGACTTCCTCGATGCCGCCGAAGTCCTCGAGCTTCTGCAGCGTCTGGTTCATCTCGTCGCGCAGGCGTTCAGCCAGGCGCTTGCGGAATTCCGGCAGGTCCACCTCCTCGGGCTTGACCTGGCGCAGCACGTCCATCGCCACCGAGCGCAGGGCGAATTCATGCTTCTTGATGTTGTTGGTCACCCGCTCGTCGTAGCGGGTCATGATGGCGACCTTGACGCTCATGACCTTCTTGGAGCCGGCCAGGTTGGCCAGCAGGTCCTTCTCGAGCTCGACGTAGCGGTACTCGAAGCGCTGCATGGAGGCGGCGCTCTTGGGAACCGGGGCAGCGGCGCTGGCACCGGGCGCGGCAGCCGCGGCCTCCTTGCCTCCATGGCCGTCACCCTTGGCGGCGCCGGCCTCCAGTTCGGCGAGCTTGGCTTCAGCGGCCTTCTTGTCCTTGCTGTCGAAGAAACCGGTGGCGAACAGCGTGCCGCCGATGGCGGCCGCCAGCAGCACGAGCAGCACCACGCCCGCGATGATGATCATCAGGATCGGCTTCTTGGGTTTGCTTTCTTCTGCTTCGACGACTTCTTCTGCCACTTTGGATCTCCTTGCTTCAAACCAGCACGTCCCAATCGGAACCCGGGCTGCGCCGCGCCGCAGGCGACACTGCCGCTTCGGCCGCTTCCTGCGTCCCCGCCTGCCCACCGGTCGGGGCATGCGAGGGCTCGCCCGACTGGCGGGGTGTCGGATTTCCGCCATGTTGCTGGCTTCTTCCGCTTGCAACGTTCAAGTCCGCAATCTCCATGCCAGCGCCGGACAGCACCTCGCGCAGGCGCGACAGGCCGTCGTTCAGGAGGTCCCGCGTGACCGGGTTGGCCGCGCGGAAGGACGCATCGAGCTCGCCGCCCTGCATGCGCAGGTCGATCTCCACCTCGCCGAGCTTGGCGGGCTTGAGCAGCAGCCGGACCTGCCACTGGCCGCGTTCGACCTGGGACAGCACCCGCTGCGCCAGCGCCTCGCCGACCCGCTCGGCCAGCGCCTCGTAACCCGCGGCGCGCTGGCCGGCGGTGCTGGCGAGGGGCGCGTCCTCCGTGGCAGCCTGCCCCGCATGGCCGCCAGCAGCGGCTACCGGCAGCGCGCTGTCGGGAGACTGCTCCAGTGTGTCGGCCGACAGGCTCCCGGGGGCGGGCGCATCCCACAGCGCTTCCAGTTCGGGCTCCACCACCAGGGTGAGGACTTCCACCGGTACGTCGGCCGGCACCTGCGCCGTCGGCTGCGCCGGCGCGCCGGCCGCCCGCGCGACGAGGGCGGGTGAGGCCACGGCGGCCGCCAGGTTGAAGGGCATGACCGGGACGAGCGCGTCCGCCGTCTCCTGGGCGCCCGGCGCCGGTGCTGGCACGGCCCGGGCGGCGGTGTCTGCCTGCTGCAGCCAGTTGGCCGGCGGCGGGACCAGGGCCAGGACGCTGGCGGCAGCCTCGGCGGACAGGCCGGCCGCAGGGACGGCCGCCGCGCCCACCGCCCCCGCCGCATGCGCGGTCAGGGCTGCGGCGGACGCGCCGGTCACGGCCGGCGCCATCGTGCCAGCGGCGGGTGCCGCCGTCGGGGCGATCGCGCCCGGCATGCCCGGAACCGGCCAGGCACCCAGGGGCGCCTGGCCAGGCGCGCCGAACAGCCAGGCCACCACCTCGTCGTCCAGGCCCTGGGCCTTGGCGAAGCGGGCCAGGCTGTCGCCGTCCGGCGTGGCAGCCGGCGTGGTCACCACTTCCAGCGTGGGACCCAGGGCCAGGGTCTGCAGGGGCGCCAGGCCGGCGGCAAGGTTTTGCCCCACGGGCAACTGCTCGAACGCCAGGGCCAGCCGGTCCGCGAAGGCGCAGTCCGGGGCTGGCAGTGAGGCGGCCGATGCGGCAAGGCCGGCAGCAGGCGCCGCCGTGGCGGTGGTTTCCAGCGAGATCGTTGGCATGTTCATGTGAGGTGGCGACGGGCGCAGGTCGGGCAAATGGGAGGGCCGCAAGGCGGCACGCCGGCTGCTCCTGCAAGAACCGTGACCGGAAAGGAATTGCCGCTGCGACAGGCCCGCAGATGTCGGCGTCCATGGCACGTGCCTTGCATGGAGAGGCTGTTTTCCATGTCCCGACACCGATGAACCTCGCCTCACTGTCAACGATCCGACAGGGCCTGTCCGGCTACGACAGGTCGGGCCTGGCCGTGCCCGCCGTGGTGATGCTGATCATCGGCATGCTGGTGCTGCCGCTGCCCCCGCTGCTGCTGGACATCCTGTTCACCTTCAACCTGCTGGTGGGCCTGGTGGTGATCATGGTGGCGATCAACACCCGCAAGCCCCTGGAGTTCTCGTCCTTCCCCTCGGTCCTGCTGTTCGCCACCATGCTTCGGCTGGCGCTGAACGTGGCCTCCACCCGGGTGGTGCTGGTCCACGGCCATGAGGGGCACGAAGCCGCGGGCAAGGTGATCGCGGCCTTCGGCGAGTTCGTCATCGGCGGCAACTACGTGGTGGGCGTGATCATCTTCGTGATCCTGACCATCGTGAACTTCATGGTGGTGACCAAGGGCGCCAGCCGCGTGTCCGAGGTCAACGCCCGCTTCACCCTGGACGCCATGCCTGGCAAGCAGATGGCGATCGACGCCGACCTGAATGCCGGCGTGATCGACCAGGAGACCGCCAAGCGCCGGCGCGAGGAGCTGTCCCAGGAGTCGGATTTCTTCGGCTCGATGGACGGCGCCTCGAAGTTCGTCAGCGGCGATGCCATCGCGGGCATCCTGATCCTGGTGATCAACCTGGTCGGCGGCCTGGCCATCGGCCTGGGCCAGCACGGCATGCCCCTGGGCGAGGTGGCCCGGGTGTACACGCTGCTGGCCATCGGCGACGGCCTGGTGGCCCAGATCCCGGCCCTGTTCCTGTCCCTGGCCACCGCGGTCATCGTCACGCGCGTGACCACCTCGGAGTCGATGACCGAGCAGGCGGTGTCGCAGCTGGCCAATCCTTCGGCGCTGTTCATCGCCGCCGGCATCCTCGGCGTGATGGGCCTGGTGCCCGGTATGCCCCACGCCGTGTTCCTGACGCTGGGCGCCGCGGCTGCCGGCATCGGCCTGATGCTGCTCGAGCGCGACGCCCGCGCCGAATCGGCCTCGCCGGCCGCCGCGCCGGCCAGCGAAGCGCCCAAGGAGCTCGACTGGGACGACGTGGAGTCCGTGGACCTGATCGGCCTGGAGATCGGCTACGGCCTGATTCCCCTGGTCAACCCGGACACGGGCGGGCAGCTGATGACGCGCGTCAAGGGCGTGCGCAAGAAGCTTTCCTCGGAGCTGGGATTCCTGGTGTCGCCGGTACGCATCCGCGACGTCCTGAGCCTGGAGCCTGACAGCTACCACATCGTGCTCAATGGGGTGGTGCGGGCACGCGGCAGCGTCAAGGCGACCCGCGAGCTGGCCATCAACCCGGGCAGCGTCTACGGCAAGCTCGAGGGCTTCCCCACGCGCGAACCCGCGTTCGGCCTGGAGGCCGTGTGGATCGACCCGAGCCAGCGCGACATCGCGCGCACCCTGGGCTATACCGTGGTGGACGCCGCCACCGCCATTGCCACGCACATGAACAAGGTGCTGCGTGACAACGCGCACGAGCTGCTGTCCCACGACGAAACCCAGAAGCTGCTGGACAAGCTGGCCGCGCGCCACCCCAAGCTGGTGGAGGAACTGGTGCCGGGCAAGCTGCCTCTGGGCGTGGTGACGCGCTGCCTGCAGAACCTGCTGGTGGAGGGCGTGCCGATCCGCGACATGCGCACCCTGGCCGAGGCCCTGCTCGAAGGCAGCGCCCGGACCCAGGACCCCGACATCCTGACCACGATGGTCAGGCCCAAGCTGGGACGCATGATCGTCCAGAGCCTGGTCGAGGGCAGCGACACCCTGCAGGTGATGACGCTGGCCCCGCAGGTGGAGCAGCTGCTGCACAACGTGCTGCAGCAAAGCCCGCCCGGTTCGCCGCCGGTGCTGGAGCCGGGCATGGCCGACAGCCTGTTCAGCGCACTTCGCGACAGCACGCGCAAGGTGGAGGACAGCGGCGTGGCCGCGGTGCTGGTCGTCTCGCCTTCGGTGCGCGGCTGGCTGTCCCAGGCGGTGCGCCATCGCATCCCCGACCTGACCGTGCTCTCCTACAGCGAAATTCCGGACGACCAGTCCGTCAAGGTGGTGTTCACCGTCGACGCCGACTTCAAGTCCTCACGACAAGCCGTTTCCTGAAAGCCCTGAGCCATGGAACTCAAACGCATCCTCGCCAAAGACAGCCGCACTGCGATGGACCTTGCCACGTCGCAGTACGGCAAGGACGTGCTCGTCGTCTCCAGCCAGACGGTGGGCGGTCAGGTTGAACTGGTGGTGGCCCTGGAGGTCGAGCCGCCCGCGCCGGAAGTGTCGGCGGAGCAGGGCGCTTCCGGCGGTCCTGGCGCCCCCAGCGCGTTCACCCAGGCCTTCCAGCGTGCCCTGGGACCGATGCCTGAATCGGGTGCCGAGCCGCCAATCGCAGCACCTTCGGCCTCCGAGGTGCCGCGTTCGGCTGCGGAGATCCTGGCGGCCCGCAAGGCCCGCCAGGCGATGCAGACGGCGCAAGCGATCCAGTCCGCCCAGCGCTGGCAGGCCGCCCGCTCGAGCCGCGAACCACAGGAACCGTCATCGGCCCAGCCCTCGCAAGCCGCGCTGGAAGCGCCGGTCACACCGGCGGTCCAGGCTGCGCAGGCGGCCCTGGCCACCCAGGCCGCCCTGGCAACGCCGCCTGCACCAGATGCACCAGCTGCAGCAGCCGTTTCGACCGCATCGGACACGCCGGCTGCCGAGATCGCCAGCCAGACGCCGGCGGCCAACGAGGCGCAGGCGGTGCCCGCGACGCCAGGTCCCCAAGGCGCGCCCGAAGGACGTGATGCGATCGAGTCCGCCTTTGCCGAGGAAGCCACGCGTGCCGCGCGGCCCGCCAGGCCGGCCGGATCCGCCGAACCCGGCCGGGAGGCCCGCGCCGGGCGCAGCCCGCGCGCAGCCCGCGCCCGCCCTGTGGCGCCGGCCCTCAAGCTGGTCGCGCCGATGCCCGCGAAGGAACGCGAGCCGGCCGACGGCTGCGCCGTGGCGACTGCCGGCGAGATCGGCGCCTGCCCCGCCTCCCAGGTCCAGGGTCAGCAACTGATGGAACTGGTGCGACGTGAGATCGCGGCCCTGCGACAGGAATTCGCACTGGGTCGACAGGTCCAGGCCTGGCAGGACGGGCGGCAGTGGCCCGAGGCGGTGCGCCCGGTCATCGAGGCACTGCAGGATGCGGGCGTGCCGCCCAGCCTGCGCGCACTGCTGTCCGACGAACTGCAGGCCTCGACCGACGTGCCATCCGCGATCCGCGCCATCCGGCGCGTGCTGGAAAGCGCGCTGTCCAACCTGGAGACCGTGGCGATCGGCCGCGGCCTGCATGCCATCTGCGGGCCTTCCGGCGCCGGCAAGACCCACATGGTCACCCGCCTGGCGCGGGTTGCCGCGCTGCACCTGAACCCTGAACGCGTGGCCATCATCACCTTCAACGACAACCGCACGGGCGCCTGGAGCCAGAGCCGTGCGCTGGCCGCGCAGGCTGGCGTCGACTGCCTGCGCGCCAGCGACATCAGCACCCTGCGCCTGCTGATCGAGGAAATGCGCGACCGCTCGGTGGTCCTGATCGACACCGCCGGCGCCGACTGCCAGGCGCAGGCCGCGCAACTACGCGACATGGGCCTGGGCATCGAGACCCACCTCCTGCTGCCGGCCGATGCCTCGATCGGCAGCGTCAAGCTCCTGATGGCACAGCCGGAAACCTGGAGCAGCCTGATGGTGTGCAAGGTCGACGAGAGCCATTCCCCCTGGCCCGTGATCCAGGCGATGTGCGACCGCCGCGTGCCGGTGTCCTGCATGTCCATGTCCAACGACGTGAAGGTCCAGGCCCGCACGCTGGACGCCAGCCGCATCCTGGCGGCGGGCTGCGCGCGCCTGCAGGCGGACCTGGGCGTGAGCGCCACGGCCGCCGTCACGTCCATGGCATGGCCCGACATGACCAGCCTGCCGGCGCAGGCCATGACGAAGGGGGCCGCATGATCATCCATCCTCCCCCGCAGATCATCGGGGTCGCCAGCGGCAAGGGCGGCGTGGGCAAGACCACCGTCGCCGTGAACCTGGCCGCCGCGCTCGGCGCCCAGGGGCACCGTGTGCTGCTGCTCGACGCCGACCTGGGCATGGCCAACGCGCAGGTGGCGCTGGGGGTGCGCACCCCGTGGAACGTGAGCCACCTCCTGAGCGGCCAGAAGACGCTGCACGAGCTGCTGGTGCCCGCGGCGCCGGGCGTGCAGCTGATTCCCGGGGCCTCGGGCTTGCGCGACATGGCGGCCCTGGACATTGCCCAGGTCGCCGCGATCATCCACGCCTTCGACGACCTCGAGGAGCCGGTGGACTACCTCATCGTCGACGTCGCGGCCGGCATTTCGCCGTCGGTGCTGACCTTCATGGCTGCCTGCCAGCGCCGGCTGGTCGTGGTGCAGGACCAGCCCGCCGCCATGGCGGACGCCTACGCGCTGATCAAGGTGATGACACAGGACCAGGAGCTCGACGAGATCTACCTGGTGGCCAACTCGACGCAGAGCGAGGCGCACGGCCAGCAGTTGGCCCATTTCGTCAATGACGTCACGGTGCGTTTCCTTGGCGCTACGGTCAAGTACCTCTCGGGCATCGAGGAGGACGACCAGATCCTGCTGGCCCAGCGCAAGTACCGCAACGTGATCGACTTCGCGCCGTCCAGCCGCGCCGCCCTGGCTTTCCGCCGCCTGGCCCTGGCGGTGGAGAAGCTGCCGCCGATCACCCGGCCCGGCGGCCAGCTGCAATTCTTCATGGAGCGGCTGCTGCTCGCGCAGCTTTCGCATGGCTGAGGCACCGGTCGAAGCAACGTGATGGACGCCGCACTGGATCTCTACGAAAGCGCTGCCGGACGGCAGGAGCAGCTCGTGCTCTCGCACATGCCGATGGTCAAGCGCGTGGCCATCCACCTGAAGGGACGGATTCCGCCCCTGCTGGACCTGGATGAACTGGTCCAGGTGGGCATGCTGGGCCTGATCGAGGCCGCCCGCGGGTACGACCCGCGCCGAGGCATCCCGTTCGAGCACTTTGCCCTGAGCCGGGTGCGCGGGGCCATGCTCGACGAGCTGCGGCGCGTGTCCGACCTTTCGCGCTCGTCGATCACCTTCAACAGGACCGAGAACGCCGCGGCGCACAAGCTGGTGGCCGAACTGGGTCGCCTGCCCACGCAGGGCGAACTGGCGCAGACCATGGGCAAGGACATCGGCGCGTTCCACAAGGAGCAGGGGCAGGCCCGGCGCAGCGAGATCGTGTCGATCGAGGAAGTGACCGAAGAGGTCCTGTCCATCGCGGGGGATCGCGGGATGCAGCCCGAGGAGCAGTTCGAGCGCGCGCAGCTGCTCGATGCCTTGGCCGGGGAGATCGCGGCGCTGCCTGAGCGTGACCAGTTAATCATTTCCCTCTACTACGTCGAGGAGCTCAATCTCAAGGAGATCGGTGAGATACTCGGCGTCAGTGAATCCAGGGTCAGCCAGCTTCTCAGCGCAATCGCCAAAAAGTTGCGTGCGCAACTCGATCCGGCTGCCCAAGCCCCCAAGACAACCTGACTGCCTGCCTTCCAGGAGCATCGCCAGACATGTTCAACATCTTCAGGAAGTCAGAGGAGGATCCGCGAACCCTCGCGGTTGCCGCCTATGAAAAAACCGTCTCCCTGATCAGCGACGGCCACGAGGCGCGCAGCATGCGGCTTCGAATGAGCATGCTATGCCGGGCCCACCTCGACAAGACCTTCATTGCGGGTGCCCAGCAGACCGAGGCCCACGAATATGCCTGCGCGCTGGCCACCCAGCAGGGCAAGGCGAGGCCGGAGCCGCCGCAGGCGCCCCTGTTCCAGTCGGTCAAGTCCACGTCGGGCGATGTGCTGGTGTACCTGCCCAAGGTCTTCGCCGATGAAGCGTTCGCCATCGGCATGCTGTACCAGCGCACCGAGTTGAGCGCCCAGCAGGCCATCACGGCCGCCCAGCGCCTGGCGGACAAGATTTCCTTCGATGCCCTCAAGCTGACCACTCCCTTCGTGGCCCTGCAGTTCCTGCGGGATGAATTGGCCGCCGAAGCGCAGGAGCAGGAGCAGGAGCCGGGCGACGGTGACGGGTCCGCCCCCGACGCCTCGGCTTCTTCCTGACGCATGGCCATGTGGACCCTCACGCTCCTGGCCCTCATGGCGGTGTCGATCGCCGTGCTGGTGGTGCTGGTCATCTACCTGGTCGACCGCTTCAACGGCCTGGAGCGCGAGACGCAGCAGATGATCCGCAGCCTGCAGGAACAGCAGGCGCAGGCCAAGCCGTCGGGTCCCTACGCCGGCCTGTCCGGCAAGGCGCTGTGGGATACCCTGGCCGGCGTCGCCGAGACCGCGATGGATGAATCGACGCTGGAAGGCGTCCGCAAGCGTTACCGGCTGATCCTGGGCGAGCACATCGGGTTCGTCTTCAACGAGGGCGTGTCCGACCAGCGGCGCGGCCTGGACTCGGTGCCGGCGAGCACCCGCACCGTCCGCACGCCCAAGACGCAGGTCGAGTCCTGGCTGCCGCCGGAAGCCGTGGCCGAGATCTACCAGTGCGGCCGCGGCCATGCCGCGGGCGACCCGTCGCAGTTGCCAGGCCTGCGCCAGCGCCTGGACCAGGTCTGCGCCATGCTGCACCAGCAGGTGCGCCTGGATGTCCTGCAGCCCGCCTCCAGCGTGCTCATGCCCCCCCTGCCGGAGGAGGCCGCGCCTGCCGCCCCGGCGAACGCCGACGCAGCCGCCCCCTAAAGTCCGGGCGAATCGTGCCGATCCTGTCCGTGAGCGTCAGCAACCGACACGGAGAGCACATATGCGTCTGCACAAGCAAGACTTCGAAAGCAGCTACGGGGCCGTCCAGGTCGCCACGGGCGTTGCCACGGCCGACAGCGCAAGGCTGATCCTCATGCTGTTCGACGGCCTGCTCGAAAGCCTCGCGGCAGCGCGCGGCCACATCACCTACGGCAACATTGCCGCCAAGGGCAAGGCCCTGACCCGCGCCAGCGGCATCGTGCTGGGCCTGCAGGGCGCGCTGGACTTCGAGCAGGGCGGCAACCTGGCCCGCAACCTCGACGACCTCTATTCCTACGTCACCCGCCGCCTGCTGCAGGCCAACGCGAACAACGACGTCGCCGCGATCGACGAGGTCCGCGGCTTGATGGAAGAGATCCGGGAAGCCTGGTGCAGCCTGCCGGGGCTGATGCCCAGCCGGGTTCAGTCTGCCCGGTTCAACTGACCTGCCTGACCGGGAGCCCGCGATGAAATTTCCCCTGCCCGTGGCGGTCCTGCTGGCGGCGCTGCTGGCGGGCTGCGCCTCGTCGAGCCGGGTGCCGCTGACGCCGCCCGAGACGCCCACCGCACCTGCAGCCCCTGCCGCGGCAACGTCCGCGCCTGCGGCTGCTGCCAGCCTGATCGCCCCGATGGTCGAGAAGCGCGAGACCCTCGTGGCCACGGGCTACGCCGTGGTGAGCGTGCAAAGCCACAAGCTGCCCGCGCAGCAGCGGTTACTGGCCATCCGCGCTTCCAAGCTCGATGCCTACCGCGCCTTGACCGAGCAGGTGTATGGCCAGCACCTGGACGCTTCCACCACCGTGTCCGACATGGTGGTGATGAACGACACCTTCCGCACCCGGGTCGAGGGCGTCGTCTATGGCGCGACCCTCGTGAGCATCACGCCCGTGGGCGACGACACCTACGAGACCACCCTGTCGCTGGACCGGCAGGTGGTCAATGACCTGCGGGCCCTGTACCTCGGCCAGCTGGCCGCCCGGCGCAAATGACTTCGCAGTGGCTGGTTGCCGGCTGGCTGGCCGTCACCGCCGCGGCGGCCGGGGCGCAGGGCGCGCCGGCAGTCGATCCCGAACGGCAGCTGGAGTCGATCCGGCATGCCCTCGTGGATGCCACCACCAGCGCGCCCGTGCGCGTGCAGTCCTACGGCTGGATCGATGCCGAGGGCCGACTGCACGAAAGCACCCAGTTCACCTCCGATACGCGGGTGCGCGGCGTGCGCCTGCCCTCCTATGTGGAGGACCCGGCCCCTGCCGTGGCCGCCAGGCGGCCCCGGGTGGATGCCGCTGGCCTGCCCGCCGGCCTGGGCCCTCGGGCGAGTACCGACGGGCCCGACCCGGACGCCTGCCTCGCGCAGTCCCGGCGCTGGCGGCAGGGGCTGCATGTCGAGGTCGTGACCGCCCCGGGCCTGCCCGCGCAGGGACCGCTGGCTGGCCACCGGCTTGCGACCGACGTGCAGCGCGCCTTCCTGGCTGCAAACCAGCGCTCGGTTCGCTGGGTTGCCCAGCCCCGCCCCTACCAGCCCGCCACCGCCTACGAGAAGGCGCTGGTCTGGCGCGATGCGCAGCGTACCGAGTGGCTGGCGCGCATCGAGCTGGCTGCCAGTGAGGAGGAGGGGGAGGCGTCCGGTGTCGAGGCCCGGCTGGAGGTCGGCCCCGCGGGACAGCCCGCCCTCGCGCGCCGTCTGCGCGTGCCCATGCCGCCTGCCGCTGGCCCGGTCGGGGTGTCCCAGGCTGCCCTGGACGCCGCCATGGCGCAGGCCGTCGCCGCGCTGGACCGCCAGGGCGCCTGCGATCCCCTGTGGTATTCCGTGGCGTTCGCCGGCGAGGCGATGCGCCTGCGCGAAGGCTCGGCCCACGGCCTGCAGCCCGGCGACCGGTTGCTGCTGGTCGAACGCCGCTACCTGCCGGACCGGCTGCTGGAGCCTGGCGCGGTGCGGGCGCTGGCGCTGGTGCAGGTCGGACGCCCATCCGACAACGGCACGGACTTGCAATGGCTGGCAGGGCCTCGTCCCGCCCAGCCCGGGGACTGGGTGGCCTTGCCGCTGTAGCCGCCAGGCCCGCGCCCACGACGCCCCACGTTCCCCCCACCCGATGTCCCCGATGCCATGAACCTGCCGAACCGCCCGATCCGCCAGCGCCTGCTGCCGATCCTCATCGCCGCGGGGGGGCTGACCGGCGGCATCTCGCAGGCGGCCGATGCGCCGGCCTTCGTTGCGCCATCCCCCGCGACGTCGGCCGGCGTCCCGTCACCCCGCTCGGGCGTGCCGGCCCGTCCGGCGTTCGATACGCTGCTGGCCTCGCTGCCCGGGCACGCGCCAGCGGGGGAGGCCCCCCCGCGCCGCCAGGTCCAGGCCCGCCGCGGCGAGACGGTCGATGCCGCGATCCGCCGCACCATGGGCGACCTGCCCTTCAAGGAGGCCTTCCTGCGCGGCGTGTTCCTCGAGGTCAATGCCAGCGTGATCCAGCCCGGTACCCTGCGACTGGTCCCCGGGGCGCAGTTCCAGGTGCCCACCGTGGTGGACCTGCGCCACCACCTGGAGCGGATGCTGGCGCCTGCCCCCCCTGCCGAGCCGCGGGAGGGCGCGGCGGCACCGTCCGACACGGGCCGGCGTCAGTGGGTGCGCTTTCCCTGAAGGGGACCTCATGATCACTGTCTCCGAGACCGCCCACCTCGCGGTCCGCCCGCCGGCCATCCTGCTCGAGGGCCGCTTGCCGGTGCTCGAGACACCGGCCGCCCGCTCGCTGGGCCTGCACGATGGCCAGGTCGTGCGCCCCACCGTGGAGACCCGCGATGGCCGCCTGCAGCTCGTCCTGCAGGGCATGGCGATCCCCGTGCCGCCGCAACTCGCGCTGGTGGCAGGTGAACAGCATGGCTTCCGGGTGCGGCTGGATCCCGCCGGGCGGGCCACCCTGCACCTGCTCGCTGCGGGCGGTGCGGCTGGGTCCGAGGCGCCAGGCGGGCCCACGCCCGCCGTGGCGGCCGGACGGGTCGAACAACTGCTGCTGCGCCCGCCCGCAATGCCCGCCCTGGCTTCGCTGATGCAGCCCGGCGCCCTGCAGGCCCTGGTGCAGGCCGCACCCCAGCCCGCGCTGGCGAACCTGGTCAACCAGGTCGTCCGCCACTGGCCTGCCGCCTCCCAGCTGACGCCGGACACCCTGCGGCGCATGATGCGCCAGGGCGGATGGACGCAGGAGGCCGCGCTGTCACGCGGCGAGGGCGCGCCTGCCGGGCCGGACCTCAAGTCCCTCCTGCGCGAGTTGCTGTCGCAGTGGGACCAGGCGCCCGCATCGACCCGCCGGCTGCTGGGGGATGCGCTGGACGACGTCGAGGCGCGGCAGCTGCAGTCGGCCGCCGAGTCGCCACGCGGTGCCGAGCTGGCCCTGGCCATGCTGCTGCCGTTCGCCGATACGGACCCGGTGGAGATCCGATGGAGCCATCGTGATGCTGGCCGACCGGGGGAGGGGGAGCCCGCGCCCTGGGTGGTCGACCTCCACACCCGCAGCAGCGCGCTGGGCGAGGTCTGGCTGCGGACCCAGGTGGCCGCGGGCGACGAGGTGCGGCTGGTCATGTGGGCCGAGCAGGCGCAGGTGGCAGCCCGCGCCCAGGCAGCCGGCGCCAGCCTGGCCGCCTGGCTGAACGAGGCCGGCCTGCGCATGGCCAGCCTGCAGGTGATCCACGGCGCCCCGCCCGAGCCCCTGGTGCCGGCGGCCGCTGCGGCGTCCAGCGGCCGGCTGGTGGATGTGCGCGCATGAACAAGCGCGGTGCCTACCCCCTGCGCGAGGCCGTGGCCCTGGCCTACGGCCCGCGCACGACCCCGGTGGTCACGGCCCGGGGGGAGGGCGAGCTGGCAGAGCAGATCGTCGAGGAGGCCCGCCGGCAGGGCGTGCACGTGTCGCAGGACCCGGCGCTGCTGGCGCTGCTGGCGCGGGTGGACATCGATGAGGCGATTCCCCCGCAGGCCTACACCGCGGTGGCCGTGGTGCTGTCCTGGGTGTACTGGCTGCGGGGAATGGAGCCGGGGGACGAAAAGCGGCTGTGAGGCGCGGCAGGCCTGGCCTCAGGCGTCGCTGACGACCCGGCGGCCGCCGCGGCGCGCCATCTGGCCCAGGCGGTCGTACAGGTCGACCGAGGCGGTGGGATCCACGCTCTGGAGCGAGCGCAGCGCCGCACTGATCACCTCCAGCTGGCGCGCCACCAGCATCTCGTTGCGGCGGTAATCGTCGCGGCAGGCCTGCAGCGTGGCGACGACCTCGGCCCACGCCGCCGGTGGCTCGGGCAGGGCCGCGACGGCCTGGGCGGTGGCCTGCAGCGACTGCAGGAGGTCCAGCTTGTCGTCCTGGAGGGATTCCAGCCGGTCGAACGACTGGCTGCGCAGGGCCTCGAATTCCGCCTGCAGCAAACCGGCCAGCGCACCCGCCTGGTCTTGCGCGGCCTGCAGGTCCGGGGCGGGCGCAAGGGCGGGGGCCGCGGTGGCCTGCCGTGGAACGAGGGCTGCGGGTCTCATCGGGTCATTCGCGGATCATCTGCTCGAGCGCCAGGAAGCTCTCGGCCATCCGGCGCGCGTCCAGGGGGTACTGGCCGTTCTGGATGGCCTGCTTGATCGCATCGACCTTGGCACGGTCGAACGAGGCGTCGGCGGGGGCCTGGCGCGCCACGGCGCTCAGTTCCAGCTGGTCATCCCCCGGCGGGGTGCTGGCGACGCCCTTGGGCGACGGGCTGTCTGCTCTCTCGGCCCTGTCGGCCTTGTCGGCGCGCTCGGCGATCTGGCGCTCCACCGCATTGGCGGAGGCCATCCGGTTCCATTGCGTGATCGGGTTGGTCATGATGGCTCTTTCTGCACTCCCGGACACGGATCCGGGCATGGCTTGTCAGGTGAGTCGGAGCCGGCCCGGAAAACTTGAGGGACCCGCCCCACATTTTTTTTCGTCTGCACCATGGAGCGCCTCACAGGCCCTGCGCGGACTGCGGCCCGTTGACCGTGGCCGTGACCACGCGGCCCGATTCACGGTTCCTCAGGCGGATGGTATCCCCCATCCGGCCGTCCTCCAGCGCTTCCATCCGCACCGACACCACCAGCCCGGGCACCGTGGACCAGACCGTCATCACGGTCTGGCCCCGCTTGACGATGGGCGGCTCGGGCGGCGCGGCGGGAGCCCGGCTGGCGGGCGGGGTGTAGGCGGAAAGTGCCTGTGCCGGCGCGGAAGCTGCCGAGGGCGCTGCCGCGGGTCCCGGCGCCTGGGCCGCGGGGCGCAGGGGCAGCGTGACCCGCAGGTACACCTGCCACTGGGTGTCCGGGCAGCGCGCCCGCAGCATGCTGTCGTTACCGGCGATCGGCTGGTCGAACACCCAGCTGCCGGGGCAGCCGCGCGCTTGCACGCGCGCGTCCAGGGCCTGCACGCCGATCTCGGCGGCGCTGACCTGGTGGCGTCCGGACAGCCATGTCTTCGCCCGGCCAACCAGGTCGCCCTCGGTGGAGCCGGCCGAGGTCGCGGCAGGGGGCCTGGCGGTGGCCTGGGCGAAGCCGGGCATCGCCAGGGCGGCCAAGTGCACCGCCGCGAGGGCGGCGGCGATGCGGCGGATCTTGGATGTGAGGCACGGCATTTGCAGTTCCTTTCGGGGTGTGGGTTTTCCGACGCCCCGCTCTGATGCCAACCCACCAGCAAGATCAAGGCCAAAGATGGACATGCCCCTCTCCTCGACGCCGCAGCCCCCGGCGGTGACCGTTCGCCGCGGCGACACGCTGGTCAGCCTGGTGACCTCCCACTACCGCAGCCAGGGCGTGACGCTCGATGGCCGCCAGGCCTTCCTGATGGCGCTGCAGGTGGCCAAGGGCAATGCGATCGCCGACCCTTCGCGGCTGCAGCCCGGGCAGTCGGTGCGCCTGGACGGCCTGCCGCAGCCGGGCGAACTGGCCGCCGGTGCGCGGCCTGCCGCTGCGCCCGCCCCGGTGGCATGGTCGACGGCCCAGGTGTTGGCGAGCCGACAGTCCCAGCCGGTGCTCGAAAGGACGCTGAGCCGGGCAGTCGAGCGCGGCTTCATCCCGCCGCAGGAGCGCGAGGCCGTACGCGAACGGGTCGAGCGGATGGCCCATGAGTACGGGTTCGATCCCGACGACTTCGCGCGTGTGGCGCTGATCGAGAGCGATGGCCTCAATCCCTCGGCCAGCAATGGCCGTTGCCACGGGATCATCCAGTTCTGCGGGGGCACCGGCCGGGGCGCAGCCAGCGTCGGCTACGCCGCGAACCCGCAGCAGATACGCAAGATGAGCGTGCTGCAGCAGCTGGACCTGGTGGACACCTACTTCGAGGACGTGGGCCTGCCGCGCGGCGGACGCGTGAGCCTGGACGAGCTGTACCTCGCGGTCCTCACGCCGGCGGCGCGCGCACAGCGTGCCGCCGCCGCGCCGCTGCCGATCGCCGGCACCCAGGCGCGCATCCTGTACGAGGGTGGCCAGCGCGAGGCGGGTATCACCCGCCGTTCCATTACCCAGGGATTGCACCGCCATGCGCAGGAGCAGCTGGCGGACACCCCCAACCCTGCACCTGCACCTGCGCCCGCGCCTGTAGTGGCGCGGGCAGGCGCAGGCGGCGGCAATTGGCCGTCGGGGCGGCAACTGATTGCCGCCAACTCCCTCGAAAGGCGTTGATCCCATGGTTTTCGCGTGTGGCACAGCTCTTGCAGAAAGCGGCCAGTGGCTGGAGTTTCCGAGGCGATGGTGTCGGGATTCCGGCGTGTCCCCGAACCGTTGCCGTCCATCCAAGGAGCGCAGATGAATTTGCTGACTGGTGCCCTGGGCATCCATGAGCAGGCCCTGCAGGTCAGGACCCGGCGCATGGAGGTGCTCGCGCAGAACATCGCCAACGCGGACACCCCCAATTTCAAGGCCCGCGACATCGATTTCCGCACGGTGCTGGCCGAGGCGGGCAGCCTGTCGACCTCGATGGCCGCGACGCGCGCGAGCCACTACGCCGATGGCGAGGCACCGGACGCAGATGGCCTTCGCTACCGCATCCCGTTCAACACCGCCATGGACGGCAACACCGTCGAGATGAGTGTGGAACAGGCCCAGTACGGCAAGGCCGCCGCGCAGTACCAGGCCACCCTGAGTTTCCTGGAGAACCGCGTCAGCGGGATCCGCAAGGCGCTGCGGGGCGAGTGAAGGAGGAATTGACGCATGGGATTCGACAACATCATCGGCATCGCCGGCTCGGCGCTCAATGCGCAACTCACGCGCCTGAACGCCACGGCATCCAACATGGCCAACGCAGGCACGGTGGCGGGGTCCGAGGCCGAGGCCTTCCGGGCCAAGCGCGTGGTCTTCAAGGCCCTGGTCGACGAGCAGATGACGCAGGCCGGCAGCCCCTACGCGGGCGGCGTGCAGATCGAGCGCGTGATCGACGACCCGGCCTCGCCGCGGCTGGTGTTCCAGCCGGGCAACCCGCAGGCCAACGCGGAGGGCTATGTGTACCAGTCCAACGTCAGCGAAGTCAGCGAGATGGTGGAGATGATGGCCGCCGCGCGCTCGTACCAGAACAACGTGGAAGTGATCAACACCGCCCGGCAACTGCTGTCGCGGACGCTGGAAATCACCAAGGCCTGAGGACTACCGACATGACCGTCAGCGCCGCCACCGGCAAGACTTCCGCCGACCTGCTGGGCATCACCAGCTACGAGACCAGCAAGGCCACGTCCGCGAGCAGCAAGTCGAGCAACGAGATGGGCAAGCAGGACTTCCTGACCCTGTTCACCGCCCAGCTCAAAAGCCAGAACCCGCTGGACCCGGTGAAGAACGAGGCCTTCGTGGCCCAGCTCGCCCAGTTCTCCCAGCTCGAGGCCATGACCAACATGCAGACCTCGATGGAGTCGCTGGTCTCGGCCACCGCCGGCGAGCGCATGCTCACCGGGGCGGCCCTGATCGGCAAGACCATCCCCATCGCCACCGGCGATGCCCGGCTCGCGCAGGGCGGCAGCGTGGCGGCCAGCATCGACCTCCCCAACGGCGCCAGCGGCGTCAAGGTGCAGATCCGGGACCAGGCGGGCGCGCTGGTGCAGGAGCTGATCGCCGGCGCGCAGACCGCCGGCACGCTGGACTTCACCTGGGACGGCACTGACAGCGCGGGCGGCACCGCGCCGGCCGGCAATTACCGCATGACCGCCACCGCCGTGGTCGGCGGCGCCACCCAGAACGTGGGCGTGCAGACGCTGGCCACAGTGCGCTCCATCACGACCGACCCCGCCACCGGCGACCTCAAGCTGCAGGTCGACGGCGGGACCTCCATTTCGCTGTCCTCCGTCAAGCGCATCAGCCAGTAAGCGCCACACCACCAGGAGCAACCAAGCATGTCGTTCTATACCTCGCTGACCGGCCTGAACTCGGCGACCGCCCAGCTCGCGGTGACGTCCAACAACATCGCCAACGTGGGCACGTCGGGCTTCAAGCGCTCGCGCGCCGACTTCGGCGACATCTTCTCGACTTCGCCGCTGCAGAAGTCCTCCTCCAACATCGGCCAGGGCGTGTCGCTCAAGCAGGTGAGCCAGGAGTTCTCGCAGGGCAACATCGGCACTTCGGGCAACGCGCTGGACCTGGCCATCACGGGTGACGGCTTCTTCCCGCTCAAGTCGCCCGACGGCCTGCAGGCGATCTACACCCGCAACGGCTCGTTCACGCTCAACGACCAGAACAACGTCGTCAACTCCACCGGCCAGCGGTTGCTGGCGGCGTCGGTGGACTCGTCCGGCAAGGCGGACCTGACCAACATGTCGCCGCTGGTGATCCCGCCCAAGACCTCGGGCCAGGCGGTGGAGACCACCAAGATCCAGCTGGGCCTGAACCTGCCCGCCGACTCGGAGACGGTCAGCGGCATCTTCGACCGTTCCAACCCGGCCACCTACAACAAGAGCACGGCGCTGACGGTGTACGACTCCGGCGGCAACGGCTACCTGGCCACTGTCTACTACGTCAAGACGCAGAACGCCAGCCAGGGCAGCCCCTTCTCCAAGTGGCAGACCAAGTTCTTCGTGGGCGACACGCAGGTCAAGCCGGCGCTGCAACAGGCCACCAACATCACCGGAAGCACGCTGTACGTGAACAAGTACGGCGACGTGCTGCCCAAGACGGACAAGAGCGTCAAGCCCAGCTCCGGCACCACCGAGATGTACACGCTGGACCAGCTGACGGACAGCCGCGCCTCGACCCCCGCCACGGCGGTGGGCGCGAAGCTCGCGTCCAGCATCCTGGCCAGCAACCGGCTGGCCCTGGCGGCCGGCGACGCCATCTCCTTCAAGATCAACGTGGATGGCGCCAGCGCCGACCAGACCATCTCCTACACCGCGGTCGCGGCGGATGCGGACCCCGACACCTTCGCCCGCAACCTCGAGGTCAAGATCAACAACGCCCTGGGCGTGGTGCCCGTGTACTACCGAACCACCACCACCGTGGGCGATGCCGCGCCCGTGGTGACCACCAGCGCCACCGGCACGCCCGGCACCAGCAGCAGCACCTCGGGCTCGCCCTCGGTCACCACCACCGTCGTGACCGAGAAGGTGGATGACCGCCGCTATGGCGTGACGGTCGAATTCGACGCCGACACCGGACGCTTCCAGGTGTCCTCGGGCACCACCGGCGATGCCTCCAGCATCAAGATCGCCGAAGCCGGCGGCCGCGCGGCCGACCTCCTGGGTTTCACCGATGGCCTGGAAACGCTGGCCGTGGAGGCCTCCACCTCGCTGGCCGTGCGCGGCAAGCCCAGCCAGCCGGCCATGCAGATCGGCGCGGCCATGACCATCAATACCACCAAGAACATCTCGGTCACCTCGAGCAACTCCGAGTTCCAGGTGTCGGTCGATGGCATCTCCGGCACCGTCACGCTGGACTACCCGGCCTCGTACACCGTGCAGAACCTGGCCAGCCTGCTGCAACAGAAGATCAACGCCATCGTCGACCCGGAATCCAAGCGCCAGATCACCGGCGTGACGGTGGAGTTCGACGAGAAGACCAAGCAGCTGAAGTTCACCACCGGCACGGCCGGCGACAACAGCTCGATCCAGGTCACCGGCAGCGCTGACTGGGGCCTGGCCGACACCGAGATGCAGTTCGGCGCCACCTCCAACTGGATCAAGCTGACCCAGTACACCGAGAACGGCGCACTGCAGTACGTGCGCAACGGCGCCCAGACCGAGGATCCCTCGGACCTGTCGTCCGACACCGAGTGGTGGCCCATCTTCCTGGACCGCGGCGAGTTGAGCTTCGACCTCACCGGCAAGCCGGTCTCGCCGCTCAACCCGATGCAGTTCGAGACCGCCTTCCTGGAAGGCGGCAAGGGCGCGCTGACCATGTCCATCGACTTCACCCAGTCGACCCAGTACTCCAGCCCCTTCGCCGTGCTGTCGCAGTCGCAGGACGGCGCGCCCGAGGGTGAGCTGATGGGCCTGGACATCGGCGTGGACGGCCTGGTCAGTGCCACCTACTCCAACGGCTCGCAGCAGTCGCTGGGCAAGATCGTGCTGGCCAACTTCTCCAGTCCCAAGGGCCTGCGCCAGATCGGTGACGCCAGTTACCTGGCGTCGGCCACCTCCGGCGAGGCCAAGATCGGTGAAGCCGGTTCGGCCGGTTTCGGCTCCATCCGTGCCGGCGCCACCGAGCGCGCCAACGTGGACCTCACGCAGGAGCTGGTGGACCTGATCACCGCCCAGCGTAACTTCCAGGCCAACGCCAAGGCCATCGAGACCTCGTCGACGATGACCCAGGCCATCATCAACCTGCGGTCCTGATCCGCTCCGCACGCTAGCCCGCCATGGACCGCCTCGTCTTCACCTCGTACAGCGCGATCAACGAAAAGGCGCTGGAGCGCCAGGCCATCGTCAACGAAATGGCCAACGTGTCCACGGTGGGCTTCAAACGCAGCTTCGACGTGGCGCTGCGCTCGGTCAAGGTGGAAGGCGAGGGCTTCGACACCCGCTTCCAGACGCAGGCCGTCGCGCGCGACGTGATCAACCTCTCCCCGGGCGCGTTGATGGTGACCGGCAAGCCGCTGGACATTGCCATGCAGGGTGCCACGGTGATGGGGGTGCAGTCGCCCAACGGCCAGCTGGCCTTCACCCGCCGGGGCGACTTGCGCGTGAACGCGGCGGGCGTGCTGGAAAACGGCTCGGGCCATGCGGTCAGCGGCGGGGGCGGCCCGATCGTGGCCCCCCCGGGCTTCGACGTGACCGTCAACCCCGATGGCACCGTGTACGCACGCGACCCCGCCCAGCCCGGCGCGGCGCCGGCCCTGGTGGGGCAGTTGCTGCTGCGCGACGCCAGCCAGCAGCCGCTCGCCCGCCGCGAGGACGGCCTGTTCGGTCCCCTGGGCCAGCCGCCCGGCAGCGATTTCGCCAGCGGCCCGCAACTGCCAGGTGTGGTCCCCAACGCGCTGGAAGGCAGCAACGTCAACGCCGTCTACGCCATGACGCGGATGATGGACCACTCCCGCAGCTTCGAAGCTCAGATTCGCGCCATCAAGGAGGCCAAGAACCTCGACGAGAGCGGCGCGACCCTGATGAAGAACAGCTGATTCAACGATTGAAGGAGAGCGCTCATGGACGCTTCGATGTGGATTGCCAAGACCGGCCTGGATGCGCAGCAGACGCGCATGGCGGTCATCTCGAACAACCTGGCCAACGTCAACACCACCGGTTTCAAGCGCGACCGCGCCTCGTTCGAGGACATGCTGTACCAGACCGTGCGCCAGCCCGGCGCGCAGGTGGGGGCCGATGCGCAGTCGCCCACCGGCCTGATGCTGGGCACCGGCGTGCGGCTGGTCGCCACCGAGAAGACCCATAGCCAGGGCAGCCTCACCACCACCAAGAACGCGCTGGACATCGCGATCCAGGGCTCCGGCTTCTTCCAGATCGCCCAGCCCGACGGGACGACCGCCTATTCCCGTGACGGTGCCTTCAAGATCGCGTCGACCGGCCAGCTGGTGACCTCCAACGGCGCCCAGTTGGTCCCCGCGATCACGATCCCGGCGAATGCCCTGAGCATCACCATCGCGCAGGATGGCATCGTCAGCGTGGAGCTTCCCGGATCGGCGGCGCAGCAGCAGATCGGCCAGATCACCCTGGCGCGCTTCGCCAACCCGGCGGGCCTGCAGTCCCTGGGCCAGAACCTGCTGCGCGAGACCCCCGCCAGTGGCGCGCCGCAGGTGGGCGCGCCCACGGTCGGCGGCGCGGGCAGCCTGGCGCAGGGCGCCCTGGAGGCCTCCAACGTCAACGTCGTCGAGGAAATGGTCAGCATGATCGAGACCCAGCGTGCCTACGAGATCAACTCCAAGGCGATTTCCGCGGTCGACGGCATGCTGCGCTTCCTGAACCAGAACCTGTGAGGTGTGGCCATGACCATGCGCCTGCTTTCCTCCTGTGCCCTGGCACTTGCTGCGACCGTCTCGGGTTGCGCCTCCATGGACGACATCCCGGTGTCCATGGTCGACCACAGCCCCGTGACTCCGTTGCCGCGCGCCGTGCCGCAGGTGGCCACCGGCGGCATCTACCGCGCTGGCGCCAGCGAGGGCCTGATCGGGCGCCTGCGGCGCTTCGAGCCGGGTGACGTGCTCACCGTGATCCTCAAGGAAACCACCCAGGCGTCCCGGGCGGCGACGGCCAACGTCAGCCGCGGCGCCTCGAACGACGTCGTGCCGTCGGGCCTGACCTCGCGCATCGCCGGCGCGAGCTCGGCGCTCACCGGGCTGAACCTCAATTCCGCCAATGTGGAGAGCAAGGGCGAAGGGTCCGCCGACCAGAGCGCCAGCCTCGACGGCTCCATCACCGTCACGGTGGTGGAGGTGCAGCCCAATGGCAACCTGGTGGTGCGCGGGCAAAAGCAGATGTCCCTCACGCAGGGCAGCGAGATCATCCAGGTCTCGGGCATCGTGCGGCCCGAGGACGTCGCCCCCAACAACACGGTGCAGTCACGCCGGCTGGCCGATGCGCGCTTCACCTACCAGGGCGGCGGCGAGATCGCCAGCGCCACCCGGGCGGGCTGGGGCACCCGCGCCCTGCTGAAGTTCTGGCCCTTCTGATTCCATGAAGCGACTCCTTCGCCCCTTACTGCTCGCCGCCCTGGTGCTGGGCGCCCCTGGCGCCTGGGCCGAGCGCGTCAAGGACCTGGCCTCGCTGGCCACCGCCCGGACCAACCAGCTGGTGGGTTACGGCCTGGTCGTCGGCCTGCAGGGCACCGGCGACGGCGGCGACGTGTCCTTCACCCTCCAGAGCATGCGCGCGCTGCTCACGCGCATGGGCGTGAGCATCGACGGCCCGCTGTCCGACTTCGAGGCGGTGGCGACCAGCGCGAAGATGGACATCAAGAACACTGCGGCGGTGATGATCACCGCCGAACTGCCTGGCATGGCCAAGCCCGGCCAGCGCATCGACGTCAACGTCTCGGCCATCGGCAAATCGACCAACCTGCGCGGGGGCAACCTGCTGCTGACGGCGCTGCGTGGCGCCGACGGTGAGGTCTATGCCCTGGCCCAGGGCGCGCTCACGGCCACCGGCATCGACCAGAGCGCTGCCGGCTCCAAGGTGAGCATCGGCGTGCCCACCGCGGCGCGCATCCCTGGCGGTGGCCAGGTCGAGCGTGAGGTCGAGAATCCGTTCGACAAGGCCGACCACATCGTCCTGAACCTGCGCGATGCGGACTTCACTACCAACAGCGCCATCGTCAATGCCATCAACCGGCGTTTCGGCGCCGAGTTGGCCCGCTCGCTCGACGGCACCTCCATCGCGGTGCAGGCGCCGCCGGAGATGAGCCAGCGCGTGGCCTTCGTCAGCGCGGTGGAGAACCTGGAGGTCACGCCCGGTGAGCCCGCCGCTCGCGTCATCGTGAACGCGCGCACGGGCACGGTCGTCATCAGCCGCAACGTGCGGGTGGCCCCGGCGGCGATCTCGCACGGCACGATCTCGGTGGCCATCGCCGCCACCAACGAGGTGTCTCAGCCCAATGCCCTGGCCCAGGGCCAGACGACGCCCGTGCAGAACGCGCAGATCGCCGTCACCGAAGGCAAGAACCCGATGTTCCTGTTCCAGCCGGGCGTGGACCTGCGCCAGATCGTCGATGCCGTCAACCAGGTGGGCGCGCCGCCCTCGGCGCTGATCGCCATCCTCGAAGGCCTCAAGGGTTCGGGCAGCCTGCGCGCCGAGCTGATCGTCCAGTAAGCCGGGAAACCCCATGAGCGACTCCCTCCTGCCCGGCCGCGTGTCCGGCTACCTCGATTTCGGCGGCCTTGCCGGCCTGCGCGGCGATGCGGCGCAAGGCGCCGCGGGAGCGCTGCGCGAGACGGCCAAGCAGTTCGAGGCGCACTTCATCCAGAGCATGATGAAGACCATGCGCGAGTCCGTCGAGCGCAGCGACCTCACCGAGAACCGCGAGGCGGACATGTTCCAGGACCTGATGGACAAGGAAGTCGCCAACAAGATGGCCGAGCGCGGCTCGATGGGACTGGCCGACATGCTGGTGCGCAACATGGCCGAACGCAGCCAGCCCACGGCGCACGAGGCGCTCACCGCCCGTGAAAAGGCCTGGCCGCCGCGCCCGCAGCCGATGTCCCTGCGCGAAGGCGAGGGCGGCGGGCTGCCGCTGCCTGCGCGCCAGCCCGGGTCGCTGCCGCTGAAGGCTCGGGCTCTGGTGAAGGGGGCGGGCGATGAGTGACATCCTGGGCATCGGCAGTTCAGGCATCACCGCCTACCAGCGGGCGCTGGCCACGGTGTCCAACAACATCGCCAACACCAACACCGTCGGCTACTCACGCCAGGACGTCAGCATCTCGGCCAACGCGCCGCGCCTGGTGGGCAGCAACTACCTGGGCACCGGCGCCGTCTTCAGCGGCGTGCGTCGGCAATACGACGCCTTCGTGGAGGCCAACCTCCGCAACAGCAACGCCGACCTGCAAAGCCAGGAGCCGATGGTCACCTACGTCAACCGCCTGATCGACGTGATGGGGGACGAGAGCATCGGCCTGACGGCGGCGATGAACCAGTTCTTCAAGTCGGGACGGGACCTGGCCACGGACCCGGCCTCCACCGTCCAACGCAGCACCTTCCTTCGTGATGCCGACGGCCTGGCGGCCCGCTTCCGGCAGTTGTCCACCCAGCTCGAGCTGCTGGACACGGAAACCCGCCAGTCGGTGCAGACCGACATCGGGCAGGTCAACTCCCTCACGCGCCAGCTGGCCGTCGTCAACAAGCAACTGACCAAGCAGGCGGTGCTGGAACGCCAGCCTTCCGAGCTGCTGGACCAGCGCGACCTGCTGCTTCGGGAGCTGTCGTCGCTGACCGCCTTGAAGACGAGCTTCAAGCCCAACGGCGAGGTCCTGGTGACGGTGGGCGACGTGGTGAGCCAGGGCGTGCTCGTCGAAGGCTCGGTCTCGCACGACATCGGCCTGGCCGGCGGAAGCTCCGCGGACGCCACGCAGCTGCGGTTCGTGCTGGACCCCTATTCGGAGCCCAAGAGCCTGCCCAACCTGCTGTCCGGTAAGGTGGGCGGGACGCTGGCCTTCCGCGAGCAGGTCCTCGGTCCGGCCATGGACGCCCTGAACAACCTGGCGACGGTGATGGCGTCCGAGGTGAATGCGGCCCATCGCGGCGGCATCGACATCGAGAGCCGGCTGGGCCAGGACCTGTTCACCATCGCCGACGACCCGCGCGGGGCCGCGGCAGGCATCACGGTCGCCCTCACCGACGCGAGCCGGGTCGCGGCCGCCAGCCAGTTCCGGGTGATCGACGCCCCGCTGAACACGGGCGAAGCGCAGGCCTCCATCCGCTGGCGCGAGCCGGCGTACGGTGGTCCCACCGGCTTGTACAGGACCCTGGCCGAGGGCAAGGTCCCGGCCTGGCCGGACGAGGCGCTGACCATTGGCACGGCGAGGCCCTTCGCGCCCCTGGGGGTGGCCGCCCAGGGCATGGCCAACCTGGTGATCCGACTGGAACAGCAGGTGGAGGTGGCGACCACCGCCGCCGACGGCACGCGCAACGTCAGCCGCATCAATGCGCCGGTGGACGGCCAGCAGCTGCAGGTGCTCACACGGGACGGCAGGCACCTCCTGGGCAAGTCGCTGGACGTGAACCAGCGGCAGCTGCTGATGAAGACGGCCAACGGCATGGAGGCCGGCGCGACCTACGATGATTCCATCATCAACCAGGACCGCGCCTATCTGGGCATGGACCTGTTCCTGGGCGCGCGGGCCAGCGTGCAGCAGCTCCAGCAGTTCGACACGGTGACGGGCCTGGCGGCCGATCCGCTGCCGGCCGCGGCGGTGCTCCTGGGGCGGCCGCCGCCTGCGGGACTGTCCGGGCCGATCGCGGCGGATACCTACACGCTTAACGGCGTGAGCATGCCGGCTCTCGCGGCGACCGGCCCGCTGACGGTGGACGACCTGGCCGCCTGGATCAACGGGGCCGGCGCGGGCGTGACCGCCAGCGTCACGGGCGACGGCGCGCTGCGGCTGGCACGGCCGTCCGCCGACGTGACCAACGACATCCGGCTGGGCCTGGGTGAGGGCGGGCAGCCGTCGGACCTGACGCGGCTGGGGTTCGACGTGGCGGTGCATGTCAACGGCGTAGCCGCCGACGACCTGCTGGTCTTCGTCACCAGCACCGCGGCCACCACCACCACCGCTACGGTCTCGGCGCAGTTCACGGACTCGGCGGGCGACATGAAGCAGGCCCTGCGGGCGATGGACCTGGAGGTGCGCTTCACCGACAGCGACACCTATGAGATCGTCGAGACCGGCACGGACACCGTCCTGGCCCGGCGCGATTACGACGCCGTCGCGGCGACGCTGTCGTTCCGCGGCCTGTCGCTGGCCTTCTCCTCTGCGCCCGGTGCCGGTGACCGCTTCAGCATCGACGGCAACACCGACGGCATCGGCAACAACGAGGCCATGCTGGAGATCGTGGCCCTGGAAAACAGCCGCCTGATGCCGGGCGGACTGACGATGACCGAGGCCTATATCGAGCGCGTCAACGAAGTGGGCAACATGGCCCAGCAGGCCTCCATCTCGCGCGACGCGCTCAAGGTCGTCCATGACCAGGCGATGGAGGCGCGCGACGGCATCTCCGGTGTCAGCCTGGACGAGGAGGCCGCGGCGCTGGTGCGCTTCCAGCAGGCCTACCAGGCCAATGCCAAGGTCATGCAGGTGGCCAGCGACCTGTTTGATGCCATCCTGCAAGTGCGCTGACGACCCGTGATCTTCTGATGCCATGAAAGTCTCCACCGCCTTCCTTTTCGACCGGGCCACGCAGCGGATGTCGACCATCCAGAACCGGCTGTCCACCACGCAGGCGCAACTGGCCGTCTCCAAGCAGATCCTCTCGCCCAGCGACGCGCCGGACAAGGCGGCCGCCATCCAGCGCCTGCGCGGCGAGGTCGAGCGCCAGGAAAGCCATGCCGGTGCCCTGAAGGTGGCCCTGCAGCGCTACACCGCCGAGGAAACCGCACTGTCCTCGTCCAACGACATCCTGATCCGCCTGAAGGAATTGAGCCTGCAGGCCGTCAACGATACGGTGGGCCAGGATGATCGCCGCGCCATCGCGGTGGAAATGACGGCCTTGCGCGACCAGCTCCTGAGCCTGGGAAACAGCCGCGACGACAGCGGCAATTACCTGTTTTCCGGTACCCGGGTCGATACGCCGGCGTTCGCCAAGGACAGTACCGGGACCGTGGTCTACCAGGGGGACCAGACGCAGACGCGGATCCCCGCCGGCGTGGAGCGGACGGTGGCCTACACCCGGGCGGGGACCGATGTCTTCGCGCGGGTCGTCCGGCCCTCGGAGTCGGGCGCCCCCCGCAGCGTCGGGTTCTTCGATTCCCTGGACCAGATGATCCAGGCCGTCAAGGACAGTGACACGGACCGCATGCAGACGGGCATCGACGAGGTGGACCAGATGCAGTTCAGCATGAGCCTGGCCATTGCCAAGACCGGCTCCGACCAGCAGGTGGTGCAGTCCCAACTGGACGTCCTGGACGAGACCGCGCTGCGCCTGAAGTCCACGCTGTCCGAGATCGAGGACCTGGACTACACCGAGGCGGTGACCCGGATGAACAAGGAGATGCTGGCCCTGGAGGCGGCGATGGCCAGCTTCAGCAAGATATCCGGGCTGAGCCTTTTCAACTACATCAACCCCTGAAGGCTGCGGTGGCGCTCAAGTTCTGCGCGACGCTACCGATACCCCGAGGCCGCGGCATTCCGCGCAGTGATACGCCATGAGCAACTCCAGCATCGTCAGCGCCCTGGGCGCTGGTTCCGGGATCGACATCAAGGCGCTGGCCGAGAGCCTCGTCGAGGCTTCGCGCGCCCCGGTCAAGGAGCGCATCGAGGCGCGTGTCGCCCAGACCGAGGCGAAGATCTCGGGCTACGGCGCCATGAAATATGCGCTGGCCGACCTCAAGACGGCGTTCGAGGGCCTGAGCGATGCGAGCGACTTCAACTCGCTGACCGTCACCAACAGCCAGCCAGCCGCCTTCGGCGTCAGGACCGCCGCAGCGGCCGCCGCCGGCACCCACAGCCTGGCGGTGACGCAACTGGCCCAGGGGCAGCGCAGCGTTGGCAGCTTCACCTCCCGGTCCCAGGACCTCAACGCGCAGTCCCCGTTCTGGTTGAACCTCACGCTGGCCGGCGAGGCGGCCAGCCCGATCAAGGTGACCACGCCCACCCCGGCGGGCATCGTCAGCGCGATCAACGGCGCCAAGGCGGGTGTCAAGGCGCAGCTGATCGACACGGGCGCCAACGGCGTGGCCGTGGTGGTGACGGGACCCGAAGGTGCCGCGAACGCCTTCACGCTGGGTGCCGTCACCAACGGCGCGGACAACCTGCCCACGGCCACGGCGGTCACGGGCGTGGATTTCTCGACCCGGGCGGAGGCGGCGGCGGACGCCAGGTTCACCCTCAATGGCCTGGCCGTCACCCGCTCCACCAACCAGGTCAGCGATGTGATCGAGGGCGTCACCCTCGAGCTCTACACCACGACGGCGGGATCCGCCCGGGTGGACCTGCAGCGCGACACGTCGGGCATCAAGTCACGGGTGCAGGCGCTGGTGACCGCGTACAACAGCCTGCAGGATTCACTGGACGTCCTGGCGGACCGCGACAGCGAGGTCGAGACCTTCGGTGGCGCGCTGGCGGGCGACACGCTGTTGCGGGGCATCCGCAACCAGGTCCGCTCCATCTTCACGACGCAATCGTCCACGCCGGGTGAGGCCGTGAGCTACGCGCGGCACGCCGGCCTCAGCCTGGACCGCGCGGGACGCCTCACGCTCGACGAGGCCAAGCTCGACACCGCCCTGGCGGACAACTTCGACCAGACCATGGTGATGTTCAGCGCCGGCACCAGCAACAAGAGCGTCTACGGCCTGGACAAGGCCGGACTCGCGGGCGATGCCGTGCGACGTATCGACCGGATGCTTCGCTCCAACGGCCTGATCGAGGGCCAGATCGGCACGGCCAACAAGCGGCTGGAGGAGCACAGTGCCGACCTGGCCCGGCTGGAAGAGCGGATGGAGAAGCTGCTGGCCCGGTACACGCGCCAGTTCGCCGCGATGGACGACATCGTGGGCCGCTCGAGCAGCACGCGCAGCAGCCTGGAAAGCAGCCTGGGCAGCATGCTGTCGAACTACTCCAATAGTTGACGTTTCGCGCCGGGCCTTCAGGCCCTCAAGTTTTTTCCGCGCCATCCGATTCCGCCAGTACCACCCTGGATTTCCAGGGTCATGTGGCTCGCAGCCAGGCACCTGGCCGGGCAGGAAAGGACTCATCATGAGCGCAGACAGCATTTCCAGTGTGAACGCTGCCCCCCCGCAGCACGTGGCCGCGGGCAGCGGGCCTGCCCCGGCTGCCGGCGCGGGCAAGGCCGCGGCCGTGGCGACGGGAGCCAAAGCGCCCGGCGTGCCGAAGAAGGCCGAGATCGATTTTGATCCGACGCAGCGACGCAAGGAGCTGCAGGATGCCATCGACCGGCTCAACGACCAGATGCGCCAGAACGGGCGCGCGCTCGAGTTCGGCGTGGACAAGGTCTTGGACCGGACCGTCGTCACGGTCAAGAACAGCGAGACCGGCAAGGTCGTGCGGCAGGTGCCGGACGAGACCGTGCTGCGGGTGGCCCATCACCTGGAGGAGGTCAAGGGCCTGTTCCAGGATGACCGCATCTGAAGTCCCGCGAAAGAACCGCGAAATATTTTCGCCATCCCCTCAAGCGTGCCGGTTTCGATCCGATTCTCCAAGCAGCAGGAAGAACGAAAACGGCTCTCTGTGGCAATGGGCAGGTCCTGCTCCCAGCGGTAACTGCCGATCCTGTGAAACCATTTTTGAAGGAGTAAGACCATGTCTGTGATCAACACGAACGTCAAGTCGCTCATCGCCCAAAACTCCCTGACGGTGAACGGCCGTTCTTTGAGCAAGACGATGGAACAACTGTCCACCGGCAAGCGCATCAACAGCGCTGGCGACGATGCCGCGGGCCTGGCGATCAGCAACAAGATGACCGCCCAGATCCGGGGCCTGAACCAGGCGGTGCGAAACGCCAACGATGGCATCTCCCTGCTGCAGACCGCCGAAGGCGCGACGCAGGAAATCACCAACATGCTCCAGCGCATGCGTGAGCTGGCCGTGCAGGCCGCCAACGACACCTACTCGTCGGCCGACCGCTCCGCGCTGCAGCTGGAGTACGACCAGCTGGCCGAGGAAATCACCCGCATCTCGGACAATACGAAGTGGAACAACATGTCCATCTTCAAGACGTCCGCCTCCGGTGCCATCGGTGCCAGCGGCGTGGTGAAGTTCCAGGTGGGCATCGACGGCACGTCCGGCATGACCATCTCCGCGACCTTCGAGGCTCTCGATGCGACGACGCTGTCGGCCAGCGCCGGTGACCTCACCACCCAGTCGGGTGCGCAGTCCGCCCTGACGGCCCTGGACGCCGCGATCACCACTGTGGACACCTTCCGCGCCAAGCTGGGTTCCAAGATCAGCCGCCTGACCTACGCTGCGGACAACCTGGCGAACATCTCGACGAATACCGCTGAATCGCGCAGCCGGATCATGGACGCCGATTACGCGGCGGCCACTACCGAGCTGGCGAGGACCCAGATCATCCAGCAGGCGGCCACGGCCATCCTGGCCCAGGCGAACCAGCAGCCGCAGTCGGTCCTCACGCTGCTGCAGTGATCCTGGCGGATCCGGTGAAGGGGAGCCCTCGCGGCTCCCTTTTCATTGGCGCGTCGTGAGCGGCGAAAGCTTGCCGCTGCCCGGGGCCGTTTGGGCACGGCACGCATATTGCTGTTTTCGTGCCGGCCTGGTTTCCAGGCGGACGCGCTGAACCGACATGCCCCAAGATCCCGGATTCTCGATCATCATCCCGACCCACTGCCGGCCCCGGTTGCTCGAACGCGCCCTGGACAGCGTTCGCCAGCAGGGGGTGGAGGGCGAGGTCGAGGTCATCGTGGTGTCCGACGCGGTCGATCCCGCGACCGATGCCGTCGCGACCCGGTGGCTGGCCGGGCGGGATGCCTATGTGCGCCGCAACGGCAAGCCCGGCCCTTCTGCCAGCCGCAACCTCGGCATGCGCCTGGCGAGGGGTCGCCACCTCCTGTTCCTGGACGACGACGACGCGCTGAGTGCCGGGTTCCTGGCCCGGGCCCTGGCGCACCCGGCCGTGCAGGCCGGCCGTGGCGTTTACGTCGATGCCGTCGCCGTCAATGAAAGCCGCCTGCCCACGGGCCCGGTGATCCACTCGGAGTCTGCGCTGCCACTCGGGGGCGTGCTCAATGAGCAGGTCTTCGTCAAGAACCAGGTGCCCTTTTCCTGCTTCCTCTTCCCCCGCGCCCGTGTCCAGGCCCAGTCGTTTGACGAACACATGCGGGCGTACGAGGATTGGGAGTTTGTCCTCAACTTCCTGTCCCGTGAGTGGCCCGAGCACCTGGCCCTGACAGGGCCCAGAATCCATGTGGTCCAGGACGCCACCACGGATCGCCGGGGCAGCAGCGCAGCGGCCAAGGATTTCAGGGCCGTGATGGATTACCTCCACGTCTACCACCGCTACCCGGTGCAGGACCCGGGGCTGCGGGAGCGGCGCTGGCAGATGATGCAGCTGTTCGGGATCCCGATGCCGCCCGAGGTCTACTGACCGGCGCCGGACGCTGCGCCCGCCTGCGCGGCGCGGCGTTCGAACTCCTGCAGGTAACGCGCCTCGCCGGTGGTCAGGTAGGCCTGCTTGAGCGCATCGCACTCGATGGCCAGCGGGTAGGTCTGCGCGGTCTTTTCCGCGAAGGCCGGCAGGCAGAAGATGTCGGCGCCCTGGCAGGTGATGGTCTCGTCCTTGAGCACGAGGTTCATCAGCAGCGGGTACAGCCAGTGGCCTGCCGGGCCGGTGCGCCCGTGGCAGGCATGGGGGCGATTGAGCAGCGGCCCCAGGGGATGGCTGGCGTGCTGCATCATGTCCATGAGCCGCTGCGCGATTTCGAGCCACCGGAACCACACGGACTTGCGCGCGAGCAGGCTCAGGCCGTGGACGCTGCGACGCGCGCAGTGGACCCAGGACGACAGGTCGATCCCCAGCCGGCATTCGTCGACGAAGGCCTGGGCGGCCTCCAGCAGCGCCGGGCACGGGGCCGTCCAGGCAAGGAACGGGTTGCGGTGCAGGCAGTGCTGGTCCCAGTGGGCGCTGACCAGCATGGCATCGGCGCTGGAGCCGCCCTGGGACAGCAGGCGTTCGACACCGTGTGCATCCAGCCCGGTCGAGGCCTGGAAGTGCGGCGTGAAGAAGCCGTACAGCCCGCGTGAATCGAGGTAGGAATTGACCAGGAAGTGGCGGATGTCGCGGTGCGCCTTCCACAGGTCGGCGCCGTGGGCGTCCAGGCCCGGGATATCGACGGCCTTGAGTTCGAACTTCTGCGTTACGGGCTGCGGCTGCAGCCGCAGCAGCGACGTTGGCGGCCTGCTGTCTCGGATGCTGTCCAGGATCGACTGGAGCTTGGACGTGGGCCGCGTCACGAAGGAGTGCCGGAACCCCGCCTTGTGCTTGAGGGCGACTTCGACCACCTTGTCCTCGTACGCGGGGTAGCTGTCCGTGGCCAGGTCCTGCATGCCCAGTTCACTGAGCATGCTCAGGCCCATGCGGGACACCAGCGTGCGGCCATACAGCGTGACGATGGGGACGCCTGCGTTGATCACGTCGTTCGAGGTCGATCCGCAGTTGTAGGGATAGCTGTCCAGGTAGACATCCGCCAGCGCCAGGCGCGCGCAGAAGGTCTCGTGGTCGCAACGGGCCATGAACACCAGGCGCTCGGGCGCGACACCATGGGCATGGGCGGCCTGGCGCAGGTTGCCCGTGGTGACCGGGTTGTCGTCGATCAGCCAGAGGACGGCGTGGTCCAGCCGCTTGAGGATACGCATCCAGCAGGCGAACATTTCCTGCGTGATCTTGTACACGTTGCCGAACGCCGCCATCACGAAGGCGTCCTCCGGCAGGGCGACCTGCGACCGCGAGGCGGGCGGCCGGGACCGTTTTTCCAGGGTCAGCGGGATGTAGGAGCCCGAGACATGCACCGGCTGCTCGATGAAGTAGCTTGCCAGCTCCTGCGGCATGGCCACAGGATCGACGATCACCTGGTCGAACCACGGCATGGCCGTGGAGCCCATGTAGCCCAGGTAGGTCATCTGCCGGGGGGCGGGGTGCAGGGCGAAGATGCCCGGGCGGGCCCCGGCGCTGAGCCCGTGCAGGTCGATCAGGACATCGATGCCGTCGCCCGCGATGGCCAGTGCCGCCTCGCGGTCCGACATCCGGGAAATGTCGGTGAATTGGTCGAAGGACGCCCGCAGCGACTGCCGCAAGGGTGTGTCCTCCTCCTTGGTGTAGTCGTAGGCGTGCAGCGAATACCGCGACCGGTCCAGGCCCTGGATGAAGGCCGGGATGAGGAAACCCACGGCGTGCTCGCGCATGTCGGCCGACACCAGGCCCACGCGCCAGCGCGCGCCGGGCTTGCGGCTCCTGTCGCACAGCCACTCCTCCTTCAGGGGGTACATCCGGTTGACGAAGCTCTGGGCGGTCAGCAGCTGCTGCAGCGGGTCGTCCACCAGGGCGAGCATGGCCAGGGGGGAAGTGCAGCGCAGCATCTCGCTGTGCGAGATGCCCGGCAGCGCCTTGTACACCGGCCATTTGCACGCCTTCTGGCGGATGTGGATCCAGTGCTGTATCACGCCTGGCTGGCGCGGGTTGATGGACAGGCTCTGCTCCAGGGCACGCTCGGCCAGCTCATAGTGCTTGCGGCCCTCATGGACCCGGCCCATGTGGTTCAGGGCCGTGCACTGCAGCTCCTGGTCGAACTTCTCCCGCAGGAAGCGCTGGCCCAGGTACTGGCCCCACACCTGGAGCGCCTGCTCCGGCTCACCCAGGCGTTCGAGCAGCAGCCCCAGGTTCACGCAGGCCTGGCCGAAGCCGGGCTCGATCCGCAGGGCTTCCTGGTAGGCCTGCAAGGCGCGGGCGTTCTGCCCGGTGGCCTGAAGGATGGCGCCGTGGTTGAACAGCGCGATGTGCCGCCCCGGCCCCTGCGCAGCGGCCAGCCAGTCCGTGTAGACCCGGTCGGCCGCCGCCACGTCGCCGCGCTCCTGGAGCTGTTGCGCCAGGTCCACGATTTCCGCCAAGGGCCGCGGCGTGGCCGCCGGCATGCCTGCCTCCCCAGTGGGCGCAGGCGGTGAGGTTAATTGTTGGCGAGCATTCATGTCTGCATCCCGTCGTTGGCAGACCTCATGCAATAACCACACCAGCGTCCGTCGGCGCGGCCCGTGCGCCGGGCGCGGGCCGGATGCATACGCAGGGCTTCATTTCCCGGCCGGCGACCCCGCCCGGCCGGCGCAGGGCGGCAAATCCTTGCCGCAGGGGCCGGGTCTGCGGGAGGGTCCTCAAGTTATGCGCGGCGCGACCGATCCTGCTTGCGAGGCCAACGCCAACATGCCACCCGCACCGTTGCGGGCTGTGCACTCGCGCCAGCAAAGCCAGCCAGACAGGAGCCACGATGACGGTCATTTCTTCGTTCACCCCCAGTGCCATCTCGAGCCTGACGACCAGCCAGATCTCGGCGCTGACCACGGCCGATGTCAAGCAGCTGTCGACAGCCCAGGTTCGCGCGCTCAAGAGCGAGCAGATCGCCGCGCTGGATACCGAAGACATCGCCATCCTGAGCGGCAAGCAGGTGGCGGCCTTCGATGCCGCCGAGCTGGCTGCGGAGGACTCGGCCATCTATGACCGGCTCGCCGTCTTCTCCGGCGCCCAGGTCAAGTCGCTCACCACGGGCCAGCTGGCGGCCCTGACCACCTCGCACATCGACTCCCTCGATACGGACGATGTCGCGCTCCTGACCGCCCGCCAGCTCAACAGTCTCAGCTCGGACGTGGTGGCCGCCCTGTCCACGGACCAGATCCAGTCGATTGCCCTCAAGCAGGTCAACAGCCTGGGCACGAGCTTCATGTCCAGCCTGGACTCGGACCAGGTCCGCGCCCTGACCACGGGCCAGATCCGGTTGCTGACTGCCAGCCAGATCAGTGCCATGAGCACGGACAGTTTCCTGAGCCTGGAAACGGAGGACCTGGAGGCCATGACGGTGGCCCAGGTCCGCAACATCTCCTCGGACATCATCGCGGCCTTCAGCACGGAGCAGATCCAGGTCCTGAGCCGGGCCCAGCTGCTTTCGCTCAACAGCGCGCAGATCCAGGCGATCGAGACGGAAGACCTGGCCGCCATGGGGACGGACCAGCTGAACGCACTGCGCTCCACGCAGCTGGGCAACTTCACCTCCGACCAGGTCGCCGCCATCACGACCGAGCAGCTGGAGGCCTTCAGCAAGTACCAGCTCAACAGCCTGACCACCAGCCAGATCCAGGCCTTGACCACGGCGCAGGTGAGCAGCCTGTCTACCGACCAGGTGGCCATGCTGAGCGCGACGCAGCTGAGTGCCCTGGGCACTGACACGCTGGAGCTTCTCAGCACGGACCAGATCCAGGCGATCTCGGTCAGGACCTTGAAGAGCCTGTCGACGGATTTCATCCAGGCGTTGACGACCGAGCAGTTCACGAACCTGCAGAACATCCAGCTGACCAACCTGACGGCGGCCCAGCTTCGCAGCATCGAGACCGAGGACCTGGTGGCCCTGGGCTCCGACCAGATCGGCGTGCTCAAGCCTTCCCAGGTCGAGCAACTGACCACGGACCAGATCTCGGCCATCACCACGGGCCAGATCGCCGGGCTGAGTGCCGCGCAGCTGATGAAGCTGACCAACGACCAGATGGGCGCGTTGGGCAGCGACCAGGTCATCGCTCTGGCCACGAACCAGATCCAGGCCCTGAGCGCCAATCAGCTCAATCGCATGTCGACCGAGGCGGTGGCTGCCATCGAGACGGACGATCTCGCCTCGCTGACGGCCGCCCAGGTCAAGGGGCTGGGCACCGCCTTCATCCAGGCCCTGAGTACGGACCAGCTGCAAGGCCTGACCAGCAGCCAAGTCGCTTTGCTGAGCAACGCGCAGATCCGGGCGCTGGAGAGCGGTGACCTCGCCGCCCTGAGCACGGGCCAGTTGCAGGGTCTGCAAGCCGCACAGATCGCTGGCATGGCCTCGGACAAGGTCAGCGAGCTCACCTCGGACCAGATCGCCTCCCTCCAGGCCAACCTGGTCAAGTCCTTCAGCACCACGGTGATTGCCAACCTGTCGACGCAGCAGGTGCAGGCCCTGACGTCGACCCAGGTCCAGGGCCTGACGGTCACTCAGCTCAACCAGTTGACGACCGACGGCATCCAGGCATTGGACACCGAGGACGTCGCCGCGCTGTCGCAGGTGCAGGTGGCCAAGCTCACGACCACGCAGGTCCAGGCGCTCAATTCCGACCAGGTCAGCTCCCTGCGCGCGACCCAGGTCGCCGCGATGAGCTATCAGCAGGTCAACGCGCTCGACAACGCGGAGTTCGGCCTGCTGGACAGCAGTCAGCTGCAGAGCATCACGGCCAGGCAGTTCGCGCAGATCAGTTCCGCCCGGATGGCGGAGTTGACGACCGGTCAGGTTCAGGCCCTGACCACTGACCAGATCAGGGCCATGAGCACCGCCAACGTTGCGGGCTTGAACACGGAGCAGGTCCAGGCGATGACCAGCGACCAGGTCCGGGCCTTGAGCACCGCCCAGCTGGCAGCGCTCGGCACCGCCAATATCGTGGCCCTGGACACCGCGGATGTCGCGGCCCTGGTGACCGCCCAGATCCGCAACCTGACGACCGATGCCGTCCGGGCCTTCACCAGTGACCAGATCACGGCGCTGCGCAGCACGCAGCTGGGCGCCTTCACGGGCGCGCAACTGGAAGCCTTCGATTCCGGTGAACTGGCGCAACTCGACAGCAGCCAGATGAACGGTATCACCGCGTCGCAACTGGCGAACCTGTCCACGACCAAGGTGGCGGAGCTCACCACCTCGCAGATCGCGGGCCTGTCGTCCAGCTACATCGCTGGCCTGACGACCCAGGCGCTCAACCAGCTGAGCACCACCCACATCGCTGCCCTGACCAGCAGCCAGGTGCAGGGCCTGAGCGCCACGCAGCTCAATGGCCTGTCCAGCACGCTGGTCAATGCGATGGAGACGGACGATGTCGCGGCCCTGACGACCGCCCAGATCCGCAACATCGCCACCAGCTTCATCGCGGCGCTGAACACCGAGCAGGTCGGTTCGCTGCGCCAGACGCAACTGGGTGCGATGTCGTACCGCCAGATCGGCGCGCTGGACAGCGGCGAATTCGGCTCGCTGTCGACGGAGCAGATCCGCGGCATCCAGGCTTCGCAGTTCGCCCAGTTGGCCAACACCAAGCTCGACGAGCTGACCACCGAACTGGTCAGCGCCCTGGCCACGGACCAGGTCCGCGCCATGACGGCCACCCAGTTCGCCTCCCTCGACTCCGAGCAGGTGGGCGCGCTCACCAGCGACCAGCTGGGCGTGATGGCCACTTCGCAGCTCAACAGCCTGGTGGCTTCCGGTATCGCCAACATCAGCACGGACAACATTGCCCAGCTGAGCGCCGCGCAGATCGGTGGCCTGTCGACCGCATTCGTCTCGCAGCTGACGACCGACCAGGTCGCCGCGCTGACCACGGACCAGGTGCGTGCGCTGACCTCCACGCAGATCGACGCGATGAACTCTGACCAGATCGCCGCGCTGGAACTCAACTGACGCCACGGGAGTCCTGACATGCTGATCGAACGTACGCCCCACGTTGCCCGGACCGCTGGCGCGGGTCTGCCGCTCCAGGTGGAGTCCGCATCCGCCCCGGCCGCCCTGGCCCTGGAGGGTCGCAAGGACTACTGGAACGACTATTACAGCCGCGCGTCCCGCAAGTCGCCTCCTTCGCAGTTCGCGGCGTTCGTGGCCTGCGAGTTCGGGGACCATGACCTGGTCGTCGATGTCGGATGCGGCAACGGGCGCGATACCGTGTTCTTTGCGCAGCTCGGATTCGGCACCGTCGGCATCGATGGCTCCGAGGCCGCGATCGCCCACTGCAGGACGCTGATCGAGGGGTCTGACCGGCCCCTGGAGCGCAACATCTTCATCCAGCGCAACGTCCTGGACCTGCGGGACGACCACCAGCTGCTCGATCGCATCCGGCCCGCGCGCAAGATCATCTACTCCCGCTTCTTCCTGCACGCCATCGACGCTGACGAGGAACTCGCGTTCTTCGACTTCGCCTTCGACGCGCTGCAGCCGGGCGACGCCGTGGCCGTCGAGTTCCGAAGCGCCGAGGACAAGGATCGCACCAAGGTCACCGCGGCGCACTACCGCCGGTATGTCGATGTGCAGTCGCTGGTCGACACCGTCACCCACCGCTACGGGGCGCGGCTGGACTACCTGGCACAGGGAACCGGATTCGCCAAGTACAAATCCGACGACGCGCACGTCTGCCGCCTGGTGTTCACCGGGCCGCGCTGATGAAAGTCGACCTGGTCGACGCCATCGATGCGCTGTGGCGCCGGGACTTCTTGGATGTGCCCTGGCTTGAGCAGGCCCTCACTGTCCAGCCTGGCGCCCGGAGGCCGGGACCCCTGTTCCAGTTCATCATCGAGGGCGGGGGCAGCGCGCTGGAGATCACCCCGGGCGCGCGGCTCGAGCCCGGCGGGCCGGTCCTCGACCTCGACCCCTCCCTGTACGAACTCGAGCGCACGCCAGACCAGCTCGGCATCCTCCTGCGCGTGGTGCCGGGCCAGTCCGTCGATGGCATCCGGATCGTGCAGTCCTCCCAGGACCGCCGCCTTGCACGGCTTGTCTGCCTCGAGAACGATCCGGCCGAAGGCCAGTGGGAGGTGATCTACAACTCGATCGACCGGGGCAAGCAGTTCCTGGCTGCGGCGGACAGGCTGGCCGACAGGGCGGGGGGATCCCTGCCGGCGGACCTCGTCTTGTTCCTGAGGCACCTGGTCGGCCTGGATTTCCGCAAGGCGGGCGCCGCATTCGAGAAGTCGGCGCACTTGCGGCGGCGGCAGTCGGACCTGCAACGATTCACCGAGCGGTTCGAGCTCCAGCTCAACGCACATGGCATGAAGCGGACCTTCAAGTTCTGGCACGAACGCGAGAAGGCCGAGTACCTCGAAGGCACCAAGGAACTGGCCGAGGCCTTGCGGCGCGTGTCGCCGCACGTGAGCCTGGGCTTCGGCGCCGTCCTGGGCCATGAGCGCGATCGTGACCTGATCGGGCACGACGATGACCTCGACCTCCTCGTGGCGTTCGAGGCGACGGCGGTGGCGGACCTGGGGCGCGCCTTGGACATCACGGCTCGGGCGCTGGCTGAGGCGGGCTTCGAAGTCCAGGGACACTTTTTCAGCCACTTATGGGTGAGGACACGCAACGGCCACCGGGTGGATGTGTTCGTGGGCCTGATCGAGGCCGACGATACGCTCTCGTTCTACCCCTCGGCCCGGCGCAGCCTGCGACCGTCCGATGTGTTCCCGGCGGTCGAGGCCACCCTGTACGGTGTGGCCCTGCCCATGCCGGCCCGCAGCGGGAATTACCTGTGCAAGACCTACGGCGAGGCCTGGCGGGAACCCGACATCGGATTCGCGCATCCCTGGGATCGGGGCGCCTATGCCGACATCGCCGGTGTTCGCGCCGTGCCGCCGATCAGGACCCGCGGCGAGATGGCGCGGCTGGCCGCGCGCCAGGCCTGACGCGGCGCGTTTCCGGGCGCGACGTCAGACCCGCTCGAGCTGCCCGTTCATGGGCGCGCACACCGCCTTGGCCGCGCTCAGCGCCACCTGGTAGGGGTTGCTCAGCGAGTCCTGCGGCTCGTCCTTGAAGTTCGTGCGGCGCATCTCGGTGTCCGTGCGGCCAGGGATGATGCAGTTCACGCGGATGCCGTCGGCCGCCCATTCCTCACTCAAGCCCTGGGTCATGTTCACGATGGCCGCCTTCGTCGCGGCATACACCACATGGTCCGCTCGCCCCCGGGTATAGGAGGAGGAGGCGAACTGCAGCAGCATCCCGCGGGTCTCCTTCAGCGGCGCATGGCTCCACTTGGCGATCCAGGCGGCGCCCAGCAGGTTCACGTGGATCTGGTCCGTGATGTCCTGGGAGGACTGGCTGTCCAGCCGGTTGGCCTTGAGCAGCCCCGCCGCGTTGACGACCACGTCCAGCTGGCCCAGCTCTTTCCACGCCTGCGCGATGGCGGCCCTGACATCCTCTTCTTGCGCGATGTCGCAGCCGTTCGACCGTGAACGCACGATCACCCGGGACCCGGCTGCCGTCAGGATGTCCGCCAGCGCCTTGCCGATCCCGGCTGTGCCCCCGAAGATCAGCGCCCGCTTGCCGCGCACGTCGATGCCGGGCTTGTCCAGCGATACCGAGGCCGCCCGGATGCGGAACATCTCGTCCGCGAGCACCAGGTCGATCGGGTTGGTGATCTTGATGTTCTCCTCGCTGCCCTGGACGATCCGCACCTTGCCCAGCGGGTTGCACTCCAGGTAGATCCCGCAGTCGTCCGTGAACTGGTGCAGCCGTTCCTCGCCGACCTCGGCGTAGCAATCGAGCAGCGTGCGGTACCGGAACGCCTGGGGCGTCTGCCCGCGCAGGATGTGCTGGCGCTTGGGGATGGACTGGATGAATCCGTCGCGTTCCACGATGACGGTATCCGTCGTCGGGATGGCGACATCCACCGCCTCGTTCTTTTCCAGGGCGTCGAGCACGTCCAGGATGATCTGTCCGCTGACGAAGGGGCGGGCCGCGTCGTGGATCAGCACGTTGCGGGGCGCCTGCGACGCCAGGGCCTTGAGGCCCTTGAGGGTCGATGCCTGCCGCGAGGATCCGCCGGCGACCACCTGGTGGGGTCCGTCGTCCTTGATCATGGCGCGCACCTGTTCCTGCGCATCGACCGGGGCGACGATGACGATCATCGCCTGCGGCATGTACCGGCGGATCGCCTCGTAGCTGTGCGCCAGCACGGGCTTGCCGGCGATCCGGATGAACTGCTTGGCCTGGTCGCCGCCGATGCGCGTGCCCGAGCCGCCGGCCAGGAGGATGACAGCATTGGAATCAGACATGGGCTTCCTCCTGCGCGCTGATGGCCCGGGCGGTTCCCGCATGGGCGTCGGCCTCCATGATGTGGCAAGCCTGGGCCAGCCTCGCCACCAGGTCCGCCGGCATGGCCAGCGGGCGGTTGCCGTGCTGGCCCAGCACGTCGATCACCTTGCGCAGCTTGGCCGGCTTGCGCTTGATCAGGGCGCCCAGCGCGGTCAGGCGCGCCGTCAGCATGAACGACAGGCCGCCCTTGTCCATGGTCGACGGCGATTCCAGGTGGGAGATGTAGCTGGCATCGGGCACCCGCCAGTTGCCGAAGTTCTCCTCCAGGTTCAGCGCCGTGTCGTGGGGGACGTACATGTCCACGCCCAGGAAGTTCACCGGCTTGAGTTCGAACGGCGTGAAGGCGAAGGTCTGGCGGTAGCCGAAGAAGAAGTCCACACCCGTGACCAGCTTGCCGTCCTGCGGGTAGTAGATGAACATGTCGATGCACATGTTCGTCAGGTTGTGGACGACGGGAATGTAATAGGCGCGCGCGCCCTTGAGGAACTGCGGTGATACCGTGAACAGGCCGCTCTTCTGGATCGCCAGGCAGATCTCGTACTGGCTCTCCCAGCCGATCACGCCGATGTCGATGTCCTTGTCGTGGTCCAGCAGCTTGCCTTCGCGCTCGTAACCCAGGAGCGTGCCGGACACCAGGAACATCCGCAGGCCGTTGTCCCTGAAGATGCGGGCCAGGTCGCCCAGGGCCAGCGATGCCTTGGCGACGTTGAAGGTCTTTTCCGGGGGCCTGTCCTGGCTGATCGCGGCGACCTCCTCGGGATCCTGGTCCTCCTGCGTGGACGCCGCCGGCTCCACCCGGTAATCGCGGATCGCCGCATCCAGCTGCGCGATGCTGGCGGCGATGTCGCCCGACTTGCAGAGGTTGCGTGCGATCGTCACCTTCATGCGCAGCGACTCGCGGCCCTTGTCCATCGGGCGCAGCAGGCTGATGGCCTGCTCATGGCAGCCGCCCGCCTCCAGGGCACGCGCACGCAGGAAGTTCAGCGAAGTGACGACCTCATGTGCCTTGGCGTTGCGCGCGGCCTGGGTGCACAGGTCATACAGGCGCGCCAGCCGCACGTAATCCACGTCCACGTTCGGGATTCCCGAGTCGTCCACCAGCATGGGCTGGCGCTCGGACAGCGCCTTGGCGATCTTCAGCCATCGCGTGGTGGGGATCTTCGACAGACCCAGGGTCTCCAGCAGGCTCACGGCCGACACCCAATCCTTGGTGTCCACGCAAAGCTCGAAGGCGTCCTGCCAGTTCGCCTCGCTGCCCCGGGCGTTCTTCACGGCCGCCCGGGTCAGGGGGACGCGGTCGACCAGCGCCTGGACGGCCAGCCGCAGGATGTTTCCGGCCGGCAGGCGCCGCAGCCCGTCGCGCAGTGTCCGTGTGGTGATGGAGTGGTAGCAATCCAGCCAGACCTGCGCCCTCGGCGCCTCGATGTCGTTGGCGGCCGCCAGGGTGCACAGGAAGATGCACATCGCCGTCTTCCCGCGCGCGCGCACCTTGCGGATCGTCTCCTGCGACAGCAGCTCGCCGAGCTCCACCTCGGACAGGCATTGCGCCAGGTCCTCCTCGTCACCTTGGATCAGGGCGGAGTTCAACCGCGTCAGGGTGAAGTGCATCGCCGGGCTGAGGTTCATGGTTATCTCCAGGGGAAGGGGCGACGGTTTGCCGTCAGCGCCGGACGCTGCAATATTCAAGCCAGCGGGCGCGGCGCCACCGGCCGCCCTGGCACGGGGATTGCCTCGGGTAACGAGGGCGCCGGCAGGCGGCAACTTCTTGCCACGCGGCCGCCCGCCAGACCCGCGTTGTGCCATGACCGTCATCAACACCAACATCAAATCGCTCGTCACCCAGAACGCGTTGCAGCGCAACTCGCGGGACGTTTCCCTGGCGATGGAGCAGTTGTCCACCGGCAAGCGGATCAACCGCGCCCGCGATGACGCGGCGGGCCTGGCGATCTCCAGCCGGATGACGGCGCAGTTGAGCGGCCTCGGGCAGGCCGTGCGCAACGCGCATGACGGCATTTCCCTGATCCAGACGGCGGAAGGCGCGCTGGTCGAAGTGACCCACATGCTCCAGCGCATGCGGGAGCTGGCCGTCCAGTCGGCCACCGACACCTATTCCGACAACGACCGGCAGGCGCTCGACCTCGAGTACGACCAGCTGATGGCGGAGGTCGCCCGCATTGCCAACAACACCCAGTGGAACGGCATGAACCTGCTGAAGAACGAGCAGGACGCGCGCCTGGCCATCGGCACAGGCGGTTCGGCGGGGGACCCGCTGCAGGAGGGCGAGGACCTGCGGCTCGTCCGCCTCCAGGTCGGTGCGAACGCCCGCCAGACCATCGGGGTGACGCTGCGCGACTTCTCTTTCGAGCTCGACGAGACGCACACCACGCCGTCCGCCGCAGTCTTCTCGGAAAGTGCGCGGCTCAACGACACCGGCATCGCGGACCGCACGGGCGCCCAGACGGCCCTCGCGCGCCTGGACCGGGCCCTCGAGCGGGTCAATGCGGAGCGAGCCCTCTACGGCGCGGTCGTCAACCGACTGACCTATGCGGGCGACAACCTGGAGAACGTCTCCCTCAACACCAGCGACTCCCGCAGCCGCATCCTTGACGCAGACTACGCTGCGGCCAGCAGCGAACTTTCGCGTACGCAAATCATCCAGCAGGCCGCCACGGCGGTCCTGGCCCAGGCCAACATCGACCAGCAGGCCGTGCTCAAGCTCCTGCAAGGCTGACGCGTGCCGGCCCACATGAGGGCCTGTCGGAATGCCGGCGCTGGCGCAGCGGCTTTCCGACAGCGGCAGCGGCGGCAGCGCTTTGCCGCCGATCGGCGTTGAACGCCTTCGGTTTCACCTGCGGGGAAAAGTAATCCAATCTGGTTGATCTGGCGGCTGGCACGTTCGTTGCGCTAAGGGGATGACGACAACCCCGGAGCACGCCGCCTTGAACGCCGCCCTCACCGCCGAACGCCCCACCACGACGCCCACCGTGCGCCGCGCCGTGTTCGTGGACCCGGCCAGCTGCCACCTGCTGGCCCTGGCCCAGCGCGTCGCGGCCGCCGACGTCACCACCTTGCTGGTGGGCCCCACCGGTTCCGGCAAGGAAGTCATGGCCCGGGTCCTGCACGAATCCTCGCCCCGCCGCGGCGGTCCTTTCGTCGCCATCAACTGCGCCGCGTTGCCCGAGCAATTGATCGAGAGCCAGCTGTTCGGCCATGAGCGGGGCGCCTTCACCGGCGCGCTGCGCGCCCACAAGGGCCTGTTCGAGCAGGCACACGGCGGCACGTTGTTCCTCGACGAGATCGGCGAGATGCCCTTCCACCTGCAGGCCAAGCTCCTGCGGGTACTCCAGGACCGGCAGGTCACCCCCCTGGGTTGCGAGACCGCGCAACCCGTCGATGTGCGCCTGGTCGCCGCCACCAACCGCGATTTGCGCCAGGCCATCGCCGAGCGCGAGTTCCGCGAGGACCTGTACTACCGCATCGCCACCTTCCGCCTGCAGCTGCTGCCCCTGGCGCAGCGCCCCGGCGACATCCTGCCGCTGGCCATGCAGTTCGTCGCGCAGCACCGCTGCCCGGGCCCGCAGTGGCTGTTCACCGCCGAAGCGCAGCAGATGCTGCAGCAGTACCCCTGGCCTGGCAACGTGCGCGAGCTGGAGAACGTGATCCGCCGGGCCGTGGTGATCAGCGCCGATGGTGTCGTGGGCGCGGCGCAACTGATGTTTGACGACTGGCTGGATGCGACCCAGGCCCAGCCGCACCTGGCGGTCCCGGCAGCCGCTGCGGCCGCCATGCCCGCCACCGTCCCGTCCGCCATGCAGCCCGTGCCGGCCAGCCTCCAGCCGGCCGCTCCGCCGGCCCTGGCGGCGGCCCCGCTGGCCGCGCCGCAGCCCGAGGCGCCCGCCGACCTGCACAGCGCCGTGCGCCACAACGAGCACCGCATCATCCTGGCCACGCTGGCCGCCACCTCCAGCCGCATCGAAGCGGCGCAGCGCCTGGGCATCAGCCCGCGCACGCTGCGCTACAAGCTCGCGCAGCTGCGCGCCCAAGGCCTGGGCCTGGCCGGTGAGCCCCAAGGGAGCCCCGCATGATCGAACGCGCCAACTCTGTCGCCAACATCCAGTCCATGCTGCAGACCCTGCGGGCGCTGCAGTCCGAGGCTGCCGCCGGCGCCCAGGGTCCGCTGTCGCCCCTGCCGCCCGGCGTGCAGGGCCTGCACACCAGCACCCGTCCCGGCTTCGCCGAGCTGGTCAAGGGCGCCGTCGCGCAGGTCAATGACACGCAGGTCGCCTCGCGCCGCCTGCAAGCGGCCTACGAACGCGGCGAGGACGTGCCGCTGACGGACGTGGTCATGGGGATGCAGAAAGCCTCCCTGGCCTTCGAAGCCACCCTGCAGGTGCGCAACAAGGTCATGAAGGCCTACGAAGACATCCTGAACATGCCGGTCTGACGACCTTTCCTGAGACGAGAACATCCCCATGGCCACAGCCACTGCCACCATGACCCCGGGCGCTGCCACTGGCGCTGCGGGCGGCGCTGTCGCCCCGCTCGGGCAGCAACCCCTCGCGGGCGCGGCCACCGGCGCGCCGGCCGCCCAGGGCGGTGCCCTGGTGCCCGCCGCCCCCTCCGAACTGTTTGCCGGCGTGCGCCGCATCGTCCACCAGCCTGCGGTGCGCCGCGCGCTGCCCGCCTTCGTGGTGGTGATGGTGCTGGTGGCGCTCGGCCTGGTCTACGCCTGGATGCAGGCCACACCGATGCGACCGGTCATGACAGGCCTGTCCGAGGCCGACCAGCAGGCGGCGTACGACGCCCTGCGCACCGCCGAGTTCAAGCCGAAGATCGACCCGCAGACCGGCCAGCTCACGGTGCCTTCCGACCGTTTCCACGAGGCGCGCATCTTCCTGGCCTCCCAAGGCCTGCCCAAGACCGGCGCCGTCGGCATCGAGGGGCTGAAGGAGCAGTCGTCCATGACGACCAGCCAGTTCATGGAGCAGGTGCGGGTGAATGCCGCGATGGAGCAGGAGCTCGCGCGCAGCATCATGCAGATCGGCTCGATCCAGAGCGCCCGTGTGCACCTGGCCACCCCGCGCCAGAGCGTGTTCGTGCGCGAGCGCGTGCCGCCCAAGGCCTCGGTGGTGCTGACGCCGCACCCCGGGCGCGCGGTATCGCAGTCGCAGGTCCAGGCCATCGTCCACCTGGTGGCATCCAGCGTGCCCTACCTCACGCCCGACAGCGTGGCCGTGGTGGACAACGTCGGCAAGCTCATGACCGAATCGGCCACCGACCTCAAGCTGGGCATGACCGCCGCGCAGACTGCGCACAAGCAGCAGCTCGAGGACCTCTATCGCACCCGCATCCTGCAGCTGCTGTCGCCCATGGTGGGCGAGGCCAACGTGCGAACGCAGGTCAACCTCACGCTGGATTTCACCCAGGTCGAGAGCACCACCGAAGACTTCGACACCCGCGACAAGGGCCCGCGCACGCGTTCCGAGGTGCTGGCCGAAGACCGTGCCCAGAAGCGCGACGCCTCCGGCGTGCCTGGGACCCTGTCCAACACCGCGCCGGCCACGCCGACCACCAGCACCACCACCCAGGCGGACGCGGCGACCAGCCAGACCGATGCACAGGGCACGACCAGCAGCCGGACCACCCGCAACTACGAGCTGGACCGCACGGTCCGCCACGTGCGCAGCGCCACGGGCGATGTGCAGCGCGTGAGCGTGGCAGTGGTGGTCAACGAGCGGCCTGCGCCGGCGCCCGCAGCCGGCGCCTCGGCACCGGCTGCCAACGCGCCCCGGACCCAGCCTTATTCCAAGGAAGAACTCGACCGCATGACCGAGCTCGTGCGCGGTGTCGTCGGCTTCGACGACAAGCGCGGTGACCTGGTCTCGGTCGTGCCGGCGCGTTTCGAGGCCGAGGAGCCGGTGGCCGTCGTGCCCTGGTACCTGCAGCCGGACATGCACCTGGCCTTCAAGAGCGGCCTGATCGCCCTGTTGTTCCTGGCGTTCCTGCTGATCGTCGTGCGTCCCATCATGAAGGCCCTGTACGGCGCCAAGAAGGCCGCCGAGGAGGCCGAGGGCGTGGACAAGCCCCTGGCCGACGGCGAGTTGTCCGAGGAGGACATGCGCATGATCCAGCTCGGCGAGGGCGAGACGCTGGAGGAAATCAAGGCCAAGCTCAAGCCCAAGCGCTCGAGCATCTCCATCGACATGCTGGACACCGCCAACACCTACGACGACAAGGTGGCCCTGATCCGCATGCTGGTGGCCGAGGACTCGGGCCGCGTGGCCAACGTCCTCAAGGGCATGATCAAGGTCGCCTGAGGCGGGCCGGGAGAACACGATGGCCGAAAAGACGGACAACGCCAAGGACGCCAAGGCGGCGGACCCCAAGTCGGGCGGCACGGAGCTGACCGCCGCGGACTTCATCATGACCGAGGAGCTGCGCGCCGAGCTGGACGCGCTCACGGGCACCCAACGGGCCGCGGTCCTCATGCTCCTGCTCGGGGAGCAGCAGGCGGCGGAGATCATCCGCTTCCTCAACCCGAAGGAGGTACAGGCCCTGGGCGCTGCCATGGTGTCGGTGGCCGACCTGTCGCAGGAGGCGGTCAACGTGGTGCTGGACGACTTCGTCGCCACGCTGAAGAAGCAGACCAGCCTGGGGCTGGGCACCGGCGATTACGTGGAGAAGGTCCTCAAGCGCGCCCTGGGCGACGACAAGGCCGCCTCGGTGCTTTCGCGCATCATGCCCGGCCAGGGCAGCAAGGGCCTGGAGATCCTCAAGTGGATGGACGCGCGCTCCATCGCCGACATGATCGCCGGCGAGCACCCGCAGGTGATCGCCATCATCCTGTCGGTGCTGGAGTACGACGTCGCGGCCGACGTGCTGTCCTACTTGCCCAACGAGCACCGGGCCGAGATCGTCCAGCGGGTGGCCAGCCTGGAGACGGTGCAGCCCTCCGCCATGGAGGAGCTCGAGGCCATCATGAAGAAGCAGTTCTCCACGAACTCCTCGGCCAAGTCCTCGAGCTTCGGCGGCGTCAAGGCCGCCGCCAAGATCATGAACTTCGTCAAGGTGGACCTGGAGGGGCCGATCATGTCCGGCCTGGGCGGCCTCGACAGCGAGCTGATGCTCAAGATCCAGGACAACATGTTCACGTTCGAGAACCTGTCGGCCGTGGACAACCGCAGCATCCAGACGCTGATGCGCGCGGTCGACTCGGAAATGCTGATGGTCGCCCTCAAGGGCGCGCCCGATACCGTCAAGGGCAAGTTCCTGGACAACATGTCCGGCCGCGCGCGCCTCATGTTCGTCGACGAGATGGAGGCGCGCGGCCCGCTGCGCATGGCCGATGTCGAGGAGGCGCAAAAGCAGGTGATCCGCATTGCCCGCAAGCTGTCGGATGCGGGCGAGATGATGCTGGCTGGCCGGGGGGACGACTTTGTCTGACGCCGCCGGCGAGCGGCCGCACTGGGTTCCCAGCCCCCTGCTGCTGGGAGCACAGGAGACCCCGCGCTTCCTGCGCGCGCCCTGGGATGCCGCCAAGGCCGACGCCTTCGGCCCCTGGCGGGTCACGCCTGCGGTGGACCCGGCCCTCACGCTGGAGCGCGAGCCCGTGGACGCACCGGCGGATTCCGCGCCCGTCGTGGCAGGGGAGGGTGCCGCCGCCATGGCCGAAGCGCCGCAGATCGCCGAGCCGGCGGCGCCCGTCGAGCCGGGTCCCAGCCCGCAGCAGCTGCAGGCCCTCGAGGCCCAGGCCCATGCCCGCGGGCTGGAGGAGGGGCGCCTGCGTGCCCTCGCCGAGCTGGCCGCGCAGCGGACGCAGGAGTCCGAGCTGGTTCGCTCCCTCGTGATCGAGATGCGCGCGCTGCGCGAGGACCCTGACCGTTTCTTCGAGCCCCTGCGGCGCCTGGCCCTGCACATCGCCGAACAGCTCGTGCGCGGCGAGCTGCAGGCGTCTGGCGAGGCCATCGCCCAGATCGTGCGTCAGTGCCTTCAGACGCTGGACGAGCCGTCGGGCGAGGTGATCGTGGGGCTGCATGCCGACGACCTTGCCCTGCTCGAGGCCATGAAGCCGCCGTTCCTCGAGGGGCTGCGGCTGCAGCCTGAGCCCGGGCTGCTGCGTGGCAGCGTGCGCCTGCGCCTGGACGACACGGTGCTGGAGGACCTCATCGAGCATCGGCTGGAAGCCATCGTGCAGCGGTTGCTGGCCCGCCCGGGACCCGGCCTGGGCGAATCGCCCCTGCTGCGCGACACCGTTCCTGCCGAGGCGGTGGAGGCCCGGGGCTTGCCGGTGCGCCGTGCGCGCGCCGCGGTGCAGGACGACATCATCGATGCCGCTGCCTTCCCCGTTCCCGATCCCACGCAGCCGCCAGCGCCATGATCGATTTTTCCGGCGAGGTCGACCGCCTGGTCCACGACATCCGCGTGCCCGATCCGCGCAAGCGCGGCACGCTGGCGCGCCTGGTGGGCATGCGCCTGGAGGCACGTGGCCTGATGGCGCCCCTGGGCGCGTGCTGCGAGGTGCTCGACCCCTCGGGCCATCGCGTCGAGGCCGAGGTCGTCGGCTTCAACGACCAGACCCTGTACCTCATGCCCTTCACCGACCCGCAGGGCATCGGTCCGGGCGCCAGCGTGCGGGTCGTCAACCACAGCGCCAGCGTCTGCCTGGGCCATGAGCTCCTGGGCCGCGTCATCGACGGGCGGGGCGAGCCGCTGGACAGCCGGCCCGCCCCGCAGTGCGACACCCGCCTGTCCTTGCTGGGGCGCCCGGTCAACCCCATGGAGCGCGGCCCCATCACGCAGGTGCTGGACGTGGGGGTCAAGGCCATCAATGCCATGCTGACCCTGGGCTGCGGCCAGCGGGTGGGCCTGGTCGCGGGCTCGGGTGTGGGCAAGAGCACGCTGTTGGGGCAGATCACCCGGCATACCCGGGCCGATGTCGTCGTCATCGGCCTGATCGGTGAGCGCGGGCGCGAGGTGCAGGCCTTCATCGACGAATCCCTGGGCCGCGAGGGGCTGGCCAAGGCGGTGGTCGTCGCCGCTCCCGCCAACGTCTCGCCGGTGCTGCGGATCAAGGCCACGCTGATGACGCACACCATCGCCGAGTACTTCCGTGACCAGGGCAAGAACGTGCTGATGCTGGTGGACAGCCTCACCCGCGTGGCCCATGCGCAGCGCGAGATCGGCCTGGCCGTGGGCGAGCCGCCCACCTCCAAGGGGTACCCTCCCTCGGTCTTCGCGCTGCTGCCCAACCTGATCGAGCGCGCCGGCGTCGGCCGGCACGGCCTGGGCTCGATCACCGCCATCTACACGGTCCTGGCCGAGGGCGACGACGCGCATGATCCCATCGTCGACCTGGCCCGCGCCTCCCTGGACGGCCAGGTCATGCTCTCGCGCCAGCTCGCAGATGCGGCCCACTACCCTGCGATAGACCTCAACGGCTCGATCTCCAGGCTCATGCCCAGCCTGATCGAGCCCGAGGTGCTCAAGACGGTCAACCGTTTTCGCCGGCTCTGGTCCCTCTACCAGCAGAACCGCGACCTGATCCAGGTGGGCGCCTATGTACCGGGCACCAACCCCGAGTTGGATCAGGCGATCCGCCTGCGCCCTGCGCTGGAGGCCTTCCTGCGCCAGGACATGCACGAAGGCGTGCCTTATGCCGACTGCCTGCACGCCGCCCGCGCCGTCGTCGGCGAGGCACTGGCGCGCTGAGGCCTGGCTGCCGAATACCGACCTCGCCCGCGCCGATCCCGGCCCGCCACACCCCAAGGAGACACCCCATGACCCTGCCCAACGCCGACGCATTCCGCATCCTGGTGGCCAAGGCCCAGCGCGCCCTCGATACCTGCCAGCAGCAGCTTGCGCAGGCCCGCGCGCGCCGTGAGCAGCTGCAGGCCAGCCTGGTGCGGCTGCAGTCGATGATGGCGGAGTACCGCCTGCGCCAGAACGACACCATGGCGCGGGGCCAGCTCATGGCCGACAGCCTCAACCAGCGCCAGTTCATTGCCCAGCTCCAGCAGCTACTGGACCAGGCCATGCGCGCGGTGTCCCAGGCTGACGGGCAATGCGCGCAATGCGCGAACGCCGTCCTCCAGGCGCAGCGCGAGGTCGACAAGGCGCGCAAGCTCCACGAGCAGTCGCTGGCCGCGGCCCGCCTGCAGGCCGAGCGCGCGGAGCAGCGGCGGCAGGACGAACTGTCCGTCATGCGCCACCCGTTGCGCCACGGCCTGAGCCATCCCTGAGCGGGCCAGGGGCGGACGCCCGGCGCCCCGTGCGCTGAGCAAAAACGCGGATAATCGAAGGCTTCGCGAAGAAAGTTCTCATGTTCGATTTCGTCCGCAAGCACACCCGGATCCTGCAGTTCGTCCTGTTCCTGCTGATCTTTCCGTCCTTCGTAC
>JACCDR011685001.1_pt1 | contig 110558 bp, 109 predicted proteins | sample 7446431 | NCBI WGS metagenome assembly JACCDR01 (sample SAMN15323443, study PRJNA562643) | freshwater metagenome | isolation source: river surface water | place: USA:Blue River Watershed | collected 2017-08-17
CCGACACGCGTGGTGGCAGGAATTTCTCCTAACCAGCGAGGAAGTTAGAGCAAAACCTTGGAAGCGCCCCGATTTCCTCATTCGGGGGGTGTTTTCAGGACAACAAGCCTCACACCTTCGGGATGAGTGTTTGCGGTGCTGCTATACTCCACCACCAGTATTTATGCGCCCCAGCGCCCGATCAGGGTCCTGGGGCGTTTCTACAACTTGGCTGCTTTTTCTACAAAAGGAAACGGCATGGACCCAAGCCACGACGCTGAGCCGATAGAAGCACGACTCGAGGACGGGGTAGACGTCTGGGCGAAGACGTTGATGGAATACTGGGTGCCAGGGCTTGAGCCAATGAAGACCGTCGCCGTGCAACTTGGCATTGTTCGGTCCGCGATTTCGCCTGAAACCCCGATGAGTGAAGCCTTTGGGGTTCTCGAAGGATCGGTAAAAGCGGTTCAAGATTTCCTAGCTCTACCGTTAACCCTCTCGCGTGCCTTAATGGACGCTCTCGGTACGCCGAATCATATGAGTGGGGTGCGCGACTTCAGGTTGCGGGTAACCGCCGAAGTGATGGGGCAGGAAATCATCCAGCCTCAGCTAAATCGGGTGAAGCAGCAGGCGCTGGTTCTTTTGTGGGGCGCCTATGAAACATTCGCACGCGACGTTTTTGTTCTCACTTTGAATGAGGCTCCCACTCTATTCGCTCGGCTCCTCAAAACGCCGTTGAAAGACCGCTTTCAAAGCCAACAGGTATTTTCTTTGTCAGGTCTTGAGCGTTACGACTTTTCTTTGAAGGGGCGTCTCGGAGAGGCTGTCGCAGACGGCAAGGACTTCAGTTCACCGGCACTTCTTCGGGTCCTTTTTGAGCATCTGTTTGCTGGCGAGCAACAGCAAGATTTGGTCGTGAGGCACTGTCATTCGCCGGCGCTCTGGCTGTTGGGGCACCGCCGACATGTGATAGCTCACAGAGCAGGTCGAGTCGACCAAGAGTATGTTGACTCGACAGGCGATACCGCGCAAAGAATTGGTGCTTCGCTAGTGGTTCGACCGGGTGAAGTCGAACGCGCCATCCATGCAATTGCTGCAGCTGCTATTTCAGTAGCGCTCGTTGCAGTTGGCGCTATCGGAGCGGCTTCACTCGATCGCCCAACCGAGACTTGACATAGTGCTCTGTCATCTCACGGTTCTTGTGGGCGAGTAGCTTCTGAGAGTGCGCTAGATCGCCAGTGTCGCTTGCGGCCTTAGCTCTAAGGTCGCGAAACTGAAAGTGGACTCCAGCCATGTCCCGAGCTTTGTCAAAGCGTGAGCGAAGGGCGCACTGGGTCAACGGTTGGCCGTTGTCGTCTTGGATCAAAAACGGGCTTGCCGCGATACGTGGGCGTTCAACGACGCGTTTAATGACCTCCGCGAGTTCGCCAGTTATCTCAATCGCCAGGCGTGCTCCGGTCTTGTTTTGCACGATCCAAAGCGCTCCGTCTCTAATGTCATTGCGCGTGAGTTTGAGGACATCAGCGGGACGCTGCCCGGTCAAAAGTGCTAGGTCCATCGCGTCAGCTACGGTGTGATGGGCGTGTAGTCTCACCTTGTCGAATTCTTCGTCTGTTACATACCTGTCCCGCCCCGTTTCTTTGAATCCCTTCACGCCCTGACAGGGATTTGTCGCGGCTGTATACCCCCATTCACGGGCCTTATTGAAGATGTGGGAAAACAAGGCCTTCTCGCGGTTAGCCCGAACAGGTGCGCGCTGCCCGCGGATATCCATGTATTGCCGCACATGCATCGGCATGATGGCGTCAATTGGCATGTGGCCGAAGACGCGCAGCAGGTGGGCTAGCTCTTTGTCATTGTCCTTCCTTGTGCGTACAGACTTCGTTGGATAGACCTCCCGAACGTAGCGCTTCGCGATGACTGAGAAGAGTTTCGTCGAATCATCCTCCTGAGCGCCTTCACGTAGCGCCCATAGTCGAAGCGCCTCTGCACGATCGCTTGAGAGTTTCGTCCAGATCCGAGGTGGCGTCCCGGTAACGTGGTACCAGACCTTCCCCTTGCGGTGAAAGCGAGGCGGATCGTCGAAGTTGCCTTGACGTCTACGTCCCATCACGCAGCCCTCAGTGCAGCGAAATTCGGACGAGGACGTTGCTCCTCGTCACCGCCGCAACCCAGCATCTTCTCGGCGTAGCGCCGGGCGATGATCGGCTTCCTGTTGCCATTCAACTCAAAGCGCCAACCCTTCATGCGAAGCCAATCGACCTGGCGCGTCGGAGTCTTGAATCCGGTCAAGGTCTCAACCTCCTCCGGCAGCAAGAACAACGGGGGAAGAGGGATCGAGTTCACTGTACGACCTCCTCGCAACTTCTCAGGGCGGAATAGGGCCCATCGACCCATCGCTCAGGAATCGGTGCATTGGGGTACAGGCACATGCCGGAAGGCCGGAAGACACGCGTGTACATGGGCTCAAGAACTTCTCCTGTCGCAAGCACCACACGGCGACCATCGATGGTCTTGAGTTCACCGACGCCGAACCTCTGACGGCACCAGTCGGGCCAATTGAGCCACGCGCAAATGTGTCGTGCGGGCTGGGTGAGTCCTCCGTAGCCATGGATACGAGCTCCTTTCGGGAAAGCTTGGAGAGGGCCCGTCTTCGAGAGGTACTTCATCAGGTACCCGACGGGGTTGCGCCCGATGACGCGCTGGGTCATGCCGTGAGGCCACCAGCCACGCTTATCGAACTTGGGAAGCTGCAGCCGCTTGGGCAGCCAGATGGCGAGGTGGTAGTGGATCGCCCCACGCTGCTGGAGCTCCGCAACCCAGACGTACCGGAAGGCCACGGCCTTGCGTTGGCACCACTTGCGAACAGCCGTTAGGCACTGAGAGATGTGCTTCGGTTGCCAGTCATACACGCCTCGATAGGTGAGGGTGACGAACCACACGTTTTCCCGAAACCCCTTGGGAGCTGCGAGGCGGTGAAGGTGGCCGCAGGCCCAGACAGTTCTCTTGAGACGTCCGATTCGGCGACGTTGCACGGCCTCAGTCTCGAAGCTGACCTCTAACGGTGGCGTCCCACTTGTTTTAGATGAGACAAGCCCAGGAGCGGCCTGCGGCCGCTCGGCACACGCCGCAGCGTGTATCCGAGCATCCGCGGCTTTGTTCGGTGGCTCCGTTGAAGAATTGGGGAATCTCATGTCCCCTATTTTGTAGGGAACGTGAAATTCCTGTCAAGGGATTTGAGATTCCCTATTGATTCAGCGATCGCTTATCGATGCCTGCAGGAGGCTTCTCGTCACCGGAGACGAATTTCCAGAAGCTCGAAACCGCCTGGATGATCTTGAACGCGTTGGTTCTATCGGCGTCAGGCCCCAGCTCGTCGAATTCCTCTCGCACGCTGATTCCGAGGATCTCTTCGTACTTGCGGATCGTCTTCTTGCTGTGAATGACATAGAGGACCTTCCAGCCGAAGTGGAAGCCGATCATGTACATACCGAGGGCAGACTCCAATTCGTCCAGTGGAACACCGGCCTGTCGGATGGCGTTATCCAAGAACGCGTACCGCTCGGCAGCCTGTTCGGTGGTCGGGAGTGGGGTCTTGGACTTAATTGGCTTGCGCGCTGCCATGGACGCAGCATAACAGGAAGGGAATGTCGCGTTCCCCGAGTTCCCCACCGCGTTGGCCGATAGCCGCAAGCGTCGGCCAACGCCGTGGACAACTCTACGCGCCTCCGTCTTTCCTGCGCGTAGTGCACTTACCGCTGATCAGCGTGAAATCGGGAACGAATGTGCTGTTCCACCTTTGAACCAACTCGCCGCAGACCTCGCAGCTGAAAGAGTCACAATCTCTGGCAGGGAGTCGCTGTGTTCGAACGGCGTAGACCGAACCACAGCCTTTGCATGTGACCTCGGGGGCGTGGCCTTCACGCTCTGCAGATGTCATGATAATTTTCAATAATGAGCCCGTTGCGGGAAGGAACTTTTATCCCTGAGCGACCCATCGGCGCCGCTCTAGTCTTGAAGGTCGTGTAGACCTATCGACTTTTCGGTCATGAAGTTTCCGTAATGGATGAGTTGCTGGATCTCGCCAAGAAGATAAATGATCGATCCGAGACCAATCACGACGGCGATTGAGAGGTCCCCGTAGTAATAGCCCAAGGCAACCCCAAAAGGGGCAAGCACCTTCTCGATACTCATCCTGCGCTGAGCGCGTCGGTACTCTTGGGATGCGACCTTGTTATAAAACATCACAATCCTTTCGATTCTGAGGATCTACTTCACAGATTGAGATTGTGGCGCAATACGTAAGCGCGGGTTACAAATCAAGATGCCCGGTCACGGGCGGTATCACTCGGTGCCAGGTTTTTAGGGTCACCAAGAGAGGGCTGACACCGAAGCGGGGGGACTGGGGCCTAATTCTTTTGGGTTGCCTCACCGCTGATGAGCAGTCCTCAGCCCCATCAAAGGTGTACGGTTGAGGCTTCTACAAAATCGACTCGCTGCGCACCCGACAGCTGAGGGTTCCATGAGAGTGCTATGGTCCGTTTGTAGAAGAAAAAGCGCCCAACTCGTTGATTACAATGGTGAACTGGGCAGATTGAAAATCCGCGTGTCGGTGGTTCGATTCCGCCCCAGGCCACCAAACTTCAAGCAAACGCCCACTTTTTCGAGTGGGCGTTTTGCTTTGTGGAGCCGCTGACCGATTTTTGACACGCCGACCGAAAATCGGTTAACCTCCGAAGCACATGACCCCCATCGGTGACAGCGCTCCGGCGCCCGCTGCTTGGGGGTTTTTTCTTGCACTCACCATTCGCGCAGTTGCCATCCGTCGTCGACGCCCATGGCACCCAGGTTCAGCCCCACATGGTCCAGGGTGGGGAAGTCTCTATCGAGAAGTGTCTTCAGTCGGCGTCCCCAGGACGATGATGGATTGATTCGCCTGACCAGGTGGTGGCAAATGCACAGCAGGAGGAAGGCCCTGGTCTGCCCGTGCTCGTTGTCTTGGAAAACCGCGAGCTCAGGCACTTCAGCTACAGGGGGCAGCTTGGGACGCTTCACGATGTTGCGGTTCCACAGGCGGTTGTGATGTGCGCACACATTGCGCAAGTAGTTGAGGCTGTGCAGCCAACTCGCGAAGACCCGGCCGTTGCTGATTCCGTAGCCTTGGGCGATTGCATCCTGATCCGCTTCCAGCATGCCGCCAAACAGGGTCGACATGCAGCCGAAATCCCAGACCTCACACGCCACCCAAATCGACAGGGGCAAGCCGTACTTCGCCTTGTTGTGACGTACGAAATCTTCACGTGACCGGTTGATCAGTGCGGCCTGCTTCGCGAGCCATTGATGGTGGCCCGTCAGGCCCGTCGAATGATCGATAGCGCGCGCAAACGAAACGTGAAAGCAGTCATCCCGCAGGTAGGCCGCCGGGTCGCGTTCTCCCAGCAAGTGGGAGATGTCCACCCTCAGTGCTATCTCGATGCGTTCGAGGGCGTCCATCGCCAGCAGGCGCAGCTTCTTGTCGAACACATACAGATCGACGGCATCTTCGAACCGCGTGCCAGGTTTGAAATGATCCAACGGGATCCGGTCTTCCTTCGGCCGTTTGTGGCCCTTGTCCTCCTGCTGCGGCCAGGGGCAGCATGGGCCGGAACGTTCGCGGAAGGCGAACCAATAGCCACTGAGGCGGTAATAACCGATTCGCTCCAGGCAGTCACGTGCCTTGCCCTCATCCGACACCTGCATGCCGCGATCACGCAACCGCTGAAGCTGCGCAGAAACACTGAGCCACGGCTTGGATGGATCGGCATTCGAGGGATGTGCGTCGTGCATTGCTCGCTGCTGGTAGACCGGCATCTGTGCCGTGCAGCGATTGTTGACGGCAATCGATCTGCTCGCTCGCAATCCCCTGTCAAGCCTGACAGTGCATCTGCCCGTGTTAGGCTGCGCGGCCTTCGCCTTGGCATCCGCCCATGAGATCTTCCATCCACCTCGTCGACGTCGACCGCCCCGAGACCTGGACCCGCTACCGCAAGGGCCTGTGTGATTCGTGCGCGGCCAACTGCTGCACCATGCCGGTGGAAGTGCGGTTGGGGGACCTGGTGCGGCTGGGGCTGGTCGATCCCTTCGAAGCCGAGCACGAGGAGCCCAAGCAGATCGCCAAGCGCCTGCAGAAGGCGGGCCTGCTGGACCACTTCAACTTCAAGAACGAGATCTACACGCTGGCCCGGCGGGCCAACGGGGATTGCCGTTTCCTGGATGCCGTCACGCGGCGGTGCACGGTGTACGAGCAGCGGCCCGACACCTGCCGCAAGCATCCGCAGGTGGGGCCGAGGCCGGGGCACTGTCCGTACGGCCTGCGGGCCCCGGCCCGCTAGGGTTTACATCCCGGACAGCTTTAGGATGTGCTGCCACGCGCGCAGCAGCAGACCCGAGTGCTCCACCTCGGCCTGCGCGACCAGTGGGGCTTCGCCCACCGGCTTGCCGTTGGAAGTGGCGATCACCTTGCCGGTCACGGCGCCCTTGGCGATCGGCGCCTCCTGACCCGGAGGCGTCGTCGGTGTAGAGCAAGGCGTTGCGGTTGCCTTGCTTGATGCCGTTGTATTTGAACTCGCGTTCGGCGTAGATCGGGTAGTACTCCGAGCTGTCGCGGATGATGGCGCGCGCCAGGATGGCGAGGTCACGCGCGGAGGACTTGTGCGCCGCATCGGGCAGGCCCGTGGGGTTCACGAAATTCGTGTGCGTCATGCCCAGGCGCTGGGCCTCGGCGTTCATCAGCTTGGCAAACCCCGCCTCGGAGCCGGCCATGTGCTCGGCGATCGCCTTGGAGGCGTCGTTGCCCGACTGGATGATGATGCCGCGCAGGATGTCGATCACCGTGGCCTGGCTGTTGAGCGGCAGGTACATGCACGACTCGGTGCTCGAGCCGCGGCACCAGGCGTTCTGGCTGACCGTGACGAGGTCGGTCTGCTTGAGCTTGCCCGTGCGCAGCGCCTGCTCGACCAGGTAGCTGGTCATCATCTTGGTCAGGGAGGCGGGCGGCAGCGGTTCGTCGGCGTTGGCCGAGGCGAGGATTTCGCCGGATTCGAAGTCCATCAGCAGCCAGGCCTTGGCGGGCAGCGCGGGCGGGTTGGCGGCGAGGGCGGTCTGGGCGGCGAGCGGGGGGAGGGCGCTCGTGGCGACGGCAGCGGCGGCCTTCTTGGAGGCGGCGGGCTTGGCGGCGTGGCGGGCGGCGGCGAAGGAGGTCGACGCGGGGGCCAGGGCGGCAGCGGCGAGGGCGAGGATGAGGATGAGGGGGAGGAGGGAAGGCTTGAGTTTTATGGTGGTCATGAGCAGAAAGGCGATTGTCGCGGATTGCGGGGGAGGGGTTGCGGGCGGCCCGGCGGATGTTGGGGGCCGGTGCGCCGAGGATGAGCGATCTCGCGGGAGGGGGTGTTCATACCTGGATGCGCTCTCCCGGGCTTGTGACGTGCCGGGGGCGTTCATTCGACAGCGTTCCCGACGGGATAGGGGGAAACAATTGATCGGATGGGGAGGCCGGCGGGTAGCGGTCGTTCGCGAAACCGCCTATGCGTGACCGCATCCGATCCGAAGCGGGCTTTCGATTTCATGCCGCTCGCGTTCACGCCGAAAGGCTTTAAACCCCGCTCTGGAGTAAGGGAACCTAGCGGGTTCGTGGTTTACTTACATCTGTATCGCAACCAGGGCGCCCAACGGCGCCTGCACTGTCCGTTCACCGAAGTCATCATGAAATACAAACTACAAATTCAGCAGGACGAAATTGCGGAGGCGACGCGGGCGAGGTACGCCATGCTCATTCCGATACTGACTGGAATGCTGCTATCTACAAAGCAAGCCATCGTCGCGCAGGCCGGCGGGTACGACGGGATCACGCTCGAGATGTTTGCTCGTGTGTACATTGAACATCCCGGTGATCATGGAATTTGCTTCGAATACGCAGTTCATGAGTGCATTCGAAATCGAGACAGGTCAATACACCCCATCCTCTCATCCGTCCTAGAGGACTTCTGTGGCATCAAGGGCGGAGCGGAGTCGATTCTGTTCGGAGTCGAAAAGCATGGACCCGCGTCTGTTCTTGAGACAGCAAAAGGCGCGCTAACTGATGAGTCCAGAGTTCTCGTCGGGAAAACGGGCCAGCCGGCAAAGCTCAAGCCGCATCTCGATAACATTGTTCGAGCGCACAACAGTCGCGTGCACCTCGAAAAGCTTCCCAGTAGCATTCGCGGCCTTTGGAAGGCTGATCTATTCGTGGGAAATCCGCAGCAGGACCGGTGGGTTGCCACTACTCTCAAGACTAACCGCCGTGATGTCGAACGCGCTCCCGGCCTGCGGGTCGCGCTATTTCCAGAGGAGCGGTCGAAAGAGGGGCCGCGGAAAGATGAGACCCTCATCTACTGCCCTTTGCCGTATTCGGGAGAGTTCATGCAACTCTTCCTCGCAACTTTCAACATCGTGAAGCAGATCGTTGCAGCAAAGGGGAAGCAGCCGAGTCGGATCGCGCTAATCCACGATGATGATCAAACTGTGGCGAAGTGGCTGGTTGATCGTGCGCATTTCCCGCTGAAAGGAATATTGGAGGCGCTGGAGCCGATCAAGCAGCCGTCATTCCTTGTGGAATCCACTGTGGATTCAGGCGTGGCTGGAAGTTTGATCGCTACGGCTCCTATCCCACTCACGACGAGATAGCGTGCAGCCAAAATCAAGTGTTGAATGGCCGCTTCATCGGTTAAGTTAAGTCCGCTCCAGGCCGGCATCGGATTAACAATGTCGCCCTTAGCGGCTGACTGGGCTGCTGCCGGTTTCAAAGACACCCTGTTAAGGTGGAAAGTGAAACCGGAGATTGGATGTGGGAACAAGGCGGCAATTCAGCCGGGAGTTCAAGCTGGAGGCCGTGAGGCTGGTCAAGGACCGAGGGGTGACAGTGGCGCAGGCCGCTCGGGATTTAGACGTACATGGGAACGTATTGCGCAAATGGGTCCGAGAGGCCACCGCCGACCCGCAGGAGGCCTTTCCCGGCAAGGGCGTCATGAAGCCCGAACAGGCTGAGATTGATCGACTGAGGAAGGAAGTGGCCAAGCTCAAGATGGAGCGCGACATCTTGAAAAAAGCCGCGGCCTACTTCGCCAAGGACTCGCTGTGAAATTCGAGTTCGTTGCGAAGCACCGAGGGGCCTGGCCGGTCAATCTGTTATGCGAGGCGCTCGGTGTCTCGCGAAGTGGCTTCTATGCCTGGTTGGTGCGGCCACCAAGTCGTCGAAGCCAAGCCGACGAAGTCCTGGGCGCACAGGTGCGTCAAAGCTTTATTGGCAGTGACCGCACCTATGGAGCACGCCGCGTATAGCACGACGTACTGGCCCAGGGAGAGCATTGCGGATTGCACCGCGTTGAGCGGCTGATGCGCCTGCAAGGCCTGCGTGCCCGGCCCCGGCGAAGGAGCCTTCCCAAGGATCATGGCGTGCGCAGCGCCATCGCCGATAACGTGCTCGATCGCCAATTCCAGGCTGATGCGCCGAACCAGAAGTAGGTGGCCGACTTCACCTATATCTGGACAGCCGAATGTTGGCTCTATGCCGCAGCGGTGCTGGATCTGTACTCGCGCCGCATTGTGGACTGGTCGATGCACGACAGCATGACCTCGCAGCTCGTTGCCGACGCGTTGATGATGGCCGTCTGGCGCCGAGGTCGGCCCGTGCAATTGCTGCATCACTCGGACCAAGGCAGCCAGTACACCAGAGAGCACTTCCAGGAACTGCTGCGGGAACAAGGCATTACCTGCAGCATGAGCCGCGCCGGCGAGGTCTGGGACAACTCGGCGATGGAAAGCTTCTTCAGTTCGTTGAAGACGGAAAAGACAGCCCGCAACGTGTACCGCACCCGGGCACAAGCCCGTGCCGACGTGTTCGATTACATCGAGCGGTTCTACAACCCCGTGCGCCGCCATTCGACGCTCGGCTACGTAAGTCCGCTAGAGTTCGAGAAAGCTCGAGAAGCGTAGGTCGGTGTCTACGAGACCGGCAGCAGCCCATGCCCCCGTAGTCCCAGTCCCGTCCAATCCGCAATGTAGCGCCAGGTCCTTCACAGGTTGCTGACGCGCCTGGGCGGCTTGATGCCGCCTGAACTCACGGGGCGATCGCATTTTCAGCGACGCGTGCGGATGCACCTCGTTGAAGCGCTCGAAGGCCGCTGGAAACTGTGCCATCACAGTAGCCGCATCACCCAGGTCCATGTGGGCCACGTAATTGCGCTTGCATGTGTTGACGAAGCTCTCGGCCATGCCGTTGCTCTGTGGGCTGCACACTGGCATGTTGGCCGGCACCAAGCCCAGCGAACGGGCTATCGACCGCGTGTCGGCGGCGAACTACGCGCCGCCGTTGTCCGTGTGGAATTCCAGCCGGTTACTGGCAGGCATGGCCTCCACTGCGCCGGAGCGCATTTCCACCGCCTCGATCAGCATCTCGCGCGGCAAGCCCTTGCACTCCCACGCTCGCCAAGCAATTACCTCTCGGTCGCAGCATTCTTTGGTGAACGTGGCCGTCACCCTCTGGCCGGAGTCACGCTTTTTTCTAATGGGCTCCTCTTTGGATTGGAGCCATCTTCTTAGAAATCATTGATCCGGAATAACCTAAGGGGGAATTCGCAATTAACATGAATATTATTCATCGCCGCTTCAGCGATGTGTCAAGCATGGGATTTTAAGTTACCATTAAAGGCCGCCGATTGCGCAATATTTTCGGTGTTTTGCGCTTGGAAAGCGTCTGCCTCTGGGGCATATTTTTCGGGAATTTATGAGCAAAAATCTTGGGCAAAATTTATTGCCACAAAAATTGCAGGCTGATGAAAAAGCCGTCAATAAAATTCTAATAATCTCAAGTTACAAACGCCCTTGCGGGATTGCTCAATACGTTGAGCACTTGGAGCCAGCATTGCGAGCTATCGGCTCCTTCGAAGTTGAAATATTCGCATTGCCAGTTAACCTGTTGAGATCCACATCAAGCCATGGGCGCGCAGCAGCCAAAAAGGCGATGCAGGAATTGTGTTCGCGTGTCGCGCAGGCCGATGTGGTCAACGTGCAGCTTGAGCCTGGTCTGTATGGAGTGACTCCATTCCTGATTTGGCGGCGATTGTCTGCAATCTTGAATGCTTCGAGAAAAGTGATTCTCACTTACCATACTGTGCCGCCGATGGACTCTGACAAAATTCAACTGACGCTGCGCGGACTGTACCGCTTGCTTCAAAGGTGGCGAGGAAATTATGTATTTGATCGGCTCTTTTCCTACGTACGCGCGCGCCCGAAAAAATTCTTCCATATCGTTCAAACAGAAAGGGAGGCGAAGAATTTCGAGCTCTTGGGAATTTCTGCCGCCACGATTGCATTTCAACCATTGTCATTTCTCGGAGCTGATGCTCGCGCGAAATTCTCAGATAATCGCGATCGACTCCGTGAGCAGCTCTGTACAGAATTTTCAATCGAGGGGCGGCTCATCGCGTGCTTCGGCTTCCTGAGCCCTTATAAAGGAATTGAGGTGGCAATACGCGCGCTCGCATATCTACCAGACAATTGCCATCTGCTTATCGTTGGGGGGTTGCATCCGGAAGGGATTGAGCATGGGGCTGTTGAGCAAGGATACCTTCAAAAGCTTCTGAACGAATTGCAAGGTTCTCCTGCAGCCAAACGAACAAACAATAAAATAAAGAAACTCGTTGAGCAAGTTCATTTTTGTGGCGCGCTGGAGAATGAGGCGTTCAATGAACTGATGGCTGCCTGCGATGCAATCGTACTACCCTATGCAGAAGTAGGACAAACATCGTCAGGGCCAGTCGCAATTGCTCTTGATATGCAGCGTCCAGTGTACTGCTCACGTAATCATTGTTTCCGAGAGCTGGACCGGTACGAGCCAGGAATGCTGAGTTTCTTCGAAATTGGCAACCACCTTGAACTCGCCGAGAAACTACGCCGCCAAGACGGCGACAGGCCCGAGCGCGCACACGCACGGCTGCGCTATTTGAATCGCTATAACATTGACACCCGTGCTGGCACTTACCGTAGCGCAGTCGAGCAGCTTTTGGCAGCATGATGGCAAGGCACAACCATGTTCCACGCTGGTCCGAACGTAATTTCATTCAGGACCTGATTGCGGTCGGCGGGCAAGGCCAGGTTGCATTGAAGCTGTATTTTGCTCGGGTTGCAGAGCTGCGTCGCAATTCCGGCCTAGGCCTGAGTGCCCCAATACTATCAGTACTAGTACATGTGGGACTACTCGGATCCGTAATGAGCGTTGTATTCCAAAACGCTATCGAAAATTTTCTCCCATATTTTTCGATTTCGTTTTGCCTATGGCAAGCAATCTCGATCAGCTTGTCCGATAGTGCGAATGCTAACGAGCGTGTTGCTCATTTCCTGTCCTTTCCGCAGTTGTCAGGATATCTTGTCCATTTGGTGAACACATTGGAGATGTTCACTGCGCTTCTGCTTAAGCTCGTTGCGTCATTGCTTGTAATCGCGATTGTCAACCCGGCGATGTTGCTTAACATTCACGTAGCCGGATTGTTGACAGGGGTATTCTTGATTGTCGGAGTAATGTTTGCCTGGGCGCTACCCATAGCATATGTTTTCGATCGATTCCGCATGCTTCGAGGCTTTTTGCCCCAAATACTTCTGGCTGTTTACCTCGTATCGCCGATACTTTGGGAGCCTACGCGGGTGCAGAAGCATTCGTGGATCGTGACATTCAATCCTATTTTCCATCTGATTGAAGTCGCACGTGTGCCAGTGCTTTTAGGAACCCTGCCTCCAGCATCGGTCGGCATTGCCACCCTTCTCTTATTCACCGGCCTAATATTTTCCGCGATGGCGTTTCGCCGCAACCGAGATCAATTGGTCTACCAGTGGATAGCATGACGCACCAGTCCGATCTCATTGTCCAACTTGATGAAATTTCGGTCGAAATCCCTTTGCGGGGATTGCGCCATGCACCGAAGACAAAAGACCCAAGGATTGTTCGTCGTCGCGACGGGAGCTACGTGCTACGGGCACTTGATCGAGTTTCACTTGATTTGAGACGCGGCGAGCGTATCGGTGTGGTAGGTGGAAATGGCAACGGCAAAACAACGTTACTTAAATTGATCGCCGGACTTCTGCCGGTGGCCTCGGGAAAAATCACAGTCTACGGATCAATCCGCGCCTTACTAACCATCGATGCAGGTGTTGTACTGGCGTTGACGGGCTTGGAAAATATCCGGTTGCATTATGGGTTGCTAGGCATCAAATCAATGTCAATGCCTGAATATGTCGACAACGTGGCGTCTTTTGCAGACTTGGGGGCATTTCTTGAAATGCCAATGAGTATATATTCTCCCGGAATGCGAAGCCGCTTGCAATTTGCAATGAATACGGTGGAGCCTGCTGATCTCTTGTTATTAGACGAGTGGCTGGGCGTCGCAGATCAAGCATTTCAACTAAAAGCTCATCAGCGCCTCGTCGATTATATCGCTCTAAGCGAGGCCATCCTTTTTGCATCCCACAGTCAAGCGCTAGTCGAAAGAATAACTGAGCGCAACATTCGACTTTCGCAGGGAAGGATTTTATTTTCGGATGACCCGGGGTCGCCCTGAAGATTGAATTTTTAAATGCGAGTGCTTCATTTTTATAAAACTTCATTTCCCGATTCAATGGGGGGGGTGGAGCAGACTATTCATCAGCTGGCTGCGGAGGCGGCTCGCCAAGGAGTTGAAACTGATGTTCTTGCGCTAACCGGCGGGAAGAGTTTCGAAACAACTAAAATGGATGGATATAATCTGCACCGCGTTAAATGTAATTTGCAGATTGCTTCAACTGGCATCTCGCTCCAGTCATTTCCGCAATTTTTCTCCCTTGCCCGAAAGGCGGATTTAATTCATTACCACTTTCCGTGGCCCTTCATGGACTTGGTCCATTTTGCTACGCGGCCGAAAAAACCAACGGTGCTTACATATCATTCGGACATCGTTCGTCAGAAGTTCTTGATGAAATTGTATCGGCCGTTGCAGGAAAGATTTCTTTTGGATGTTAACCAAATTGTGGCAACATCTCCGAATTATTTGGCGACGAGCGAGGTACTGGGCGCCTACCGGTCAAAAGTGAGCGTGATCCCAATTGGGCTAAATAAACAATCGTACCCGCGTTGCGATCCTGCTCGCTCTGCACTTTGGAGTAATCGACTTGGACCAAAATTTTTCCTTTTTGTTGGAGTATTCCGATATTACAAAGGTCTGCATATCTTGCTCGAGGCTGCACAGGGGACAAGCTATCCAGTCGCAATTGTTGGCGCAGGTCCAATCGAGCACAATCTAAAATTACATGCAGCTCGCCTTGGTTTACGTAACGTGCATTTTCTTGGTCCCCTGCCAGATGAAGATAAAGTGGCACTACTGGAGCTCTGCCATGCAGTAGTGTTTCCATCGCACCTGCGCGCCGAAGCCTTCGGCATCTCATTGCTTGAAGGTGCGATGTTCGGCAAACCGATGATCTCCAGCGAAATCGGAACGGGAACAACGTTCGTCAACATTAGCGGTGAAACTGGCCTTGTGGTACCACCTAGTGATGCTCAAGCGCTGAGAGATGCGATGACCCGGCTTTGGTGTCATCCTGAAGAGGCGGCTGAGATGGGTATGCGCGCTAAATTAAGGTACCAGCGCTTTTTCACTGCGGAGAAAATGGCTGATAGCTATATAAAACTTTACCGCAAACTTGTTGCGCCGCCTCGAATGGCATGCGGCTCCGCTTCCTATGCAGAGAAGTAGAGAGTGCATCAGAGCGGTAAGTAATAAATTCAAGTTGGCTCTCTGTTCAAAAAAAGGCGTCAGATGCTCAATAAATTAAAAAGAAAATTCCAGGAAACTGCCGGAAAGTTGTTGAGTGAGAGTCTGTATCGAGGCATTCCCCGTTCCGCATCAACTTACCTAGGGCGAAGCCAGCTACTAGTAAAGACTATTTGGGATGGGCGCGTTGTAGTACCCACTTGGAATGTCGATGTGGCAATCGGAGTCGCTCGCGACGGCGTCCATGAAGCATGGACTACTCGTCTTGTACAAGAACTCTTGCGTGAAGGGCAAAGTTATCTTAATGCGGGCGCAAATTTTGGTTATTACGTCGCTCTTGGCGGAAAGTTGGTGGGTGAGAAAGGGAGTGTTTATGCAATGGAGCCTAATCCTTTCATTATTCCATTTTTGCTGCGAACCATCTATTGGAACGGCACTGTTCAGTGTACGAAGGTCTGGCGTGCAGCTCTATCTGACACATCAGAGAGCAGAGTTTCGATGCATTTTGATCCGCAGTTTCTTGGTGGCGGGCATATTGCAGCCGCTAAAGCCAAACACTATGAATTCGATTTAGCCCTTTGGGAATCAGATAATTGGGGGGAAGGAGTTGACGGTGACATTCACGAAACGGCCGGAAATTTCGTGCCATTCGAATGCCAATCGAAGACAATTGATCAAATCCTTCCTGACTCACATCCGATCCACCTAATACATTTGGATATTGAGGGTGCTGAGCCGCGTGCTTTACTTGGCGCACGGCAAACGATCGCTCGAAATCCCGAGCTTCGTCTCATCACTGAATGGTCTAGCTATCATTATCGACAAGGTGATGAGACATCGCGGCGTATTCACGACGAAGCTGTTGATATGTTGTTCGGATTGGGCTTTAGGGTTCGCCATCTAGAGCCCCGTCTCTCATCAGATGGCGGGGTGTTTGTTTCGCCGCCCCTTGCGAAAGAATTTTTGCAGTCACAAGCGCCGCATGGCGACTATGTCTGGGCGCGCCCATCGAATGACCCCTGGGGAAGTTAAATCTACATGCAATTTGAACAAGCTCGGTTTCGGCAAATCTCGCGATATCGGCTGCTGCCGACCTCAAAGACACCTTGTTTAGGCGCGGTATGCGGCCGAAGGTACTCGATGGAGACGAGCTGTCCGAGCGTTGGGACGGGAATCTAAAAGTGCTGCAGCGTTTGCGAAACGAAGGGCGTGTTCCTTGGTCTCTAAAAATTGGATGTCAGTCCCATATCTCCCGAAGACATTGAACACTTCGAAACCCATGCCTTACATGGGCAGCGCCATGGTGGTGTAACTGTCATGGCGTTGCCGCTGGACATGAGTCCCAGTCTTCAAGCCATGCAGTGTTTAAAGCTAGGGATGGTGTCCATAACTGACCAAGGACGGCATGTGGACGGCAGAAATCCCTCGACATGAAAAGCGGGCACCGACCGGCAACGGCATCGATGAAATTTCGGCGGATTCCGTGGGTGATTGATATCGCTGCACGGCCCTTTGGCCAGCAGCGGCCGCACTCATGCCCAAGCCCCTTGCAGCAGCCTGCGGCGGGCCATCCACAGATTGCTTAGCGCAAACAGCGTGTCCAGCTGAGCGGTGTTTTTGGCCAGGCCCTTGTAGCGAACCTTCTGGTGTCCGAACTGACGCTTGATGACCCGAAACGGGTGTTCGACCTTGGCCCGGATGCTGGCCTTGCGCCGCTCCAGTTCATCCAGTATCCGACCCAGCGCCGAGGTGCGATCGAGCACCTTTCGCTTGCCCGGGCGCATGGCCACATACCAGTTAACTGCGATGGCCTGGTCTCCTGGCGCTTGGCCACGCCCTAGTAGCCCGCGTCGGCAAAGGCATCGCTTTCTTGCCCATGGACCAGCGCATGCGCCAGGGTCACATCGTTGACGTTGGCCGGCGTGCCCACCAAGGTATGCACCAGGCCCGAGTGGGCATCCGCCCCGATATGGGCCCTCATGCCGAAGTGCCACTGGTTGCCCTTCCTGGTCTGATGCATCTCGGGATCACGCTGGCCGCCGCTGTTCTTGGTCGAACTGGGCGCGGCGATCAACGTGGCATCGACCGCCGTGCCGCTTTTGAGCATCAGGCCTTTGTCGGCCAGCACGCGTTGACGGTGGTCAGCATCTGGGGCGCCAGATCGTGCGCTTTGAGCAGGTGGCGAAAGCGCAGGATGCTCACGCGGTCGGGAATTCAGGCGGTGCTGGCCAAGCCGCAGAAATCGCGGTACAGCGGCGTGTCGAACAAGGCCTCTTCCATGGCCATGTCGCTCAAGCCGAACCACTGCTGCAAAAAGTGAATTCGCAGCATGCCCTCCAACCCAAACGGCGGGCGACAGGTCTTGGCACGCGGTGCGTGCGGCTCAATCAGCGCCAGCAGCGCGCTCCACGGCACCGCCAGGTTCATCTCGTCAAGAAACACCGCCTTGCGCGTGCGCCGGGTGCTCAGGCTCAGGCCGAGATCTTGTTGTTTCATGCGGTCATTGTTCCTGCCCACACCGTCTCATGCCATTCGGGGTTGTGCGGGGTTTTGAACACCATCCCTAGCCTGCTGTTGAGCACTGTCTCGCTGACTTTTGCTAATGACCCTGACCCGGGCGAGCTGACGACCTCGGGACAATCGGTCGAGCTTATAAGCAGTGGCGCCTCATATGTTCTAACTAATCGGCAGGGCGCCTCAATAACGTGCCTGGACTGAGGGCGCTGTTAACGTTGATAGTTGCGACTGCCGGGGCTCAACCGATGGCCTATCTTTGATATTTGATTTGCCGGCTGTTTGCGGGGATTTATAAGTCGAGTGGTAGGTATTGGCCATATTGATATTCAGGGCTGGGCGCAATTAATGTCCGGTCTGGGGGATCTGCATATCAGCTCAACCTATTTTTGAGTTGGTGGCCTTTGAAATTGCCATCTCTGATTCTCGCCCGCCACGGCGCTTCTTCGGATGGTGGCTTTCTATTTCGAACGCGTTGAGAGGCATGACGTCTGCGGCGGAATGGGTACGACATGCTTGCGCTAGCCGAAGATTTTGGGTTCGCTGGCGTGGTGCTTAATAGCCTCCATGGATGCCGCAGTCCGGTTACCTGTGTGCAGGATTGCGACCATCATTTCCTTCATGAATCTATTTTCCCGATAAGCTTGCAGGGAAATGTACGCCACGTATAGTGAAGTTATTTTCGCCACGAAATAGACCCGCCGCCTCTACGTCACGGTAATTTTTAATCCGACTTGGCTCGATAGTTGAGCGCCTGCTGATTACTGGTGCCTTGGAATTGCTCTGCCTGATGTGAGCGATGCAGATCGGAGGCGACTGCGCTGTTGCAGGTCCACTAACATGCTTCCGATTCACAGTCGCCCCTATGACAGAATCGGTCTATCTGAAGAGATTGATTTCACGCGCATGACTTCCCCGATTCTTCCGGTAATCCTTTGCGGTGGCTCTGGCACGCGCTTGTGGCCGTTATCCCGAAAAAGTTTTCCCAAACAATTCGTTCCGCTGATCGGAGGAAGGAGTTTGCTGGAGCTCACACTTGAGCGTGCAGCGAACTTTGGGACTGAGGTGCTTGTCGTCGCCGCAGAGGAGCATCGCTTCATGGTTGTCGAGGCCTTGCAAGCCGCGCGTACGAATGGCGATCTCATTTTGGAACCGCTAGGCCGTAACACTGCTGCAGCAATGGCACTAGGTGCGCTTCAGGCGATCCGGGGTGGAGTTGATCCGCTGCTGCTTTTTTGCCCAGCGGATCACCATATTCCAGATGTCGAGGCCTTTTCAAACACCGTTAAGGCTGGCGTAGCGGCTGCTGAGGCGGGGGCCATTGTCACTTTTGGTGTGGCGCCTACATATCCCAGCACTGGATACGGTTACATAGAACAAGGGTCTATCCGGCCGGACGGTAGCCGCGCAGTCGAACGCTTTATCGAAAAGCCCAGCATGGAGCGCGCGCAGGGGCTGATGCTCGAGGGGCGGTATTTGTGGAACGCAGGTATTTTCCTGTGCCGAGCATCCGTGCTGTTGGCAGCGCTTGACCGCAATGTGCCCGATATTTCGACTGCGTGTCAGAGCGCAATGGCGTTCTCGACGGAGGAATCATCCGCGGGTGGATACACCTTCATTCGGCCCCAGACTGAGGCCTTTTCCGGTTGCCGCTCGCAGAGCATCGACTATGCGGTGATGGAAGTACACGACGATATCGCTGTCGTACCGTTTCATGGTCAGTGGAGTGACGTGGGCAGTTGGGGCGCGGTGTCTGAATTCGCGCAGCCTGACGAACAAGGCAACCGTATTCAGGGTAGGGGGATGGCGCATCAGAGCCGCAACACGTTTATTCACTCACCAGACCGCTTGGTGGTGGCGTTAGGGACGGACGATTTGATCATCGTCGATACGTCCGATGCACTGCTAGTCGCTCACCGTAGTAAGTCAGAGGAAGTAAAGGATGTGGTTGCGAAACTGGAGAAGGCGGCCTGCACTCAGGCCGTGACCCATCGCAAGGTCGCACGCCCTTGGGGGTGGTACGACAGCATTGACATGGGCGAACGGTTCCAGGTCAAACGCATTGGTGTCAAGCCCGGAGCATCGTTGAGCCTGCAGAAGCACCATCACCGAGCAGAGCACTGGATCGTCGTGCGGGGTACCGCGGAGGTCACCTGTGGTGACAAGACATTCCTGCTGTCAGAAAACCAATCGACTTACATTCCCATTGGCGAGACCCATCGCCTCAAGAATCCTGGGAAGGTCGAAGTGGAGCTGATCGAGGTGCAGTCGGGAAGCTACTTGGGCGAGGACGATATCGTCCGTCTCGAGGATACCTACGGCCGAGTCTCCAAGTAAAAAATGACTGAATTCCCAAAAATTTTCGTGGCGGGCCATCGCGGGATGGTGGGCTCTGCCATCGTTCGCCAACTGCTGGCAAATGGTCATCCTGCAGAGCGGATCATTTTGCGTAGTCATAACGAACTGGACCTAACCAACCAAGCGGCTGTGCGCTCGTTTTTTGAGACGGAGCGGCCAGACCAGGTCTACCTTGCCGCCGCAAAGGTGGGGGGGATCGTTGCTAACAACACCTACCCAGCCGAGTTCATCTATGACAACCTGATGATCGAGGTGAATGTGGTGGATGCTGCCTTTCGCTGCGGCACCAGGCGGCTTCTTTTCCTCGGATCCAGCTGCATTTATCCGCGGATGGCCCCTCAGCCGATGAATGAGGGCGCATTGCTCAAAGGGCTTCTCGAGCCCACAAATGAGCCCTACGCAGTCGCAAAGATCGCGGGTATCAAGCTGTGCGAGAGCTATAACCGCCAGTATGGGCATAGCCACGGGATTGATTACCGCAGCGTCATGCCTACCAATTTGTATGGGCCCGGTGACAACTATCACCCCGAGAACTCGCACGTCATTCCGGCATTGATCCGCCGGTTCCACGAGGCCCAAGCAGCTGACGCGGGCCAGGTTGCCATTTGGGGAACTGGTTCGCCGCGCCGTGAGTTTCTCTATGTCGATGACATGGCGGCGGCTTCCGTGTACGTCATGAGCCTTGAAAAGGCAGTGTACGAGCAGCACACCACGCCGATGTGCAGTCACATCAACGTTGGGTATGGGGACGACATCGCCATCCGGGAGTTGGCGGCTTTGGTCGCTGAAACCGTTGGGTATCGTGGCAACATCGAATTCGACACATCCAAGCCGGACGGCGCTCCGCGCAAATTGATGGATAGCAGTCGTTTGAATTCGCTGGGCTGGCGCGCCAAGGTGGATCTTCGCGAAGGCCTTGCCTTGGCCTATCAGGACTTCTTGAACGACGCCGCTCGTCGTAACTAACAGAACAACGCAATGACCGAAAAAAATAAAGTAGCCCTGATTACTGGCGTCACAGGACAGGATGGCGCTTACCTCGCAGAGTTTCTTCTCAACAAGGGCTACGTCGTTCACGGTATCAAGCGCCGTACGTCGCTATTCAATACAGACCGGATCGACCACCTGTATCAGGACCGGCATGAGAAGAACGTCCGCTTTTTCCTGCATCACGGGGACATGACGGATTCGTCGAGCTTGATCCGGATCATCCAGCAGACGCAGCCCGACGAGATTTACAACCTCGCTGCGCAGTCGCATGTGGCGGTCAGCTTTGAGGAGCCTGAATACACGGCCAACTCAGATGCGCTAGGTGTGCTGCGTCTTCTCGAAGCCATCCGGATTCTTGGACTTGAAAAGAAGACCAAGTTCTACCAGGCGTCAACCAGTGAGCTTTACGGCCTGGTGCAGGAAATTCCGCAAAAGGAAACCACGCCTTTCTATCCCCGTAGTCCCTATGCAGTGGCCAAGATGTATGGCTATTGGATCGTCGTGAACTACCGCGAGGCCTATGGCATCTACGCGTGCAACGGCATCTTGTTCAATCATGAAAGCCCGAACCGCGGCGAGACCTTCGTGACGCGCAAGATCACCCGCGCCTTGGCTCGAATCAAGCTGGGCCTCCAGGACTGCTTGTATCTGGGCAACCTGGATGCGAAACGCGACTGGGGCCACGCGCGCGACTATGTCGAGATGCAGTGGCTGATGCTTCAGCAGGAAGTGCCCGAGGACTTCGTCATCGCGACAGGTGTCCAATACAGCGTTCGCGACTTTGTCGATGCTGCGGCAAAGGAACTGGGGATCACCATCCGCTGGGAGGGATCTGGCGTCGACGAGAAGGGCTACGATGCCTCTGGGCGCTGCATTGTGGCCGTGGATGCTCGTTACTTCCGACCCACCGAAGTAGAAACCCTGCTGGGTGATGCGACCAAGGCGAAGGAGAAGCTGGGATGGACTCCCAAGACCTCGTTCGCTGAGTTGGTGGCCGAAATGGTTCGTGAGGATTTGCGCAGCGCCGAGCGTGACGAGCTGGTCAAGAAGCACGGCTTCCAAGTGATGGCGTACCGTGAATGAGCGTGATGCATTGCTGTCATCGCCCGATTCGCTGACCAACCTGGTGTCGCGCCTCTGGGCACAACTCTCTGGTAGGCGCAGGCGTCAGATCGCCGCGCTACTCGCGTTGATGGTGGCGGCATCACTGGCCGAAGTTCTCAGTATTGGCGCGATCCTTCCGTTCCTGGGCGTACTGACGGCCCCTGAGCGCGTTGCCTCGCACCCACTTGGCGCATCGTTGATTCGTACGTTGGGGATCGAGTCGACGCCGGCGTTGGTGCTAGCCCTTGCGCTTGGATTCAGTGCCATGGCCCTGCTGGCTGGCGGCATGCGGTTGTTGCTTCTTTGGACCACCACCCGCGTCACGTTCCAGATCGGTGCTGAACTGAGCGGCCGCATTTTTGAGCGAACCCTTTATCAGCCGTACACCGTGCATGTGGCGCGGAACAGCAGCGAGGTGATCAGCGGTGTCACGATCAAGGCGAACGAATTGATCTACAGCGGCTTGTTGCCCGTCCTGAACATGGTCAGTTCTGCGATCCTGATTGCAGCCATCCTTGTCGCCCTGTTCACCATTGACGCAGTCACCGCGTTGGGCATGTTAGGCGGCTTCGGCCTGGTCTACGGGGTCGTTGTCGTGTTGACTCGTCGCCGTCTCATGGCCAACAGCCAGCGAACGGCCAGCGCTGCGGGTGCGTTGATCAAGGTTCTCCAGGAGGGCTTGGGAGGGATCAGGGACATCCTGCTAGACGGTACGCAACGTACATTCATCGATCTCTACCGCCAAACGGATGAAGGCCTCCGGAAGTCTCAAGGAAGCTCACATTTCATAGGCGCCAGCCCCCGATTTGCGATTGAAGCGGTCGGAATGCTCGTGATCGCCTTGGTGGCCTACGGGTTGTCCGTGCAGCCTGGCGGGGCCTCTGCAGTGATTCCTGTGTTGGGCGCGTTGGCGTTGGGCGCTCAACGGATGCTTCCAGCAGTGCAGCAGGCCTATGCAGGCTGGGCTGCTATACAAGGGGGGCGCGCCTCCTTGCAGGACGGTTTGAGTCTTCTAGAGCAACCGCTAGAGCGCTCGACGGATGACACGGGCGTCAAAACGTCGATGCGTTTTCAGCATGTCGTCGAGCTGCGCGAAGTGTCCCTGGCCTATGAGCCGGGAGGAGCGTCGGCGCTTGATGATGTGAGCCTGCAGATTCAGAAGGGCGCGCGCATCGGCTTTGTGGGTGCCACGGGCAGCGGGAAGAGTTCGTTGATGGACGTCATCATGGGGCTGATGCCTCCGACGTATGGAGGACTTTATGTCGATGGGGTTCATGTGTCAGGCGCTGACATGAGCGATTGGCAGGCACGAGTAGCCCATGTGCCCCAGAGTATTTTTTTGGCAGACATGTCCGTCGCCGAAAACATCGCATTCGGCGTGCCGCGCGAGAAGATTGACATGCAGCGCGTTCTCGCTGCGGCGCGCCAAGCACACATTGCTGAACTGATTGAATCCTGGCCGCAGCAATACGACACGCTGGTCGGCGAGCGGGGCGTTCGCATGTCCGGTGGGCAGCGCCAACGCGTGGGCATCGCTCGGGCGCTTTACAAGCAAGCCGACGTCATCATCTTTGACGAGGCTACAAGCGCACTGGACGATGACACTGAGCGTTCTGTCATGTCTGCCATCGATGGGCTCAGTAGGGATCTCACCATCTTGATGGTTGCCCATCGGATTTCCACCTTGCGAAACTGCGACCGCATCGTGAAGTTGCATGGCGGGAAGATTGCGCGCGAGCTGTCCTTTCAGGAGCTTGTGTCAACGTCTGCAACCGGCATTGGAAGCTCCGCGCGCAGCGGTTGATTGAACACTTCATGGATATAACGAATACCGTCATCTTGACGGTCCACAACAAGGAAAAAACCGTCGGAGCCATTCTGGACGGCATCCTTTCGAATTCCTCCAACTTCACGACCGCAGTTGTCGTGGTTCTGGACGGCTGCACGGATGGCTCCAGGCGCGTGGTGGAGGAAGCCATCAAGGCCAGGACTGATCGCCGCATCGCCGTACAGCTGATCGAAACCGACGATGTCTGGGAAACCCGGGCGAACAATGCCGGCATGCGTGTGGCCGAGACCGACTACGTCACCATCATTCAGGATGACATGCTGATCAAGCATCGTTCCTGGGATCGTGCGTTGTTGGACGTGTTTTCCTCCAGGGAGCTGTTCGCTGTATCTGGCCGAGCGTCGCACGATTTCTCGCTGCGAAACGACCAATTTGCTCCAGAGAATTTGTCCGGCAGGGAGTTCCCGCTTGGCATCCGCAGTTTGCTTGGACGCGTGGTCGGGCGCTTCATGCTCAAGTTCCGGCCCTTCTGGATCTATCGTTTCTGGGGGCCGGTGGCGGTCGCGCTCACTGTCAATCGTGGCCCCTTGATGCTGCGGAGGGATCTCGTGATGCAGCTCGGTTATCTGGATGAAGCCTTTGCGCCATTTGAGCTGGATGACGTGGATCTTTGTTGCCGAGCGTTCAAGGCCTGGGGTTTGAAGTCCGCTTCCCGGCCTGTCTACTACGAGGAAATTGGCGGCAGCAAGGCGACGAGCTCCATTTCCAGTGAGATGAGCGAGCGCTGTATCCAAAAAAATACGGCCTTGCTCAAGGCGCGGCACGAAGGTTTGGCTGTCCGATGACGAACATTCATGTCCGCTTGTTTGCTTCATCTGGATTCAAGCGCCAGCAAGAGAAGCAACGTCGTGCGTTTCTGGATGTCGGCGTGCCCGAGAATCAAATTCATTGCGGGGGACCAGAAGACCTGGGGGATGATTTCTTCCATGATCTTCCCTATGCCGCCGAGTCAAACCGGTTTGGCCATTTCAGCTTCAAGCCGTATGTGCTGCTGAAGGCGCTTGAATGCCTGCAGGACGGTGAAGTCTTGCTGTATCTTGATGCGAACGATCGTCCGCTGCCCGGCATTTGTGAATATGCACAGAACCTGATGGCGGATAAGCCCGCATGGAACGTGGTCGCGGCGTCAACCAACTACCCCAATGCCCGCTATACATCGTGGTACCACCGGCAGAGAAGTCCTGGTCCTCTTTCGTGGTTGTCCACGATCCAATATCAACCGGAGGCTGGCGGCCTGGTGATTCGCTCGGGCGTGGAAAGCCAAGGGTTGATGCGGGTTTGGTACGCACTGACGGTGCTGCATTCGCACGCATTGCAAGGACGTGAGGATGGACGGGCACGTCATGACCAGGAAACTCTTTTTCAGCTCGCACAATTGAACAACTCTGTACGGTTTGAGTCCTGGTGGCGCCACAGACTTTTTGGGCATGGGCTGCGGAAGTACGTTGATTGGGAGTTCTTTCGCAATGCTGTTTGATCGAGGTCTTATTTTTCGCCGCCTGCGGCAATACGCCATCCGTGCTTGGGAAACAGCATCCAACACCATCGACTCCTCGTCATCAATCTCATGCGACTTGTGGCTGGTTTGTCACCCCAAGGATTTCGAGGTCGCGAAACTGACGCTGGAGTCGGCACGTCGGTTCGTACTCAATCGGATCGAGAAGATCTACCTGGTGTCGACATTGCAAAGCCGGCCGCAGTGGCTGCCTTCGGAGGTGGAGTACGTCTACGAAGGCTCAGTTCCAGGCATAGAAGAGGTGTCGCGCTTGCTAGAAGGAGAGAGCTATCGCGGCTGGATTCTTCAGCAAATATTGAAGTACTCGGGTGCGTTTTATTCGCGTCGATTCGTCGTGATTGATTGCGATACCGTGCTGTTGCGGCCACACCTTTTTTTCTCCGAAAAGGGTACGGTTCTTCGCCTGGCCTACGAGCACTCGCCGCAGTATCAAGCCCTTGAGAAATCGTTAGACATCAACGCTTGTCGATGGGCTTCATTCGTGTGTCACATGATGGCTTTCGAAGGCGATGTGCTTCACGAGATGTTCAGGTCCATTGAAGCAAAGTCAGGAATGGACTGGCGAAACTATTTCGCATCCTTCGCCAAGGAAGGCGGCATGGTGATGAGTGAGTGGGACCTCTACGCGAGGTACTTGATCCAGAACGGCCATTCCTATCAATTCAGGCCATGGATCAACCAGAGCCTGGAAGTGGAGGGCGAGCTGAGCCTGGAGTCCCTGATTGCAAGTTTTTCTCAGCGCCGCAACAGCGTTTCGCTTCACCGAAGCGAGCGGCCGCTGGTTCTCAAGTCGGGAGTTTGACTGGTGCGGCATGAGCTGATCCTCACGGGAGGCCTCGGGAATCAACTATTTGTGGTCCTTGAGGCCGTTCGCCGATCCTTGGCCGCAGGCCGTCCGGTGCTGCTTAATGCGGCGGAATACAAGGCCGCAGGAAGAGCCGACAGGCCCTTGGTCGTCGGCCAACTGTTGCCCGGACTTGGCCAGGTCGTGGAACTGGCAACGGGCCTGCCTTCGCAGTACCGGTACTGGGCTTCGCGCATCATGCGCCGTCTGGGAATAGTTCATTTCGAACCCCTCGGGTTGCCGGGAGACGCTGTGTCGACCAGCATGACGTTCCCAGGTTGGCGGACGCACGCTGCGTACTTCCAATACTTCACTGGATCCCAACTGGACCTTCGCGCGCTGGAGTTGTTGAAGAGCCTATTTCTTCCCGAGCAGGTGCAGTCAAGGCCGGACTGTCTGGCTCTCCATGTACGCCGAGGAGACTATCTTTTGGCCCAACATTCAGTCCATGGAACCGTGCCGTTGACGGCCATCCTGGACGAGGCCAGGCGCGCGATTGAAGAAGGCGGGTTTGGGGCTGTCACGGTATTTACGGACTCCCCCGAACAACTTGAAGTGACAGCCCTGGGCCGACTATCGGTGCCCTTCAGTATTGACGAGGGGGGCGATCCAGTCATGGTCTTCAAGAGAATGGCCGCTCACGGGGGGATCGTCGCATCCAACAGTTCGTTCTCTTTGTGGGCCGCGCTGCTTGGCGCACCCCGGTATTTCTCTATTCCTGCGGCTTGGATGAAGGGCATCGATTCCGCGGTTCTTGGATTCCCCGACGCACGGAGGTATCCATGTACTCTGTCGTGATCCCTTCCCTGGGGCGACTTGAATACCTCAATGAACTGCTCGCGTCCATCGAGCAGCAGACCATGCAACCGCAAGAGGTATTGCTCTTGCTGGATGACAACGACCATTGCCGGACCATTTCTCGGGAAATAAGACAGTTGGCCGGGTTGCGAGTGATCTTGTGCCCAGGGATGAACCTCGCGGAGAAGCGCAACTATGGCGCGGCCATTGCGCAGGCCGAGGCACTGGTCTTTTCGGACGATGACGACCTATGGGCGCCCACCAGAGCAGCGGCCGTGGTGAAGGCGCTCGCCGAATTTGGTGCGTGCTGCCACAACTACGGAAAATTTGGGGCAGAAGCGGGCTCCAGCCTGAGCCGCCTGGGGCCCGAGGATCGGACGATCGGACTCGCGCAGTTGATGCGGGGGGCCAATATCTTTGGTGGAGGCTCGTCCATCGCGGCGCGGCGAGCAGTCGTTCAGGTGCTGCCCTTTTCGCCCAAATTCCGCTACTGCGAAGACTTCGAGTGGTGGATCAGGATCGTGATGGCGTCTGTCAAGGTGCGTTATTTGGGTGATTCGCTGGTCTCCTACCGGACACACTCGACCAACATGACGGGATCGGCCTGGCGCATCGTGCGCTTCAATTTTCTGATCGTTGGACGCTTGCTGAATCAGGTCAGCCTGGCATGCGCAGTGGCGGCCTCTGTCTTGGCGCGAACGATGTTTCGTTGCTTCTCCTTGGGCTTTGGAAAACTGCGGTGGTGGGCGAAATGACTGGACCGGTGGAGGAGTTCGTCCCCGATTCCGCCCCTTTGGTCACCATTGCAATGCCCGTTTTGAATGGCGGCGCTCTTCTCGCAGTCGCCGTTGAGTCCGTTCGCGCGCAGTCCTTTCAGGGCTGGGAGCTGCTCATCATGGATGATGGTTCAACCGATGGAGCCACCGAACAGGTCCAGCATCTTCAAGATAAGCGAATCAGGGTAGTCCGTGACGGGCACAACAGGGGGATCGCCAGCCGGCTTAACCAAGCAATTGGTTTGGCTCGCGGCAAATACTTTGCCCGGATGGACCATGACGACATCTGCCATCCCGAGCGAATTCAAAAGCAGGTGGATCGCCTGAACCATGATCCGGCCATTGACTTGCTGGCGACTCGTTGCCTCACGATGGACGAGAGTGGTCGGATCACCGGTGCGCTTCCCGCCGAGTTAAGCCACGCGGATATCTGCCGTCGACCCTGGCTGGCCATTCACATGGCACATCCCTCATGGATGGGAAGAATCGAATGGTTCAGGGCGCATCGCTATCAAGTGCCGGCCCCCTATTGCGCAGAAGATCAGGAGTTGTTGCTGCGGGCGGCAGGGGTGAGCAGCTACAGTACGCTCCCTGACTTCTTGCTCGCCTATCGGATTCGCTCTGAGATTTGTTGGGACAAGTTGGTGAAAACCCGGTTAACTTTGGCGAAGGTTCAAGTATCTTGGGCCCTTGAAAAGGCTCGTTACTTGAATGCTGCCTTGTCAGTAGTGGCTTTGGCGGGGCGGTTGTTGCACGACGTCTACCGCTATCTGGCGACCAAGTTTGGCCAAAAGCGACCAAGCCCAACGCCCCTGTTAGAGCGGGCTGCAGTGGCGCAATGGCAACTATTGATTGATGCGTTGATGGATCAGCAGGCGAAGCGCTAGTGAAGAATGTGATTTTCGTAGCGACAACGCCATTCGCAGTGAATGCGTTTCTCAAGTCGCACCTGATCGCCTTATCGGATTTTTGCTCGGTCACACTGTGTGTGAACCTCGATGCATATGAGCTTGATCCCCAGATCGTTCGGCACGTCACGGTGATCCACCTAGATATTGAGCGGAGGATTTCGCCGCGGGCAGATATCAAGGCATTGCTTCAGCTTGTTCGCATTGTGGGAAGTGTTGAGCCTGTGGCGATCCACAGCCTGACGCCGAAGGCGGGGCTTCTCGCGATGCTGGCTGGCGCTTTATTGCGGGTGCCCCATCGCTTCCACACATTCACAGGACAGGTCTGGGCAACTAAGCGCGGGCTTCCTCGAATTTTGCTGAAGAGCCTAGACAAGCTGATCGCGTCGCTCGCCTCAAAGGTGTTCGCCGACAGTGCTTCCCAATGCAGACTTCTCGAGCTGGAGCGTGTCGTGCCGCCAGGAGCGGTTCGCATGCTGGGAGCAGGATCCATTTCCGGTGTCAATCTTGGGCGGTTCAAGCCGGATCCTGCCGTCCGAGCCGTCGTACGGCAGGATTTAGCCTGCGATGACGTGTGTTGTGTTTTTCTTTTCGTAGGACGGATGACACGCGACAAGGGGGTGTTTGATCTGGTCGAGGCGTTTGCCAACCTTGAAAAGCGCGGGCTGGATGTTCGGCTTTGGATCGCGGGGCCCGATGAGGAGGCCGTGAGGCAGCAGATCCGCAGCTCGCCGTCTGGTCAGTCAGACCGTATCTGGTGGATTGGGCGGACCAAGACTCCGGAGCGCTATATGGCTGCGGCAGATGTGTTGGTCTTGCCCAGTTACCGCGAAGGTTTTGGCTCGGTCATCATCGAGGCGGCGGCTTGTTCGGTTCCCGCCATTGCTTATCGAATTGATGGCGTAGTTGATGCCATTGACGATGGCCATACAGGGAAACTTGTCCCATTGGCTGATCTTGCATCACTTGAAAGTGCCATGCGTGATTTGGCACTCAATCCAGAATCTCGTGTACGACTTGGAGCGGCTGCTTGGGACCGAGCGCGAAAGCGGTTTTCGAGCGAACTGGTCACATCGGCTTGGGTTGATTTTTATCGACAAGAACTGAGTTCAGCAGGTTGAGTGCTCAAGCCTCAACTTAGTCGCCTCGGATCTACTGGGCACCTCCAAGCTGCTGGGTCGATTCAAGGTCCAGTGAGTTGGTTAAGATTCGATGCGTTTGGGCCTCAATCAGTTGAGCACGGATTTTCTGTAGCGCAGCGCTGAGGCATTGTTGGTCCGGTTTGGAATTACTTTGACCATTTGTCGTTTGGACGATTTATCGAGAACCGGGCTTGACTCGTGCATGAAGCGACTGATTGATTTTTTGCTTGCGTTATCGGCGACCGCTTTACTACTTGGTCCGCTGATCTTTGTTGCGGCAGCGGTTCGGGCTACTTCCCGCGGCCCCATCATCTATTGGTCCGACCGCATCGGCCGCCACAACCGCACCTTCCGCATGCCCAAATTCCGCACCATGCGGACCGACGCCCCGGAAGTCGCCTCCCACCTCCTCCACGACCCCAACACCTGGCTCACCCCCATCGGCTCCTTCCTCCGCCGCTCCTCCCTCGACGAGCTCCCCCAGCTCTGGAGCATCCTCAAAGGCGACATGAGCATCGTCGGCCCACGCCCCGCGCTCTTCAACCAGTACGACCTGATCGAGCTGCGCACCCAGCACGGCGTCCACGAACTGGCACCCGGCCTCACCGGCTGGGCCCAGATCAACGGCCGCGACCACCTCGGCATTCCCGAAAAAGTCCGCATGGACGCCGAGTACCTCGCCCGCCAATCCCTGCGGTTCGACCTCTACATCATCTGGCGCACCTTCCTCATCGTCCTGCGCCGCGTCGGCATCTCGCACTAGGCCTCACGCGTTAATCCCGAAGTACCTCGATTCCTAAACCTTTCGGGGTAGGACTGTATTGAAACGTTCTGCTGTATTTCCCCTAAATCCTGAATCCCCACAACCACTTAGCCCCGGCCTGCGCTACTATCCGCGCTCCTTACGCGCGCACCATGGCCAGCAAGAAAACCCTCCCTCTCGCCTACGTCAAGTTCCTCAACCTCGTCCAGGCCGTCCGCCAGCTCCCCGGCCTGCCTGAAATCGACCTGGTGGAAGACCAGATCCTCGGCTTCCTCGCCCGCGCCTGGTACGCCGGGCAGAAGGTCACCGTCGTCGAGGCCATGAACAGCCTGCCCGACCTGTCCCCCTCCACCGTGCAGCGCCGCCTCAAGTCCCTGCGCACCAAGGGCATGCTGGACCTGCAGGCCGACGAGTTCGACAGCCGCTACAAGTACATCGAGTCCACCGACCTGACCACCCGCTACTTCGCCGCGCTCGGTCAATGCATCCAGAAAGCCCAGCCGCGATAATCTGCGGATGAGTAAACTCGCCGGCGCCTGGGGTTGGGCTGCAACCAGCAGTGCGTTGGCTTATGTCGCGTTCTACTTCCTCAACGGCTGGCTGTTCAGCACGTTTGCCGTCACCGAGAACATCGCCTGGATCTTCCTGCCCGCGGCGATCCGCATGGTCGCCGTGCTGTTGTCTGGCTGGGCCGGCGTGGTGGGGCTGTTCGTCGGCTCCCTTGCCGTCATCATCCCCACGCTGCTGGCCGATCCCGCGCATGCGCTGATCCTCGCCACCTTGTCCTCCGTGCCCTCGTTCTATGCGGCCCGGCTCGTGCTGTGGCTGCGCGGCATCCCCGGCAACCTGGCGGGCATGACCGGTCGGGACTTGCTGTCCTTGGGCCTGGCGGGGGGCTTGGTCAACAGCACGGTGCACACGCTTTATTTCATGCTGCGGGCCGAGAGCATGCAGCCGCTGTCCGGCTTGGTGCCCATGTTCGTGGGCGATGCCATCGGCACCGTGGCGATGCTGTACCTGGGCGCGATGATGCTGCGGCGGATCCGGTTGCCGGGGCGTGACGCCTGAGGCCTGGACGCCAGCGGGCGGCTTCGTGGGCGGAAGGATTTCACGAAGGACGCTTGGCCGGCACCCGGGTGCCGGGCATTCGCGCTGCTTGCCGCCAGGCGGGCTATCGTCCCCGCAAGCAGGTCTTGGTCGCCCTGCCGATGCCTTGCCTTGCGCTGGCATACGAGGACCTCGGAGGAGTAGCTGCCATGTGTCCCGCACCTGATGACGATGTGCCGGTGCCCGAGCCGACACCGCCCGTGAACGACCCCGGCCAAGCGCCCACCCCACCCAAGCCGCCCTCCGTGCCGCCGGACGAGGACGACGGGTCCACGCCGCCGCCGGTGCGGCTGCCGGGACGGGGAGATGGAGCGCGGGAGATCGTGGGGAGATGCAGCGTCAATCCCGCGTGACCCGCACCAGTTCCTCAGGGGACGTCAGCCCCTCCCGAACCAGCCGTTCACCGTCATCGCGCATCAGCGTCATGCCCGCCGCCATCGCCGCGTCGCGGATCTGCGACTCGGCGGCGCGGTTGTGGACGAGGGCGCGGATCGATTCATCCGCCACCATCAGCTCGAAGATGCCTGTGCGGCCGTGGTAACCCGTCTGCCCACAATGGCTGCACCCCGGTCCATGGCACTGCTCGCACAGCTTGCGCACCAGCCGCTGGGCCAGCACGCCCAGCAGGGATGAACTCAAAAGGAACGGCTCCACCCCCATGTCCGTCAGCCGCGTCACGGCGCTGGCCGCATCGTTGGTGTGCAGCGTGGCCAGCACCAGGTGGCCGGTGAGCGAGGCCTGGATGGCGATCTGCGCCGTCTCGTAGTCCCGGATCTCGCCGATCATGATGACGTCCGGGTCCTGCCGCAGGATGGCCCGCAGCGCCTTGGCGAAGTCCAGGTCGATCCGCGCGTTGACCTGCGTCTGGCCGATGCCCGGCAGCTCATACTCGATCGGGTCCTCCACCGTCATGATGTTGCTGGCATCGGCGTCCAGCCGCGACAGCGCCGCGTACAGCGTGGTGGTCTTGCCCGAGCCCGTGGGGCCGGTGACGAGGATGATGCCGTGGGGCTGGCCGATCAGGTGCAGGAAACGCGTGAGGGTGTCCCCGGTCATGCCCACCGATTCCAGGCTCAGCTTGCTGCCGCTCTTGTCCAACAGCCGCAGCACGGCCCGCTCGCCATGGGCGCTGGGCAGTGTGGACACACGCACGTCCACCGCGCGGGTGCCGATGCGCAGGCTGATGCGGCCGTCCTGCGGCAGGCGCTTCTCCGCGATGTCCAGTTCGGCCATGATCTTCAGTCGCGAGATCAGCGCCGCATGCAGCGCGCGATTGGGCTGCACCACCTCGCGCAGCGTGCCGTCCACACGGAACCGCACCGACGAGTGGCGCTCGTAGGGCTCGATGTGGATGTCGCTGGCGCCGTCGCGCGCGGCCTGTGTGAGCAGCGCGTTGAGCATGCGGATGATGGGCGCGTCGTCGCTGGTCTCGAGCAGGTCTTCCACCGCAGGCAGTTCCTGCATGATGCGCGAGAGGTCGGCGTCGTTCTGCACTTCGCTCACGACGGTGGCCGCGCTCGACTCGCCCTGGGCATAGGCGGCGCTGATGCGCTGCGCGAGCGCGTGCGCATCGAGCCGCTGCAGCGAGCCCACATGGAATTTGCGCATGACCTCGCTCCAGGCGGCGGCTTGTTCACCCGAGGGCGGGCCGGCGTGCCAGAGTGTGCGCTCGTCACCGTCCTCCTCCAGCAGCAGCTGTGCGCCGCGCGAGAACGCATAGGGCAGGGGGTAGCGGGGCATGGAAACCTCCTGGGTCCTGGGTGGGTTTCACCGGCCGGGGTAGATCGGCGCCTTGGGCGATTCCGGCATCACGGGGGCGCCCTCGACCCCGCGCAGCACCGAGCTGGGACGCGGCTGCGCGTTCTGCTGCTGCACGCGCATCAGGTCGTAGCGGTCCAGCGAGATCTGGTCGCTGGCCGAGGCATCGCGCAGCACCACCGGCCGCAGGAAGACCATGAGGTTGGTCTTGCGGCGGTTGCGTGCCTCGCTGCGGAACAGGTTGCCGAGGATCGGGACGCTGCCCAGGCCCGGCACGCGCTGCTCGTTGCCGGAATACTCGTCCTGCAGCAGGCCGCCCAGCACCACGATGGAGCCGTCGTCCACCACCACGTTCGACTCGATGGAGCGCTTGTTGGTGATCAGGCCCGAGGCCGAGTTGACCGAGCCGGCCTGCACGCTGGAGACCTCCTGGAAGATCTGCATCTTCACCGTGCCGTTCTCGCTGATCTGCGGGCGCACGCGCAGCGTCAGGCCCACGTCCTTGCGCTCGATGGTCTGGAACGGGTTGACGCTGCCGCCGCCCGCGCCCACGTTGGCATTGGTGTACTGGCCGGTGACGAAGGGCACGTTCTGGCCGATGACGATCTTGGCTTCCTCGTTGTCCAGCGTGAGCAGGTTGGGCGTGGACAGGACATTGCCATCGGCATGCGACTCCAGGAAACGCGCCAGCGCTGTGAGCACGTGCGTGCCGTTGACCTCGCGCACCGCCCCGATGTTGATGCCGGGCGAAGGCACGGTGGTGCCGCGCTCCGCGCCCGTGGCCAGGCTGATGATGTTGGCGCCGCCAATGGTGAAGTTGGTGCCGAGCACGCCGAAGGTGCCATTGCTCACGCTGCCCAGGATGTTCTGCCACTGGATGCCGAACTCGGCGGCCTTGTCCGCATTGACCTCGGCGATGAGGCTTTCCACGAAGACCTGCGCGCGCCGCGAGTCCAGCCGCTCGATGACGGCGCGGATCTGCCGGTACTGCGGCTCGGGCGCGGTGATGATGAGAGCGTTGGTGGCCGGGTCGGCCTGGATCTGGCCGCCCGTCTGCGGCTGGGCCGCCGGGGTGATGGCGGCGGTGGCGGGGCTGGGGCCGCCGCTCATGGCGCTGGTGCCACCGCTTCCGCTGAAGGCTCCACCCGCGCCCATGCCGGTGGCGGGTGGAGCCGGGGCGGATACAGGCATGGACGCCGCTCCTCCCGCACCGCCGCCCAACCCGCCGCCGCCGCCCATGCCCGCCATCGCCGCGCGCAGCGTGGTGGCCAGGCGCGTGGCCTCGGCGTTCTTGAGGTAGACCACGTAGATGTTGCCCATCGGGTTTTGAGACGAGGGGCGGTCCAGGCGTTCCACGACGGAGCGCACCAGCCCCAGCCGCGCCGCATTGCCGCTGCGCACGATGAGCGAGTTGCTGCGGACCTCGGGGATGACGGTGGTGCGGCCGGACGTGTCCGTCGCCCCCGGCACGGCCGCCACGGCGCCCGTGCCACCCCCCGCATCCACCAGCCGCTGCACCACGGGCGCGAGGTCGGCCGCCAGCGCGTGCTGCAGGGGGATCACCTCCACATCGGTCGTGTTGGACAGGTCCAGCGCCGCGATGATGCGGGCGATGCGCTGCAGGTTGTCCGCGTAGTCCGTGATGATGAGGGCGTTGGTGCCGGGGCTGACGTTGATGGTGTTGTTGGGGCTGATGAGGGGGCGCAGCACGGGCACGAGGTTGGCCGCGTTCTCGTAGTTCAGCCGGAAGATCTGCGTGACCATCTGCCCGCCGCCCGGGGGCTGGTCCACGGAGACAGGGCCGCCTTGCAGCTTGGCGTCGGCCTCGGGCACGACCTTGAGCAACCCGGCCGAGTCCACCACCGTGAAGCCCGCCAGGCGCAGCGTGGCGAGGAACTGGTGGTAGGCGGCCTGCGGGCTGACGGGCCTTTCCGTGGAGAGGTTGACCGTGCCCTTGACCCGCGGGTCCACCACGATGTTGCGGCCGGTGATGCTGGCCATGGTGCGGGCGACGGCCTCGATGTCCGCATTGTTGAAGTTGAGCGTGACCGGCTCGCTGGCGCCCGCCCGCGACACGGGCCGGGCCGCGGGCGGGCGGGCCTGCGGCGCCTGGGGCAGGGGCTGGGGGGAGGGCGGTGCCTGCGGGGGCGCAGGTACCTGCGCCGGGACGCTGGCGGCCAGAGCCAGGGAGAGCAGCGAGAGGAAGTGGCGCAAGGACATGGCGGTTCAACCGATCGTGATGAGGGAGCGCGGGCCGCGGCGTTGCCCGATGATGTTCAGGAGGTTGGCCAGCGCGGCCTCGCGCTCCGGCGCGGCGCTGGCCTCGCCGGTAAAGCGCAGGCGCGAACCGACCCATTGGCCGGAGCCGGACAGGCGCAGGTCGCCTTCCAGCGTGTCCAGGCGCAGCGTGGTCGCAGCGCCGCCCCTGAGCGTGAGTCGGTAGCTGCCCATGGGGCGCAGCGTGGACAGGCGTGAGGCCATGCGCAGTGCCAGGAGTTCAGCCTCGCCGTCCACCTGCAGGCGGCGGTTGGTCCACCGCAGCACCAGGCCGCGGGTGGACAGTTGCAACTCCCCCTCGGCCTGCAGCGTGTTCCACGGCGTGCCCAGGCCGGCCAGCAGGCTGGCGGGCCAGCGCGAGGGCATGGCGGGTGTGTCGCTGCCAGGGCCGTCCTCCACGCGCACGGCGCCACCGCCCCACTGGGGCTGCAGCGACAGCGACAGCGGCTGCGCGAGGCAGCAGGGCGCGGACAACTGCAGCCGCAGGCCACCCGCCGCAGGCCGCAGCTGCCACGACAGGCGCGAGGGCAGGGCGGCCGCGTCGTGGCTGCCGCGCCCGCCCGTGACCACCAGTTCCGCCGAGCCGTTCCACACCGACCCGCGTGCGGCCTGCAGCTGCACCTGATCGCCCGTGGCCTTCGCCACGCCGGCTGCGAGCCAGCGGGCGGGCGCGAAGCAGGCCAAGGCCAGGGTGAGGCCCAGCAGGAGCCCGGTGATGGCCCAGCCCCACGGCACACGCTGCGAGGGCAGGGGAGGATGAGGGGGGCGGGCCATGGCGTGGGCGTGTGGGGCCGGGTGTGTCGGCATTCAGCGTGGTGGCAGCGCCAACACCAGCGTGCCATCCCACAGCCCGCTGGCGTTGCGTGTCAGGCGCGCGTCCGACGGCACAGCCCGTGCGTTGATGCGCGCCTGCACCAGCCATTGCGCCAGTGCATCGCCGCGCGTGTCGGTGAGCGTGAGGGTGGCGCTGTCGGCGGCGATGACGAGGCGGCCCGTGCCGCCGAGCACCTGCGTGACCGTGGCCTCGAGCGCACGCTGCGCGTCCTCCCGGCTGATACGTGGCAGGGCCTGCATGGCCAGCGCCTGGGACTGCAAGTCGCGCATCTGCGCGAGCTGGGCGTCCAGGGCCTGGTGCTGCGCGCCCGCGTCACGCAGCGTGGCCAGGGCGGGGCCCAGCAGGATCCACCAGGCCAGCGCCCCGGCCACGAGGCCGCCCGCCGCCGCGGCCAGCAGGCGCTGGCGGCGAGGCAGTGCCTGCCACTGCTGGCGCAGCGGCGCGAGCTGGCGGGCCAGGCGTCCCCGCAGGACGCCCGTGCCGGGTGGAGGTGCCTGCATGGCATTCATCGGGTGGCCTCTGTCGTCATCGCATGCCCTCCGCGCGCAGTACCACCGCATCGCCCTGCAGGCTGGCGGTGATGCCCAGGCTGCGCAGCGCGGGAGTCGCGCCGCGCAGGTCGGTGTCGGTCCAGCCCAGGCCGCGCGCGCGCAGCTCGCCAGCGGCGTAGTCCAGCCCCGCGATGCTGCGGCCTGCCGCCACCTGCGCCAGGGCCGCGAGCAGCACCTCCATGTCCCGCGGTGAGGGCGCGCCCGTGGCCTGGCGCAGGGCGGCGACTTCCCGCTCCATCTGCACGGGCGCATCGACCACCACCCGCACCTGCGGGAAGGCTTGTGTGAGCGTGGCGCGCACGGCATCGCGCTTGGCAGCGAGGGCCGAGCGCTCCATCCAGGCCCAGGCGTTCAGGCCCACCATGTTGACCAGCAGCAGCACGGCCAGGGCCCAGCGCGCGGGCCGCCAGCGGGGAGCATGCAACCACTCGCCCAGGGTGGTGGTGAGCTTCTTGAGGGCGCGTGCGCGGCCGGTGCTGGCGAAGTCGAATTGCGCGAGGTCCCAGCGCGATTGCGCGGCCTGCAACCAGCGCTGCGCGGCGGGCTGCAGGACCAGCGGGCGCTGAAGCAGTTGTTGCGCCCGGTCCGACACCGCAGGCTCGGCGAAGCACAGCGTGTCGTCGGCCAGGGGAGGCAGCAGGTCGACGGCGCCAGGCGTGAGCGGCAGGGTGCGCACGCCTTCGGGACCATGCGCCACGAGCCATGCGCCCGCGCCTTGGGGGTCATCACCGGCCGGGGGAACGATGGGGCCGTCACTGCCTGCGTTCGCAGGGGCCGTGGCCGCGGATTGCGCGGTGCCGACCACATGCAGCGCCTGCGGTTCCTCCGGCGCGAACTCCGGCACGATGCGCGTGGGCGAGCGGCCCGCAGCCTCCAGGGCCTGCACGCACGCACGCAGCCAGGCGCGGTCGCACACGGCCACCCAGGCGTCGTCACCCGGGCGCGCTTGCGGGTCCAGTGCGAAGTGCAGGGCTTCGGGTTCGTCGAGCAACTGCTCCTCGAGCAGCCCTTCGAGCGCGGCGCGCAGGCGCGGCGAGTTGGCGGCCACACCGCGGGGCCAGCTCACGCGGTGCCACGCCAGCATGGACGAGGGCACGATGGCCACCACTTGCGCACCCGCCCCCGTGGCCGCTGGCAGCAGCGAGGCCACCGTGCGCGTGGCAGCACCGGGTGTGCGGCCATCGGCGGAGAGCACGCAGGCGAACTCGCTGCTGCCCGTCACGGGCGCTGTGGGCAGCAGGACATGGAGGGAGCTCATGGGATTGGGTCGCGCATTCTAGGAACGCCCGGGTTGTTGTTGGGGGGTGCTGTAAGACTCTGCACAGTTCAGCGAACGCCGCGTTCGCGCTGCAGGGGGCGAATGTCCAGTCCCTCGCGCTGGACAACGGTGCGCTCCTCGACCACGGTGTCACCGATCCGCAGGCGGCCCTGGATCTCGAAGAAGCGGCTGGCCACGCCGACGAAGGCCTCGGCGGCCCTGCTGCCTTCCACATCGCCGAGCAGGCGCGTGGCATCACCCACGGTGCGGAAGTGCGATGCGGCGCGCCCACCGGTGATGCGCTGCGCATCGGCCAGGCTGATGCCGTCGATGGCTGCATGGATGACCTGGTCGCTGGCGGTGTTGAGGTTGACGGGCGTGCGCAGGGGCAGCACCGTCACATGCGGTTGCAAAGCCGTCACGGTGGCCGGGGGAAGGCCGAGCCAGCCGAGGTCGCTGGCGCGCTGGGGCATGAGCGGGGCGGCGTGGGAGGCGCTAGCTGCATCGGTGTCCGCCGTGCCGGCGGCCAGGCGCAGTTGGCCGACCAGCGACGCCAGCTGCGCGGGCGGCAGGCCCAGGGACTCGAACAGGCGCTGGAAGCTGCGCACGCCACCTTCGGAGACCTGGCCGTTGTCCAGGAGGTTCATCACGTTCAGGCGGGACTGCAGGTCCACGATCTCGCCGGAGAGGAAGGCGTTGTCCACGTCCGAGCCTTCGGCGCCGGCTTCGCGGTTGGCGGCGAGGAAGGCCGACAGGCGGGCCTCCTGCAGGGGCACGGCCCAGGGCTCGGCGAGGTGGTCGATGGCGCCGGCGCGGGCGTCTTCGCGCAGGATCAGGCGGCCCCAGTCCAGCGCGCCGGTGAGGACCCAGCCGGCCTGCAGGCGCGCCCGCTCGGCGATCTCGATTTCCACAGCGCGCCATTGCTGCCATAGGCCGGCAGCTGCCAGCGTGGCGACCAGGGCGACGGTGAGCAGGGCGGCGAGGAGGGCGGCACCTGTCTGCTTCATGACTTGCCTCCGGCCACGCGGGGACTCACCCAATCCATGGTCACGTGGCCAGAGATGGCTGACCCCGCGGGCAGCGTGAGCACCAGGCGGATGCCGTCGGGCATTGGGCTGGGTGAGGGCGGAACAGGGCGGGGTGTCGCCGGCGCGGCTCCACTCGCGGCGCTGGCTGGGGGGTGCGGCGGTGCGGCAGTGACGTCCGCAGTGGCGGAGGCATCGCTGGACAGCGGGTGCGACCAGGTGTTGCCGCGGAAGTAGAACAACTGCCACTGTTCCAGCGGCACGATGGCCACCTCGCGTGCGCGCTCGACGTCGCCGGCGTTCTGCGACCAGGTGTCTGCGCGCTGCCAGGCCTCCTGCACCTGGGCGCGTGTGGACAGCACCGGTGACTGCCACCGTAGCCACTGGCCCTGGCCGTCGATGGCGCGGCGTGACCATGCCGCGACGATGACGCCGGGTTCGCCGCCCGCGGGGGCGCGGCGCAGGATGCGCAGCACACGGCCGTTCCATTCCAGCGAAGGCTGCCGGGGCTGGGGAACCAGCGCCTCGAGGTCGGCCTGCCATTGCGCGAGGCCCACCTGCAGTGCGAGGACCTGGTCGGCGCGCGCCTGCGTGGCAGACTGCGCGCGCGTCATGCCGTCCAGTCCGCGCCAGCTCAGGACGGCGACGATGGAGAGGATGAACAGGGCGACCAGCAGTTCGACGAGGGTGAAGCCGGATATCGTCCTGCCACTGTGCGCATTCGCGGCCATGGCGGGCGACGAGGGATAGAGGGCCGACGGCATCAGTAGCGTCCCATCACGGTGGACAGGCGCAGCAGCGGGCTCGCACCCAGGCGCACGAGGGCATCGACGCGGCGGAAGTTGGGGTTGGGCGTGGGGGCCACCACCAGCGCCACATCGAAGGCCTGTCCGCCCTGCTCGCAGCGCACGGAGGACTCACCCACGCCGGGCATCTGCTGCGCGAGCCGCAGGCGAATGAGTTCGTTTGCGGCGCACAGTTGCGCGAGCAACATGTCGGACTGGCGCAGCGCGTTGTCGGTGAGGGCGGCCGTGGCCTTGAGGCCGGCGACGAGAGCAATGGCCGTGATGCCCAGGGCGACCAGTACCTCGATGAGCGTGAAGCCGTGTGCCCGGGGATGGTGTGCCGAGGGGCGGGCTTGCGTCACGACCCTGCCCCACCTACCTGGAAAGGCCGCAGGCCGTCGGTGGCCACGCGCAGCGGGCGGTCCGGTGCGGCGGATGAACGCAGCACCACGGACTGCGGTCCGATTACCGGCTCCGGCCCGAGCACCAGCACGGGCGTGCCCTGCACCTGCACGTCGGCCGAGAGCCATCCCTGGGGGAGGCTGCCAGAGACGCTGCCCTCGAAGCGGAAGCCGCCTTCCACCGGTTGCCAGCGCACCGGCTGGCCGCTGGCGCGTGACTGCGCGCGCGCGGCCTCGAACAGGGCGGCCAGGCGCAGGGCTTCGCGTTCGAGCTGCGTGGCGGCCGAGTCGCGGATGGCGAACACGACGCCGGCGCTGCCGATGGCGATGATGGCCACCACCACCAGCAGTTCGATCATCGTGAAGCCGCGAGGCACCGGCGCGCCACGGCCGGGGCGCCGCGCCACCTCACTGCCAGCTGCCGATGTCCGCATCCTTGCCCTCCCCGCCGGGCTGGCCGTCCGCGCCGAGCGACATCACGTCTATCTCGCCCTTCACGCCGGGATTGAGGTACTGGTAGGGGCGGCCCCAGGGATCGTTGGGGAGCTTGTCCAGGTAGGGTTTCCAGTTGGGAGGGGCCGGCGGGGTGCCAGGCTTGGCCACGAGGGCCTGCAGGCCCTGCTCGCCCGTGGGGTAGCGCTGGTTGTCCAGGCGATAGAGCTTGAGGGCCTGCATCAGGTTGTTCACGTCGGTCTTGGCCGCAGTCGCCCGGGCGTCCTCGGCGCGTTCGAGGACATTGGGCACGATCAGCGCCGCGAGCACGCCGATGATCACGAGCACCACCATCAGCTCGATCAGGGTGAAGCCCCGGGCGATCCGGCGGGCCCTGCGTCTTATGGCAGAGATACAACATTCGTATGAATTAAGCATAATCCGCGAATGATAATGAGTGATTCCGGACGAGCTTCTTTCGGCGCTGCGGGTTGGCCGGTGCCGGTGGTGACGGTGCTGTTGTGGGCCCTGGCGGGCTTGAGTGCGGGTTGGTGGGGGCTGAAGATGATGTCATCGAGCGCCGCGATGCCCGTGGCCGCGCCTGCCGCGGCGCGCCTGCCAGAGCCGGTGGATCCGGTGGCCCTGGGGCGCCTGCTAGGGGCCGGGCCAGCCCTTGCCGAGGGGGCGGGCCCGGTGGCTGCGCCCAGCCTGGCCAGCCGCTTCGTGCTGATGGGGGTGGTGGCTGGGTGGGCTGGCGGCGGCACCGTGCTGCTGTCCGTGGACGGGCAGCCGCCCAAGCACTATCGCGTGGGCAGTGCGGTGGCGGAGGGGTTGGTGCTGCAGTCGGTGCAGGGGCGCGTCGCCACGATCGGCGCGACGCGTGGCGGCCCTGCCGCGGTGACGCTGGAATTGCCGCCGCTGGTGCCTTGAGTCCAAGCTGGCATGGTTCCTTGAGGGTTTGTGAGAGGGCGGCGTTGCTGCGGGGGAGACTTCTCTGAAAGTTATTGAAGTTATGAAAATTAGTGATGCTATAAAAATTATATAAATCTTATAAATCAGGCTAATTTCGCTATGATTGATCGCATGGATCCCATTCGCAACCCCTATTCCCCGGGAGCGGGCACCCCGCCGCCCGAACTCGCGGGCCGCGATGAGTTGCGTGAGCGGGTGCGGATCGCGATCGAGCGGATCAAGATCGGGAACCCGGCCAAGAGTGTGTTGATGGTCGGATTGCGCGGTGTAGGCAAGACGGTGCTGCTTGACCAGATGCGAGCCGATGCCGAGGCCTCGGGTGTCCACACCTTGCGGCTGGAAGCGCCTGAAGGGCGGTCTTTGCCCGCCTTGCTGGCGCCTCAATTGCGCACGGCACTTTTGCAACTGAGTCGCACGGAAGTTGCCAAGGAGCTGGCGATCCGGGGGCTGCGCGCGTTGGCGGGATTTGCCCAATCCCTAAAGGTCAAGTATGCGGACATCGAAGTAGGGCTCGACTTCGAACCGGAGAAGGGACTTGCCGACAACGGCGACCTGGAAGGCGATCTCGCGGCGCTGCTGGAACAGGTCGGCCGTGCGGCGCAGGGGGCACGCACGGCGCTTGTGATGTTCATCGATGAACTGCAGTACGTGCCCGAGGAACAGTTCGCTGCGCTGATCACGGCGCTGCATCGGTGCGCGCAGCAACGGTTGCCGATCACCGTCGTGGGTGCCGGGCTGCCACAGTTGGTGGGGCGCGCGGGCCGCGCCAAGTCCTATGCGGAGCGCCTGTTCGATTACCCACTGGTCGGCCCCTTGTCGCCGGTCGATGCGGCGCGGGCCATCACCAAGCCTGCCCAGGACCTGGATGTCCGGTTCACGGCGGATGCCGTGGATGCGATCGTCTCGCGGACACAGGGCTATCCCTACTTCATCCAGGAGTGGGGCAAGCATGCGTGGGATGCCGCCTCACGCACCCCGATCACGCTGACGGACGTGGACCGCGCGTCCGGCATGACGGTGGCGGCGCTGGATGAAAGCTTTTTCAAGGTGCGGTTTGACCGCTGTACACCGCTGGAAAAGCGCTACTTGCGCGCCATGGCTGAGCTTGGTCCGGGGCCTCACCGGTCCGGTGATATCGCGGACATGATGGGGCGCAAGGTGAACACGCTGGCGCCGACGCGCAACCAGTTGATTCTCAAGGGCATGATCTGGAGCCCCAACCACGGTGACACGGCGTTCACCGTGCCGCTGTTTGACCAGTTCATGAAACGGGCGATGCCCGGTAGGGAGTGGCAGGAGGGCTGAAGCCGTTGGGTGGTCTTGGATTCAATTGCGCAGGAACAGCCGGTACACCGGGTTCTGCGTCTCGTCCACATACGGATAGCCCAGCGCGTCGAGGAACTCCTGGAAGGCGGTGTTGTCCGCCTCGGGCACCTGCAGCCCCACCAGGATGCGCCCGTAGTCCGCGCCCTGGTTGCGGTAGTGGAACAGCGAGATGTTCCAGTTGGGCCGCATGTGCGAGAGGAACTTCATCAGCGCGCCCGGCCGCTCGGGGAAGATGAAGCGCAGCAGCCGCTCGTCCTGTGCCAGCGAGGAGATGCCGCCCACCATGTGGCGAATGTGCTCCTTGGCCAGGTCGTCGTGCGTGAGGTCCAGCGCGTCGAAGCCGTGCTTGCTGAAGTTGGCCGCAATACGGGCCGACTCGCCCTTGCCGTGCGTGGTCAGGCCCACGAACACATGGGCCTGGGACTCGTCGCTGATGCGGTAGTTGAACTCGGTGACGTTGCGCGGGCCGCCAGGCAGCTCGCCGATCAGGCCGCAGAAGCGCTTGAAGCTGCCCCGCTCCTCGGGGATGGTGACGGCGAACAGGGCCTCGCGCTCTTCGCCCACCTCGGCGCGCTCCGCGACGAAGCGCAGTCGGTCGAAGTTCATGTTGGCGCCGCACAGGATGGCGGCGTAGGTCTGGCCCTTGGTCTTGTGCGTGGCCACGTACTGCTTGATGGCCGCCACGGCCAGCGCGCCGGCCGGTTCCACGATGCTGCGCGTGTCGACGAACACGTCCTTGATCGCGGCGCACACGGCGTCGGTGTCCACGGTGACGAAGTCGTCCACCAGGCCCTTGGCGACGCGGAAGGTTTCCTCGCCCACGAGCTTGACCGCCGTGCCGTCGGAGAACAAGCCCACGTCGGGCAGTGTGACCCGCTCGCCCTTCTTCACGGACTGCAGCATGGCGTCGGAGTCGTTCATCTGCACGCCGATCACCTTCACCTCGGGCCGCACCGCCTTGATGTAGCTGGCCACGCCGGAGATCAACCCGCCGCCGCCGATGGCGACGAACACGGCATCGAGCGGCCCCTGGTGCTGGCGCAGGATCTCCATGGCGATGGTGCCCTGGCCCGCGATCACGTACGGATCGTCGAAGGGGTGCACGAAGGTCAGGCCCTGCTCCTTCTCCAGCGTGACCGCGTGCTGGTACGCATCGGAGTAGCTGTCCCCATGCAGCACCACCTCGCCGCCCAGCGTCTTGACGGCTTCGACCTTCACCTGCGGCGTGGTCACCGGCATCACGATCACGGCGCGCGTGCCCATGCGGTGCGCCGACAGCGCCACCCCCTGGGCGTGGTTGCCCGCCGAGGCGCAGATCACGCCGCGCTGCAGTTGCTCGGGCGTGAGGTGGGCCATCTTGTTGTACGCGCCGCGCAGCTTGAAGCTGAACACGGGCTGCTGGTCCTCCCGCTTGAGCAGCACCTTGTTGTGCAGGCGGCGGCTGAGGTTGCGGGCAGGCTCGAGCGCGGACTCGACCGCCACGTCGTACACCCGGGCCGTGAGGACCTTGCGCAAATACTCATCCGGGGTGTGGGGGGCCGTCGAAGCACTCATGATGTTGTTGCGGGAAGACACGCGTATTAACTAATGGTTACCGGCCCGTTAGTGCGAAATGACACTGTTCGGGGGTTCGAGATGTAACAGGGAGGCGGCACGCCGCAAACCTCCCTAGCCTACCCAACCTTTCGCCCCGAACTGAACGATTCGCATGAGAAACAGCGTCCTGAACGCGACTGCTGAGCTGCCTGCCTGCAACGATGAGGTGTTTCGCGCCTCTCGCGGCCGGACCGTGCCCATTCCCGAATCGCTCACGTCGGTGCCCGGGTACCCGGAAAAGCTCCGAATCTACAGGATTGAAGCCAGCCGTTTCTGGCAGGTGCGGTGCTGGTTCAATGGCAAGACGTACGCGAAGAGCCTGAAGACCACGTCGAAGAAGAACGCGCTGGTGCTGGCCAAGCGGTTTTTTGACGTGACCTCGGCCACGGTGCACATGCTGCGCGAGGCGCCGGAGAACGCGGGTTCGCCCAGCTTCAGCGTGATCGCGGAGAAGCTCTTCCAGCAGGAAGTGGCACGGCAGCAGCGTGGTGAGTTCAGCCGGGGGTCGGTGCAGGTGATGCGCAACCGGCTGGATGCGCACATCCTGCCGGACCTGGGGGCGGTGCCCGTCAAGGCGGTGAGTTATGTGGTGCTGCAGCAGTTTGCGGACCGGCTGGGTGAGCAGGGGTTCACGACGACGACGATCTCGCAGTACCTGGTGATCGTGCGCAAGATCCTGAAGCTGGCGCGCAATCACGGGCAGTTGGGTGAGCTGCCGGAGTTCCCGAAGATCCGCGTGACGGCGACGCCGCGCGGCGGCTTCAGCGTGACGGAGTACTGGCAGTTGCTGCGCAAGGCGCGGGCACTGGAGGGACAGCTGCACCCGGTGACCAAGACGCTGGCGGCGCAGGAGAAGCACTGGATCGCGCGCGAGCTTTTGGTGATGCCGCCGGATATCGCCTGGGTGATCAGCTTCATGGTCAACACCTTCGTGCGGCCGGGCGACATCAAGAAGATGAAGCACAAGCACATCGAGGAGGTGCGCGCGAAGTACGTGTACCTGCGGATGAACCTGCCGGAGACCAAGCGGCATGACAAGCCGGTGGTGAGCATGCGGGCGGCGGTGCGGATCTTTTCGCAGATCCGCAAGCGCAATGAGGCGGCGGGGTTTGGCGGGCCGGATGACTACCTGTTCCTGCCGCAGGTGGCCAACCGGGAACATGCGCTGGCGGTGATGAACCAGCTGTTCCACTGGGTGATGGCGGAGTGCGGGTTAGGGAAGGGGCCGCTGGGGCAGGTGAGGACGTTGTACAGCCTGCGGCATACGTCGATTACCTTCCGGTTGTTGTATGGGAAGGGGATCGACATGCTCACCCTGGCGAGGAACGCGAGGACGAGCGTGAACATGATCGAGCGGTTTTATGCGTCGTCGCTCAGTGGGGAGATGAACGTGGGGATGTTGCATAGCCGGCGGTGAGGCCTGCGGCTTGTCCGGAAATGAAAAAACCCACCGTGTTGCCACGGTGGGTTTTTTTCTTCTTCAGATCTCAACTGGCTTGCGCCAGTGGGAGATTAGAAGGTGTGGCGCAGGCCGACGCGGTACTGGGTACCGTTGAAACCAGCCTCAGCCGGCAGGCCGGACTTCTTGCCATAGGCGGTGGTCAGGCTGGTGCGCTTGCTGAAGGCATAGGCAGCGCCGATATCGGCCAGCTTAGCGTCGCCACGCTTGAAGTAGTGGGCGCCAACGGTGATCGCACCCAGGGGCACGGTCACGCTCAGGCCTTGGGCGGACTTGGTCTGCAGGTTGGCAACAGTTTGGAGGGCGCCAGTGGTGGTGAAGGCGCCCAGGGTGGTGGCAGTGGAGGCGCCAGTCACGGAAGCGGCGTCATAACCATAACCAACGCGCGCAACGCCGAAGTCGTAAGAAACGGACAGCTCAGCGTTGGCCTTGGGGGTGAGGCCGTTGGACGCGGCGGCATTGTCAGCCTTCGACTTGTAGGCGGCGGCAACCGACAGGGGGCCGGCAGCGTAAGACACGCCCAAGACGTAAGAGGACTTGTTGGTGTTGGGCTTAGAAATGTTACCGTCGTTGCCTTCCACGAAAGTCAGCGAGCCGGTGAAGCCGTTGAAGGCGGGGGTGGTGTACCCGAACGTGTCAACAGCGCTACGCGACACGATGCCGGTGGAGTCATACAGGCCGTCCGCCAGGAAGATGGCGGAGGAGTAGATGCCGGCGATCAGGTCGCTGGTGCGGGTGTTGCGGGCGGCAACGGTACCCAGCTTGGCGCTGGTCAGGGAGATGCTCGAGTCAGCGCGGGTGACCGGAGCGCCGCGCTGAGCAGCGGTTTCCAGCAGGTAGTCGAAAGAGGCGCGCATGCCGCCACCCAGATCTTCCACAGCGGTCAGCTTCAGGTTGGCGTCGGTAACAGCGAAGCCTTTTGCCGGGCTGAAGCCCAGGGCGGTGCCAGCGGCGGTGCCGGCGCTGGGGATCACAACGGGGTTACCGGAGGTAGAGGTCAGATCGCTCTGGTAGCTGAAGGTGTACAGACCAGACAGGGTGACGGTGGACTGAGCGGAAGCGGCGCCGACGGCGGCGAGGGCAGCCAAAGCAACTAGAGATTTTTTCATTGCAAGTTTCTCCAAGGTTAAACAAGAGGCGCCGGTGCTGAGCGTTCATCGCAGGCAATTTCGACTGCGCCCCGGGCCAACCTCCTTCACGGAAGTTGACGCAATTGAATCAGACGGTCCAAACCGGCGCAAAGAATTTGCGCTTCCAGGCGTGTGCTTCGTTGTTCACCGACAACACACACAGACCCAACCCTGGTACTACTCAACCTTGCGAGGGCCATCTCAGATCAAAGTTGTATCTTTTGGTCTAATGTCAGGATGGTCTGGCATCTGCCCCGTGGGCGTAAACTTCCGGCCATGGATGCAGTTGTTGGAGCCCTCGACAGCGCGCTTCGCACGCTGTTCGCCCGTCCGCGCGCCACCCGGCCTTGCCCGGTGGTCGCAGCCGATCCCACCCACTTGACCCCGGCCGAGCAGCGCGAAGCCGCCGCCTTGATGCGGGTCAACCATGTCGGGGAGATCTGTGCCCAAGCGCTGTATACCGCCCAGGCGCTTGCCACGAAAGACCCGGTCTTGCGCCGGCAATTGGAGCAAGCATCCCGGGAAGAAACTGACCACCTGGCGTGGACGCTGCAGCGGCTGGAGGAGATGGGTGACCGCCCTTCGCTACTCAATCCGCTTTGGTATGCCGGCGCCTTCGGCCTGGGGCTATTGGCTGGCCGCTTTGGTGACAAGGTGAGTCTGGGATTTGTCGTGGAGACTGAGCGTCAAGTGGAGGCTCACCTGGACAGCCACCTCGACCGTCTACCGAGCGGTGACCACGCCTCCCGTGCCATCGTGGCCCAGATGAAAGCCGATGAGCGTGAGCATGCGGACGCTGCCCTGGCCGCTGGCGCAGTGCCCCTGCCTGGACCGGTGAAGGGGATGATGCGCGTCGCAGCCAAGGTCATGACAACCACAGCCCATCACATCTGAGTCCGGAACCGGCCTTGCCGGACATTCAATGATGTGCCTTGGCCCAATCGGCAAGTACTTGGGCCGCGCGTGTCTGCCAGCCTTTGCCCGTAGCGCGCCACTGGGCGAGGGCTTGGGGTTCAAGGCGTAAAGTGACGGGCTGTTTGTGCGAAGCTTGCGTGGGGCGACCGCGCCTCGCCCTTATCTGTTCGGGTGTGGTGACTTGCCCCTCCCGTCGAATCGCCTGATCCACGCTGCGCAGCAAGGCGGCTTCGAACTCCTGCGTCTCAGTGTCTTTGGTTTTGGGCATCGAACTTCTCCTTGATGACCCTCAAAACGTCGGGACTGATGTTGTCAAACTTGGCCTTGGAGTACGCCAGCAGCAACACCACCTCGCCACGCTCATTCCGAGTGAAGTAAATCACGCGTGCGCCGCCGCGCTTTCCCATGCCGCTGCGGCTCCAGCGCACCTTGCGCAAACCGCCAGAGCCGGGAATGACGTCGCCTGCTTCTGTATTCATCGAGATCCAGTCAACGAAATCATGTCGCTCCTCGTCGGACCACACTTTGGAGGACCAGACGATGAACTCCGGTGTCTCGATCACGGTGAACATCGATTTATTGTACATTCAATAAATCGATCTGGATGCTCGGCTGACGTTCTTTTCTACAGGCTGGACCTGCATCTGCTTGGCTGCTGTGCAGGACTCTTCACGGAGACGAAGCCGTGCGGGCAATTGCCCCGCAGTACCGAAATCTGTACAGACTTGCGGCAGTGACCACCAAGATGAAGGTGGGGTAGAACAGAATTTTGTTTCTCATTGTGGTCAAACCATCTGATTTGCCAGGAATGAGAAACATTTTTCTATTCTGATTCGATCTGCTCAAAGCTGGTGGTGATTTCCGCCGTCTTGCCGATCATGATGCTTGCCGAGCAGTATTTGTCGTGGCTCATGGCAATGGCCCGTTCCACGGCGGCAGCGGGGATGCCTTTCCCTGTGACGGTGAAGTGCATGTTGATCTTGGTGAAGACTTTGGGATCCGTGTCGGCCCGTTGCGACGTGAGCTTGACCGAGCATCCGCGCACATCATGGCGGCCTCGCTTCAGAATCAGCACCACGTCATATGCGGTGCAGCCACCGGTACCGGCGAGCAGCAACTCCATGGGGCGGGGGGCCAGATTCTGCCCACCGTTCTCGGGCTTGGCAGCATCAGGAGCGCCGTCCATCATCAACGCGTGCCCGCTGCCAGTTTCAGCCAGGAAACCCATGCCGGAGCGCGCGCCCGTCGCCCCCGTCCAACTCACCGTGCATTCCATTGCGACCTCCTTGGGATCATGTTCTGTTGTGCCGCATCAATTCGGCTAATGGTGTGTGGTCTTGTTGCCTCCCATTGCTGCAACGCAGCAGGGTAGGGCTACAATGAACGCAAGCTTAACGGGTCCGAAGGTCCGAGCGACCGCTACCGTTGGCACCAATTGTCTCCTCCACCTCTCGTTTGGTGGATTCAGCCCCCAGATCGCAAGGTCTGGGGGCTTTTTTCTTGGGAATCCACTGGTGTCTCCAACAGTGCCGTCACTTTCAGGCCTAGCGCGACCGCTGTAAGTCGTTGAGCTATCATGAGTTTTTGTTGATGAGTGCGAACTCTACAGTTCCTGACTCGCCAGTATCGAACTGGCGACCCCTCACTCATCAAGTCAAAACCAGCGGTTTCCCTCGGGAAAACGACCCAATAGAGGGACCGCTCAGCCGCAAGAAGCGTAGTTGCTTTGGCTGTACTGACCTCCGCCACCCTCTCGATGGCCCAGTCCACCGCCACGATCTCCGGCCAATTCCGGTTGGGTTTCAAGCATGACGGCGTCACCGGCGACAACACCCTCACCCCCGACCAGGCCTCCGGCAACGTCATCAACTTCGCCGTGAGCGAGGACCTCGGCGGTGGCCTGTCCGCCTTTGCCTCCAGCCAGCTGCGCTATGACGCCGGCAACGGCCGCTTCAACAACACCTCCGGCATCGCCAACAACGAATCCGGCTTCCACCTGGCCACCATCGGCCTGCGCTCCGCCACCCTGGGCGCCTTCCAGGTCGGCCGCATCGGCTTCGACCAGCTGTGGGGCTACAACCCCTGGGGCTCCACCCTCGCCGCCGTCAACCCCTCCCGCACCGCCGGTGCCACCGAGAACGGTCAGTTCCGCTACACCTCTCCCAACCTCTGGGGCTTCACCGCCGTCGTCGGCGGCTCCATGAAGGACAACAACCGCCGCGTCACCGACGCCACCACCTTCCCGGCCACCACCGTCCCCGCCAACACCTACGGCCGCCAGTACATGCTGAACTACGCGAACGGCCCCTTCGCAGCCACCGTCCTGGCCGAACGCATCGCCGTGGCATCCACCCCCGGCGGAAACAAGTACCGCGGCATCGGCGCCTCCTACGACTTCGGCTTCCTCAAGCTCATGGGCATCGTCGCCCGCGAGGAAACCGCCGCCGAAGTGGATGTGGTCGACGGCTACTCCATCAGCGCCGCCGCCCCCATCGCCGGCTTCGTGTTCAAGGCCGGCTGGATGAACGACGAACTCGCCGCCAACCGCGACAAGACCGCCCTGGGCATCGAGTACGCCCTGAGCAAGCGCACGGTGGTAGAACTGACGGGCTACAAGTTCCGCGGCGACAACTCCCCGACCTACTGGCTGGGCGCCCGCCACTCCTTCTGATAGCCTTACATTTGCTAACCCCTCCTGACATCGGGGAAAATTGACGCCTGCTGCAGCAACGCGGCAGGCGTCTTGCTGGCATTGAAGGAAGTCAATTTCGTGAGTTGGATGGGTTGGAAGCCTGCCGCGGCCTTGGCCGTGATCGTGGGATTGGCAGGCTGTGCCAGCGCGCCGGAAGGCGCTGACAAGACGGCGGATGTGGCGGCGGATGTGGCGTCCAGCCCGTGGGTGGCCACGCCTGGCGCTCACTGGGAGCACCGGGAGTTCCCGGGCAAGCGCCCCACGCAGTTCCAGTTCGAACGCAAGGACGGCCGCGATGCCGTGGCCGCGCGTGCCGATGCCTCGGTCAGCATGCTGCGGCGCGAGACCCGCATCGAGCCCCAGGACCTGGGGCACGTGCGCTTTTCCTGGCTGGTGCCCGTACTGATCCCCGAGGCCGACATGGCCCGCCGCGACACCGAGGACGCGCCCGTGCGCATCGTCCTCGCCTTCGACGGCGACCGCACCCGCCTGTCTGCGCGCGATGCCATGCTCTCCGAACTCGCCCGCACCCTCACGGGCGAGGAGATGCCCTACGCCACCCTGATGTACGTGTGGTGCAACCAGCGCCAGCCCGGTTCGGTGATCCAGAACCCCCGCACGGACCGTGTCCGCAAGCTGGTGGTGGAGTCCGGCGCCACCCGCCTGAACCAGTGGCTGGAATACGAGCGCGATGTGCGCGCCGATTACGAGCGCGCCTTCGGCGAAAAGCCGGGCGCCCTGATCGGGGTGGCCATCATGACCGACTCCGACAACACCCACTCCCGCGCCCGCGCCTGGTACGGCCCGGTGACGCTGGTCTCTCCCTCCGCGCCGCCCGCCCTCGCGGCGCGCTGATCGCACCCTGCGGATAGTCCCAAAGTACGGGGCGCACCGGGGAAATCCCGGTGCTCATCCAGGCACGGCTGTTGCATAGTCTGCGACTTCCACAACCTGGACGTCAAAGAGGGCACCATGAAGTACAAGACCCGCCTCCTGGCCGTTGCCGCCGCCGCGGCCCTGGCCGGCATCTCCGTCGCGCAAGCCGCCACCTTCAAGTGGTCCAGCGCCAGCGACATCCCCACGCTCGATATCCACTCGCAGAACAACGCCCTGGGCAACGGCGTGCACGCCGCGATCTACGACGCGCTCGTCTACTACAACAGCCGCACCTTCAAGCCCGAGCCGCAGCTTGCCACGGCATGGCGCGAGATGTCGCCCACCCAGGTGCGCTTCACCCTGCGCACCGGTGTGAAGTTCAGCGACGGCACACCGTTCACCGCCGACGACGTGGTGTTCTCCATCACCCGCGCCATGGCCAGGACCTCCAATTACCAGGTCTTCACCCAGGGCATCGACCGCGTGGTCAAGGTCAATGAGAACACCGTGGACTTCATCATGAAGTCGCCCAACCCGGTGCTGCTGAACCAGCTGACCGAGCTGCGCATCATGAGCAAGGCCTGGGCCGAGAAGAACCGCTCTGTCGAGCCCAAGGACATCCGCACCAAGGACGAGACCTTCTCGCACCGCAACGCCATGGGCACCGGCCCCTACATGGTCAAGGAATGGCAGCCCGACCAGCGCCTGGTGCTGGTGAAGAACCCCAACTACTGGGGCAGCCAGCCGACCAACGTGACCGAGATCGTCTACACCCCCATCAAGGCCGAAGCCACCCGCGTGGCGGCCCTGCTGTCGGGTGAGGTGGACTTCGTGCTCGACCCGAGCCCGCAGGACCTGCCGCGCCTGCGTAACAGCGCCAACCTGAAGGTGGTGGATGGCGTCGAGAACCGCACCATCTTCTTCGGCATGGACCAGTTCCGTGACGAGCTGCCCGGCTCCAACGTGAAGGGCAAGAACCCGCTGAAGGACCTGCGCGTGCGCAAGGCCCTGTACCAGGCCATCGACATCGACACCATCAGCCGCGTGACCATGCGCGGCCTGAGCCAGCCCACCGGCGCCCTGGTGGCCCCCCAGGTGAACGGCTGGACCGAGGCGGTGCACAAGCGCTTCCCCTATGACCAGGAAGCCGCCAAGAAGCTGCTGGCCGAAGCCGGCTACCCGCAAGGCTTCGAGGTGGATTTCGCCTGCCCCAACAACCGCTACATCAACGACGAAGAGATCTGCCAGGCCGTGACCGCCATGTGGGCGCGCGTGGGCATCAAGGCCAAGCTGCGCACCCTGCCGCTGGTGACCTACTTCCCGATGATCCAGCGCTACGAAGCCAGCATCTACATGCTGGGCTGGGGCGTGCCGACCTTCGACGCGCTGTACAGCCTGCAGTCCCTCACGCGCAGCGTGGGCACCGGGGGTGACGGCAACTACAACGTCGGTCGCTACAGCAACCAGCGCATGGACTATGTGGTCGACCGCGTCAAGGCCGAGACCGACCTGCCCGTGCGCAACCGCCTGCTGACCGAAGGCCTGCAATTGAGCAACGACACCGTGTCGCACATCCCGCTTCACAACCAGGTGATCCCCTGGGCGATGAAGAAGAACGTGGACGTGGTGCACCGCGCGGACAACCGCCTGGACTGGCGCCTGATCAAGGTCAACTGACCCTGGCCTGAGCGTGTCGCGTACCGGCGCCCCAGCCTGACCGGCGGGGCGCCTGTGCGCTTTTGACTGCTTCAAGAATGTTCGCTTTCATCCTGCGCCGCCTGGCCCAGTCCGTGATCGTCCTGGTCTCGGTGGCCTTCATCGCGTTCCTGCTGTTCCAGTACGTGGGCGACCCCGTCGTCTTCATCCTGGGGCAGGACGCCACGCCCGAACAGGTGCGCGAGATGCGCGCCGCCCTGGGGCTGGACCAACCCTTCGTGGTGCAGTTCTGGCACTTCCTGGCCAATGCGGCCCAGGGCGAGTTCGGCATGAGCCTGCGCCAGGGCGCGCGGGTCTCCACCCTGATCGCCGAGCGCTTCCCCGCCACGCTGGAACTGGCGACGGTGGCCGCCCTGCTGGCCCTGGCGGTGGGCATCCCCATGGGGGTGTACGCCGCGCTGCGCCGCGGCAGCTTCCTCAGCCAGATGTTCATGACGGTGTCGCTGCTGGGCGTGTCTCTGCCGACCTTCCTGATCGGCATCCTGCTGATCCTGCTGTTCGCGGTGACGCTGGGCTGGTTTCCCAGCTTCGGGCGCGGCGAGACGGTGAAGTTGGGCTGGTGGACCACTGGCCTGCTGACGGCCAAGGGCTGGCACCACATCGTGCTGCCGGCGGTGACGCTGGCGATCTTCCAGCTCACGCTGATCATGCGGCTGGTGCGCGCCGAGATGCTGGAGGTGCTGCGCACCGACTACATCAAGTTCGCCCGCGCGCGCGGCCTCAGCGACCGGGCCATCCACTTCGGACACGCGCTGAAGAACACCCTGGTGCCGGTGATGACCATCACCGGCCTGCAACTGGGCGGGCTGATCGCCTTCGCCATCATCACCGAGACGGTGTTCCAATGGCCCGGCATGGGACTGCTGTTCATCCAGGCCGTGACCTTCGCCGACATCCCGGTGATGGCGGCCTACCTGTGCCTGACGGCGCTGATCTTCGTGGTGATCAACCTCGTGGTGGACCTGCTTTACTTTGCGGTGGACCCGCGCCTGCGCGTGGATCGCGCGGGAGGGCATTGAGATGCTCGGAGCCTCCAGCCCCCGGCTGCAGGCGGGTGGGCGCGCGTTTGCGCACATCGCCCAGTTCCACCCGGAGCTGACCGCGCTGCGGCGCGACCTGCATGCGCACCCCGAGCTGGGCTTCGAGGAGGTGTACACCGCCTCGCGCGTGGCCCAGGCGCTGGAACTGTGCGGCGTGGACCAGGTGCACACCGGCATCGGGCGCACCGGCGTGGTGGGCGTGATCCACGGTCGCGGCCACGACCGCACGCGCCCCGGCCGCATGATCGGCCTGCGCGCCGACATGGACGCCCTGCCGATTGCCGAGTCCAGCGACCGCACCTGGAAGTCCACCCGCACGGGCCTGATGCACGCCTGCGGGCACGATGGCCATGTGGCCATGCTGGTGGGCGCGGCCCGCTACCTGGCCGAGACCCGCCACTTCGACGGCAGCGCCGTGCTGGTCTTCCAGCCCGCCGAGGAAGGCCTGGGCGGCGCGCGCGTGATGATCGAGGACGGGCTGTTCGACCGCTTCCCCGTGGAGGCGATGTACGCCATGCACAACTGGCCTGCGCTGCCGCCCGGCACGGTGGGCACCAACCCGGGGCCGATGATGGCCTCGGCCGACCGCGTGACCATCGAGGTCACCGGCAAGGGCGGCCACGGCGCACACCCCTACCTGGCGGTGGACCCGGTGCTGGTGGCGGCCCACATCATCACCGCGGCGCAGAGCATTGTCTCGCGCAACGTGCGGCCGGTGGATACCGCGGTGGTGAGCCTGTGCGCCCTGCAGGCGGGGGACCTGCACGCGATGAGCGTGATCCCCGGCAAGGCCACCCTGGTGGGCACGGTGCGCACCTTCCGCCGGGAGGTCCAGGAACTGGTGGAAAGACGCCTGACCGAACTGTGCAACGCCGTGGCCCTGGGCTTTGGCGCGACGGCCACCGTGGCCTACGAGCGCGTGTACCCCGCCACCGTGAACACGCCCGAGCAGGCCCGCTTCGCCGCCGACGTGGCGGCGAGCCTGGTGGGCGAGGACAAGGTGGTGCGTGACCTGGAGCCCAGCATGGGGGCGGAGGACTTCTCCTTCATGCTGCAGGTCAAGCCCGGCGCCTACCTGCGCCTGGGCCAGGGCGGGGAGGGCAGCTGCATGCTGCACAACGCCCGCTACGACTTCAACGACGACATCCTGCCCCTGGGCTCGGCGCTGCACGCCAGCCTGGTCGAGCAATCCCTGCCGCTGGATTTTTCCCTGACTCAATGAAACGCATCCTGATCGCCTGGCTGGACAGCGACGTCGGCCACAGCTTCAAGTCCTCCCCGGTGGCCATGGCCGCCGCCTTCATCGCCCTGGTGTGCGCCGTGTCCGCGCTGTTCGCGCCGTGGATCGCGCCGCACAACCCGCTGGACCTCACCACCCTGGAGCTGTCCGATGCGCGCCTGCCGCCGGCCTGGCAGCTGGAGGGCAAGCTCAAGTACGTGCTGGGGACCGACGACCAGGGCCGCGACATCCTCTCTGCGCTGATGTACGGCGCGCGCATCTCGCTGGCCGTGGGCCTGGTGTCCGTGCTGCTGTCCGTGGCGCTGGGCGTGGGCCTGGGGCTGCTGGCGGGCTTCCGCGGCGGCTGGGTCGACGGCTTCCTGATGCGTGTGTGCGATGTGATGCTGTCCTTCCCGCCCATCCTCGTGGCGCTGCTGATCGCGGGCGTGGGGCGGGCGCTGTTTCCCAATGCGCACGAGGGCGTGGCCTTCGGCGTGCTGATCGTGTCCATCACGCTCACGGGCTGGGTGCAGTACGCGCGCACGGTGCGCGGTTCCACGCTGGTGGAGCGGGGCAAGGAGTACGTGCAGGCCGCGCGCGTGACCGGCGTGGCCTCGCACCGCATCATGCTGCGGCATGTGCTGCCCAACGTGCTGGGGCCGGTGCTGGTGCTGGCGACCATCCACGTGGCCACGGCCATCCTGACCGAGGCGACGCTGTCCTTCCTGGGCGTGGGCGTGCCGCCGACCTCGCCCTCGCTGGGTACGCTCATTCGCGTGGGCAACGACTACCTGTTCTCCGGGGAGTGGTGGATCACCATCTTCCCCGGCCTGATGCTGATCCTGATCGCGCTGTCCGTGAACCTGCTGGGGGACTGGCTGCGCGATGCCCTGAACCCCCGACTGCGCTGAATGACGATGAGCCTGCTGCAAGTCAAGAACCTCGTCGTCGAGTTCCCCCACCGCCGCGGCACGCTGCGCGCGCTGGACGACATTTCCTTCGACATCGCGCCCGGGGAGATCCTGGGCGTGGTGGGTGAATCCGGCGCCGGCAAGTCGCTCACGGGCGCGTCCATCATCGGCCTGCTGGAGCCGCCGGGGCGCATCGCCTCCGGCCAGGTGCTGCTGCAGGGCGAGCGCATCGATCACCTGCCGCACGAGAAGATGCGGCACATCCGCGGCCGCAAGATCGGCGCGATCTTCCAGGACCCGCTGACCTCGCTGAACCCGCTGTACACCGTGGGGCGGCAGCTGGTGGAGACCATCCGCGCGCACCTGCCGGTGGATGCGGCCGAGGCACGCCGCCAGGCCATCGCGCTGCTGGAAGACACCGGCATCCCCGCGGCCGCCGAGCGCATCGACCACTACCCGCACCAGTTCTCCGGCGGCATGCGCCAGCGGGTGGTGATCGCCCTGGCGCTGGCGGCGCAGCCGCAGCTGATCGTGGCTGACGAGCCGACGACGGCGCTGGACGTGTCCATCCAGGCCCAGATCATCCAGCTGCTCAAACGCCTGTGCCGCGAGCGCGGCGCGGCGGTGATGCTGATCACGCACGACATGGGCGTGATCGCCGAGACCTGCGACCGCGTGGCCGTGATGTACGCCGGGCGCATCGCCGAGATCGGCCCGGTGCACGAGGTGATCAACCGGCCGGCGCATCCCTACACGCAGGGCCTGATGGCGGCCATTCCCGACATCACCGAGGACCGCGAGCGGCTGCACCAGATCGACGGCACCATGCCGCGGCTGAACGCCATCCCGGCCGGCTGCGCCTACCACCCGCGCTGCCCGCGCGCCTTCGATCGCTGCCATGCGCAGCGCCCTGAACTGATGAATGCCGGCGCCACCCGCGCCGCCTGCTGGCTGCACGATGCCTGAACACGCCCAACCACCCCTCGTCCAGGCCCGCGACCTGGCCAAGACCTTCGACGTTTCCGCGCCCTGGCTGAACCGGGTGATCGAGCGCCGGCCGCGGCAGCTGCTGCATGCGGTGGACGGCGTGAGCTTCGACATCGCCAAGGGCAAGACGCTGGCCCTGGTGGGCGAGTCCGGCTGCGGCAAGAGCACCGTGGCGCGGCTGCTGGTGGGGCTGTACAACCCCTCGCGCGGCACCGTGGCCATCGACGGGCAGGACGCGCATGCGGCCTTCAAGTCGTCGCAAGGGCGTGCCTTGCGCCGGCGCGTGCAGATGATCTTCCAGGACCCCTACGCCAGCCTCAACCCGCGCTGGCTGGTGGAGGACATCGTGGGCGAGCCGCTGCGCGAGCACGGGCTGATCACGGACAAGGACAAGCTGCGCGAGCGCGTGGGTGAACTGCTGAAGTCCGTGGGGCTGTCGCCGCTGGACATGGCCAAGTACCCGCACCAGTTCTCGGGCGGGCAGCGCCAGCGCATCTCCATCGCGCGCGCGCTGGCGACGGAGCCGGAGTTCCTGGTGTGCGACGAGCCGACCTCGGCGCTGGACGTGTCCGTTCAGGCGCAGGTGCTGAACATCATGAAGGACCTGCAGCGCCAGCAGGGCCTGACCTACCTGTTCATCTCGCACAACCTGGCGGTGGTGCGGCATGTGAGCGACGAGGTGGGGGTGATGTACCTGGGGCGGCTGGTGGAGCTGGCGGACAAGCAGACGCTGTTCGCCAATCCGCAGCATCCCTACACGCGCATGCTGCTCGATGCCATTCCCAAGATGCACGACACGGGCAAGGCCCGCACGCCGGTGCAGGGGGAGGTGCCCAACCCGCTGAACCCGCCCTCAGGCTGCGCGTTCAACCCGCGCTGCCCGCATGCGAATGAGCGGTGCCGCCAGGAGCGGCCGCAGCTGATGGAGCTGCGGGGGGTGAAGGTGGCGTGCCATGCGGTGGAGGAAGGGCGGGTCTGACAGGCCGCTGGCGACCTGGGTTGCCGTCACTAGTAACGCTCCCTATAATCGCTTTACCACTCCTCCCCGGCCGCTGCTGTTCAGTCGGCTTCTGCCTGGGACGAAAAAACCGCCTCCGGGCGGTTTTTTCATATCTGGCGTTCCGGGAGGCAAGCTGTGGCGACAACAGGCACACGGACATCTGTTTACATCGACGGGTACAACCTGTACTACGGGCGGCTGCGGCATTCGGAGCACAAGTGGCTGGATGTGGTCAGGCTGTTCGAGTCATTGCTCAAGGCCCAGGACCCGGGGGCCACGCTGACAGCAGTCAAGTTCTTCACTGCTCCTGCACTGCCCGCCTTTTCCTCGCAGGGAATGGCTTCCGTGATCGCTCAGCAAAGCTATCACCGGGCGCTCGAGGCCCTCCATGGACGACGTCTCAAGCTGGTCCTTGGATCACACAGTTACGACAAGAGCGGGACGCTTCTGCCGACGTTCATTCCCGGCAAGGCCTATGACCGTCGTGTGCGAAGTCGCGTCTGGAACCTCGAGGAGAAACAGACAGACGTGAATATTGCGATGGCCATTTATCGCGACGTTGCAAAAGGCCGCTGCGACCAGATCGTGCTGTGTTCCAACGACAGCGATGCGGAGCCTGTCCTCGCCGCAGTCAGGGAAGACTTTCCGCAAGTGAAGCTGGGGGTTGTGACGCCTGTCCGGCCGCCGAACGGTGAGGTCGCGTCAGGCCGGCGCGTAAGCACATCCTTGTCACGACATGCGCACTGGACCCGCAGCTATCTGCGGGACGAGGAACTGGCTCAAGCCCAACTGCCCCTTCAGATTCCGACCCGCAAGAAGCCGATCCGCAAGCCCTCGCACTGGTAGCTGCACGTCACGCGTACCGCTTGCTCCTCAGGTTGTTCTTCATCTCCTTGAGCAGCGGTTGCAGCTTGTCGCCGCCGATGCGCAGGGCCACGGCGGTGGCCAGCACGTCGATGATCACCAGGTGCAGCAGGCGCGAGACCATGGGGCTGTAGCGGTCGTAGCCCTCGGGGTGGTCGGCCGCCAGGTGGATGTGGCCGGCCGTAGCCAGCGGCGAGCCGGTGGCCGTGATGACGATGGTGGTGGCGCCATGCCGCCGCGCGATGTCGCAGGCGTCCATCAGGTCCCGCGTGCGGCCCGAGTTGGAGATGATCACCACGCAGTCGCCCGGCCCCAGCAGGCTCGCGCTCATGACCTGCATGTGCCCGTCGCTGCAGGCCGCGGTGTGCACGCCCAGGCGGAAGAACTTGTGCTGCGCATCCTGGGCGACGAAGCCCGAGTTGCCCACGCCATAGAACTCGATGCGCCGGCCCGTGCGCGAGGTGGCGGCCAGCGCCTCGCAGGCCCGCTCGATCGCATGTGTGGACGCGTCGTTGCGGTACTTGAGGAAGGCGGCGACGGCGTTGTCCACCACCTTCACCAGCACATCGCCCGTCTTGTCGTCGGCATCGACGCTGCGGTGGATGAAGGGCACCCCTTCGTTCACGCTGCCCGCCAGCTTGAGCTTGAAGTCGGACAGGCCGTCGTACCCCATGCTGCGGCAAAAGCGCACCACCGTGGGCTTGCTCACGTGCGCCCGTTCGGACAGCTCGCTCACCGGCAGGTTGGCAAAGGCCCGCGGGTCCGCGAGCACCAGCTTGCCCACGCGCTGTTCGGCGGGGGCCAGGGAGGGCAGGGAGGCCTTGATCCGGTCCAGCATGATCAGCGTTCCTCGCTCCAGCAGTACCCGTCACGGGCGATCATGGCGCTGGAGGCGCTGGGCCCCCAGGTGCCGGCCGCATAGGGGCGCAGGCCCGTCGGATTGCCGCGCCAGTGATTGAGCAGCGGCTCCACCCAGCGCCAGGCTTCCTCCTGCTCGTCGCTGCGCACGAACAGGTTCAGGCGGCCGTCGATCACGTCCAGCAGCAGGCGCTCGTACGCGCCCACGCGCTCGGAGCCGAACCGTTTGTCGAAGTCCAGGTCCAGCTGCACCGGCGTGAGGTGGTGCGCCGCCGAGCGCGCTGCCTGGCGGTTGTCCTGGCCCTGCGCCATGAGGTGCAGCTCCAGTCCGTCCTTGGGTTGCAGGTTGATCACCAGCCGGTTGGCCGCGCCGGCCGGTGCGCCGAAGATGGCGTGCGGCGCCGGGCGGAAGTTCACCACGATGTGCGCATCACGCGCCGCCAGCCGCTTGCCCGTGCGGATGTAGAAGGGCACGCCCGCCCAGCGCCAGTTGGCGATCTCGGCGCGCAGGGCGACGAAGGTCTCGGTGGTGCTTTCAGGGGCGACGCCCGGCTCCTCGCGGTAGCCCTTGACCGGCTCGCCGCCCACGCGGCCGGCGGTGTACTGGCCGCGCACCGCGTGCTGCTCCATCGTCACCGGCGTCCAGGGCTTGAGCGAGCGCAGCACCTTGAGCTTCTCGTCGCGGATGGCGTCCGCGTGCGCGTTGATCGGCGGCTCCATGGCCAGCGCGCACAGCATCTGCAGCGCGTGGTTCTGCACCATGTCGCGCAGCGCGCCGGTGCTCTCGTAGAAGGCGCCGCGCTTTTCCACGCCCAGGTCCTCGGCAATGGTGATCTGGATATGGTCGATGTTCTCGCGCCGCCACAGCGGCTCGAACAGCGCGTTGCCAAAGCGCAGCGCGAACAGGTTCTGCACCGAGGGCTTACCCAGGTAGTGGTCGATGCGGAACACCTGCCGCTCGGTCAGCACCCGCCGCACCGCCTCGTTGATGGCGCGGTTGGAGGCCAGGTCGTGGCCCAGGGGCTTTTCCAGCACCAGCCGGGTGTTGGGCGTGTTCAGGCCCGCGGCGCCCAGTTGCTCGCACACGGTGGTGAACAGGGTGGGGGCGGTGGCCAGGTACATGACCACGGTGTCGGCATTGCGTTCCTTGAGCTTCTCGCCCAGGCGGGCATAGTCCGCCGGCTTGGACAGGTCCATGCGGATGAAGGCCAGCATGTCCGCGAAGCGGCCGAACTCGTCGGCCGAGGGGCGCTTGGCCAGCTCCACGTCGTCGAAGCGCGCGCGGATGAAATCACGGTACTGCGCGTCGCTCAGGTCGTCACGCGCGACGCCGATGATGCGGCCACCGGCCGGCAGGCTGCCGTGGCGGAAGGCCTGGAAGAGGGCGGGCATCAGCTTGCGCCAGGCCAGGTCGCCGGTGCCGCCAAAGAGGACGAGGTCAAAACTCATGGGTTGGATTCCGTTCGAGATCGGCAATGTAACTTAGTTTCATGATTTTTGGAAATGCGGTTTCATGCGGGTTTCTACCCGGTCCTTCCCGCTGCCCCTGGCCTATGGATGAAACATGGATGAGTCGATTACCATCCGAGAACAACATTCGACACATTGAGGCGACCCATGAAGAAATTTCTCCTCGGCGCGGCACTGGCCGCGTCCGCCGCAGCCGCATCGGCGCAAGGCCAGGTGAACATCATCTGCTCGGTGCAGGCGGAGTGGTGCAACCTGATGGCCACCGTGTACTCCCGCACCACCGGCACCAAGGTCAACATGACGGCCAAGGGCTCCGGCGAGGCGCTGGCGCAGCTGAATGCCGAGCGCGCCAACCCCAAGACCGACATCTGGTTCGGCGGCACGGGCGACCCGCACCTGCAGGCGGCCGAGCAGGGCCTGACCCTGGAATACAAGTCGCCGCAACTGGCGCAGCTGCACCCCTGGGCGCAGAAGCAGGCCGCCGACGCCAAGTACCGCACGGTGGGCGTGTACCTGGGTCCCCTGGGCTTCGGCTTCAACAAGGAGATGCTGGCCAAGAAGAAGGCGCCCGAGCCCAAGTCCTGGGCCGACCTCCTCAAGCCCGAGTACAAGGGCGACATCCAGATGGCCAATCCCGCCTCCAGCGGCACGGCCTACACCATGATCGCCACCCTGGTGCAGCTCATGGGCGAGGAAAAGGCCTTCGCCTACATGAAGTCCCTGCACCCGAGCATCAGCACCTACACCCGCTCCGGTACTGCCCCCATCAAGGCCGCCGCGCGTGGCGAGACCATGGTGTCCATCAGCTTCGTGCATGACGTGACGACCGAGGCCCTGGGCGGCTTCCCGGTGGGCTCGTCCTACCCCGCCGAGGGCACGGGCGCCGAGATCGGCTCCATGAGCATCGTCAAGGGTAGCCCCAACCCCGAGGTGGCCAAGGCCTTCTACGAGTGGGCCCTGACCCCCGGCGGCCAGCAGTTCGGCCTGGCGGCCAAGCAGTTCCAGCTGCCCAGCAACACCAAGGTGCCCAAGGACGCGCGCATGCCCGACCCGGCCAAGATCAAGCTGATCAACTACGACTACGCCAAGTACGGCTCCAGCACCGAGCGCCGCCGCCTGATCGCGCGCTGGGAGAAGGAAGTCCTGAACCAGGGCCGCTGATCGCGCGCCTGACGGTTTTTCCTGAACGGGCGCCCCGGCCGGCCTGGCGGCGCTCCTGACGATCGGATCGAATGAACCAGTCTCCCAACCGGGCCCTGTGGTGGTGGGTCCTGGCGGGCAGCCTGGCCTTTGTGTTCCTGCCCTGGTATGCGGTGCAGGACGGCAATGGCCTGTTGCGCCTGCTCGACGTGTTTTCCGGGCCCGAGGCGGGCAGCGGCCTGCTGCAGGCTGCCACCCAGGGCCGTGCCTGGCTGTGGGTGGTGCCCGCCGGCCTGGCCGTGGCGGCCCTGGGCTGCCTGCGCGAGCCGGGGCGGCTGCAGGCCGTCCTGCTCGGTGCCGGGGGCCTGCTGGGGCTGCTGGGGCTGCTGGCCTCGGGCTTCCTGATCGGGGGGCGCGGCTGGTCGTTCGAGACCTTCAATGAAGTGTTTGGCGAGCTCGCCGTGCGCCAGCCCGGCATGGGCTGGGGCGGCGCGGTGTGCCTGCTGGCCCTGCTGGTGATCTGCGCCTTCGGCGCGGCGCGCCGGGGCTGGTTCAAGGGCGACCTGTTCACGGCGGCCTCGGTGTTCATCGGCGGCGGCCTGCTGCTGCTGTTCATCGCCTTCCCGGTGCTCAAGGCGCTGTCGGCCGCGGTGCTGGCCGAGGACGGCAGCTTCGCCCCGATGCTGCTGTGGGAGCGGATCGCCAGCGATCGCAATTTCGGCCTGGCCTGCCTGTCTGGCGGCAGCCGCTGCGGCGTGGCCTGGAACACGCTGTTCCTGGGCGTGATGGTCGCTACCAGCACCACCATCCTGGGCACGATGATGGCGCTGATGTCCGAGCGCGGGAACAAGCGCCGCGCCGGCGCCTTCAACGTCGTCGCGCTGCTGCCCATCATCACCCCGCCCTTCGTGGTGGGCCTGGGCCTGATCCTGCTGTTCGGCCGCGCGGGGCTGGTGAACCAGTTCCTGGAATGGGCCTTCGGCATCCCGCCCACGCGCTGGTTCTACGGCTGGTTCGGCGTGTGGCTGGCGCAGACCTTCGCCTTCACGCCGGTGGCCTTCATGATCATGCGCGGGGTGGTGCAGGGCATCGCCCCCAGCCTGGAGGAAGCCGCCCAGACCCTGCGCGCCAGCCCGCGCCAGACCTTCATGACGGTGACCCTGCCCCTGCTCAAGCCGGGCCTGGGCAACGCCTTCCTGGTGGGCTTCATCGAGAGCATGGCCGACTTCGGCAACCCCATCGTGGTGGGCGGGCAGTTCTCGGTGCTGTCCACCGAGATCTTCTTCGCCATCGTGGGCGCGCAGTACGACCAGGGCCGCGCCGCCTCGCTGGCGTGGATCCTCACGCTGTTCGCGCTGGGCGCCTTCGCCGCGCAGCGCGCGCTGCTGCGCAAGCAGAACTTCACCACCGTCTCGGGCAAGGGCGATGCCGGCATTGCCATGCCGCTGCCCACGGGCGTGCGGCGCACGGTCTACGGCGTCGCGCTGCCCTGGATGGGCTTCACCCTGGTGGTGTACCTGTTCGCCTTCATCGGCGGCTTCGTGCGCACCTGGGGCCGCGACTACACGCTGACCTTCGAGCACTTCATCACCGCCTTCGCGGTGGAGTGGGGGCCCTTCGGCATCGTCTGGGCGGGCACGGCGTGGAACTCCTTCTTCACCACGATCAAGCTCGCCGCCATCGCCGCGCCGCTGACCGCGGGCCTGGGGCTGCTGATCGCCTGGCTGATGGCGCGCACCGAGTTCCGCGGCCGCGGGCTGTTCGAGTTCGGCACGCTGCTGGCCTTCGCCATTCCCGGCACGGTGCTGGGCGTGAGCTACATCCTGGCCTTCAACGTGCCGCCGTTCGAGCTGACCGGCACGGCGGCGATCATCGTGCTGTGCTTCCTGTTCCGCAACCTGCCGGTGGGCGTGCGCGCGGGCACGGCGGCCTTCAAGCAGATCGACCGCTCGCTGGACGAGGCCTCGCTGATGCTGCGCGCGGGCAGCGTGCAGACGCTGCGCCACGTGGTGCTGCCGCTGCTCAAGCCCGCCCTGGTGGGCGCGCTGGTGTACAGCTTCGTGCGCGCCATCACCACCGTGAGCGCGGTGATCTTCCTGGTGACCGCCGAGAACGAGCTGGCCACCACCTACATCATCGGCCGGGTCTCCAACGGCAACTACGGCGTGGCGCTGGCGTATTGCACGGTGCTGATCGTGCTGATGTCCGTGGCCACCGGCCTGATCCAGCGCCTGGTGGGCCAGCGCCGCCTGGGCCGCCGCGAGGCACCGACCGTTTCTTCCGTGAGCGCATGATCCATGAGCACCCCTGCCGGCATTGAATTCCGCCACATCAGCAAGCGCTACGGCAACGACCCGAAGTCGCCGCTGGCCGTGGACGACATCAGCTTCTCGGTGCCGCGCGGCACCCTGACCACGCTACTGGGTCCCTCGGGCTGCGGCAAGACGACCACGCTGCGCATGATCGCGGGCCTGGAGTCGCCCACCGCGGGCCAGATCCTGATCGACGGGCGCGACGTCACCACGCTGGGCCCGGCCCAGCGCAATGTGAGCCTGGTGTTCCAGAGCTACGCTCTGTTCCCGCACATGGACGTGATCGGCAACGTGATGTACGGCCTGCGCATGTCGGGGCTGGCCAACGACGTGGCGCGCGAGAAGGCGGCCAAGGCGCTCAAGGGCGTGGGCCTGGTGGGGTTCGACGAGCGCCTGCCCAGCGAGCTGTCGGGCGGCCAGCAGCAGCGCGTGGCCCTGGCCCGCGCCCTGGTGCTGGAGCCGGCGGTGCTGCTGTTCGACGAGCCGCTGTCCAACCTGGATGCGCGCCTGCGCCGCGAGATGCGCGAGGAGATCCGCGCGCTGCAGCAGCGGCTGCAGCTGACGGTGGCCTACGTGACGCACGACCAGGCCGAGGCGCTGGCGGTGAGCGACCAGATCATCGTGATGAACCAGGGCGCGATCGCCCAGTGCGGCTCGCCCCAGCAGCTCTATGAGCTGCCAGCCAGCGAGTTCGTCGCCGGATTCATGGGCGAGGCCCGCCTGTTCCCTGCGACGGCCGATGCCCAGGGGCAGGTGGCGCTGGGACCGCTGCGCTTCACCTCGCGCCAGCCCGTGCCGGCCGGCGCGGTGAAGGTGGCGGTGCGGCCCGAGGCCTGGCAGGTCGGCGCGGCCGGCACCGGGCTGGCCGGGCGACTGGTGAAGTCGGCCTACCTGGGCAGTGGCTGGGAGCTGACCTTCGACACGGAGCTCGGACCCGTGTTCGTGATCTCCAGCGACCCGGACCGCGTGCCGCAGGCCGGGGCCGAGGTGGGCCTGTCACTGGCGGGCCGGGGCGTGTGCGTGCTGCAGGCCGCCTGACCCCGTTCCCGTAACCGCTCCGTACCCCGGAGAAACCGGGGCGCGTCGATAATTGGGGCATGAACCAACTCGACGCGCTCAAGCAATTCACCACCGTGGTCGCCGACACCGGCGACTTCCACCAGCTCGCCCAGTTCAAGCCGCAGGACGCGACGACCAACCCCTCCCTGATCCTCAAGGCCGTCCAGAAGCCCGAGTACGCCCCGCTGCTCAAGGAAACCGTGGAGGCCTTCCGCGGCAAGCCGCTGGACGAGGTGATGGACCACCTGCTGGTGCGCTTTGGCTGCGAGATCCTCAAGCATGTGCCGGGCCGCGTGTCCACCGAAGTGGATGCCCGCCTGAGCTTCGACACCGAGGCCACCGTGGCCCGTGCCGAGCGCATCATGGCGCTGTACCAGGCCAAAGGCATCGCGCCCGACCGCATCCTGATCAAGATCGCCTCCACCTGGGAGGGCATCCAGGCCGCCGCGCGCCTGGAGCAAAGCGGCATCCGCACCAACCTGACCCTGCTGTTCTCCTTCTGCCAGGCGGTGGCCTGCGGCCAGGCGCAGGTGCAGCTGATCTCGCCGTTCGTCGGCCGCATCTACGACTGGTACAAGAAGTCCGCCGGCGCCAGCTGGGACGAGGCCGCCAGCGCCGGCGTCAACGACCCGGGCGTGAAGTCCGTGCGCCAGATCTACCAGTACTACAAGCGCTTCGGCATCGACACCGAGGTGATGGGCGCCAGCTTCCGCAACGTGGGCCAGATCGTGGCCCTGGCCGGTTGCGACCTGCTGACCATCAGCCCCGACCTGCTGGCGCAACTGGCCGCCGCCGAGGCGCCCATCACCCGTGCGTTGGACCCCGAGCAGTCGCAGGCGCTGGACCTGGCGGAAGTCACCTATGACGAAGCGTCCTTCCGCTACGCGCTGAACGAGGACGCCATGGCCACCGAGAAGCTGGCCGAGGGCATCCGCGCCTTCGCCGCCGACGCGGTGAAGCTCGAGCAGCTGATGAAGGCGATCTGAGCATGGCGGCCGTCGACTTGAGCGCCTTCCCCCGTTGCGACCAGACCGCGGCCTGGACCGCATTGAAGGCGCAGTTCGACGGCGGCGGCCGCGGGTTCGACCTGCGGCCTGCGTTCCGGGAGGATGGTGAGCGATTCGCCACCTTCAGCCAGGAAGCGCCGCATGTGTTTGCGGACCTGTCCAAGAACCTCATCGACCGGGACACCGAGTCGCTGCTGGTGCAGCTGGCGCGTGAATGCGGCCTGGCGGCGCAGCGTGACGCGATGTTCGATGGCGCCACCGTGAACCTGACCGAGCAGCGCGCCGTAATGCACTGGCTGCTGCGGTTCCCGAAGGCCGGGGCGACGTGGTCGCCCGCGGGCCTGGGCGGCCTGCAGGGCGAGCTCGCGCAAGTGCACGAGACGCTGGATGCCATGCTCGCCTACGCCGAGCGCGTGCGCGCCGACGCGCAGATCACCGACGTGGTGAACATCGGCATCGGCGGCTCCGACCTGGGGCCGCAGATGGCGGCGATCGCGCTGGAGCGCTTTGCCGCGCCGGGCCGGCGCATGCACTTCGTCTCCAACGTCGACGGCCATGAGCTCGATGGCGTGCTGGCGCACCTCAAGGCCGAGAACACGCTGTTCCTGGTCGCCTCCAAGACCTTCACCACGATCGAGACCATGACCAACGCGCGCTCGGCGCGCGACTGGTTCGCCGCCCAGGGCGGCACCGACGTGGCCCGCCACTTCGCCGCGCTGACCACCAACGTGGCGGCGGCGCGCGAGTTCGGCATCACCACCACCTTCGGTTTCTGGGACTGGGTGGGCGGGCGTTATTCGATGTGGTCGGCCATTGGCCTGCCGGTCGCCATTGCCATCGGCGCGCAGAACTTCCGCGCGCTGCTGGCGGGCGCGCATGCGATGGACGCGCATTTCGCCGCCGCGCCGCTGGAGAGGAACCTGCCGGTGAGGCTGGCCCTCCTGGACCTGTGGTACCGCAATTTCCACGGTTTCACCAGCCGCAGCATCGCGCCCTATCACTCGAGCCTGCGCCGGGTGCCGGCCTACCTGCAGCAGCTGGAGATGGAGAGCAACGGCAAGCGCGTGGACCGCAACGGCCAGGCGCTGCCCTTCGCCACCTCGCCGGTGCTGTGGGGCGAGCCGGGCACCAACGGCCAGCATGCCTACTTCCAGATGCTGCACCAGGGCACGGACGTGGTGCCGGTGGAGTTCATCGCCGTGCGCGAGGCTGCCCACCGCCTGCCCGGCCACCACGAGCAGTTGCTGGCGAACGTGCTGGCCCAGGCCCAGGCCCTGATGCAGGGCAAGGACGACGCGGGCGGTCACCGCCACTTCACTGGCAACCGCCCCAGCACCTTCCTGCTGCTCGATCGCCTGGACCCGGCCAGCCTGGGCGCGCTGATCGCGCTGCAGGAGCACCGGGTGTTCTGCTCCGGCGCGCTGTGGGGCATCAACAGCTTCGACCAGTGGGGCGTGGAGCTGGGCAAGGTGTTGGCGAAAGACATCACCCCGCGCCTGGCGACGGGTGATATCGCGGGTCTGGATGGCTCGACGGCCGGGTTGCTGCGCCGCCTTGCCTGAGTGGCCCGACAATCGGGGACCATGCAGTTCGTCGATTCCGTCAAGACTTGTTTTTCGAAGTACGCCACCTTCCGGGGCCGCGCCAAGCGGCCGGAGTTCTGGTGGTTCATGCTGTTTTGCATGCTGGCGATCTCGCTCGCCGAGGGCTTCGTGGGTGAGGGCTTCAGCGGCCTGGTGACGCTGGCGGTGCTGGTGCCCACCTTCGCCGTGTCGGCCCGCCGCCTGCATGACATCGGCCGCAGCGGCTGGTGGCAACTGGTCGGCCTGGCGCCGCTGGTGGGGGTGCTGGTGGTGCTGTACTGGTATGTGCAGCCCGGCGAGCCATACCAGAACAAGTACGACCTGCTCTGACGAGCGCACAAAACGCAAAAGGGGCATCTGCAGGATGCCCCCTCCTGGATCGTGCGTAGCAGCGCGCCGCACGATCCCCCAAAGCAAAAGGCCGGGGTCTCCCCGGCCTTTTGCGTCTGACTGGACAGATCCAAGTGAGAAACGCGAAGCGTTTCTCACTTGAAGGGCATTACATGCCCATACCGCCCATGCCACCCATGCCGCCCATGTCGCCGCCGGGCATGGCCGGCGCGTCATCCTTGGGGGCTTCGGCGACCATGCACTCGGTCGTCAGCATCAGCGACGCCACGGAGGCGGCGTTCTGCAGCGCGGTGCGGGTGACCTTGGTGGGATCCAGGATGCCCATCTCGATCATGTCGCCGTAGGTGTCGTTGGCGGCGTTGAAGCCGTAGTTGCCCTTGCCAGCCAGCACGGCGTTCACGACGACGGAGGGCTCGCCACCGGCGTTGTAGACGATCTCGCGCAGGGGAGCCTCGATGGCCTTGAGCACCAGCTTGATGCCGGCGTCCTGGTCAGCGTTGGCGCCCTTGATCTCGCCAGCGGACTGGCGGGCACGCAGCAGGGCCACGCCGCCGCCGGCGACGATGCCTTCTTCCACCGCAGCGCGGGTGGCGTGCAGGGCGTCTTCCACGCGGGCCTTCTTTTCCTTCATCTCGACTTCGGTGGCAGCACCGACCTTGATGACGGCCACGCCGCCGGCCAGCTTGGCCACGCGCTCTTGCAGCTTCTCGCGGTCGTAGTCGGAGGTGGCTTCCTCGATCTGGATGCGGATCTGCTTGACGCGCGCTTCGATGTCAGCGGCGACGCCGGCGCCGTCGATGATGGTGGTGTTTTCCTTGCCCACTTCGATGCGCTTGGCCTGGCCCAGGTCGGCCAGGGTCACCTTCTCGAGGGTCAGGCCCACTTCTTCGGCGATCACCTTGCCACCGGTCAGGATGGCGATGTCTTCCAGCATGGCCTTGCGACGGTCGCCGAAGCCCGGGGCCTTGACGGCCACGACCTTCAGGATGCCGCGGATGGTGTTGACCACCAGGGTCGCCAGGGCTTCGCCCTCGACTTCCTCGGCGATGATCAGCAGCGGACGGCCGGCCTTGGCGACTTGCTCCAGGGTGGGCAGCAGGTCACGGATGTTGCTGATCTTCTTGTCGAACAGCAGGACGAAGGGGTTGTCCAGCAGGGCGGACTGCTTCTCGGGGTTGTTGATGAAGTAGGGCGACAGGTAGCCGCGGTCGAACTGCATGCCTTCCACGACGTCCAGCTCGTTCTGCAGGGACTTGCCGTCCTCGACGGTGATCACGCCTTCCTTGCCGACCTTGTCCATCGCGTTGGCGATGATCTCGCCGATGGAGGTGTCGCTGTTGGCGGAGATGGAGCCGACCTGGGCGATTTCCTTGGAGGTGGTGGTGGGCTTGGAGGCTGCCTTCAGCTGGGCGATCAGGGCTTCCACAGCCTTGTCGATGCCGCGCTTGAGGTCCATCGGGTTCATGCCGGCGGCCACGTACTTCATGCCTTCGCGCACGATGGCCTGGGCCAGCACGGTGGCGGTGGTGGTGCCGTCACCGGCGTTGTCGGAGGTCTTGGAAGCGACTTCCTTGACCATCTGGGCGCCCATGTTCTGCAGCTTGTCCTTGAGCTCGATTTCCTTGGCCACGGACACGCCGTCCTTGGTCACGGTGGGGGCGCCGAAGGAGCGCTCGAGCACCACGTTGCGGCCCTTGGGGCCCAGGGTCACCTTGACCGCGTTGGCCAGGATGTTCACGCCTTCAACCATGCGCGCGCGGGCATCGCCGCCGAAAATCACGTCTTTTGCTGCCATTTGATATCTCTCCGAAATTCAGTGAATGAGTGACGAAAGTGATCGCGACGCGATTACTTCTCGACGACCGCGAACAGGTCGTCTTCCTTCATGACCAGCAGCTCGTCGCCGTCGACCTTGACGGTCTGGCCGCTGTACTTGCCGAACAGGACGCGGTCGCCCACTTTCACGTTCAGGGCGATGACTTCGCCCTTGTCGTTCTTGCGGCCGGGACCGACGGCCAGCACTTCACCCTGGTCGGGCTTCTCGGCGGCGTTGTCGGGGATCACGATGCCCGAGGCGGTCTTGGTTTCGTTTTCCAGGCGCTTGACGATCACGCGATCGTGCAGGGGACGCAGCTTCATGAGAGCTCCTTGATTTCTTGGATAAAGGGACATCAAAAAGCGCCAACAGGCCCGAAACGGAAGTTGGCACTTAAGAATTAACGCGAGGCCTCGTGATGGCTTGTTAGCACTCGACCTCAGCGAGTGCTAATGATAGGGGCATTTGGGAAGCTTTCAAGACCCCGGGATTCCCAGGGCTGTTTCCGGATGTCAGCCCGGATGAGCCCCAGCCTTCAGGCGCCCACGGGGGCGTTCGCCACCCCGGCCGACACATGGCCGGCCGGCACATGCCGGGCCGCGTGGTTGACGTGGCCGGTCTGGTCGTCGAAGAAGAAGTCCGGCTCGAACTCGCGCAGGAACTCCCCCTTGGGCAGGCCGCCGAGGAACATGGCCTCGTCGACCTGGATGTTCCAGTCCATCAGCGTGCGGATGGCGCGCTCGTGGGCCGGGGCGCTGCGTGCGGTGACCAGGGCGGTGCGCAGCTTCATCGCCGGCGTGCCGGCCTGCTGCAGCCGGTGCAGGGCCACCAGCAGGGGCTTGAAGGGGCCCTCGGGCAGGGGCTGGGTGACCTTGCTGGTCTCGTGCTGCACGAAGGCGTCCAGGCCCTGGGCCTGGTAGACGCGCTCGGCCTCGTCGGAGAACAGCACGGCGTCGCCGTCGAAGGCGATGCGCACCTCGCCGGGGTAGGCGTCGCCCGCCGGGGTGGACTCCGTCAGCACCCGCGCCGCCGGGAAGCCCGCATTGAGCGCCTCGCGCACGTCCTCCGCGTTGGCCGACAGGAACAGGTGGGCGCCCAGCGGCCGCAGGTAGCGAAAGGGCGGCCGGCCCTGCGTGAACACGCCGCGCTGCAGCTTGATCTCGTTGGCGTGGCCCGAGCGGAAGATGCGCATGCCCGAGACCGGGTCGTTGCGCGAGAGGATCACCACCTCCACCCGCTGCTGCCCCGGCTCGTTGAAGGCCAGCAGCTTCTTGATCAGGGAAAAGGCAATGCCCGGGCGCGCCGGCAGCTCCAGCCGCTGCAGCTGCAGCGCCATGTAGGCCCCGGGGTCCCCGGCCTCGAACAGCCGGTTCTCCTCTTCGAAATCGAACAGTGCCCGCGAGGAGATCGCGACCACCAGCTTGTCTTGCAGCGTCACCGCCATTCAGCGTACCCACTGGTTGAGTTGGATGATGGGCAAGAGTACCGCGAGAACGATGAGCATGACCACCACCCCCATCACGACGATGAGCAGGGGTTCCAGGATCGTCGCCATCTGCATGGACCGGCGCTGGACTTCGGCCGAGAGCTGGCCGGCGGCGCGCTGCAGCATCACGGGCAGCTGCCCGGTCTGCTCGCCCAGGCGGGCGAACATGGCCAGCAGGCCGGGGAAGCGCTTTTTCTGCGCCAGCGCCGAGGCCAGGGGCGCGCCCTCGCGCACCAGCACCAGGGCGTCCATGGCGTCGGCGCGCATGGAGCGGTTGCCCAGCGTTTCGCCAGCCGCCTGCAGGGCCCGCAGGATGGGTACGCCGCCGGCGGCCAGCATGGCCAGGGTGCTGGCAAAGCGCGCCGCGTTGTAGCTGCGCGCCAGCCGGCCCACCAGCGGCAGGCGCAGCCAGCCGGCGTCGAAGCGCTCGCGGAACGCCGGGTTGCGCAGGGCCAGCCGCAGGGCCACGAAGCCGGCCGCCAGCAGGGCTGCCATGAGCCAGCCCCAGTCGCGCACCAGCGCGCTGATGCCCAGCATGAGCGTGGTGAGCAAGGGCAGGGCCCGCTTGGAGCCGGCGAAGACATTGGCCACCTGGGGCACGACATAGGTGACCAGGAACAGCACGATGACGATGGCCACCACGGTCACGATGGCCGGATACAGCGCTGCGCCGACCAGCTTGGCCTTCAGGGCCTGCCGGTCCTCCAGGTCGTCGGCCAGGCGCTCGAGCACCGTGCCCAGCTGGCCGCTGTGCTCGCCCGCGCCGACCACGGCGGTGTAGACCTCGCTGAAGTCCCGCGGGAACTGCGTCAGCGCGCGGGCGAAGGACGAGCCCGCGTTCACCTCGGCGCGCAGCGCGGCCACCAGGGCGCGCTCGCGGTCGTTCCCGGCCTCCTCGGCCAGGGCGGTGAGGGCGCGCTCCAGCGGCAGGCCCGAGGTGATGAGCCCGGCGAGCTGGCGGGTCCAGATGGCCAGGGTGGTGGCGGTGTACACCGGCCGGACGGTCCAGCGCGCCGCCCAGCCCGTGCCGGCCGCTGCGCCCGGGCTGCCTGCCACGGGCTGGACCTGCAGGGGCACCAGCGCCTGTGCCCGCAACTGGCCGCGCACCGCCCGGGCGGTGTCGGCCTCGATCACGCCGCGGCGGGTGGCGCCCTGTGCGTCCAGCGCTTCGAAGGAATAGGCGGGCATGGCCGACGATTATGGGCACGCGCGGCCCTCGTTGCGGGGGCATCGTCAGCCGCCGTGCCCTCCCGGCCCCGAGCCGGGCCGAAGGCGGCATGCCGTCCTACATCCCCGCGCATTGACGGTGAATCGCTGCGTTCGCCAGAATGGGCCGCATGGAAGCTCTGGTACGACGACTGGCGCCCCAGATCGCGAGCGCCCCGGTCCGCATGGCGGTGGTGCTGCCCGGCGGCGGCCAGGTCGGCCCGCAGGGCGCGGACATCACGCTGCGGTTCCATGACTGGTCCGCCCTGGCGTCGCTGGCGGCGGGCCAGGTGGGCCAGGTGGCCCAGGACGTGGTCGAGGGCCGCGTCGAGATCGAGGGCCGCATGCGCGACGTGATGGAGGCGGCCGCCTTCCTGCTGCCCGGCTCCCCCGTCACCGGCCCCTCGCCCTGGTGGGCCGAGGTGCTGCGGCGCGCCCGCTCGCTGGCCCTGCACACCCGCGAGCAGGACGCGCGGCAGATCCAGTTCCACTACGACGTGGGCGACGACTTCTATGCGCTGTGGCTGGACCCGCGTCGCGTGTACTCCTGCGCCTACTACCGCAGCGCCGACCTGTCCCTGGCCCAGGCCCAGGAGGCCAAGCTGGAGCACATCTGCCGCAAGCTGATGCTGCGCCCCGGCGAGCGCTTCCTGGACATCGGCGCGGGTTGGGGCGGCCTGCTGCTGTGGGCCGCCGAGCACCACGGCGTGCGTGCCCAGGGCATCACCCTCTCGCGCAACCAGCACCTGCACGTCAACCGCCTCATCGAGGCCAAGGGCCTGCAAGGCCGCGTGCGCATGGACCTGGCCGACTACCGGGACCTGGACGAGTCCGAGCCCTACGACAAGGTCGCGTCGGTGGGCATGTTCGAGCACGTGGGCCAGGCCCACCTGCCGGCCTATTTCGGCAAGGTCCAGCGGCTGCTGCGCCCGGGCGGCCTGGTGATGAACCACGGCATCACCGCCGGCGGCACCGCCAACCCGCAACTGGGGGCGGGCATGGGCGATTTCATCGAGAAATACATCTTCCCCGGCGGCGAGCTGCTGCACGTGAGCCAGGTGCTGCGCGACATGGCGCAGTCGGGGCTGGAGGCCGTGGACATGGAGAACCTGCGGCCGCACTACGCGCGCACGCTGTGGGCCTGGTCCGACGGCCTGGAGGCGCGGCTGGACGAGGCGATGCGGGTGCTGGCCGCCCAGGCGGGCACCGAGCGCGCGGGCCGCATCCTGCGCGCCTACCGGCTGTACCTGGCGGGCTGTGCGATGTGCTTCGAGCGCGGCTGGCTGTCCCTGCACCAGGTCCTGGCCACCCGACCGGACGGCGACATGGGCACTGGCCTGCTGCGCGGCGCACAATCGGGCTATCCGTTCCACCGGGGGTACATGTACCCCAGCCCGACCGATACCTGATCCCTCACACCATGTTGTACAAGTTCAAGTCCAAGGCTGCGGGCGACCTGATCATGCTCGAGCCGCACGGCCGCCGTGTCCTGCAGATCATCGGCAAGGACCCGGGGCCCACCGGCATCATCCAGCCGCCCGAGATGGCGGCCGCGGCCCGCGCCCTGGAGCGAGCGGTGGCCGACGAAGAGGCGCGGCAGCAGGCCGCCCTCGAGGAAGCGCGCGCCAAGGGCGAGCCGGCGCCGAAGTTCGAGGCCATCGGGCTGCGCCAGCGGGCCCACCCCTTCATCGAGATGCTGCACCGCTGCGAGCAGGCCGAGCGCGAGATCGTCTGGGGCGTGTGAGGCACGCGGGGGCGGCGCAGCCCAAAAAAAAGCCGCCCCGAGGGGCGGCCTTCCTGGGAGCGCGTGAGGCTCAGTCGGCGTAGACGCCGGCAGCCTTGATGATCGGGCTCCACTTGGCGATCTCGGCGGCGACGAACTTCTTGTGCTCGGCCGGCTCGGTGCGGCGGTCGTTCACGACCACGGCGCCCAGGCCTTCCTGCTTCTTGACGAACTCGGGGTCCTTCAGGGCGACCTTCAGCGCGTCGTTCAGCTTTTTCTGGATGTCGGCGGGCGTGCCCTTGGGCGCGTACAGGCCGTGGAAGATGGTGACCTGGAAGCCCTTCAGGCCGGACTCGTCCAGCGTGGGCAGGTCCTTCAGCGCGGGGGTGGTCAGGCGCTTGGGCGTGGTGACGGCGAATGCCTTGACCTTCTTGCCCTCGATCTGCGAGGTGGTGTTGGTGGTCTGGTCGCACATCAGGTCGATCTGGCCGCCGATCAGGTCGGTCATGGCCGGGGCAGTGCCCTTGTAAGGCACGGCGGTCATGTCGACCTGCAGGGCGTTCTGGAACAGCAGGCCGCACAGGTGCGAGGCCGAGCCGACACCGGCGTTGCCCAGGTTGATCTTGCCCTTGTTCTGGTTGATCCAGGTGGCCAGTTCCTTGTAGTTGTTCGCCGGCAGGGTGGGGCGGGCGATCAGGGTCATGGGCACGTCGTTGATCATGCCCAGGTACTCGAAGTCGCTGTCGACCTTGAAGGGGATGTTGCGCACCAGGGTGGGCATGGTGGCCATGCTGATGTGGTGCAGCAGCAGGGTGTAGCCATCGGGCTGGGCCTTGGCGACCTTGTTGGCGCCGATGGAGCCGCCCGCGCCAGCGGAGTTGTCGATGACGATGCTCACGCCACCCAGGGGCTTGCGCATGGCCTCGGCCAGGTCACGTGCCACGCGGTCGGTCGGGCCACCTGCGGTGAAGGGCACGACGATGGTGATCGGCTTGTCCTTGACCGGGAAGTCGGCGGCGTTGGCGCCCAGGCCAGCAACGGCCAGCACGGCCAGGGGAACGGCTTTGAGGATGGTTTTCATGACGGAGGTCTCCTGATTTTTGACTTGGGCATCGTATCTGATCGCTGCAGGGGCACCCCTCGGGAACTACGTATTCTCCGACGCGTGGAACGAGAACTTTTCCCGCAGTTCCAGGATGCGGTCCGTGGCCGCGGCGAGCAGTCCCGTGAGCAGCCAGCCCTCGTCGTCCACCGCGGGCAGGAACAGGCGGGCGCGCGCGACCACATGCCCCGACACCGGGTGCAGGCCGAAGGCCAGGCCAGGGATGTCCTCGTCGAGCGCTTGCAGCAGCAGGTGCCGGTGCAGCGCGGGTTCCTCCTGCCAGGCATCGGGCAGGCCGCAGTCGCCCCGCACCTCCAGCTGCTGGGTTGCCTCGTCCAGGTGCAGGGCGAAGCTCACGCCGGCAAAGCGCAGGCAGCGCGTGTCGACCACCTGGTCGGCCGCGTCGCCGTCCAGGCCCAGGTGCGTGCTGGCGCGGCGCAGGAGGTCCCGGAAGTGGGCGTCGACCTGCACACCCGGTCACCCCGGCCAGGTGGGCGAGGGCAGGTCGGACCGCGGCGGCGGCGAGGGTGGCAGGGCCGCCTGGCCCTGGGATGCGGGCAGGCCGACGGAGGGCGGATGCAGGCCCCCGGGGGGCGGGGGCACGGCAGCGGTCACGGGCGGCGGGGGAACGGCCTGGGTCTGGGCCGCCGGAGGCTGCGGTACGGGCTGCGATCCAGGTTGCGGGTTGGGTTGCGGGGTGCTGGTGGGCTGCGGCGTCGATGTGCGGCCGAGGCGCTGGCTGATCCAGCCGCCCAGCTTGTTGCGCCCGGCCCAGCCCACCACGCCCACGCCCAGCGGCTTGAGGCCGAGGTTGGGCGGCAGCTGGCCCTTGTTCACCAGATGGCGCGCCGCATAGAGGTTGGCCGCGCCCATGGGCACCAGTGTGGTGGCGCGGGCCATGCCGCGCTCGATCGTGGCCCGGGTGTCCAGCGGGCTTTGCTCGCGCCGCCCGCCGGCCACTTGCGCGCTGGCCTCGCTCAGCGCGCCGGCCACGCCGGTGCCGATGACCGACAGCAGCACCGTGGTGGCCATGCCGGCCGGCGTGCCCGGCGCGAACTTGGGCAAGCGGCAGGACTTGGCGTAGGCCTTGTTGATCGCGAACAGGACGACGGAGGGAATGGCGTCATGCCACACGCCGGACGTGCCCTCCGGCAGGGCCGTGGGGTTCATCCCCGTCATCCGCCGCACGCCCGTCTCGGCGGGGGAGGTGAGGCCACCGGCCAGGATGGGGGACAGGAAGCCCGCCAGCTGCTTGATGAACGGGCGCGCCGTGGCGCGCAGGTAGTTGTTCAGGGAGAAGGCCAGGCCGAAGCAGCTGCCTTGCGCCAGGGCGGACACCATGGCGTTCCTGCCGATGCGGCCGCCGTCCAGCACGCGGTCGGGCCGGCTGGCCGGGACGCAGGGGCCGACGCGGTCGTGGATGGCCTGGGCCTGCCAGGCGTCGGGCTGGGCGGTGGAGGCCGGGGGCATCTGCATGGACGCCACGGGCACGGTGACGCCGGCCGCCTGGTGGGGCGCCGCCGTGCTCAAGGGGCTGTCGCTGCTGCGCGGGCTGCTGGGGGCAAAGCCGGTTCGGATCGGGATGTCCATGCGAGTGCCTCCGGGGATGTGTGACAGGGCATGGATGATAGCGGCGATGAATACCAAAGTACCTGAATTCCTGGCGGATTCCTGGAGTGGTGCGCCCGGGAAAACGATAATCCCCCGCTGCCCATGAACGATTTCTCACCGCCCTCCCGCCCGGACACCGTCCGCCTGAACAAGCGCATGGCCGACCTCGGCCTGTGCTCGCGCCGCGAGGCCGACGACTGGATCGCCCGCGGCTGGGTCCGCGTCGATGGCCGCGTCGCCCCGGTGGGCCTGCAGGTGGGCCCGCAGGCGCGCATCGAGGTGGACCCGGCAGCGCGTGGCCAACAGCAGCAGCAGGTCACCATCCTGCTGCACAAGCCCGTGGGCTACGTGAGCGGCCAGGCCGAGGACGGCCACCAGCCCGCCGCCACCCTGGTGCAGGGCCGCACGCACTGGCGCGGCGACCCCTCGCGCCTGCGCTTCGCGCCCGGACAGCTGCGCGGCCTCGCGCCCGCCGGCCGGCTGGACATCGACTCCACCGGCCTGCTCGTGCTCACCCAGGACGGCCGTGTCGCGCGCCAGCTCATCGGCGAAGACTCGGACGTGGAGAAGGAATACCTGGTGCGCGTGGCCTATGGCGAGGTGACGGCGGACGTGCAGCGGGTGTTCCCGCCCTCGGCACTGCAGAAGCTGCGCCACGGCCTGAGCCTGGACGGGCACGCGCTCAAGCCCGCGCGCGTGGACTGGCAGAACCCCGAGCAGCTGCGCTTCGTGCTGAAGGAAGGCCGCAAGCGCCAGATCCGCCGCATGTGCGAGCTGGTGGGATTGAAGGTGATCGGCCTCAAGCGCGTGCGCATCGGCCGGGTGATGCTGGGCCAGCTGCCGCAGGGGCAGTGGCGGTACCTGGCGCCGGGCGAGCGCTTCTGACCGCGGGGGGCGAGGGGCTCACTCGCAGCGCAGGTCGCCCGCGTCGACCATGACCTCGTCGCTGGCCGGAACCTGCAGCGCGAAGCGGCAGGCCGTCGTGCCGTCGTCCGCCAGGGCTTCGCCCGGGTAGGTGCCGGCCGGCAGGTTCTCCAGGTAGATCTCGCCCTCCCGGCCGGTGGCCGTTTCCACGGCCTGGCCACCGGCCTGCAGCCGCACCACGGCCAGCGACACGGGCAGGGGCCGGGCAGGGCCCGGGTCCCCGGGCCGCCAGGCGCGAAGCAGGCGGGCCACCACCGCCTGCAGGCGCCGGGCCTCGAAGTCGATCACCGCGCCACCGCGTTCGGGCAACACGACCCGCTGGCGGATGCGCGGGACGGTGTGGTCGATGGGAATGCGGCGCGGGTCGATGGCGAACTCGGTCTCCTGCCAGGCGCCCACCTGCGGCACGAACAGTTGCCCGCGCGCATCGGTCTCGCCCATCGCCTGCCCGTTCACGCGCACCGGCACGCCCTCGAGCCCGCCGACCTGCACCAGGGCGTGCGCCTCCTGGACCGGCCGGCTGAAGTGCCAGGCGCCACCGAGCCGGGCCATGCCGCCGCTGGCCGACAGGCGCACCTCGTGGGTGGTGTCGCCCGGCCCTGTGCGGCGCTGCAGCTCGCCGCGCCACTGGAGGTGGCGTGCGTTGAGTTGCGCCGTGCCATGCCAGCGCGCGCTGGCGCCGCCGTCCTGGCGCGACTCGCGGTCGGCCCCGGCCTCCCAGCCCCAGCCCTCACCGGGCGGCAAGGGTTGGCTCCATTGCACGGACTGCGTGCTGCCCTGGCTGTCGTGGCGCGTGGTCATGGACAGCAGGCGGGGACCCTCCAGCGACATCACCAGGCCCGCGGTGATCTCGGTGCGGCTGCCGCGGCCGTCATGCAACCGGCTGGCGGCGATGCGCACGCTGCCGCGCAGCGAAGGCCAGAAGCGCGCGTAGGCCAGCGTGGTGTCCCGCCGGGTCTCGCTGCTGGCCAGTTGCCAGCCGGCCGGCACGCGCACGCGATCGGCGGGGTGGACGGTGGCGACCTGGCGACTCAGGGACAGCGTGCCGCCATCGGCCAGTGTGCGGCTGGCGTACAGCGTGGCGCTCCAGGCGCGGTGGGACAGGGTACGCGATTCATCGAGCATGGCGAAGCCTGGTGCCTCATGGCGGGCCGAGGCGCCCACGCCCCAGCGGCTGGCGTAATAGCCGTACTGGGCCAGCAGCGCGTGCGCGCGCAGGCCGCCGGCCTCGCTGGCAACAGCCCCCAGCGAGAGCACGCCCGCGGCGCCCAGCGTCGCCGTGGCCGTGCCGCCCACGTTCAGCAAGCCCTCCCGGCCCTGCGCATGGCCGCCCAGCGTGAGCGTGTCGCTGGCGCCCCAGCGATGCCAGGCGCTGAAGGCCGGCGCGCCGTAGGCGGCGCTGCGGCTGCCGTAGTCGCGCCGCAAGGCACCCAGCGCGTACTGGTAGTCGTGGTCGCCACGCGGCAGCAGCTGGTCGCTGGTGTAGAGCGCGTAGTCGTACTGGCGCACCCGCCCGAACGGGTCTCGCACCAGCACCTGCACGGACCGGGCACCCTGCTGCGCGGTGAGGTCGCGGATCTCGAACTCGCCCGGTCGCACGCGCTCGGTGCGCACGCGCTGGCCGTCCACGTAGACCTCCACGTCGCTGGGCAGGCTGGCCTGTCCCTGCACCACGCCCTGGGGGTAGCGCAGGCGGTACGGGTCCATGCCCTCGTGCCGCGTCAGCGTCAGCCCGGCGAGGTTCACGCTGCCGGCCAGCACAGGTGCGCTGGTGAGCAGGTCGCCCAGCGTCCAGCGCCGCAGCGTGTCCGGCTGGTCCCGTTGTACGGCGGTCATCAGGCGCACGAAGCGGTGGCCGGGCGCCCCGGCCAGGGTCTGGCCGTTGCCCGTGAACAGCCAACCGCCCTGCCGAGCGCCGCCCTCCAGGAAGGCGCGGGTCTCGCGGCTGTCCGCGGCGCTGGCGCCACCGCGCTGCTCGCTGTGTGCCAGTGCCCAGTTGATGAAGCCGCCCGGGCTGTCCGCCACGGGGGCGCGGTGGCGTCGCGGGTGGCTGTCCAGCACGCGGCGGCCCAGCAAGGGGGCCCGGGCCGTGAGGCGCAGGGCCAGCGTGCGTTCGTCCAGGTCGGCCTGCAGGCCGTCGATGGCATCCAGCGCCACATAGGGCTCGCCGTCGATGACGAGGGCCGTGGGCGGCGCCACCACCAGGCCCAAAGCGGGCAGGTCTTCACGACGCAACAGCAGGCGCCCTTCGGCGAGCCGCTGCAGGATCAGGTCGGGCCGCGCTTCGCCATTGAGGGTGACGGCCAGCACCACGGGCATGGGCGGTGCCTCCGAGCTGGCGAGGGCGGGCAGGGCCGCCAGGCTGCCGGCCAAGGCCTGCGACAGCGTCCAGGCCCTGACCGACGCCCGCGCCCATGCCCTGGTGCGGCCACTCAGCCGCACGAGGGCGTGCCCAGGTCGACCTGCTGGCGGACCTCGGACTTGTCGGTCTTGACCTCCAGCGCCAGTCGGGCCAGGCGGGCGCAGGCTTGTGCAGGCACCGGGACGCTGAAGCGGCGCGTGCGGCCGGCCAGGAAGTAGCGCTCGGCCAGGGGCAGGGCAAAGGTCTCGGCCCCCGTGGCGTCGAAGCCCCGCAGCTCGATGCGCTCGAAGGCCTCGTGCTGGTTGCCCGCATTGCGCAGGCGCCAGCGGGCCTGGCCCCCCGCCAGGGCCAACTCGTCGAGCAGCAGTTGCTGCACGGGCTGCGCGGGCCGCACGAACAGGGGCGCGCCGAAGCGCACCATCACGCGGATCTTCGGGGCCTGGCCTGCCGCGGAGGGCGGGGCCGGAGTCGCCAGCTCCTCGATGAACAGGCGGTAGGCCTTCTCCACCGGCACCAGGCCCTGGCGCAGGCCCACGCGCACCACGGCCTCCTGGCCGGGCGCCACGGTGAGCCGACGCGGGAAATAGACCAGGTCCGTCGCGTCCTCGTAGCGGTCCTGGCCGTCGTCGTCCTGCGTCCAGGCCATGCCCTGCACCTGGAAGGACAGGGGCACGGTGTCGTCGTTGCGCAGCGTGATGGCGCTGCTGCGGATGCCGCCTCCCAGCTCCAGGCGCATGGGGTGAACGGCGAACTCGCCGGCGGCCGCGGTACGTGCGGCGAGCGCGGCACCGGCCAGGGCGGCGAGGGCCAGGCAGCGGGTCAGCCGGCGTACCGGGCGGTGGGACAGCAGGTGTGCCAGCCAGTGCACGAGCGGGACGGAAAGGCGCGGGATCATGGCGTGACGGTCAGGGTGATGCAGTCGCTGTAATCGCCCGCAGGCAGGTCCGCGAGCGCGGCGCCCTGGATGTGCAGGCGCAGGCCGAGGCTGAGGTAGCGGTCGCGTCCGGGGCCGCGCACCGGCTCCGGCAGCCAGGCGGACAGCGCGCCAGGCAGGTTCCAGCTGAGGGCGTAGGGCAGGTAGGCCTCCCGCGTGGCGTGCTTCATCCGGCGGCGGCCGCCGGCGGCATGACGGCCCTCGTCCATGCGCACCTGCAGCAGCACCGCCGGCACGCAGTCGCCCACCTGGAAGCCCGCGCTCGTGGCCTGCAGGTCGCCGCCCAGGTCGGGCGGGATGGCGGGCACGCTGAAGGTGAGGGCGCGGCTGCGGAAGCTGCAGGCGTCGTTGGCCGCGTGCGCGGGCAGCACGGCCAGGGCCAACAGCAGGGCCATCAACGAGACCCGTCGAGGGCCCCATCGAGGGACCCATCGGTGGGCCGGTCGCGGGGCCGGTGCGACCCGCACGGCACTCAGGGGTTGACGCTCAGCTTCAGGCCGGTGGCGTCGGTGTAGCCGCCGGCCGCGGCGTCCTGGAAGGCCTCCCGGGGGATGGTGCCGGTCAGGCTGACCGTGGCCCAGTTGGCCTGGCTGTGGCCCTTGGTCAGGCCGGTCGAAGTCAGGTTGCTGGGGCCGTTCCAGGTGACGGTGTAGCCCAGGCTCTGGGTGCCGTTGGTCAGGGTGCCGTCGGTCGAGCCGGTCTGCTTGTCGTTCACGGCGAATTTCACGGCCGAGTCCTTGGTGCAGGAGAACTGGACCGAGAGGTCCTGGGTCACCGCGGCGTCGCTGGCCGGGTCGATGTCGGGGAAGGCCAGGGCCGCGGGGACGCTGCGGAACTTGCACGTCGCCAGGATGGTGGCCGTGGTGGTGATGGTGGCCGTTTCCGCGCGGGCGGCACCGGCGAAGGCGCAGGCGGCCAGTGGGACGGCCAGCGAGGTGATCAGGCGTTGGTTCATGGGGACCCTCCTTGAGTTGGTGTGTCATGCCTCCCGGGCAGCAGGCCCGGCGGCGCCGCAGGCAGGCGGCCGCCGCAGTTTATGAATACGCAAGTGTTAAATTCCTGACGCCCGCGAAGCCGGTGGCGGGGTCAGGGGATCAGCTCGAGGGTGACCCGGTCGGTGAAATGGCCGTCGGCGCTGTCCTGGTAGTGCGCGGGGGTGAGGGTGCCCGTGACGGTGATGACGTAGTCCTGCGCCGCATCGCTGAAGCCGCCCGTGGTTTCAGGGCCGGTGGCCCAGTCCAGGCGGTAGGGCATTTCCACCGGGGTGTGGCTGGTGAACCCGAAGGCGGTCATCTGCCGCAGGACCGGGGACTGCGTGGCGCCGCCGACGCGCAGGCTCAGGCGCGTGCCGCGTGTGCACCGCACCCGCACGGTGCTGGAGGTGATGTAGGTTTCGGTGCCGGAGGGGTCGATCTCCGGGAAGATCAGGTAGGCCGAGGCCTCGGTGAAGCTGCAGGTGGCGGCGATGCGCGCGGTGACGCCCAGGGTCTGGTCGGCGCTCCAGGCGGGGCGCGCAGCGAGGACCGCGCACAAGGCGCCCAGGACGCCCAGGACGCACACGGCCCGTGCGGGCCGAACAGGCCGGGTGGCCCCAGGGACCCACCGTCTGGCGAAGTAAGAAAATGCACGCATAACCAGGCATTACGTCACGCTGCCCCTGTCACTTTGCTGGCTCGGCGCTTGAAACCGGGCCGGCCAGCCTTACCTGAGGCGGGCATTCGCCTTCTGATGGCCTGCACCCCTTCCCATCCATTGACAAGAACGACGATGAGCCAGAAACAGACCCTGTCCTTCCAGGCCGAGGTGGCGCAGCTGCTGCACCTCGTGACCCACTCGCTGTACTCCAACAAGGAGATTTTCCTGCGCGAGCTCGTCTCCAACGCGTCGGACGCCTGCGACAAGCTGCGGTTCGAGGCGCTGGCGGACAGCGCGCTGTACGAGGACCAGCCCAGCCTGGAAGTGCGCGTGAGCTTCGACAAGGCCGCGCGCACCCTGACCATCACCGACAACGGCATCGGCCTGTCGCAGCAGGAAGCCATCGACAACCTGGGCACCATCGCCAAGAGCGGCACGCGTGACTTCGTCAGCCGCCTGAGCGCGGAGCAGAAGTCCACCGCCTCCGAGCAGGGCCAGCTGATCGGCCAGTTCGGCGTGGGCTTCTACTCGGGCTTCATCGTGGCCGACAAGATCACCGTGGAATCGCGCCGCGCCGGCCTCAAGCCCGAGGAAGGCGTGCGCTGGACCAGCGGCGGCTCCGGTGACTTCGAGGTGGAAACCATCACCCGCGCCGAGCGCGGCACCAGCGTGATCCTGCACCTGCGCGAGGACGCGGGCGAGTACCTGTCCTCCTGGAAGCTCAAGGACATCATCGGCAAGTACTCCGACCACATCGCCCTGCCCATTCGCATGCGCAAGGAGGAGTGGAAGGAAGGCCAGGACAACCAGCCCGGCGAGATGGTGCTGACCGACGAATGGGACACCGTGAACCAGGCCAGCGCGCTGTGGACCCGGCCCAAGAAGGACGTGACCCCCGAGCAGTACGCCGAGTTCTACAAGGCCATCAGCCACGACTACGAGGCGCCCCTGGCCTGGGCGCACAACCGCGTGGAGGGCTCGACCGAGTACACGCAGCTGCTGTTCATCCCGGCGCGCGCGCCCTTCGACCTGTGGAACCGCGACAAGAAGGCCGGCGTGAAGCTGTACGTCAAGCGCGTGTTCATCATGGACGACGCCGAGGCGCTGATGCCGGTGTACCTGCGCTTCGTCAAGGGCGTGATCGACTCGGCCGACCTGCCGCTGAACGTCTCGCGCGAGCTGCTGCAGGAAAGCCGCGACGTGCGCGCCATCCGCGAGGGTTCGACCAAGCGCGTGCTGTCCATGCTGGAGGACCTGGCCAGGCTGGAGAAGGACGAGTCCGCCTCCGAGGAGGACAAGGCCAAGTACGGCAAGTTCTACGCCGAGTTCGGCGCGGTGCTCAAGGAGGGCCTGGGCGAGGACATGGCCAACAAGGACCGCCTGGCCAGGCTGCTGCGGTTCGCGTCCACCACCTCCGACACCGTGAGCGTGTCGCTGGCCGACTACAAGGCCCGCATGAAGGAGGGCCAGGAGGCCATCTACTACATCACCGCCGACACGCTGGCCGCCGCGAAGAACAGCCCGCAGCTGGAGGTGTTCCGCAAGAAGGGCATCGAGGTCCTGCTGATGACGGACCGCGTGGACGAGTGGGCGCTGAACTTCCTCACCGAGTTCGACGGCACGCCGATGCAGTCGGTGGCCAAGGGCGCATTCGACCTGGGCAAGCTGCAGGACGAGGCCGAGAAGAAGGCCGCCGAGGAGGCCGCCGAGGCCTTCAAGCCCGTGCTGGCCAAGCTCAAGGACGCCCTGAAGGAACGCGCCGAGGACGTGCGCGCCACCTCGCGCCTGGTGGATTCACCGGCCTGCCTGGTGGTGCGGGACGGCGGCATGAGCACGCAGCTGGCGCGGATGCTCAAGCAGGCCGGCCAGCCCGTGCCCCAGTCCAAGCCGGTGCTGGAGGTGAACCCCGAGCACCCGCTGGTGAAGAAGCTGGATGGCTCGGTGCACTTCCACGACCTGGCGCAGATCCTGTTCGACCAGGCGCTGCTGGCCGAGGGCGGGCTGCCGGAGGACCCGGCCGCCTACGTGAAGCGGGTGAACGCGCTGCTGGTCTGAGGCGGATCACTCCACCTTGCCGATGCGCTTGACGACGTCGGCCATGCGCCGCACGTCGGCCTGCACATAGCGCTCGAAGTCCGGCGTGTCCTGGTAGAGGATGGGGCTGCCCGCGTTGCCGATCACCTCGCGCACCTTGGCGTCGTTGGCCGCCACGCGGGCGGCGGCGCGCAGGCGCTGGGCGACCGGCTCGGGCACGCCGGCCGGGATGAACAGGCCGGACCACTGGGCGTATTCGGCGTTGTAGCCCGCGTCCTTGAGCGCGGGCACGTCGGGCAGGGCCTCGAGCTTGCCGTTGCCCCAGTGGCCCAGCACGCGCAGCTTGCCGGACTTCACGTGCTGCAGCACGGTGGCCGGGCCGGAAGACACCGCGTCGATCTGCCCGCCCAGCAGCGCCAGCACCGCGGGGCCGGCGCCGGTGAAGGGGATGTGCGTGAGCTTGATCCCCGCCGTCTGCGCCAGGATCTCCATGGGCACGTGCATGGTGCCGTAGTTGCCGGAGGAACCATAGTTGATGGCGCCCGGGCGCTTCTTCGCGTCTTCCACGAAGTCCTTCACCGTCTTCCAGGGCGACTCCGCCCGCACCGCCAGCACCGTGGGGTCCGCGGTGTAGCGGGCAATCGGGCGCAGCGAGGCGTAGGTGTACAGGGGCTGACGCGCGAACAGCGCATCGGCCTCGGGCAGCACGCTGTAGGAGGACAGCGCCATCACGAGGGTGTGGCCGTCGGGCGCTGCCTTGGCCGCCTGGCCCATGCCGATGCCGCCGCCGGCGCCTCCCTTGTTCTCGATGACCACGGGCTGGCCCAGGTCGCGGGCCATGGCCTCGGCCACGGGGCGCGCCACGATGTCGGCCAGGCCGCCGGGCGGGAAGGGCACGATCATGGTGATCGGCTTGCTGGGAAAGGGTGCCTGCGCGGAGGCCGCGCTGCACAGGGCCGCCAGCGTGGCGGCGACCAGGAATCGGCGTTGCATCTTGTCTCCTCGCGGCGGGTTGTCGTGGGATGCCGCGAGGCCACTGTAGGAATCCGCCCCCGGCGGGCAGGAGAGCGTTTTCCCGGGGATGTTGTCGCCCACGCAACAGGGGCGCGGGTCGGCTCAGGCCACCAGGGGCGGCGCCTCCATGGCCTCGAGCTGCTCCTCCAGCATGTGCACCTGCCCCTCCCAGTAGTCGCGGCCGCCGAACCAGGGAAAGGCCCGCGGGAAGGCCGGGTCGTCCCAGCGGCGGGCCAGCCAGGCGCTGTAGTGGACCAGGCGCAGCGTGCGCAGGGGCTCGATGAGGGCCAGCTCCCGGCGGTCGAACTCGCGCATCTGCTCGTAGCCGTCCACCAGCGCGCCCAGTTGCTGCAGCTGCTGCGGGCGATCGCCGGACAGCAGCATCCACAGGTCCTGCACGGAGGGGCCGGTGCGTGCGTCGTCCAGGTCCACGAAGTGCGGGCCCTGGTCCGGCGTCCACAGCACGTTGCCGGGATGGCAGTCCCCGTGCAGCCGCAGCACGGCGGGCCTCACCTGGGCGAAACGGTCCTCGATGGCGGCGATGGCGGTGTCGCACAGCGACGCCCACCGCTTCTCCACTTCCATCGGGATGGCCTGGTGGGCGAGCAGCCAGTCACGCGGTTCACGGGCGAAGCTCTGCACGTCCAGCGCCGGGCGGTGGGTGAACGGGCGCTGCGCCCCGACGGCATGGATGCGGGCGAGGAAGCGGCCGATCCATTCCAGCACCTCGGGCGCACCGCGGTCGTCCAGCTCGGGCGCGCGACCGCCGCGGCGCGGGCTGACGCTGAAGATGAAGCCGGCGTGGTGGTGCAGGGTGTGCCCGCCGACGGACAGGGGCGCGACCACGGGTACCTCGGCGGCGGCCAGCTCGGCGGCGAAGGCGTGTTCCTCGGCGATGGCCGCCTCGCTCCAGCGGCCGGGACGGTAGAACTTGGCCACCACCTGGGCGTGGGCCTGGCCCTGGTGCGATCCCTGGCCCTCGAAGGCCTCCTCCAGCTGGACCTGGTAGACGCGGTTCTCGTACGAGCTCAGGGCCATCAGCCGGCCGTCGCCGTACAGGCCGATGCCCGCGAGCGCGTCGAGCACGACGTCGGGCGTGAGCGTGTCGTAGGGGTGGAGGGTGGGATCCATCCTCCGATTGTCGTTGCCCGTCAGTCCATGTCCGTTGCCAATTGCTCGAAAGGCGCCGACTGCTTGACCAGCAGCACGCTGCAGGGCGCTGCCATGGCCACCCGCGTCGGTACGGTGCCGACCAGGCGCTGCAGCGACAGGCCGTGCGTGGCCGCGCCGATCACCAGCAGGCTCACGTGGTTGCCCTGGGCGTAGGCGATCAGCGCCTGGGCCACGTCCGAGGCCTCGATGACGTGGAAGGAGGCCTGGTGGCCGTCCAGCGGCAGGCCGTCGGCCCAGCGGCGCAGGCGCTCCAGGTGCTCGCGCTGCAGCGCGGTCTCGTCCTCGGCCACGCCGGGGTGGATGACCGTGACGCAGGCCAGGCGCGCGCCGGGCCGGATGCCCAGGGCGCGCGCCGTGGCGGCGCGCAGCGAGTAGAACGTGCTGTCGCTCACGTCCTTGTGCGGGACGGCGACCATGACGATGGGCACCTCGCCCGCCTGCGCCGAGGGCAGGGGACTGGGCTGGTACTGCATGCCCGCCGCCTTGATCCACCGCCGCAGGTGCGTGCGCCAGGCAGTGCCCCGGGTGCCCCGGCCGCGCTCGCCGACGATGACCTGCTGCGGGTGCGTGAGGTCGAACGCCAGGTGGGCGGCGGAGGGGTAGCGCTGCGCCGCCTCGGGTGCGAGGCAGCGCAGGATGACCTCCTGCAGCCAGGGCGGCAGGTCGGCGCGGCGCGCGCGTGGCGGCACCGGGTCCATCCACAGGCGCTGGCGCAGGCCGCCCGTGGTGGCGGGCTCGCCGAAAGGCAGCTCGCCGGTCGCCATCTCGTACAGGATGACGCCGATGGCAAAGAGGTCGCTGCGCAGGTCGCCGCGCACGCCAACCACCTGCTCGGGCGCGATCCACGCGGGTGAGCCGATGGCCGGCCGCAGTTCCTCGGCCAGCAGGTCGGGCTGGTGCGCATGCCAGCTCAGCCCGAAGTCCAGCAGCAGGGCGTGCGGCGGCGTGCTGCCCTCGCGGATCACCACGTTGGCGGGCTTGAGGTCCAGGTGCACGGCGTTCTGCTGGTGCATGCTGTGGGTGGCGGTGGCCAGGGCGGCGCCCAGGCGGGCGAGGTGGTCCACCGGCATCGGCTGCCCGCTGGCGCGGGCCGCGTCGAGGAGCTGCTGCAGGGTCTGACCCTGTACGTATTCCATCACCAGGTAGGGCAGGCGCGCCAGGTCGCCCGCGGCGACGAAGCGCGGCACGTGCGGGCCGGTGAGCTGCTGCAGCATCATCTGCTCCACCTCGAAGCCCACGATGTTCTCCGCGCCATCACCGTCCGCCATGCGGGGCACTTTCATGGCCATGGGAAAGCCCGGGTCGGGCCGGCCGCTGGCATAGGCCACGCGGTAGATGTGGGCCATGCCGCCCGCGTGCAGCAGTTCGGTGATGACGAATCCGTCGATCTCGGTTCCTGGTTCCAGCAGCTTCATGTCCTCTCCGTCAGATCCATTCCGGTCCTGGCCTGCGCCCCCGCCCTCACGGCCATCTCACCGGGCTTCCAGCAGCCGCTGCGCGAACGCCAGCGGCAGGCCGCCCCGGCGCACGGCCTCGGCGGCCGCGGCGTGGTCATAGGGCACGCGGTGGAAGGTCAGGTGGTCGGCGCCGGTGCTGTCCTGGGCGTCGTCCCACAGGGCATAGCCGGCGCGCGGGTCACCATCGCGCGGCTGGCCGACCGAGCCGACCGTGGCCAGCCAGCGGCGGTGGCGCGCCAGCGCGATGGGCGCGCCCGGCGTGGGGGCGAAGGGCAGCAGGTCGCCACGGCGGCCTGCGTACCAGAGGGATTGGGTGTGGACATGGCCGCCGAAGACCAGGCGGATGCCCGGTTCGCCGGCCGCCGCATCGAGGCTGCGCTGCGCCTGGTGCGCGGTGCGGATGTAGCGCCAGGCGCCGGGATCGTCGGCGGTGGCGTGGACGAACAGGAGGGCGCCGAGGGTGGCGGTCAGGGGACGGCTTTGCAGCCAGGCCCGCTGCAGGACGCTGAGCCGGTCATGCGTCCAGCGCGCGCCGAGGTGGGCGATGGTGGGGCCCTCCTCACCGTGGACGGCAAGCTCGTCATGGTTGCCCTGGAGCACGATGGCGCCGTCCTGGGCGAGCGCCATGGCCCGATCGACCACCGCCCCGGGCTCCGGGCCGTAGCCCACCAGGTCACCCAGCAGCGCGAAATGCGTCGCGCCCTGCGCGCGCGCATGGGCCAGGCAGGCCTCGAGCGCGCGCAGGTTGGCGTGGATGTCCGACAGCAGGGCCAGGCGCATGGTTGTCTCCGGGGCCCATGATGCGGGCCGAAACTGATGCGGGGCTTGCGCCGGATCAATCCCCGTGCTGGTTGCGCCGGCATCTGCTGGCGCGCCGCCGGGGATCAGGCCAGCGTGATCTGCACGTCGACGTTGCCGCGCGTCGCGTTGGAGTAGGGGCACACCACGTGGGCGGCGTCCACCACCTTCTGGGCGGTCTCGCGGTCCAGCGAGGGCAGGTGCACCGTCATGCGCACGGCGATGCCGAAGGCGTTGGGGATGGGGCCCAGGTCGACCTCGGCATCCACGACCACGTCCGCGGGCAGGGCCTTGCCGCTGACCTGCGGGGCCACGTGCTTGAGGGCGCCGATGAAGCAGGCGGAGTAACCGGCCGCGAACAGCTGCTCGGGGTTGGTGCCGGGACCGGTGGGGCCAGGGGGCGACAGGCGCACGTCCAGGCGGCCGTCATCGGAGCGGGCGACGCCGTCGCGGCCACCGGTGGCCTGGGTCTTGGCGGTGTAGAGGACTTTTTCGAGTTGGTTCATGGTGGTTTCCTTGGAAGGGTCGAGGGAGGGGCGGGGGGATCAGCGGGCCAGCTGGCCACGCAGGGCCTGCAGCTGCCGCGTGAGCGCGGCAACTTCGGGCAGGGAACACTGGCTGGCATCCAGGATGCAGCCGGGGATGGGGCGGGCCCGCAGCTTCAGCTTGCGGCCGGCAGGCGTGAGCGAAACCTGGACGCGGCGCTCGTCCTGTGCGCTGCGCACGCGCTCGACCAGGCCGGCGGCTTCCAGGCGTTTGAGCAGCGGCGTGAGGGTGCCGGAGTCCAGGAACAGGCGCTCGCCGATCGCGGAGACGGACTGGCCGTCCTGCTCCCAGAGCGTGAGCATGACCAGGTACTGCGGGTAGGTGAGGTCCAGCCGCACCAGCAAGGGCTTGTACAGCTTGGTCATGGCCAGCGAGGCCGAGTACAGGGCGAAGCACAGCTGGTTGTCCAGTTGCAGGGCCTCATCAGGGGTGAAGTCGTCTCGGCGCATGGAATGTATTGTACGCAATTTAATTGTGAACAATGTAAATCCTTGCCCCGGACAGGGGCAAGGACGGGCCGCGAAGTGCGGTCGCGGGCGGCGAAGGGTCAGGCGCGGAAGCGGCGGCGGGTGAGGGCCAGGGCGAGCCAGAAGGCGCCCACGGTGTAGGCCAGCAGCACCAGCAGGTGCTGCACCGGGTGCTGCGGCCACTGGTCCATGAACATGGGCCGGACCAGTTCGACGGCGTTGGTCAGGGGCAGCCAGTCGGAGATGACGCGCACCACGGCGGGCAGCTGCTCGCGCGGGAAGAACACGCCCGAGAGGAACATCATGGGCGTGAGGAACAGCGTGAAGTAGTAGGTGAAGAAGTCATAGCCCTTGGCCAGGGCGTTGAAGATCAGCGCGATGCAGGAAAAGCAGATGCCCACGCCGGCCAGCACCAGCCAGGCCACGGCCAGCTTGGGGCTGGCGCTGATGCCCAGGGCCAGCATGACGCCCAGGATGGCGGTGACGGTGAACAGGGACTTGTAGGCGGCCCACAGCATCTCCGCCAGGACGACGCTGTCCAGGGACACGGGCGCGTTCATGATGCCGTCCCAGGTCTTCTGGACGTGCATGCGCGAGAAGGCGGAGTACAGCGCCTCGAAGGAGGCGGCGTTCATGGCGCTCATGCAGATGGAGCCGCTGGCCAGGAACAGGATGTAGGGCACCTGCGTGCCCTGCAGCTGCACCTGGCCGACCAGGGCGCCCATGCCGTAGCCGAAGGCGACCAGCCACATCAGCGGCTCGGCGATGTTGCCCACGAGGCTGGGGATGGCGAGCTTGCGCCACACGAGCAGGTTGCGCAGGAAGACCGGCCACCAGCGCAGGGACAGGTCGGGGGTGCGCCAGATGTTCTGGTTGGTCATTTATGCGTCCTCCCGGATCTGGCGACCCGTGAGCTTGAGGAACAGGTCCTCCAGGTTGGCCGGGCGGTGCAGGGTGCGCAGGCCGGGGTGCGCGGACAGCGCCTCCAGCAAGGCTCGCGCGTCCTGGGTGTAGAAGAAGACCGTTTCGCCACTGACCTCCACGCGGGCGGCCAGGTTCCGCACGGGCGAGTCGACCAGGGCGAGGGCGCCGTTGCCGTAGGCCTCCACCACGTCCGGCTCCAGGTGCTGGGCGATGAGGTCGCGCGGGCGGCCTTCGGCGATCTTGCGGCCGTGGTCCAGCACGAGCAGGCGGTTGCACAGGCGCTCGGCCTCGTCCATGAAGTGGGTGGTCAGGAGGATGGACTTGCCTTGCTGCAGCAGCAGCTGCAGGCGCTCCCACATCAGGTGCCGGGCCTGCGGGTCCAGGCCGGTGGTGGGCTCGTCCAGCAGCAGCAGCTTGGGGTCGTTGACCAGGGCGCGCGCCAGGCTCAGGCGCCGGCGCATGCCGCCGGACAGCTCGCCCGGGCGGGCGCCGGCCTTGTGCGACAGGGCGGCGAAGTCCAGCAGGCGGGGGATGCGCTCCTCGATCTGCGCGCGGCGCAGGCCGAAGTAGCGGCCATACACCAGCAGGTTCTCGGCGCAGGAGAAGTCCGGGTCCAGGGTGTCGAACTGCGTGACGACGCCCAGCTGCGCCTTGATGGCCAGGGCATCGCGCGGCATGGCGCCGCCCAGGGCCTGGATCTCACCGCCATCGGGCGGGGTGAGGCCCAGGCACATGCGGATGGTGGTGGTCTTGCCCGCGCCGTTGGGGCCGATCACGCCCAGGCACTCGCCGGGGGCGATGTGGAAGGACAGGTCACTGACGACGGTGGCCTCGCCGTAGCGCTTGGTGAGGTGGCGGGCTTCGAAAAGCGCCGTGGCGGGCGCGGCGCTGGGCGGGGTGGAGGGCGGCATCGGGGGCTGCATGGGTGGCTGATTGTGGACCACCGTAGAATTTTGCGTCCACTCCACCTTCCCACCGATCGGTCGCCTGTGTTCCCACCCTTGTCCATCCAGATGCAGCACCTGCTGCCCAAGCAGTCGCTGACCCGTTTCGCGGGCTGCATCGCGCAGATGCGCGGGGGGGCGCTGACGCAGGCCATCATCCGCCGCTTCATCGCCAAGTACGGCGTGAACATGGACGAGGCGGCGGACCCGGACCCGGGCGCCTACCCCACCTTCAACGAGTTCTTCACGCGGGCGCTCAAGCCCGGCGCCCGGCCCCTGGCCGACGCACCCTTCGTCTGCCCGGTGGACGCCGCGATCAGCCAGTTCGGGCCGATCGAGCATGACCAGATCTTCCAGGCCAAGGGCCACAGCTATTCCACCACCGCGCTGGTGGGCGGCGACGCGGCGCTGGCGCGCCAGTTCGACCACGGGCATTTCGCCACGCTGTACCTGTCGCCCAAGGACTACCACCGCATCCACATGCCCTGCGACGGGCGGCTCACGCGCATGATCTACGTGCCGGGCGAGCTGTACTCGGTGAACCCGCTGACGGCGCGGCACGTGCCGGGCCTGTTTGCCCGCAACGAGCGGCTGGTGTGCGTGTTCGACACCGCCTACGGCCCCTTCGTGAACGTGCTGGTGGGCGCCACCATCGTCGGCAGCATGGCCACGGTGTGGCATGGCGTGGTGAACCCGCCGCGCCCCGGCCGCATCCGCGAATGGCGCTACGAGGACCAGCGCATCGAGTTGCGCCAGGGCCAGGAGATGGGCCGCTTCCTGCTCGGCTCCACCGTGGTGATGCTGTTCCCGAAGAACGTGGTGGCCTTCAACAACGACTGGGCACCCACCCGCCCGGTGCGCCTGGGCGAGGCGATGGCCACGCTGGCCGGGGCCATCCCGCCCGTCTGACGGGCCGCCCGCTTACTGGAACGCCACCTCGTTGAAGCTGCGCAGCTTTCGGCTGTGCAGCCGGGCGCTGCCGCCCTCGCGCAGGATCTCGATGGCGCGCATGCCGATGCGCAGGTGCTGGTCCACCCGCTCACGGTAGAACTGGTTGGCCATGCCGGGCAGCTTGATCTCGCCATGCAGGGGCTTGTCGCTCACGCACAGCAGGGTGCCGTAGGGCACGCGGAAGCGGAAGCCGTTGGCGGCGATGGTGGCGCTTTCCATGTCCAGGGCCACGGCGCGGCTCTGGCTGAAGCGGCGTGGCGCGCGGTTGTCCGGCAGCAGCTCCCAGTTGCGGTTGTCGGTGCTGGCCACGGTGCCCGTGCGCATGATGCGTTTGAGCTCCGCGCCCTTGCACTGGCTCACGTCCGCCACGGCCTGCTCCAGCGCCAGCTGGATGTCGGCCAGGGCGGGGATGGGCACCCACAGGGGCAGGTCCTCGTCCAGCACATGGTCCTCGCGCACATAGGCATGGGCCAGCACGTAATCGCCCAGCTGCTGGCTGTTGCGCAGGCCCGCGCAGTGGCCCAGCATCAGCCAGGCATGCGGGCGCAGCACGGCGATGTGGTCGGTGATGGTCTTGGCGTTGGCCGGGCCCACGCCGATGTTGACCATGGTGATGCCTCCATGCCCCGGGCGCACCAGGTGGTAGGCCGGCATCTGCGGCAGGCGCGGCGGTGCCACGCCCGGGGTGGCCGGGCCGTCCACGGCGGTGGCCAGGCCGGCGCGCCGGGTGACCACGTTGCCCGGCTCCACGAAGGCGGTGTACTCGCTGGCCGGATCGGCCATGGCCTCGTGGCCCAGGCGCACGAACTCGTCGATGTAGAACTGGTAGTTGGTGAACAGCACGTAGTTCTGCACCCACTCCGGCGCGGTGCCGGTGTAGTGGCGCAGGCGGTGCAGGGAGTAGTCCACCCGCGGCGCGGTGAACAGCGACAGCGGCTGCGGTTCGCCGGGGCCGGGCTCCCAGGTGCCGTTGGCGATGCCGTCGTCCATGGCGGCCAGGTCGGGCAGGTCGAACAGGTCGCGCATCAGCAGGCGGCGCTCGGGGGGCATGGTGCCCTCGATGTGGTCGTTGCCGGCAAAGGAGAAGTGCACGGGGATGGGCTGCGTGCTGGTGCCCACCTCCAGCTCGACGCCGTGGTTCTGCCGCAGCAGGCGGAACTGCTCGAGGTAGTAGTTGGCGAACAGGTCGGGGTGGGTGAGGGTGGTCTCGTAGCGGCCGGGACCGGCAACGAAACCGTAGGACAGGCCCAGCCCCTCGGGTGCCGCCGGCCGCATGTTGGAGTCCACATGCAGCCGCACATAGGGGTAGCAGCCGCGGACGCGGCCCGGCAGGGCCTCGCCGGAGGTGAAGCGCTGGACGGCGTGGCGCAGGTGGTCCACCTGCTGCTGGTAGATCAGCCGTACCTGCTCCAGCGCGCTCTCGGGGGTTTCATGGCGGGTGGGTGCGATGAAAGGGGGCATGTGCGGCATGCGCCCATTGTGCTACGGCTGGTTGCGCGGGTTCCTGCGGGGCTACCCGGGGTGGGGGCGAGGGTCAACAGCAGGCGTCCTACAGGGCGTTACGAACCTACCTGACGTTACAGGCTGCGGCACATCTGCCACAGTGACCGTCCCGGGCCGGCGTGTCACGAGCGCGCCAGCAATCCGAATGCTCACCACAGTCCAGGAGTCCCCGCGAATGAGAAGCGCCCCCATGGCCAGCAATCCCTTTGCCCTGATGACCGAGCCCGAGTCCGTGCGCCGGTGGGTCGAACAGTCCGAGCAATTGAGCAAATTGAGCCAACGCCAGTGCCACCCGCTGGACCGGGCCGTGATTCGCAGCGCCAGCGCGGAGCTGGCCGCCTTCGACGCCAAGATCGACCGCACCACCATCTACCTGCCGCCCGAGGAGGAGAAGGCGGCGCCGCTGACGCGACCTTGGGGCGCGATCAATTGACCCGACGCCCCTGGCGCGGCCTCAGCTGATCCCCTCGGCCCTCGCCGTCTGGAGGGCCGGCCGCTATGATCGGCCGGATGACGAGTGCCTCCTCCGGCAATGCCCCCGCGGGTTGGCTGGGCCTGCTGCGCCGGTCCGGCGGCGCCCCTGTGCGCTGGCTCACGGGCTGGGGCCGCATCGTCTGGTTCGGCGCCGTGCTGCTGGCGCTGGCTACCTCGCCATCCACCTGGCGCCCGCCCGTGCGCTACGCCACCGCGCGGCACCTGGTACAGGATACGGCGCCCATCCTGGCCGGCTTCTCCATCCTGTGCGCGCTGCTGACACTGGTCATCACGCGCATCGTGGTCGTGACGGCGCGCAGCTACGGCCTGTCGCAGTACGCGCTGGAGATGGTGATCCGGGTGCTGGTGCTGGAGCTGATACCCCTGACGGCGGCCCTGTTCGTGGCGCTGCGCTGCACCATCCCCAACGGGGCGGCGCTGGCGGCGTTGCGGCACCGGGGCCGTTTCGGGGAACTGCGCCGGGCGGGGCATGACCCGCTGGCGGTGGAGGCCGTGCCCCGCATGCTGGCTGGCGTGTTCTCCACCGCGACGCTGGCCGCCCTGAGCGGGGTGGTGGCGATCGTGCTCGCGTACCTGGCCGTCAATGGCCTGAGCGGCGCGGGCTTCGAGGCCTACACCCGTGTCTTCGGCCGCGTGTTCAATGGCACGGTGACGCTGATCCTGGTGCTCAAGACGGCGCTGTTCGCGCTGGCGGTGTCGGTGATCCCCATGGCCTCGGCGCTGCAGGACCTGCAGACGCGCGGCTCGCGCGAGAGCGCGGCGCTGCAGGGGCTGGTGCGGATGTTCGCGGTGCTGCTGGTGCTGGAGGCGGTGTCGCTGGTGGGCAACTATTACTGAGATGACTGGAAGCGGGAAGGACGAGACGCGACCCATGGCCGAACCGGAAGAATCCTCCCTGCTGGCGTCCGAGCCCGGCGCCGGCGCGCCGCCCCGGCATGTGGTGCTCAAGGCGCGGCTGCTCCTGCTGCTGGCGGCCTTGCTGATCGCGGCGTCGACGTTGTACGTGCTGTATGCGCGCGGCGTGTTCGAGCCCACGCAGACGCTGGTGCTGGTGACCGACGACTCCGAGGGCGTGGTGGTGGGCATGGACATGACGTTCTCGGGCTTTCCCATCGGGCGGGTGCGCGAGGTGGGGCTGGCCCCCTCGGGCAATGTGCGCATCGTGATCGACGTGGCGAAGAAGGACGCGCACTGGCTGCGCACGACCAGCGTGTTCACGCTGGTGCGCGGGCTGGTGGGCGGCACCGCGATCCGCGCCTACAGCGGGGTGATGACGGATCCGCCGCTGCCCGATGGGGCGGAGCGGCCTGTACTGCGCGGCGACGCGACGGCAGAGATCCCGCGCGTGATCGCCACCGCGCGCGAGGTGCTGGAGAACCTCAGCGCCATGACCGGGCAGGAAGCGGCGCTGCGCCAGAGCCTGGCCAACCTGCAGGTGGTGACCGAGCGCGCGCGCGGGCCGCAGGGCGTGGTGGGCGCGGTGCTGGGCAACGAGCAGGACGCGAAGGCGCTGTCGCAGGCGCTGGCGCGCACCAACGCGCTGCTGGCCAAGGTGGACCAGATGACGGCGCGCGCCGATGCGCAGGTGTTCGGCCCCGAGGGCGTGATGCCCGAGGCGCGGGCGGCGCTGGGGCAGCTCAATGGCCTGCTGGCCGACACCCGCGCGAGCCTGCGCAAGGTGGATGCGGTGCTGGTGGAGGCGCAGGCCGTCGGCGCCAACGTGCGCGGCGCCACCGCCGACCTGGGGCAGCTGCGCGGCGAGGTGGAGGCCAACCTGCGCAAGGTGGAGTCCCTGATCAATGACATCAACCGCCGCTGGCCGTTCGCGCGCGAGACGGAGGTCAAGCTGCCATGAGGCGAGAAAGCGCTCGTTTCCGCACGGTCCTGGGCCTGGTGGCTGCCGCCGTCCTCGCCGCCTGCGGCAGCCGGCCGCCTGCGCCCGAGTGGCAGATGAACGCGAAGGGCGCGATGGAGCGCTACGCGCAGGCCTGGCTCACCGGCGCGGACCGGGCGGCGGACGCGGAGTTCGCCCGCGCGCGTGCGGCGCTGGCCGCCACGGGCCGGGGCGACCTGGTGGCGCGCGCGGAGCTGGTGCGCTGCGCGTTGCAGGTGGCGAGCCTGGCCAGCCCGATGCTGCCCGTGAATGCGCAAGGGGCTGCCGGCGGTGCCGGCGTCGTGTGCGAGGGGTTCGAGGCGCTGCGCGCCGATGCGGCGGCGCCCGAGACGGCGTATGCCGCGTATCTCGCCGGCGCGGCGCTGCCCGCGGCCGATGCGGCGCTGCTGCCGCCCGCGCACCGCGTGATCGCGGCGGGTGTCTCTGGTGCGGGTACGGCCGACCTCTCGCGGATCGAGGACCCGCTGTCCCGGCTGGTGGCCGCCGGGGTGCTGGTGCGCAGCGGCCGCGGCACCCCCGAGGTCCTGCGCGTGGCGGCCGAGACGGCCTCGCAGCAGGGCTGGCGCCGGCCCTTGCTGGCGTGGCTGGGCGCACAGGCGCGGCTTGCCGAGCAGGCCGGCCGCAGCGAGGAGGCGCAGGCCCTGCGCCGGCGCATGGCGCTGGTGGCCGGCGAGAGATAGCGCGCCGGAAATGAAAAAACCCGGCACCTCTCGATGCCGGGTTTGATCAGCCGGAGGCTGCTCAGGGCTTGCTGGCCGTCGGGAAAGGCCAGGCGGCCTGCGGGTTCAGCGTGGTCTGTGCAGCAGGGGCAGCGGCAGCAGGGGCAGCGGCAGGCTTTGCCTTTTTCGCAGCGGGCTTCTTCGCAGCCTTCTTGGCAGCGGGCTTCTTCGCGGCGGGCTTCTTGGCAACAGCCTTCTTCGCAGCGGCCTTCTTCGCAGGCGCGGCCTTCTTGGCGGCAGGCTTCTTGGCAGCAGCGGCCTTCTTCGGCGCAGCAGCCTTCTTGGCGGCCGGCTTCTTGGCAGCAACGGCCTTCTTCGGCGCAGCAGCCTTCTTGGCGACCGGCTTCTTGGCGGCCACGGCCTTCTTGGCAGCGGGCTTCTTGGCCGCAGCGACCTTCTTCGCGGCGGGCTTCTTGGCAGCCACGACCTTCTTGGCGGCGGGCTTCTTGGCCGCAACCTTCTTCGCAGCCGGCTTCTTGGCGGCAGCAGCCTTCTTGGCCGGAGCGGCCTTCTTGGCGGCCGGAGCCTTCTTCGCAACGGCCTTCTTGGCGGCCGGTTTCTTTGCAGTTGCCATCACTATCTCCTGTTCAAGTTGATCAACATCAACGAAAGAAGCACTCCAAGCCCCTGTGGGGCGCCGGAGCGATCCATGCGGCTGGGCCCGGGCCCAACCGCATGAACACCGTATTCCGCTCACCGCCAGGCTCTGTCGGCCCGGTCAGGTTCCACGGAAAAATCTCACTCAAACTGCCGTCGCTTCTCGTTCTCCAGACTTCGCAGTTGCCTTGTCCATCAATCCCAGGAAAGCGCGCCACCCGACTGGTACTCGATCACGCGGGTTTCGAAGAAATTGCGCTCTTTCTTCAGGTCAATCATTTCGCTCATCCAGGGGAAGGGGTTTTCCTCGTTGGGGAAAAGCGCTTCCAGGCCGATCTGCGTGGCGCGGCGGTTCGCGATGTAGCGCAGGTAGCCCTTGAACATGGAGGCGTTGAGGCCCAGCACGCCACGCGGCATGGTGTCCTCGGCGTAGGCGTACTCCAGGTCCACGGCCTTGAGGAACAGCGCCTTGATCTCGGCCTTGAATTCGGCCGTCCACAGGTGCGGGTTCTCGAGCTTGAGCTGGTTGATCAGGTCGATGCCGAAGTTGCAGTGCATCGACTCGTCACGCAGGATGTACTGGTACTGCTCGGCGGCGCCGGTCATCTTGTTCTGGCGGCCCAGCGCGAGGATCTGGGTGAAGCCGACGTAGAAGAACAGGCCTTCCATCAGGCAGGCGAAGACGATCAGGCTCTTGAGGAGCGTCTGGTCGGTCTCGGGCGTGCCCGTCTTGAAGTTGGGGTCCATGATCGCGTCGATGAACGGGATCAGGAACTCGTCCTTGTCACGGATGGACTTGACTTCGTTGTAGGCGTTGAAGATCTCGGACTCGTCCAGGCCCAGCGACTCCACGATGTACTGGTAGGCGTGGGTGTGGATCGCTTCCTCGAAGGCCTGGCGCAGCAGGAACTGGCGGCACTCGGGCGCCGTGATGTGGCGGTAGGTGCCCAGGGTGATGTTGTTGGCGGCCAGCGAGTCGGCGGTCACGAAGAAGCCGAGGTTGCGCTTGATGATGCGGCGCTCGTCCTCGCTCAGGCCGTTGGGGTCCTTCCACAGCGCGATGTCGCGGGTCATGTTGACCTCTTGCGGCATCCAGTGGTTGGCGCAGGTGGCCAGGTACTTTTCCCAGGCCCACTTGTACTTGAAGGGGACCAGCTGGTTGACGTCGGTCTGGCCGTTGATGATGCGCTTGTCGGCGGCATTCACGCGGCGGGCGCTGCCCGAGGCGGCCGAAGAAGAAGCCACCGGAGCCTGTGCGGCGGCGGTGGCTTGGGTGAACGTGGCGGCCGTTGCGACGGCGGGTTGGACTTGACCGAAGGAAGCGAGTCCCTCGCGGCTGCCAGGCAGTCCGCTGGACAAGGGCGCTTGCGATGCGGGTTTGACGTCTTCGTCCCAGTTCAACATAGGTATTCCAATGCTCTAATTATGAGAGCAGCGATGTGGAATGCAAAGTGTTCATTCACATCACTGCCCGATTTTGTTGTTCGTTTGCGTCGGCGACCTGTCGGAGAACTCCGACAGATCGGCCGATCGCGCGATCGGCGCGCGACGCTGCATCGCGCGCCATGATCCGATCAACCGCGCGGCTGCCTTACTGGCAGGCCTCGCAGGTCGGATCGTCCACGCCGCAGAACTTGATGTCCGTGGCGGGCACGGCATCTATCTGCGCGCGGGCGGCAGCGGCTGCGGCTTCCAGCGCGCTCACCGCAGGAGCGGCTTGCGAGGCGGAGGGCTGCGGCGCGGCGCCGGAGGACACCGCGTTCAGGCGGCCCGAGGTCACGGTGGACTTCTCGGTGTGCGTGGCGCTGATGGTGCGCAGGTAGTAGGTGGTCTTCAGGCCACGCGTCCACGCCAGCTTGTAGGTGTCGTCCAGCTTCTTGCCGGACACGCCTGCCATGTAGATGTTCAGGGACTGGGCCTGGTCGATCCACTTCTGGCGGCGCGCGGCGGCTTCCACCAGCCAGGTGGTCTCCACCTCGAACGCGGTGGCGTACAGGGCCTTGATCTCCTGCGGCACGCGGTCGATGGGGCGCAGCGAACCGTCGAAGTGCTTGAGGTCCATGACCATCACGTCGTCCCACAGGCCCAGGCGCTTGAGGTCGCGCACCAGGTAGTGGTTGATGACGGTGAACTCGCCGGACAGGTTGGACTTGACCGACAGGTTGCCGAAGCACGGCTCGATGGACGCGTCCACGCCGATGATGTTGGAGATGGTCGCCGTCGGGGCGATGGCCACGCAGTTGGAGTTGCGCATGCCGTCGGCCGCGATCTTCTTGCGCAGGGCATCCCAGTCCAGCGTGCTGGAGCGGTCCACTTCCACGTAACCACCGCGGGCCTGGGCCAGCAGGTCGATGGTGTCGGGCGGCAGGATGCCCTTGTCCCACAGCGAGCCCTTGTAGGTGGAGTAGCGGCCACGCTCCTTGGCCAGCTCGGTGGAGGCCCAGTAGGCGTAGTAGCACACGGCTTCCATCGACTTGTCGGCGAACTCCACGGCCTCCTGGGAGGCGTAGGGGATGCGCAGCTCGTACAGGGCGTCCTGGAAGGCCATGATGCCCATGCCCACCGGGCGGTGGCGCAGGTTGGAGTCACGCGCCTTCTTGACGGCGTAGTAGTTGATGTCGATCACGTTGTCCAGCATGCGCATGGCCACCGAGATGGTGCGCTTGAGCTTGTCGTGGTCGATCGCGCCGTCCTTGAGGTGCTGGCGCAGGTTCACCGAGCCGAGGTTGCACACGGCGGTTTCGGTGTCGCTGGTGTTGAGCGTGATCTCGGTGCACAGGTTGGACGAGTGCACCACGCCCACGTGCTGCTGCGGCGAGCGCACGTTGCAGGCATCCTTGAAGGTGATCCAGGGATGGCCGGTCTCGAACAGCATGGTGAGCATCTTGCGCCACAGGTCCGCCGCCTGGACGGTCTTGGTGGGCTTGATCTCGCCGCGCCTGGCCTTTTCCTCGTAGGCCACGTAGGCCTTCTCGAACTCGGCGCCGTACAGGTCGTGCAGGTCGGGGCAGGTGGAGGGGGTGAACAGCGTCCACTCGCCCTTTTCCATGACACGGCGCATGAACAGGTCGGGGATCCAGTTGGCCGTGTTCATGTCGTGGGTGCGGCGGCGGTCGTCACCCGTGTTCTTGCGCAGCTCGAGGAATTCCTCGATGTCCAGGTGCCAGGTCTCCAGGTAGGTGCAGACCGCGCCCTTGCGCTTGCCGCCCTGGTTCACCGCCACGGCGGTGTCGTTGACGACCTTCAGGAAGGGGACCACGCCCTGCGACTCGCCGTTGGTGCCCTTGATGTGGGAGCCCAGGGCGCGCACGCGCGTCCAGTCGTTGCCCAGGCCGCCAGCGAACTTGGACAGCAGGGCGTTTTCCTTGATGGACTCGTAGATGCCGTCCAGGTCGTCGGGCACCGTGGTCAGGTAACACGAGGACAGCTGCGAACGCAGCGTGCCGCTGTTGAACAGCGTGGGGGTGGACGACATGAAGTCGAAGCTGGACAGGACCTCGTAGAACTCGATGGCACGGGCTTCGCGGTCGATCTCGTTGAGGGCCAGGCCCATGGCGACGCGCATGAAGAAGGCCTGGGGCAGCTCGATGCGGGTCTTGCGCACGTGCAGGAAGTAGCGGTCGTACAGGGTCTGCAGGCCCAGGTAGTCGAACTGCTGGTCGCGCTCGGCCTTCAGGGCGGCGCCCAGGCGCTTCAGGTCGTACTGCAGCAGGTCGGGGTTGAGCAGCTCGTTGTCCACGCCCTTCTTGATGAAGCCGGGGAAGTAGTCGGCGTAGCTGGCGGCAGCCTCGGCGGGCGTGACGTCGCGGCCCAGGACCTCCTTGAAGATCGTGTGCAGCAGCAGGCGCGCGGTGGCGTAGGTGTAGTCCGGATCCTTCTCGATCTTGGTGCGGGCGGCCAGGATGGAGGCCTTGTACACCTCGTCGATCGGCACGCCGTCGTACAGGTTGCGCAGCGTCTCGGCGACGATGGGCTCGGCCTTCACGTCGGCGCCCAGGCCGGTGCAGGCGTTCTCGATCAGGGCCTTGAGCTGGGCGACATCCAGCGGGATGCGCTGGCCGCCGTCGGTGACGTGCAGCTGCGGCTGCGCCGGCTGGGCGACCTCGGGCTGCTTGGCGGCGCGCTCCTGGGCGCGGCGCTCGCGATACAGCACGTAGGCGCGGGCGACTTCCTGGTAGCCGCCACGCATCAGGCCCAGCTCCACCTGGTCCTGCACGTCCTCGATGTGGAAGGTGCCGCCACCCGGGCGCGAGCGCATGAGGGCGCGCACCACGCCCTGGGTCAGGCCCTCGACCGTCTCGCGCACGCTGGCGGAGGCGGCGCCCTGGGTGCCGTGCACCGCCAGGAAGGCCTTCATCATGGCGATGGCGATCTTGTCCGGCGCGAAGGGCACCACGGCGCCGTTGCGGCGGATGATCTGGTAGTGGGCCAGCGACTGGCTGGCGGCACCGGCCGTCGCGCCTTGCGCGGCAGGGGTGGCAACGCCCGGGAAGGGCTGTTCGGTGGTGGAGCTCAGGGCAGTCTGCATGGGTCCTCGGGGGTGTCGGGTCTGTGTTTTCTTGGTACTTCTACGGGTCTTGCGGCGCACGAATCTATCGCTTTTCTTCTCGTTCTTTTCCCTGTGAATCGAACAACGGAAGCACTATATCTGGGGTGCGTGCGGATGACAAGACACCAGATGTGGGGTTTGGCCACTTGACACGCGATTTTTCCGCCGCCGCGCTGCGGGGGCCTGAAACCAAAGTTCAGGACGGAAAAATCTCGCGCGGCCAGCCCAGCGCGGCCCGCAGCCGCGGCCAGTCGAAACCGGGCCCCGGGTCCTGCTTGCGGCCGGGCGCGATGTGCTCGTGCCCCGCCACATGGCGGATCGGGTAATGCTGACGCAACGCCGCGGCCAGACGGGCCAGGGTCTCGTACTGCGCCGGCTCGAACGTCTGGCCCTCCAGGCCCTCGAGCTCGATGCCGACCGAGTCATCGTTGCAATTTCCACGCCCACGCCAGGCTGACGCGCCGGCATGCCAGGCACGCTGGTCGCAGCTGACGAATTGCCACAACTCGCCGTCACGGCGGATGTAGAAATGCGACGACACCTGCAGCCCGCGGATGCCCTGGAAGTAGGAATGGGCGTCCCAGTCGAGGGTGTTGGTGAACAGGCGTTGCACCTCGTCACCCCCGTACTGGCCGGGCGGCAGGCTGATGGAGTGCACGACGATCAGGTCGATGCAGGCCTGCGCGGGCCGGGGTCCGAAGTTGGGCGAATCCAGCCGCCGCGCATCGCGGTACCAGCCGTCCGTCCACAAGGGGGGCGAATTATCGCTCATGTGCAAGCCCCGCGAGATCGTCAGGCCTTGCCGTCATCGCCGTCGTCATGCCCGGGCACCTCGATGCCCAGGCGCGCGATGCGGTAGCGGATCTGCCGCAGGCTCAGCCCCAGGCGCTGCGCCGCGGCGGTGCGGTTGAACCCGCTGCCCTGCAACGCCTGCACCAGGATCTCGCGCTCGCGCTCGTCCAGCCAGGTTTGCAGGTCGGCCGGCAGTGCCGGCGTCGCCGAGGGGTGGGGGCCTTCGGCCGTGGCGGGGTGCGGCGGGGCTTCAGGGGTGGCCGCACCGGGTGGCGGCGATGGCTGCGGCGGATCGGACGCTTCGGGCGCCGCGACAGCCTCGGCGGCCTCGACCGCCGAGGCGTCGAGGTGGATGTCCAGCACGCCGTCCTCGTGCAGCGCCACGGCGCGGTGCAGCAGGTTCTCCAGCTCGCGCACGTTGCCGCTCAGGGGCAGGGCCTGTAGCCGCCGCACCAGGCCCGGCGAGGGTGGCGGCACGGGAACGCCCGACTCCTGGGCGATGCGCTGGAGCAATGCCCGGCACAGCGCGGGCAGGTCCTCGCGGCGCTCGCGCAGCGGGGGCACCACGATCTCGATGACGTTCAGGCGGTAGAACAGGTCCTGGCGGAAGCGGCCGGCCTGCACCTCGGCGGCCAGGTCCTTGTGGGTGGCGCTGACGATGCGCGCATCGATGGCCTGTTCCTGCGTGTCGCCCAGCGGCCGCACGGCGCGCTCCTGGATGGCACGCAGCAGCTTGGACTGCATGGCCAGCGGCAGGTCGCCGATCTCGTCCAGGAACAGCGTGCCGCCGCGCGCGGCCTGGAAGAAGCCCTCGCGGTCGTGCGTGGCGCCGGTGTAGGAGCCCTTGCGCGCGCCGAAGAACTCCGCCTCCAGCAGCGACTCGGGGATGGCGCCGCAGTTGACGGCGACGAAGGGTCCGTCCGCGCGATGGCTGCAGGCGTGGATGGCGCGCGCCACCAGCTCCTTGCCCGTGCCGGACTCGCCGCGCACCAGCACCGGCGCCATGCCCTTGGCCACGCGGGCCACGCGCTCCTTGACCCGCTGCATGGCGGGCGAGTCGCCCACCAGCCGCTCCAGCGCCGCCTCGCCGCCCGAGGCCGGCACGGCCGCCGCCGGGGTGCCCGGCCGCGGCGCGCGGGCACGCAGCGCGCCGCCGTCACCCTGGATGGCCGAGGCCACCACGCTGCGGAACTGGCGCAGGTCCACCGGCTTGGTGAGGTAGTCGAAGGCGCCGGCCTTGAGGGCCTCCACTGCGTTCTCCGCGGAGCCGTAGGCCGTCATGACCACGCAGCGCTCGGGCCGCTGCTCGCGGGCCATGTCCTGCAGCAGCTCCAGGCCCAGGCCATCGGGCAGGCGCATGTCGGAGATCACCACGTCGAAGTGCTTGCCAGCCAGCAGCTCGCGCGCCTGCCCCAGGCTGCCGGCCGAGTCCACGCGGTAGCCCTCGCGCAGCAGCGTCAGCTCGTAGAGCGTGCGCAGGTCGGGCTCGTCGTCGACGACGAGGACCTGGGCGGCCGTGGCCGCGATGGGAGAGGCGGAGGAGGGCGTCATGGGGCCGGCGTCACACGGGTATTGTGGCAGGCGACGGGCCTTCCGCGGCGGGCCGCGGCATGCGGAAGCTCACGATGAAGGCATTGCCCTCGCGTGCCGTGCCCAGGGGGGACGGCGCGCGCCGGTAGACGATCTGCGCACCATGGCGCTCGCACAGCTCGCGGCAGATGTACAAGCCCAGTCCGGTGGACCGGCTCTGGGACGAGAAGAACGGCTCGAACAGGTGGCGCTGCACCGCCGGCGCGATGGCCGGCGCCTCGCTCCACACGACCAGCACCACCTGCGCGCCGCCAGCCTGCGTGGCCACCTGCAGCGCCCCGGGCCGGGCGGCCGCATGGCGCAGCGCATTGTCCAGCAGGTTGACCATGACGCGGCGCAGGTGCTCGGCCTCGAAGGGCACGCGCGCCTGCGGGGTGCGCAGCACCATCTGCAGCCGGTCCTGGGCGTCGTTCTGCCGGGTCCAGTCCTGGCAGATGCCCGCGACGGTGGCGTCCAGGGCCAGCATCTCGGTGCGGTGGGTGTCCTGCTGCTGCGCGCGCGAGACGTTGAGCACCTCCTCGACGATGCGCTCCAGGCGCTTGGCGTTCTGGCCGATCAGCGCGCTGAGCTGGCGCTGCCCGGGCTCGGCCAGGTCCTCCTCCAGCAGCGCGTTGGCCTGGGTGATGGCGGCCAGGGGGTTGCGGATCTCGTGGGCCACGGCGGCGGACATGCGGCCCATGGCGGCGAGCTTCTCGGTGCGCAGGCGCGCCTCGGCCTCGCGCAGGTCCTCCAGGAACATCACGCACAGGCGGCCGGCGGCCGTGGCGGTGAGCACCGGCCGCGTGCGCACGAAGACCCGGCGCTGGTTCCCGCCGCGCCCCAGGGCGACTTCGCGCAGCTGCGCGGACTCCTGCGCGATGGTGCGCTCGGCCAGCTCCAGCAGCGGCAGCCACTCCGGCTGCGCCGCCAGCGCGAAGCCCGGCGGTGCCTGGCCCATGCCCAGGAAGGCGCAGGCGGTGGGGTTGATGGCGCGCACCAGGCCCTGCGCATCGACCACGACGATGCCGTCGCTGAGGTTCTCGATGACCAGCTCGTTGACCTGGGCCTGCAGCCGTGCGGCCTCCTGGCCCTGGCGGGCGCGCTGTTCCTCGCGCGCCAGGCGGCCGGCCACCTGGCTGGCCAGCAGCGCCAGCGCGAAATAGCCGCCGCCGGTCAGGCCGGCCTGCAGCAGGCGCTGCATGCCTTCGCCCGACGCCCCCAGCCCCTGCAGCCAGGCCTGCGCGAGCAGCAGCAAGGTGGCACCGGCCGCCGTGCCATAGGCCACGGGCGCACGGGCCAGCACCGCCGCCATCAGCACCGGCACGGCGAACAGCGGCGTGAAATTCAGGCCGCCGGCCTGCAGGTACTCCAGGGAGGCAACGGCGGCCAGGTCCACGCCCAGCACCGGCAGCCAGGCGGCCTGCGCCTCGCGCCCGGGGGGGCGCCCCTTGGCGCGCAGCACCACGGCGGCGACGAAGTACACGACGCAGCCGGCCAGCAGCACGTGGACGACGGCGGGCGCCGGGCCGGCATTGACCTCGACGATGACCAGCAGTCCCAGCAAGGCCCCGGCGATGGCGGCGCGCGCCGTGGTGAAGGCCTGCCACAGGCGCAGGAAGGCGGAGTCCTCCGGCCGCGGCAGGGGCGGGTCGGCCCAGGTCGCGACGGAGACGGGGCCGGTCATGTCAGGCGCGGGTCCCGTCGCGGTGGGCGGCGCTGCAGAACAGGCGCCCCTGGGCATCGGCCACGGCGTCGGCGCGCGGCAGGTGCAGGTCGCACACGGGGCAGCGCACCATTTCCTGGGGCGAGGCCGCCGGGGGCGCCGCGGTGCGTGCGGATCCGGCCGATGCATTCCCGCCCTCGCGCCCGGCGCGCTCCTGCGTACGCTGGTGCTTCCACAGCAGGTAGACCACCAGCAGGACAGCAAAAAGGACGAGGTACTTCATGCGGGGCGTTGGAGGACGACCTCCAGCACGAAGCGGGAGCCGACATAGGCCAGCAGCAGCAGCAGCGAGCCCACATAGAGCACGCGCACCGCCTTGCGCCCGCGCCAGCCGAAGCGGGCGCGGCCCAGCAGCAGGCCGGCGAAGGCGAACCAGGCCAGCACCGAGAAGGTGGTCTTGTGGTCCCAGCGCCAGGCGGTGCCGTGGGCGGCTTCGCCGAAGACCAGGCCGGCCAGCAGCGTGGCCGACAGCAGCACGAAGCCGCCGGCGGCGAAGCGGAAGGTCAGTCGCTCCAGCGTGAGCAGGGGCAGGCCGGCGTGGGGCTCCGTGGCATGGCGGATGGCGCGTTCCACGCGCATCATCAGCCAGGCGTGGACGACGGCGGCGGCGAACAGGCCATAGGAGGCGATGCCCAGCGCCCAGTGCAGGGGCAGCCAGGGCGAGGCCGAGACATGCAGCGGCGTGCCGGGGAAGGCCAGGGCCAGCAGCACGGTGGCCGCGCCCAGGCCGGCCAGGGCCCAGCGCGCCTGCATCTGCGGGAACAGCTGGCGCTCGACGGCGTAGACGGTGAGCACCAGCCAGGCGGTCATGGACAGGGCGGGCGCGAAGCCGAAGCGCGGCTGGTCGCCCCAGAGGGACCCGCCCAGCGCCAGCGCGTGCAGCAGCCAGGCCAGGAGCAGGGCGCCGCGGGCAGCGCGGTCGCTCAGGCGGGCGGCCGCCGCGGCCGGCACCGCGTAGGCGGCGGCCGTGGCCAGCGCGAGGAGCACGCCGGCCGGGGAGGCGCTGGGTAAAATCATGGTTCCGCAGTTTAGTCGCTCGGCCCGCCTTGCCGCGGGCCCCGGGTGATTCCCCTCCCCCTCCAGCATTGCCCATGGCCTCCGCACTCACCGACAAACTCTCACGCCTGGTCAAGGAAATGCGCGGCCAGGCCCGCATCACCGAAGGCAACGTGCAGGACATGCTGCGCGAGGTCCGCATGGCGCTGCTGGAGGCCGACGTGGCCTTGCCCGTGGTGCGCGACTTCATCGCCCGGGTGAAGGAAAAGGCCCTGGGCCAGGAGGTGGTGGGCTCGCTCAACCCCGGCCAGGCGCTGGTGGGCATCGTCAACCGCGAGCTGGTGGCGACCATGGGCGAGGGCGTGAGCGACCTCAACCTGGCCGCGCAGCCGCCCGCCATCATCCTCATGGCCGGCCTGCAGGGCGCGGGCAAGACGACGACCACGGCCAAGCTGGCCAAGCACCTGATCGAAAAGCGCAAGAAGAAGGTGCTGACGGTCTCGGGCGACGTGTACCGCCCGGCGGCCATCGAGCAGCTCAAGACGGTGACGGCCCAGGCCGGCGCCGAGTGGTTCCCCAGCTCGCCGGACCAGAAGCCGCTGGACATCGCCCGCGCGGCGCTGGACCACGCCAAGCGCGGCTACTTCGACGTGCTGCTGGTGGACACCGCCGGCCGCCTGGCGATCGACGAAGCGCTGATGAACGAGATCAAGCAGCTGCACGCCGCGCTGAACCCGGTGGAGACGCTGTTCGTGGTGGACGCCATGCAGGGCCAGGACGCGGTGAACACCGCCAAGGCCTTCAAGGAGGCGCTGCCGCTGACCGGCATCATCCTGACCAAGATGGACGGCGACTCGCGCGGTGGCGCGGCGCTGTCGGTGCGCCAGGTGACGGGCGCGCCGATCAAGTTCGCGGGCGTCTCTGAAAAGATCGACGGCCTGGAAGTGTTCGACGCCGAGCGCCATGCCGGGCGCATCCTGGGCATGGGCGACATCGTGGCCCTGGTGGAGCAGGTGCAGGCGGGCGTGGACGTGGACGCCGCCAAGAAGCTGGCCGAGAAGGTCAAGAGCGGCTCGGGCTTCGACCTGGAGGACTTCCTCTCGCAGATCCGCCAGATGAAGAACATGGGCGGTCTGTCGCAGATGATGGACAAGCTGCCCGCGCAGATGCAGGCCAAGGCCGGCCAGGTGGACATGGACAAGGCCGAGCGCGACATCCGCCGCAAGGAAGGCATCATCTGCAGCATGACGCCGCTGGAGCGGCGCAAGCCCGAACTGATCAAGGCCACCCGCAAGCGCCGCATCGCGGCGGGCGCGGGTGTCCAGGTTCAGGAAGTCAACCGCCTGCTCAA
>JACCDR011561529.1_pt1 | contig 110467 bp, 114 predicted proteins | sample 7446431 | NCBI WGS metagenome assembly JACCDR01 (sample SAMN15323443, study PRJNA562643) | freshwater metagenome | isolation source: river surface water | place: USA:Blue River Watershed | collected 2017-08-17
CAAAAATCTCCCCGCCAGTTGCGATTGAACCTTTCGGCCCAACCCGTACCCGTTTCCAGATACGACCGCTAAAGTGACTCCTGACGAGGAGGTTTTTACACTTTAGCGGATTTTGGCCATACCTAGGGGTTTTAGACCCTAGGGTTAGGTCAGCAATATTAAGTTGTTAATGCTCATAATAGCCCAATCCGGGCTATTAATCCATATCATATCGCCGAAAGACCTTCCTGCTAAGAGCTTGCGCGACCACACTACGTTTCGGTTGTCCTGCATAGCTATGCAAGGTCCACCAGTCTGGCATTAATTAATATATGCAACAGCTAGGTATAAATGCCCAAATACGTATGGCAGAGATAGTGCCTCAGGCAAAAATAAAGTACTGTCTATATGCAAGAAAATCTACTGAGTCCGATGAAAAACAAGCCCTTTCGATTGAGTCACAGGTAAAGGAAATGCTTCAGATAGCTGAGCGTGACGGATTGGAAATAATCGATATTAGAAGAGAGTCACACTCAGCAAAGGATTCAGGACAGAGACCTGTCTACAAAGAACTACTGGAAGATATCAGGAGACAAAGGTTCAACGGAATACTGACTTGGGCACCTGATAGGCTTTCAAGAAACGCAGGCGATCTTGGAAGTGTTGTCGATCTCATGGATCAAGGATTACTGGGAGAAATACGAACATATGGACAGCAATTCAGAAACTCGCCAAATGAAAAATTCTTGCTGATGATCCTATGTTCTCAAGCAAAATTAGAGAACGATAACAAAAGCATAAATGTGAAGCGTGGCATGAGAACTCGTTGCGAAATGGGATTGTGGCCGGGTCGAGCACCGACTGGATACTTAAGCGAAAAAAGGATAGATAGAAAATGCCAAGTATATGTCGATCCAGAGCGAGGCCATATCATCAAGAGCATATTTGAAAAAGTAGCCTACGAGAAATGGGCAGGGAGAAAGATACTCCACTGGCTAAAGTTCGATCTCAATTTCAGAACCGCTTGCGGGCACAAGCATCTAAGCTTAGGAAATATCTACACCTTGCTCGAGAATCACTTCTATTACGGAGTATTTGAATACCCTTCGAAAAGTGGCAATTGGTACACTGGCAAACACGAGCCATTAATATCGAAAGAATTGTTCGAACTTGTACAGTCTCAAATCAAAAGCCAAATCCTTCGCACAGGAGAACCGAAAGAATTCGCATTCACCAAGCTCATGACTTGCGGTTTATGCGGATCAGGAATATCTGCCGAGGAAAAATTCAAGAAGCTGAAGGACGGATCAGTCAACAAGCATATATATTATGGATGCGCCAGATCAAAAGATCCTAATTGCAAGAGAGAATATATAAATGAGCCTGATTTGATAGAGCAGCTTGCCCAACTCATGGAAAACGTAAACCTTGACGAATCATCGATAAGACAAAAGATTGAGATTGAGGTTGAAAGAATGAAAAAATTCAATCAAGTCCTCTTGGACACCAAAGAAGCGATTGAGGTAAACGACATAGACATCAGGAATTATGCAAAATACATCCTCAAGTCAGGTGCAGCTCTGGAGAAAAGAGAACTTCTTGGAAGCTTCAAGAACAAGATCAATCTGAAAGATAAAAAAGTGTATCTTTTAGATTAAATGTCCACTAACCTTGAAAATCGACTTCAAACGGATACATTCCCATTCCGCAAGTTCCTTGAAGAAGTGCAACCTGCTGACTACCGATCTCGATATCGGTACTGCCCGTCTGAGGCAAATTCTTACTTATATTCATGCTTGGAATACGCACGGCTGATGAGCAGTCAAAAGTCCCGCTGGTCTTGAAGCGAATGATCGTTGGTACGCCTGCTTTTGCGACGCTCTTTCGTGGACTATATCCGCCTTTTGCATCTATCTCTATGATCTGCTTGCCATCAACCATGCTGACATTGTTCACGGCAGGTTTTACAGATTCCGATTGATTATTAACATTTGGGTTTCGATTGAGCATCCACGCTCCTCCGATCAAAACTATGGCTATGATAATTGATATATTGGTTGCTTTCATAGATTTTATTATACTAGAAATTAAATATCGGCGGGATTATGCCGATCACCACCAGACTATTGATAAGGTTGAAAATGGCAAACAGAATAACAATGAGCCCGGCGCTCTTGAAGAAGATTCCTGCCTTTGAGCTCTTCTGAATACTATACGAACTAAAGCTCATGAGACCCAAGACAGGCAATGTTCCAAGCGCGAACGCAAGCATAGTCAATCCACCCTTAAGGAAACCACCTGTCGTCAAGGTATATATCTGCATCGACTGCGTGAATCCGCACGGAAGGAAGAATGTGGCGACACCCACAAGAAGCGGAGTAAGCGTATGATTGAGCTTTGATACTCCGTGCGCATGCCTTGCAATGAACTTCGGCATCGAGGGCTGAAGCTTTTTGGCCCAGTGGAATGTATCAAGGAGATTGAGGCCGAGAATGAGCATGACGATGCCGATAACCAAACTCAGAATGAATGTGGCAGAAGCATTCAAAGTAAAAGCAGATCCGATTGCACCTATGACCCCGCCGAGAACGAAGAACGAAACGATGCGTCCGCCATGAAACATGAGCTGGGGCTTAACCTTATCCCCCTCTTTTGCAAACGTTGCAGACATTGAGAGAACCAGACCACCCACGACCGCCATACATGTTGAAAGCGAGGCGATGATTCCTATTACAAATGCCGTGCCGTACGTTACATTGCCAGCACTTACCAGATTTACTATGCCCATTTTTTGCAGTGCGACGAACAGAATAGCAAAGCCAAGGGCGACGGGAATGGCAATCTTGAAATCCGCACATTTCGCATCATGCTTCTTTTTTTCAACAAATACCTGATATCCATGAGGCTTCAGCGGAATCGTCAGCTCTTCTGCGATCTGTTCCAATGTCTTATCGCCGAAATCCCCAGTGACCTCAACCGAATGATGTTTGAGATTTGATTTCGCGTGAGTGATATTCGGCAGATCATTCAGTTCGCTCTCCGTCATGAGAACGCAGGAATTGCAATGCATGCCGTGAATATGAAATGTGAGCGTTTTCATAGATGTGTTGATATTGGATTAATACCAATTGAATATTTTTAATAAAATAGCGATTCCGATCAAGGCGTACAGGATCTGGTACGGTACCATCCTGATGCCGTACCTTGGATCTTTTTTGAAGACGAATAGGTAATTGTACAGATGCCCCAGTTCGTCAATTACTGCTAAGCCTAGAATCATCAACCACACATCTTTAACTGCCAAACCATAGAACATGACCGCAAAACTGATCAAATGCAGAACGATGTTTACCGACCCTTTGTGAAAGTCGGTAAAAAAGAACTTTGAATCTGAAATGAATCTGTTTGTCATATGATTACAATTTTGCATTTTTAAGTCTTAATGAGTTTGCTACAACCGTCACGCTCTCGAATGCCATGATCGCTCCCGCGATCGCAGGACTAAGGGTCCAGCCGAAGAACGGATATAGAATACCTGCAGCAACCGGAATGCCGATAGAGTTGTATCCGAATGACCAGATCAGGTTCTGCCAGATCGTTCTGTTCGTCTTCTTCGCAAGATTGACAGCTTCGGCCACTTTACCAATATCTCCTCGGAGCAAGACAATGTCGGAGCTTTCGATAGCGATATCGGATCCGTCGCTCATGGATATCGCGACATCCGCTTGTGCGAGTGCAGGTGAATCATTTACGCCGTCGCCTATCATCGCGACCTTAAAGCCTTTTTTCTGGAGATCGGAAATGATAGCCAATTTGTCAGCAGGCTTCACGTCCGTATACACTTCATCAATGCCGAGGTTCTTAGCAACGGACTCTCCCGTCTTCTTGTGATCGCCTGTAGCCATGATCACTTTCAGTCCGAGCTTCTTCAGCTTTTGAATCTCGGCTTTCGCTTCGGGCTTTATGGTGTCATGAATCTTCACCAATGATAAAACTTCTTTCTGATTAGAAAGATACAGTTCTCGACCGCTCTCAAACCGCTCATCGTGAAAATCCTTTCTGATCTGCTCTTCTGATTGCTTCGTGATCTCGGCGATATATGAGATCGACCCGAGATAATATTCCCAATTCTCATATGAAGCAACAAGGCCTTTGCCTGGAATTTCCTTGATATTGGAAACGTTAAGCTCCTTTGCTTTTAATCCATCAAGCCACGCCGCGATGCTTGCGGAAATCGGATGCTTTGAAGATTTGGTCATCGAGTAGATGAGGAATTCCTTGAATTTGGTATCCTCGATATCGCAAACATGATTCTTGTCCTTACAGAAGATGCCTTCGATGGACAGCTTATTTTCTGTGAGCGTGCCCGTCTTGTCGAATACGATGGCCTGCACTTTTGAAAGCTTCTCGAGGCTCTCCGCATTCTTGATCAAAATGCCTCGGCGCGCACCTGTGCCAACGCCCGTGATGATTGCGGTCGGAGTGGCCAATCCCAAGGAGCATGGGCACGCAATCACAAGCACCGCCATAGTTGTCGAAAGTGCGAATGCGAGCGACTTGGCTGTTCCGAATGATTCCGGCGCAAAGATTATCCACGATGCGAACGTGATGACTGCGAGCACAAGAACGACGTATACAAATATCCCAGATATTTTGTCCGCTATCTTTTCAATCGGTGCCTTTGAGTTCTGAGCGCCTTCGACGATCGAGATAATGTGAGACAAGGCAGTATTCTTCATATCCTTATCAACCTGAACCTTGAGTATTCCTTGGAAGTTTTGCGTTCCAGCAAATACAATAGCTCCTATCACCTTATCCACAGGGATGGACTCACCGGTAAGGTTTGATTCATCCACACTGCTCGATCCGCCAACGATCTTGCCATCAACTGGTATCCGCTCATTGGGCTTGATCACTACGATATCTCCAACCACGACCTGATCGATCGGGATCTCGATCTCCTTTCCGTCACGCTCCACGATCGCGGACTTGCTCGTAAGCTCAGCAAGCTTCTGCAGGGCTTCGTTGGTTTTCCTTTTCGCCTTCTGTTCCAGAAATTGACCGAGAGCGATGAGGCCGATCACGACAATGACGACATCATAAAAGTTTGAACTGACATCGAGGTACGGGGCAAGCGATTCCTCGAAAGCGGTTACCGCGAAGGAATATATGAAGGCAACCATCGTCGAGATGCCGACAAGAACGTCCATGTTTGCAGTCCTTGTCTTCAAGAATATCCAGACGGCCTTGATGTACTTTCTGCCTATGCCGAACAATACGAAAGTGGCAAAGATGGGCATGAGGTGATGGAAGGCTTCGTATACTGTCTCTGACATCGCAGAAATCAGATTGTTATCAGACAGCACTTCCCAGAACATCATGACGAATGAGAAAATGACCATCGGGATGACAAACTTCATTTCAAGAGATCTTTTTTTCTCGTCACCATCATCTCCGTGATCCATGTGATTATGGTCAACTTTCTTTGCAGTCGACTTGTCCTCCTGTTTGACCTCGTCCTCGAATGAATATCCGAGAGGAGAAATGACTTTATTCAAAGTCTCCACAGCAATAGGTGTACCTGAAAAGACCACTTTCGCCTTTTCATTGCCGAGCCCAACCGAAATAGATTCCACCCCTTGCACCTTTGCCACCTTGTTTTGAATGAGTGCGACACAACTGGCGCAGTGCATCCCTTTTACTTTGTATACTTTGGTTGTGGGCATATGATTTTATTTTCTTTTCAGCTTATACACCTTTAATACTTCGTTCTTGGCTTTTGTCGTCTGGCCGGTGGCCATCTGATGCTTCACGCAATGATCGAGATGATTCTCGAGCAAGAGATCCTCTACGTTCGAAAGACCTTGCTTCACCGCAGATGTTTGCGTGATGACATCGATACAGTACGTGTCACTCTCGACCATTTTCTGAAGACCTCGTATCTGGCCTTCGATGAGCTTGAGACGACGAACGACTTTCGCTTTGTTGGTTTTGTTGATGTATTCCATACACACAATAATACCCCCTAGGGGGTATTATTGTCAAAACCGTGGAATGTGGACAATTTGTCATATAAAGACGCAATCATCGAGTGTCCCTCGTGGGCAAATATTTCTTGAAGGCCGTATGCGATAAGATATAACAACTAGCGTAAATCGCCGATATTCCTATGACAACGCTCCCTAGAATATCTATCGAATGATGGACATTGGACAACACTCGTGCAACACCAATGCCGAGCGTCAAGCATAGCAAAAAATAGCCGAGCTTTTTACTGAATAGGAAAATCGTATATGCAATCACTATCGCCAACAACGTATGTTCCGAAGGGAATCCGTTACCCATATCGTGAGGAAACAGAGGCGCTATATTTTCAACCACGAACGGCCTTGGACTAATAATGAATTGACTCGAAATTCTCCCTACGACAAATGCAATGATCCCAGACAACATTCCAACAGCAAACACCCCCTTCTTTACGGCGATATCGGCAAACAGAAAGTGGCACAAAGCTAAGCCGACAATCAACACATACGCATACTCCGCAAAAAATATAATTATCTGATCAATCATGTTTTGTTCGACTTAAGTCGTTGCATTCCCCACCATTCGGCAGGAGCAAGATGAGCGGCGTGAATATAGGCGCGAAGATTACGGCTGATATTTTTTTCTTCATAATATTACTTTGCAAGAGCATCATCGATGAGCTTTTTGAATGGTTCGTAGCCTTGAGGACTCTTGATCTGCTTGCCGTTAAAGAAGAACGTCGGCGTTCCGCTCAGGTTCAGGCTCTGCGCTTCATTATAGCTGTCATCCACTCGTTTGATTACTTCAGGACTCAGTACATCCTTTTTCCACTGCTCAATGTCGAGGCCTATCTCTACTGCATATTTTTCAAACTGATTCTGATTTGCGACTTGCTGTTCTCCCCACTCACTCTGTTTGGTAAACAAGACATCATACATCTCCCAAAACTTCCCCTGCTTGCCAGCTGCTTCTGCAGCATGTGCGGCCGTTCGTGAGTTTCTATGCCCTGGCAATGGGAAATACCGAGCGACAAAGCGGATCGAATCCTTGTATTCGCTTTTCAGCTGAGTCGTAAGAGGATAATATGCTCCGCAGGCCTCACATTCGAAATCCAGATATTCGACAATCGTAACCTTGGCATCAGGACTTCCGACCGCCCAGTCATTCGATTTAATTTCAAGCGCAGCGGCCTGGTTTGAATCAGGAGCTTCAGGCTTGACTTCAATACTGTTATACGACATTTTGCCGACAAAAAACACAAATACGACTGTTACTAATATGCCGATAGTTATTTTAAGATTTTTCATATTTATTTTTATTTAGACTGATAAATGCAAGAACCGTGATAACCGTGAATGCGACAAGCGCCATAAACGGAATTGTTATGAACCCAAACCACTCAAAGAACTTGGTCGTGCAGGATATTCCGAGCGTGCAGGGAGCCACACTTTCAGGAAGTATTTTCCAATATAGGAGATTGTGGTAGATAGAAATCACCAGACCTGGAAGCGACAGTGCCAAGACGGAAATATATACCTTTCTATCCTTACGTACAATGCCTAAGGCAGTAAGTATCACGATTGGATACATAGCAATGCGCTGATACCAACACAATACGCATGGTGGCAGCATCATCACTTCGCTGAAGAAAAGGCTTCCTGCCATTGCGATGCTGGCTTGAACCAAGATTGCATAGTGAAGTGTTTCAGAAGAGATTTTGTTAATTATTTTTTTCATATTTTTAATTTTCTATTTTGCAAGTTAGAGGGCTTTGGATTTTCTTGGCGGTCATATAGATCGCGACAGACACCAGTACGATAGACAAGATTCCAAATTCCCCACCTTTCAATGGAAGTACAGACAGCACACCAGACGCACCGACGAGTCCGAGACTGGTTAGCAGAAAGGTGCCACATGCGGCACAGCCGACTCCTAATACACCGCTCATAATGCCCAAGAACCCTGTCGTAACTCCGCTTTTCCCTACATCTTTGATTCGACGCTTTAAGAAATACACAACCATTCCGATGTATATACCAAAGAGCAGAGCGATCAAGATAGTGTACCCAGCCGCAAATGCGCTAAAGTTTGTGCCTATGGCACCCAAGAGACTGATTGGCAACTGGATCTTGCTCGCCAATGACACGTCAGTCGATGCCAAGACATCGGTGATGAGTCGCAGGTTTGGAAACAATACAGCAAGTGCAAACATCACAGCACTCACAAAAAGTGTCAGAAATATGTATGCAGGTTTTCTATATACTTTTTGCAAGGCCTGAATGAGCATATTATTTTTGTTGGAGAGCAATATCAATCAATTGCTTGACTGAAGCATACGGCTGAGCGCCTGAAAGTGGATACTTCTTTCCATTTGCAGCAACCACAATGCTCCAAGGAGTGCCGCGAGCGCCTGTAGCTTGTGCGTTTTGCACATGGGTTTCTACCTTTTGGGCAAATTTTCCACTTGATAAGCAGCTATTGAATTTATTTTTATCAAACCCAACATATTCTGCAATTTTCGGAAGTTCAGCTGGATCAAGACCGTTGTTTGCCGGGCTTATTTCCATAAGACGATCGAGGTATGCCCAGAATTTGTCATTGCCTCCAAGCTCTGCTGCACACTCAGTCGCTTCCGCTTCCTTTCGGGCGCGCGGATGCAATTGGTCGAGTGGAAAATGCCTGTACACCCACGCCACTTTATTATCCTTTCCATATTCTTTCATCACTTGTTGCATGGTGGTATGGAATCGCTGGCATAACGGACATTCAGTATCCGAGTATTCGACAATTTTCACAGGAGCATTGATGTCCCCTCGGATATGATCTTCAGAAGTAATTGGGATCATTGATTCGAGATTTCCAGCGGATTGTTGCTGTTGATCGACTGCAGGGGCAGCAGCACCGCTTTTATCCGTATCACGGAAAAATATCGCGCTGGCAATAAGGACTCCTGCGATAACTAGAGCGATCGGGATCGCCAATGTGTTAGTTTTATTTTGTGTATGTGCTTCCATTGTGTTTAGTTATCTGCCAAACCATTGATTGAGCCATCCCTTCATCAGGCTGATTTCGCTGGTTTGTGTGCTTATAATGTCATCAGCCAGCTTTACCAATTCAGGACGCTTAGTGCTTCGTTTGAGCTCATTCGCCATAACTATAGCGCTTTCGTGGTGAGGTATCATATTTTCCAGAAAGGCGATTTCGAGTTCTTCCTTTGTCTTTCCTTTGAAGTTTTCGGTCGCGGGATGTTCCATGACTTCCCCCGAAGACATCTGCATCGGGATAGCGTCATTTGAAGGCTGAATTATCTTTCCGATACCTATGCCGACCAAAAGCGCGACAATACCTACAAGTATGTTTCTCTTCATATTTGATTATTAAGGTTAAATCCAATAAAGAACAATATAAACGTATATTGTTTTAGAGATATACCTTAGTGGGGTTTTGGATTCAGTATTCCTTTAGAAAAAGCCTCCGTGAGTGAGTTGGGTATTGAAATGAATCGCCGAGAGACGCCCTTGGAATAACCTGCGGTTTGTAGAACGAGAGGCGGATAATATTTTCGTATAAAATATGTACTTAACAAGACAAGCAGAGTTATCAATGCTGAAAATTGTGACATGACATCTTTGACGGGCAAGACCGTAAACATGCTTTGTAGAGACAATACATGTTCAACCGGGGACATATTGCAAACAGAGGAATGGCCAGGAATGAACGGACAATTGGTCATTTGATCATTGACATGTCCGAGTACGCCAAAATGAGAGACGCCAAACACCAAGATCGCGATCGTGGCGCAAACTATCGTAGATTTGAAAACTCTGTATATCATTGCTCGCATTAGGATAATTGTAGCCGATTTGGATAAGAATTAAAATGTCACTTTATATACTTCATAAATTCTTCATTTTACGTCAAGATTAACCATCCAAACCCTACTGAACCGTTTCCATCTTTTTTGAATTACCGATTTTGGCAATTTCATATAGAAATTGTCATTGTCCGTTAGTTTTATGTATTCCAGGCTTGGTATTTGATGTGTATCAAATACATACAGACTGTCTTCGTCGTATCCATATACGAACATGACATGATCCAATAATCCGCTATACTTCAATGCAATATCAACACCCGTCACTTTCCCCTCTTTCACTCTATTTTGAATCAATGCTACCGCATCATCAAATTTCATCCAAGGAAACAGCAAAGACTGAATGAGTTTGAAAAATCCTGAAACTTTGACATTGTTTATTTCCAAGCCCAATCCCAAAGATCTCAAGAAATCAGGCATCTTATAGAACTGCAGTTGGGTCCAGGCAAGAAAGGTTGAGGATTTCCCCTTGAAATTTGCTCCGAACATATTTTGGTAATCTATTTGTTCAGGATTATTTATGCTCTTATTAAACCGTTCTGGTAAATAATAATGCAAGGCGTAGTACAAAAAATCCCTGCCGCACTTATTACGCACAGAAAGGCCTTTATGTTTTTCTCTTTGGACAAATCCAAAGGTTTCGAGATTGATTGGTAAATGAATCATGCCTCTTATATTAGCACCTCAAGCACTCGACAATGGATCCTCGGTTTCTAAGCCCGAGTGGGGTCAAATTTTAGACCTTCAAAATATCCTTAAAAACTAGCCTATTCGTGCTAGCACGAGTTGGCGGGCCCACTAGGACTCGAACCTAGAACCTCGCGTTTGGAGTGCGATGTTTTACCATTGAAACTATGGACCCGGTTGTCGCGCCGTAGACCGCAAGGAATCCAGAGCGACAGTGATGAGTATACGCAAAGTACGCCAAAAATGAAACCCCCAGATATCTGGGGGTTTCATTTTGATATTATTTCTTTGATTCAACAAATTCTACTTTCTTTCGGAGCTTCTGGCTGAATTTCTTCATCTTAAGCTTTGGGGTACTCCCGTCGTTGTTCTTAGCTTTAGACTTATGAGTATGAAAATGCTCTCCTGTTGATTTAGATCGCATTATAACTAATCGTTCTTGTGACATAGGTACGTAGACTAACACATATATAGAGGGTTGTGCAACCCGCTAAAGACAGCACTAAAGACGGCTAGTCAGGGTTGTAATCGCAAGGATTCTGACATCGATAGTAAGTAATTCCCGCCTCTCCATAATCCTCTACACAGCTGTTATATGACGAAATTTGCTGGAGAGTACAGTTCTGATATGGCAATACCTCAGCAACAACGCTCGAACAGCTTGTATTACAATAATATTCACCCCCATAATCTCCTTCTACATAAACACAGTGATTATTTGTTCCATATCTGAAGTTATCAGTATTAAATCCAGGCCACCCACAGAATGTATTAAATCCAGGTGGGATACCTCCTTCTTCATCACCGCCTCCCGTCGTATTAAAAGTTGATTCTGTTATACCAAGTGTTGTCGCGTTATAGGCAACTTTCTCATTGTTTGTTTCGAGGGTGGTTGAATATGTATCGCCCACTTGTCCGAAGATCAGATATGTCTCATCTGCTTCATAGCAAATATCAGCAGGGTCACCACATGACAAATACATGTACCCTTGTGTTATTGATCCATCGTCATTTATAAAAGGAATCAAGTCATCATACTTATACCCCTGACCAGCAACCTGGCTCGTCTCTCCAGTAAGAGGATTCAAGTATGTTGTTACCGCTTCTCCACGAAGAAGACATTCTGTACTTCCGATGCAATAAAGCTTCTTCTCTCCGGGATCTGGATTTGGATATCCACCCTGCTTTGCATCGTGAGACGCGAGCGAACGCTGTGCCACCTGTATGTCGGTTTTTACCTTAACGTTCTTTGCCTCGTTTCTCGAAGATCCGGTTGCAGTCAATACCGCACCCGAAAGCAGTGTAATAAGTCCAATCGTTAACAAAAGTTCGATGATAGTAAAACCCTGCTTTGTAGATACTCGAAAACTCATGCTGTTTTTTTCAAAAAAAATATAGATCTATTATACACAATATTCATATAAAAAATCCCGTGAATTAATCACATCTGTATATATCGAGAGTTCTTATGAGTTTCTTTTTGTGCGTAGGGAAGGATTCGAACCTTCGTAGTCCATTGGACGACAGATTTACAGTCTGCTGCGATTGACCACTCCGCCACCTACGCGTGATGCACATATTAGCATGAATTTTTATTTTTTCCAGGGAAAATCGAAAATTGGCACAATGTAAAAAGCAGGACCTCTCTGCCCTGCTTTTTACGATCTATTCTTTTGAAGTACTAGACTTTTGATTCTTTAAGAAGACTTTCTCGAATAAGTCCGCCTTTCTTGCCTTTTTTGATATCAAAAGCAAATTCTACAGGCCCGCTCTTTCCAGGCTGCGTAGGTCGAATACTTACAGAGACGCTTCCGCCCTTGAGAAGTCCTTCAGTAATGATAAGTGACGCCACAGGTGTGAGAATTTTTGTCTGAATGAGTCTCTTGAGTGGTCGTGCACCGTACTGAGGGTTATATCCTTCCTTAGCAAGATATTCCAAAACATCAGAAGACACATTGAGAGTGATTTCTTTGTCATGAAGTCGTTCTTTTACTCGATTCACTTCAATTTCAACAATTTTCTTTATTGCCTCTCTACTCAAAACATCAAAGACAATAATCTCATCGAGTCGGTTGATGAATTCTGGTCGGAAGTGATCTTTGAGAGCTTCCATAACACGGTCTTTTGTGCCTTCGTACGTTGCCTTATCTTCTTTGTCTGCAGCAAACCCGATCTTCTGCATTCGATCAATGAACTGAGCTCCGAGATTCGAAGTCATGATGATGATTGTATTTTTGAAGTTCACCGTTCGTCCCTTTGCATCAGTGAGTCGTCCATTATCAAGCACCTGAAGAAGCACGTTGAACACATCGGGGTGAGCTTTTTCAATTTCGTCAAACAACACCACAGAGTATGGTCGGTGTTTGATTCGCTCGAGGAGTGTACTTCCCTCATCGTGACCAACATAGCCAGGTGGAGCTCCCACAATCTTAGCGACTGCGTGTTTCTCCATAAACTCAGACATGTCGATTCGTATAAGAGCCTTATCGTCGTCAAACATGAATTTTGCAAGCGCTTTTGTAAGCTCTGTCTTTCCTACTCCAGTCGGACCAAGGAAAATAAACGAGCCGATCGGTCGGTGAGGATCGTTGATTCCCGCTCGAGATCGTTTGATTGTGTCCGAGATCTTCTGAACAGCCTCCTCCTGACCAACAACAATTTTCTTAAGCTCCTCTTCCATTCGTACGAGTTTTGCAGCTTCAGTTTCAAGCATTCGTGACACCGGAACACCAGTCCATCGAGCAACCACTTCGGCTATATCATTCTCTGTGATTTGTTCGTTAAGAATCTGTCGCGAACTCTGAAGCCTCTTAAGTTTATTTGATTTTGTTGTAAGCTCTTTTTCAAGAGATGGAATTTTGCCATATCGAGTCTCTGCCGCTTTTGCAAGATCTGCAGTTGCCTCAGCTCTATCAGCTTCCTGTCGAAGCTGCTCAAGCTCTTTCTTAATTCGCTTAATATCAGCAAGGGTTTCTTTTTCATTGATCCACTTTGCTTCGACATCTCCAGTTTTATCTTTGAGATCCTTGAGATCTTTTTCGATTTCTTTTAGTCGTGCAGCAGACTTCTTACCAAGAGAAGTTTCTTTCTTGAGCGCTTCACGTTCGATCTCGAGTCGCATCATCTTTCGGTGAGCATCTTCGAGTTCCGGTGGTTTGTTTTCAAGTGAGATCTTGAGTGTTGATGCAGCCTCATCGATGAGGTCTACCGCTTTATCTGGAAGGAATCGGTCTGTTATATATCGACTTGAGAGATTTACTGCCGCAAGAATTGCATCATCAGTAATGCGTACTCCGTGGAAAAGTTCATACTTTTCTTTGAGACCTCGCATGATAGTTACCGCATCTTCGATGTTTGGTTCATTTATATATACAGGCTGGAATCGTCGCTGAAGTGCAGGGTCCTTTTCGATATGCTTCTGATACTCCTTGAGCGTAGTCGCACCGATTGCTCGAAGTTCTCCTCGCGAAAGAGCTGGTTTGAGCATATTCGAAGCATCAAGAGAGCCTTCTGCAGCTCCGGCACCAACGATAGTATGAATTTCGTCGATGAAAAGGATGATTTTTCCTTCAGACTTCTCGATTTCTTTGATGATACTCTTCAGTCGCTCTTCGAACTCACCTCGATACTTAGTCCCTGCAACCAACACTCCAAGATCAAGTGAGACAAGCTCCTTATCTTTCAGTGATTCAGGTACGTCACCATTTGCAATTCGATTTGCGAGACCTTCTGCAATCGCAGTCTTACCTACACCAGCTTCTCCGATAAGAATAGGATTATTCTTTGTTCGTCGTGAGAGGATTTGGATAACACGCGCAATTTCAGAATCTCGTCCGATAACTGGATCGAGTTTATGTTCTCGCGCCATTGATGTAAGACTTCTCGTATACTTCGCAATCGCCTTCATCTTCTTTGGCTGTGGTGATGATGTTGTTTTGTCTTGTCGGAGAGATTCTATAGCAGCGAGAATGATATCTTTTTCGAGTTTGAATTTACTCAAGATTTCTCGTGCATAACTTGCAACATCAAAAATCGCGAGGAACAAATGTTCCACGGATACAAACTCATCTTTCAGATTTGCAGCGTTTCGTGTTGACGCTTCAATTATCTGAGCAAGTTCGGGTGTTAAATATAATTGGTACGATGGAGCTACAGTCTGAGCAGAATCTCCTGTTTCGATCGCTTCGAGCAATGTGTCTGAAAGTAATGCAACATCCACCTCGAGACGTTCGAGGATCGAAATAACTACACTATCTTCTTGTGAAATAAGCGCTGTTAAAAGATGTACTGGATTTACATTATTCTGCCCTCGTTCAATCGCAAACTCATGAGATCGCTTGATTGCCTCCTTCGCTTTAGTCGTAAAATGATTAAATGCTGGCATCATAAAGTTTAATTGTTAACGCAAAATGTATATATTGTCGGTAATAGAGCCGTCCTGAGTGGAACTTTCTTCCTGAGCATCGGTACGCGTCGATTATAGCATACGAGTCAAGGCCCGAATCAACTTGTTTATATGGGATTTTGTTGTCTGAAGACCGATACTAATTCTAAGCGAATTCTTAGCACACTCCGGCTTCCCGATCGCCGCAACCACGTATGAAGAGCTGTCTTCTTTAAGATTCTGGCAGCTCGTCACCGAAGATACCTCAATACCGAGCACATCAAGTCTAAATACCGCGAATTCCCCTTCAAGCTGATTTTCTCCCTTAGGTAAACAAATATTTACAATGTGCGGCGAAGATGACTGTCGAGCTTCTGGGTGTTTTCTGATTTTTTCTTCAGAGTTAAACGTAATAAGAGGCAAATTTTTTGATGCTCTTTTTTCATTTAAAATTTTTATCTGCTCAACAAGATAGTCATGAAGTGCCTCGACTCTCTCATTTATCGGTTTTCGATAACGATTGATATGATCAAGCGCCTCAACAAGACCGACTATTGCGGGAAGGTTTTCTGTTCCCCCTCTCAAACCCCTTTCCTGACCACCACCAATAATTTCACCTTCAATAGAGACAATATTCTTTTTATACAAAAGACCGATTCCTCTTGGTCCATAGCATTTACCCCCGTCGAGTGTCATCAGATCAACTCCAAGCTCCGGGATTCTCATGTTTGCATGAATGAATGCCTGAGAAGCATCGGTATGAAGATACGGAAAAGAGTCTACACCTCGATTGAGAGATTTCTTATAGTGACGAACGATTTTCCCAATCTCTTTGATATCATTCATCGATCCAATCTCATTGTTCACATATATAACAGAGACGAACACAGTTCTCTCATTGAGAGACTTCTTCAATTCTGAGATATCGATTAACCCATCAGATCCAACAGGAATAACTGATACATCACACACACCTCTCGCGGACATAGACTCAAGTTGCTCCCGTATCGACGGGTGTTCGATTGAAGAGATTACCACATGTGCTTTCTGAGGATTCTCTTTGTTTTTTTGATTAGAAATAAACTTAGAAATCACACCTTTTATAGCCATGTTATTTGCTTCAGTTCCAGATGCAGTAAAAATAATCTCTTCTGCTCGAACCTCGAACAAGTCGGCTATTTTCTTACGAGAACATTCAAGAAGGTTCTTTGCTTCAACTCCCTTGCTATACAAAGACGAAGGATTTGAGAAAAATCTATCAGCAACGTCAGCCATTCGGCGGTATACAAACCGAAATGGAGGCGTAATCGAGGCAAAATCCAAATAGACCCGTCTCGAGAAGTACACCTTGGTTCTGTGGAGTTTTTTAACTAGAAAAAGATATACAGAATTCATTGATAATTCACTATACAAAAAATCTCCCGCTATGTATACTTTTTGTTATGCAAAGTGGATCATTTCTATCAACATTGAAAAATACAATTTTTAGAGAAGATATTTTTATTCTCCTACTTCTTATTCTCTGCACAATTCTCCTCATCGTTTCATTTGGACTATTCCTAAAGGTTCGCAAATTTACAAAAGGAAAAGAAGGACACTCGCTTGAAGACATCATCACCGAATCGCTCAAAAAGATTGAGGACCTCGAAAATTTTAAACAGGACGCACAAGCATACTTCCTCAATGTGGAGAAAAGACTACGAAGATCATTCCAAGCAGTTGAAACAACTCGATTCAATGCATTCAAAGGAACAGGTTCTGGCGGCAATCAGAGTTTTGCAACAGCATTTCTCAACGAAAACGGCGACGGCGTTGTGATTTCTAGTATGTACGGACATGACAAGGTAAGTGTTTTTGCAAAACCCCTCAAAAAGGGATTCTCTGAATACACTCTTACTGACGAAGAATCAAAAGCTCTCGAACACGCAAAAGCTGGCTGCGCTCACAAGTAAAAAACACCCTCTAAACGTATCCACACCGCACTCTTTTTGCCGTGGACTTTTTACCCTATTTGTGGCATAATCCCCATCCAGAAGAACTTTAACGTTCGATTTGCTATCAATTGTTCAGATGAGACGTGCCGTAGTGTGTGACTAGCGAAATAAATATGCTCTCGAGTGAGACTAAAGAATTTAACAGTTCGTTCTGTTATTTTTGTTTAATTTTTTATTCTCACTCGAAAAGCCTAGGCTGCTCGGGTGGGTTCCACAAATCCACAAACAACAAGCAGACTCAACATGTTAAAAAATCACGCTCGAAACATCATCAATCTGGGCCACCTGGCTCCGGCATCAAAGGCCGCAGAACTCCACGACATCACGAATATATCCCTCGAAAACGCGAGACTATCGCACCTCGCAAAGTTGCACGGAGAATCCACAAGTTGCTTGCTTGCATCGGCTCTAGCCGCCGCAGCATGCTACACCTGGGCTCCGCAATGGGTACCCCCCGTTTTCATCATACTGGGATTTGTCGCGCTGTTTTTCGTCATTCGTCTTATCCGAATCACTCGGAGCGATGAATGGCGTGCGCTTGCGATCTTTGCTGAGAACTCCGGCATCATGGATCCGGAAGGATACCCTGCACCCGACCACACCCCGATCCCAGCCGCTCTCAAGCGCGCAGGAATCGGCATTGTCGTGCGTAAAGGTGGTAACACGGCCACAACGGGCGAAACAAAGGTCACCGCCTGAACGGCAGCAAAAAGAACATCACGCACCCGATAGTTACCAGCGAAAGCAGGTGGCAATCGGGTGTGTTCTTTTTTATCCATATTTAAGGCTTTATTTTAGAGCACATATAGTGTAGGATGACACTAAAGCGTATTACTTCTGCTTTTATACCTAAATTTGGCTGATCCAATCGCCTTTTTATAACTATGGTCGCTACAAAACCCACTTCAACAACAGAAAACACATCTGCACACGCAGGCACAAAATCACCGATGTCACGACCTCCGGTAGTTGTTGTTATGGGTCACATTGACCATGGCAAATCAACACTTCTCGACTATATTCGAAAGACAAATGTTGTAGATAAAGAAGTTGGAGGTATTACCCAAAAGATGTCTTCATACGAAGTAGTTCACAAGACTGCGGACGGAGAAAAATCTATCACATTCATCGACACTCCTGGTCACGAATCTTTTAATGCAATCCGAAAGCGAGGAGCAAGTGCTGCCGATATTGCGATTCTCGTTGTTTCTGCCGAAGACGGTGTGAAGCCTCAAACAATTGACGCGCTCAAGGCAATCAAAGAAGGAAACATTCCATACATTGTTGGTATTAGTAAAATCGACAAACCAAACGCGGATATTCAGCGAACAAAGCTCTCTATGGCTGAAAATGAAATCTACGTTGAAGGTTTCGGTGGTGATATTTCTGCAATTCCCTTCTCAGGTAAGACCGGCGAAGGAGTAAACGACCTTCTCGATATGATCCTCCTCCTCTCTGAAGTAGAAAACTTCACTGCAACAAACGACGGAGAATCAGAATCTATTGTGATTGAGTCACAGCGAGATAAAGTTCGAGGTATTTCAGCAACACTTATCGTAAAATCAGGTACACTTCGATCAGGTGACGTGCTCGTTGCGGGTACTGCTATCTCCCCTGTTCGAATTCTTGAAAACTTCCTCGGAAAATCAATCAAAGAAGCTGGCCCATCAAAGCCTGTTCGAGTAGTTGGTTGGAGTGAAGAACCTGAAGTAGGAGGTCTCTGCATCACATTCTCGACAAAGAAAGAAGCTGAGAAGTATGTATACGAACAATCCCTCAAGAACAAAGCCCCTGTCGTAATCCCAAAACAAAGAACAGCCGAAGAAGTGGCTGGCACAGCAATTGTTCCACTTGTTCTCAAGGCGGAATCATCTGGCTCTGTTGAAGCACTCAAGTACGAGATCAAGAAACTCAAAATCGATCGTGTTGAATTCAAAATTGTATCCGCATCAATTGGAGACATTACTGAAGCCGATGTAAAGCTCGCGTCTGCAAAACCAGAGACTCTTGTGATTGGATTTACGACAAAGGTAGAACCAGGCGCTAAGAGCACCGCAGAACGATTTGGTATCGAAGTAAATACATTCGACATTATCTACAAGATGACGGAATGGCTTCAGGAAATAGGTCTCAAACGAGCGCCACGACTTGAAATCGAAGAAGTTAAAGGTATTGGAAAAATCCTTAAAGTTTTCAGTGTAAACAAAGACAAACAAGTACTTGGATGTCGAGTTGAAACCGGAAACATCTCACTCAACGATCGAGTAAAGATTCTTCGACGAGACGTAGAGATTGGTGAAGGTAGAATTAGAGAGCTCCAGCATTTAAAAGAAAAGACAAGCACGGTAGAAGAAGGAAAAGAATGTGGAACAATGGTTGAATCAAAAATCGAAATCGTCCCAGGAGACAAAATCCAAGCAACTCATATAATCGTTAAATAAACATGGCAGAATTTAGTGAAAAAAGAAAAATCGATCTCATACAGAAACTCGCTTCTGAGTATATTGTTCGTGAATCAAACCACACTTCCCTCATCACGGTGACAAAGGTTGAGGTATTTGCTCGAGGTTCACGAGCAGATATCTTCTTTACTGTTCTTCCTGAACACAAAGAAGAGGCCGCTCTCGATTTCCTGCAGCGATCAAAGAGCGATTTTCGAGGTTACGTTATGGAAAAATCTCGCATCCCTCGAATTCCTATGTTTGATTTCAAGATCGATGTGGGTGAAAAAAATCGACAGAAGGTAGAAAATTTAATATAGTTTACCGCATGGCGTAGTGGCGAAGTTGGTCAACGCAGCAGTCTGCAAAACTGTTATGCGCCGGTTCGAGCCCGGCCTACGCCTCCACAATTACATACAGAGCTCGGGTGATGAAATGGTAGCCATAGGGGACTTAAAATCCCCAGACCTTAAAAGTCGTGTGGGTTCGAGTCCCACCCCGAGCACAAAGAATTGTGATCAGATTTATTGAGTTTCACTATTTAATCTGATATATTCTTTAAGTTCCAGTTATATGCATCCATAGCTCAGCTGGTAGAGCACTCGCCTCTTAAGCGATTGGTCGTAGGTTCGATCCCTACTGGATGCACCAGCAAGATTGAGAAAAGTAGTTTGAGAAATACCTCTCGTAGTTTGATAAACGGAATTTTCTCAATAACTTCTACCTCAAACATGCTCACGGGCGAGTGGCGGAATTGGTATACGCGCCAGTCTTAGGAACTGGTCCCGCAAGGGTTAAGGGTTCGAGTCCCTTCTCGCTCACAGATCAAGAAACACACTTTTGACAAAAACTGGCAATACCCGCCAGTTTTTGTTTTTTTATGGCTCAACAAAGCCACATATTCCATATCACACTAGTTGACATATATCAATATAGTGTTGTATAATTATAAAGAATGATCGCCTGTCAGCGATTGAGCCACAACAAACCGTGAGTCAGTCCGGCAAGTCCGCACTTCTCACAAACTCGAGCACACGTTCGAGCAACAATCACAAAACAAAAACCACGTCAGAGAGCACTCGTTGCCCTATGACAGTGGGGCGATACGCGATCTTTGACAACTCTGAATCAACATATGAAAAACACACTACCCGAGACCGTCTTCGGATGGTTTCTTGTCATCGCAATCGTTGCGGGACTCATAATAGCTATCGCTAAAGCGAGAAGCTCTGCGGGTCAGTCGTCGGTATGGATTAACATCCTAGCCACACTTACAGTGCCAACCACATTCATTCTCATCTATTTCGGATGGAAGTCTGTGGTAGGCATAGTGGCGCCACGACTCTTTACCACAACAGTTCCATCGATCATTGTCGGTCTCTGCATCCTTGCTATAGCGTTCCTTTGGACGAGAGCATTGTGCGGCGGACGCCAGATCGAAGTCGGCTACGTCGGTGTATGGATGGCGTTCGGCAAAATAATGCCAGTTCCTCCTATATCTAACGGTCCTGTTGGATACTTCGGGGAAGTTGAAGAACTACCTGCTCCAGACGTCGTGCACGAATTCAAGATTCGTGCAAACGGTAGCGATAATACCGGCATCTCCGTAGTTCTCATTGTTCCAGAAGTGCCCGGAGTGAGTCGTGGTGGTCAAATTCCCGCAAAAGTAAAAATAGCTCTGCGTTACAAAGTGGAGAATCCAAAGCTACTCCTCCCCCAACTGCAGCTCAAGAAAAATGAGGCTGTAGACTGGGAGGTCAAGCATCGGGATGTCGCAGCAAATCTAGTTGTGGCATATGTCCTCGACTTAAGTAGGGGTATAATGGCCACAACGAACTACACAGCTGCTCAGGCGCGAGATTTCGAATTCGCGCTTGGACAAGACCTTGCTCAAAGAGCTACATCTTACGGTCTTACAATCGACGACTTAGTGATTACCGATGTCGCGCTCGACGAATCATTTGCAAAATCTCTCGCAGAACTTGCAGACGAAGGCGTAGAAAGACAGACCGAGCAGTCAGACCTCACCACGGTCATGGATCTTGCTAGACAAGCAATGCAAGCAGGTCGTGGCCCCGACGGGAATGGACCATTAGTATTCGACGGGGTCGAAGCACTACTCACCTCTATGCTTGGCCGCGAAGGTGTTAATCAGAACACCATTGCACTTGCGCTCGCCGGCTACGGTGCGCTCAAAAACTTCAGCAACAAACTAGGAGGAGGACGCTAACATGGCCAAGTCAAAAGAAGACAAGAAGGACTCCCCAAAAGAAAGTCCGAAAAAGCTCGCAAGAGCAAAACGGATGGGATACTTCAAAATGAGCATCCCCTTCATTGTGATCACCTTCATATTCACCTGGATCTACTCGGGTGAATCGCCGACCTCGCCGACCGGCTCAGGCCAAGATGCGAGACAAACCCAAACTCAACCACTGGTGGGATCAAATATCCCGCCATACAAAAAACATGAGTTGGCCGTTACGAATAGCTGGAGCACACCCGTTGTAACAAACGGAGCCCCAACCTACTTCCAATGGTCAAAAGGAGCTGGCCCAAATCTCAAGATCAAGGTCAGCTACACCACTCTAGGCGGTCTCAAAACCCTAGAAATACCTTTCGATCAATCGATCGACGAGGCAGTCAGCAAGGCCGCTGGCGGGAATGACTATACGGTCATATCCTTGGCTTATCGGACGATAAAGCCCAAAACCACGGCAGTCGTCGTGGTACACGCGTTCGATTCAGAGCAACGTCGCTCCGCCTGGAAGGCAGAGCAAAAGCTGTAGAAATACAGCACAACAGCGGAAAGGAGTTACGAGAGACGCGAGTCAATCGTAACCACCTCCCGCTGTTTATTTTTGTAAACTTTTTACCCACAAAATTAAATCCCCGCCTTTCGGCGGGGATTTAATAAGAGTTGATCTTTTAGATTTTTACTACGGAATTCGAATTACTTGATTGATATCTGTTCTCGGCGCTCCTACAGTATTGAGGATCACTTGAATGATTCCAAATACGGATATCATAATGAACATACCAACAATTCCCCATATCATATGACGTCTCCCTGTTGCCCGTTCGTCATCGCTATCTGAATTTTTCACATACTTGAACACCCCATAAATAAATAGAAGTACTGCAAGTGCAAACATTCCAACAATAACCGGGTTCAGGATGAGTTCGTTAAATTTTCTGAGAAGATTGAATACGTATTCCATAGACTAAAAAGGAATTTACTGAGTTCGAATGAATCCTCCTGGTTCTGGTACACCTGGAGCCTTTGGAGCTACGTTATCAAGGTTAGTTGTTCGCACAAGGATGTTTACAAGACCCCATACAGACACCATCACGAAAAGCGCGATAATACCCCAGATCATGTACCCCTGAGCCTCCTTTCGAGAATCCGCATCAGTTGCAAGTACATACTTGAAGATACCCCAGAGGAATACGAGTACTGTAAGTGCAATAATAAAAGGAATGAGCTGATTAATAAGATTTCGGAAGAAATCGAGAAGTCCGTAAATACCACTTCCGATTCCACCTCCTGCCTGAGCTGAAACTACTCCCGGAAGAGCAACTACAGCACTGAAAGCTACTAAGAATACCTTTTTCATTTCGAAATAATAATTTATTTGTAAACATTTGACCCTTATTTCTAAAAGTCTTGAGAAAATTATACCATGAGACATTAAAAAAGAAGAGGCAACTTATCAACTATTGTCGAAGCTGCGGAAGGAGGAATTCACCGCTTCCAAAGATAGATACGGTAAGGATTCGAACGAGACCCCATACAGATACCATCACGAAAAGAGACACTATCCCGTAAAACATGATTGTTTTCGCCTCGTTTCTCTTATCTTCACTATCCCCTGCAAGTACGAGCTTGAAGATACCCCAAAGGAATACGAGCACCGTAAGAGCAATTACGAGCGGGATGAGGTCTTTAATCAAATCTACAAAAAACTTAATGAGTCCCTTAAAATCTTTTACCCTTCCAGCCTGAGCCGATGCGAGTTGAGGTGCGGCTGTAAGTGTTATTCCGAATAGAAGCACCTTGTCTTTGATAGAAAGTTTTTTCATGTTGTGAGTACTCATTATTTTACTTTAGAGAGCTCGGTTACTGTATTTTGAATAATGTTTGCAATTACCTGTGCACCAAACAAAATCGCGGCTCCGATCACTGTCCATTTAAGTGTATTGTGTGCGTCCGTAATCTTCTTCTCATCCCCCATTGCTGTCACATACTTAAAACCTCCGAGGATAATAAAGAATGTCACCACCATCGCAGCAATTACGTTTATCCCACTAAGTATTTTTCTGATAATACTATCTAGATTAGCGCCTTGCCCAAGTGGGTTTTTAATCTTCTCTGACGACACTCCTGTTTTTGCTTGCACTTGAGATGGTTTCGAATCAGACGTACCGTCCTTACCCTCAAGCTGAGCACTTGTTCCATTCTTGCCCTCGAGACTATCGGCAGACATTACTGAAACAGGAATCGCAAAAATTGATATAAAAACAAAAGTAATTGATGATGTAATCATTGCAACTCGAGAAAAAAAATGTTTCATATATTATTAATATTCTATCGTTTTATTACTTAACCAACAAGCTATAGCTTTCATCAAGTCCAATAAGTTTGAGAATTGTTTGTACAAAAAGATACGCACAGATAGTAATCACAAGTCCCCAAATCACCTTACTAAATATACCTTTCGCCTTGCTGATTTCACTTGAGCTGCCTCCTGAAGAAAGCATAAGCCAACCTGCGTAAGCAATCGAAATTACACCAAAAGTAAAAGCAAGATAGACACAAAACAACATCACTTCGTGAGCAAGAATCAAAAGTTCTGGCCAAGCACACTCTTGTCCCGGGGCACGCCTTTCACATTCTTGAATTATCTTAAGTGTTTTCTGCATGTTTTATTGATTATCTCTGTATACTTGGTCTAGTCGCAATCGCGCTGTAGAGAGCGCGTCGCTCACCCCCTCTCGGCCTGTTGTTATAGATTCTATCATATTGAGGAAGATATTATTGGAAACCTTAGACTCCGGGTCAAACCATGTCTTACTTTGTATTGCAGATTCAACAAATACTGACTTATACGCTGATTCGCCCGTCGTCACCAACAAATCTCGTCGTGCAGAAGGAAGTCCGATTGCATCAGCGAAGATTTTCGAAGAACTATTTGTTGAAAGAAGGCTCAACACAGCAAGAGCAGAATTCACGTTCTTAGTTCCTTTCACAATATAAAGGCCATGGAATCTTCCATACACTCGTGACTGAGCACCTGCTCCAGATGCTTTTGGAATAAGTGCAGTTTCAAAGTTTAAATTAGGATTTTTATCCCGAAGCTCATAGATCTCACTCGCGGGAGCAAAATACATTGCAAGATCTCCAGCAAGAAACACGTCCTGCGATTTTGGCATTGATCGATTCCAAGTGTATGTACTTCTTTGCGGATTAGAAAATTCAGTGAAAAATTCAACAACATCTTGAAAAGAAGGAGCGTCAGAGCCAATAGGTCGGGTATCAAGAAGCGATTGAACTTCCCCCGTTGATGAATCAACGCCGTAAAGAGGATTACCTATTTGAAATGCAAGAGTAGCCAAAATCTGTTTTGCATTACTCACGTTTCTGTATTCACCAAACGGTACAAGCGCTTCTATAATTCGAGAATCAGTTTCTCGTTTGATAATTTTAGATGCAACCCCAGGTAGTTCTGCCCAAGTTTTAGGAGGAGTAGAGATGGCAGCCTCAGCAAATATGTCTCTATTCCAATACATCACCATAGGATCTACTACAAGTGGTACGCCGAGCACACCCTGGTCTGTTATCAAAATATTTGCAAGGTCAGTAAAAGTCTCTCGAAACTCTCGTTCTGGGAAAGTCTGATACCCGATCGGTACAAGCTTATTTTTTTCCTCATACAACTGATCATCAGAAAGAATCACAAGGTCTGGACCTTCATCTCTTGCGAGCGCCTCAACAAAATCCTCATGGAATGTTTCGGGATTCTTCTGTTCATAAATAACATCAATAATTGTCTTCTGTTCATTCACTCGTCTCACCACCTCTTGGACGACAGATGTTGGTATCGTTCCCCAGATAGTTGCCGTTGGGGTAGCCTCGGTCTTAACCCCGCCAAATCCAGCAAATACTGCAACAGCGAGAACTGTTGAAAAAAGGAAAACTGCGATGAGAATAATTTTGAATGGACTTATGGGTTTCATTTTTATTTTATTTGAACCAATTATATAAGACGGCGACTCAAAATGAAACTACATTTTGAACAAGATGCCAAAATGATGCGATCCAGCATCAAAAACCTCTTCCAAAATAAAACCATTTACTGCGAATGCCTTTTCAATTTCTTTTGGAGAAATTACATGATCGGGATGTGGACCGATTTGGTTATATGAGTCTGCCCAATCAATTACAACAACCTTACCTTTGTGCTTTAGAACTCGCCGCGCTTCTTCCGCTATTCGCTCCGGATGATCGGCTTGAAAAAACACATTACTCACCATCACCCGATCTACTGAAGCAGGAAGAAGACCTGAGCCATTTTTTACCTCAAGGTTTCCGTGAATTACTTCTATATTCTTCATACCACGTCGCGCTGCCTCATTTGAAAGCGCAGAAAGGTGCTGGTCTTGAACATCTATCGCATACACTTTGCCATATGGACCGACTTTTTCGGCCATTGCGAGCGCATAGTATCCAACTCCTGATCCAAAATCAGCAACCGTCATACCTTCAGCAATTTTTGCTCGTTCAATATTTGTATAAGGATCAGCAAACATGTGTGTATTGTAACAGAGAGATGAAAATCTTTCTTAGAGATTCACACTAAAAGTGTGAATTGCGAGCAGATGCAAAATTACATGCAGATGAGAGATGCAAGAGAATCTCCTTCTCGTAGTTTCATGATTCGAACACCTTGAGTATCTCGTCCGAGAGATGGAATTTCATTAAGACCACATCGAATCACTTGAGATTTCTTTGAGATCGCCACTACCTCTTCAAATTCAGGTGTAACAATCTTCGCAGAAATAAGCGATCCTGTCTTATCAGTTACTTTTGATGTTCGCACACCAGAACCACCTCGATTTTGAGTCTTATATTCGGTTATTGGAGTTTGTTTACCGTATCCGTTTGCAGAGATAATAAGTACTGAAGCATCTTTCATGTGATCTGTTTTTACCGTATCTGCGCCAACAACATGAACGCCCTTGTCGAGCTTCATCACTCGCACTCCTCCAGCGGCTCGCCCCATTTCTCGAACATCACCCGCTTCGAATCGAATTGACTGTGCATCAGAAGATACAACAAGTACTTCGTCTGTTTTTTCTACAAATGACGCAGACACAAGTTCGTCGCCTGAATCGAGTCGAATAGCGATGATTCCACTTCGTCGTACATCGTGGAAGTTTTCTGCCATTACTCGCTTACCTGTTCCCTGCTTTGTCACAAGGAAAAGAGAGAGCTGACTACCCTTCTTCACATCCTTAGGCATTGGAAGAATTGATGTTACTTTTTCATTTCCTTCAAGTGAGAGGAAGTTCATGATTGACTTACCTCGAGTTGCTCGTTTTCCTTCAGGAATATCGTACATCTTGATCTTGTACACCTTTCCTTTATCTGTAAAGAAAAGAAGGTCGCTATGTGATGATGTTGTGATCAAGTGCGTGATCAAATCCTCTTCTTTTACATCAAGATCAACAACACCCACGCCTCCTCGTTTCTGTTTTCGGTATTCGTCTGGGTTTGTTCGCTTGATGTATCCGCCCGCTGTATATACGAGAACACTTTCTTCGTCAGGAATAAGATCTTCAAATGAGAAATCTTTAATACCGTGCTTCACGATCTTTGTTCGTCGGTCATCACCAAACTTTTCTTTAATAGCCAAAGTTTCATCCTTGATAATTCCAAGAACTTTCTTTGGAGACTTGAGGATACTTTCAAGTTCTTCGATGAGAAGCTGTACCGCTTTGAGTTCATCTTCAATCTTCTTTCTTTCAAGACCTGAAAGCTTCTGAAGCTTCATGTCGAGAATATGCGTCGCCTGTCGATCAGAGAACTTGAACTCTTTCATCAAGTTTGCGTGCGCAGTCGGAGTGTCTTTTGATGCCTTGATGAGCTTAATGATTGCATCGATATGATCGAGTGCTTTCTTGAGACCGATGAGAATATGTTCTCGATCTTTCGCCTTAGCGAGATCAAACTCTGTTCTTCGTCGAATAACAACTTTTCGGTGAGAGATAAACTCTTCAAGACATGTCTTAAGTGATAGTGTCTGTGGAACTCCTCCAACAAGTGCCACCATGTTGTAGTGGAATGTTGTTTCGAGCTGTGTATGCTTGTACAAAAGGTTAAGAACATTCTGAGGGTAACTTCCGCTCTTGAGTTCGATTACTACTCGAATATCTTTTGTTGATTCGTCGCGAAGATCTTTAACTCCTTCAATCTTCTTTTCTCGAACAAGATCTGCAATATTCTCAATAAGTGAAGATTTGTTCACTCGATATGGGATAGACGTGATGATGATCTTTGCCTGACCTGCTTTTTCTTCGATAATTTCAGCTTCTCCTCGAACAACAACACCTCCTCGTCCGTGTTGGTAAGCAAGAGCAATATCTTGTTGGTTATACGCCACACCTCCTGTTGGGAAGTCTGGACCTTTTACAAACTGAAGAAGATCCTCTGTTGAAGCTTCTGGATTCTCAAGTAAGTGAATTGTTGCATCAGAAATTTCTCGAAGATTGTGAGGAGGCATGTTTGTTGCCATACCTACTGCAATACCAAGAACACCATTCAATAGAAGATTTGGAACGGCTGTTGGAAGAACTGATGGCTCTTTCTTTGATCCGTCGTAGTTTGGTCGGAAATCAACTGTATTCTTATCGATATCCTTAAGAAGCTCTGACGCGAGACGTGTCATTCGGGCTTCTGTATATCGCATCGCAGCTTGTGAGTCACCGTCGACGTTACCGAAGTTTCCTTGGCCCCAGATCAATGGGTATCGAGTTGAGAAATCCTGTGCAAGTACAACAAGAGCATCATAAATAGAAGCGTCGCCGTGTGGGTGATAGTTACCCATCACATCTCCGACCACTCGGGCACACTTTACAAACTTTGCAGAAGCAGTCTGTCCATGTTCATGCATTGAAAAGAGAATTCGTCGGTGTACAGGCTTTAGACCGTCTCGAATATCTGGAAGGGCTCGATCAGTGATTACAGACATGGCATAGTCGATGTATGCCTCTTTCATTTCAGAGACAATGCTTCGATCGATCATATTGTCGTGCTGCGGATTCTTTTCTGGTTCCTTGTCTTCGATTTTTTTAGCCATATTTTTAAATTTTTTTGCTAGATGTTAAGCCTGATCTTTTTTGCCTGGTTATTGTACTAAATCTGTTGTTGATGCGGTAGTTGACGCGGTTGTTGTTGCTCGTTTGAATTTAGAAGAAAAGGCACTGAAAGTTTCTCCAATTTCACGCCCCGCCTTTTTGAGAGGATCACTGATTTTGGTCATTAATTCTGTAGCACCTCCCTTACTCTGCGAATATGTTGTGATTTTTTTTGGAATCGAATGAATAAACCAAGATATTGCAATCACAAAAACAATTATTAATGATACGACAAGAGAAAATCTCTTTTTCCATTCATTTGGTTTGTTTTGAATGTTTTTAAAAAGACTCATACATGATGTTAATTTAAAAGTTCTCTCTTTGCGAACAAAATATAATTATTTTTGTGGCAAGATTACCATTACTTCCCCCTCTTTACCTTCGATGTCTTTTCTCTTCACTGTAAGTTTATCCATTGGTTCAGCTTTTGACCCCGCTTCTTTAAGGAACGCCTGAAGATTTGCATCTTTAGCACCTTCGAAATCAACTGGAATAATTACTTTTGCTCCAAGGTTCATTGCTGCCTTGTATGCATCCTTTGGAGAAAACTCTCCTTTTCCAGAAATCGGCACAAACACCATGTCCACATCATCAATAATATTTGAAAGTCCCGCAGGAAGTTCTCCAATCTGGGCTCCAAGCACAAGGATGCTAATGCCATCAACAGTAAGTGAGTAAATTGAGTTGATCATTTTTTCGCCATCATACTCGGTCTTTCCTCCAATACCCTTGATGAATAATTCTTTTGTTTCGTATTCACCAGGTCCTGAAATAACAAAAGGGACTTTATCACCGTAGAAAAAATCTTTTCCCCCAGCCATATCCTCATGAAGAACCGACTGAAGAACAACGTCGGCTCCAAATTTATTTATTTTAGAAGCAGAATCTTTTGATGGCGGATTAATAGCAACTGTTAAATCTCCAACCTGAAGCTTTACACAATGAGACCCGAAATAATTGATGATCATAATGTGAGTATTGTACTTTTTTTTATTAAAGATGCTAGTTGATAACACATTTATTATTGTCTTTGTTTGAACAATAGATTAGGCTCTTACTCAGATCAGAGAATGCGTTCTCTGATGTACATGCACAGGGGTCTCCCCCAATTACGACCCTGGGACGTTGCTAATCCCGCGCCGACAAGCACCTATTGGGTGTAACTATGGCGCAAATCGTACCGGTTGATTGCGGACAAAAACTTATTGAAGGAAACCCGGTGGACCCGAACTACTTCAAAGGAGGCCAATTTAGTGCGTTACAAAAGGCCGCGGCCAACCCGCCATACCGTAACGCCAGCACTGCAATCTGATCCGTGGATCGCTTATCGTGGTCCTGAAATAACCCAGCCTTGGGGGGTCTATTCTAAGGTAAAACCGCACACGCGGGACCCGAATCTATGCATGGATCGGGTTTTCTTTTTGATAAAACACTTGCCATCTCCTTGCAAAATCGCCAAAAAACGCTATATTTCACCTATTCTCTTTATTAACCCGAGAATCGCGTAATCCCCTCTGTGTCGCAGGTATACTGCCCCGGTAATTCATGAGGAAGCACGATTTTCCATATTTAAATGACTGAGAAAAAAACAAAAACAGCAAAGGCTGATAAAGCCGAAGCAATTGTAGAAGTCCCAACTACTTTGATGGGGTCACTTCTTAGCGAATCAACTAATCCTCCTGCAGTAGGCGACCTCGTAGAGGGCGCAGTTATTGCTATTGATAAAAAAGGAGTATTCGTTAACCTTGCACCATTTGGTACAGGTATCATCTACGGACGAGAATTCATCAACGCCCGAGATATTATCCGAAAGATGAACATTGGAGATACAGTTGCCGCAAAGGTAGTTGATATCGAAAATGAAGAAGGATACATCGAATTGTCACTTAAGGAAGCGAAGCAGGCACTCCTATGGAGCGAAGCGGAAGCAGCTATTAAGGCACGAACTACATTCGATGTTCCAGTTATCGAAGCAAACAAAGGAGGTCTTCTCCTCACATGGCAAGGAATCGCTGGATTCCTTCCAGCTTCACAGCTCAAGGCTGATCATTACCCACGAGTGGAAGATGGTGATAAAGACAAGATTCTTGATGAACTCAAGAAACTCGTTGGACAGAAACTTTCTGTAACAATCATCACAGCATCTCCAAAGGAAGGAAAACTTATATTCTCTGAAAAATCTCCTGAATCAGGTGAAAAGGCTCAGATGGTAAGTAAGTACAACGTTGGTGACACAATTGAAGGAACAGTGACAGGAGCAGTAGACTTCGGCGTATTCGTAAAAATCGAAGATGGTCTCGAAGGTCTCGTGCACATCTCTGAACTCGATTGGGCACTCGTTGAAGATCCACGATCTCTCTTCAAGGCTGGTGATTCAGTAAAGGCTAAGGTTATCGAAATTAAGGACGGCAAGATCTCTCTTTCTATCAAGGCTCTTAAACCAAATCCATGGAAAGAAGCTGAGAAGAAATACAAGAAAGGCGATGCTGTTACAGGTGTTGTAATCAAATTCAACAAGCATGGAGCTCTCGCTTCTATTGAAGAAGGTGTTGCAGGACTCGTACACGTATCTGAATTCGGTAGTGAAGCCAAGCTCAAGGAATCTCTTGAACTCGGAAAGAGCTATAAATTCAAGATCTCACTCTTTGATCCAAAGGATCAGAAGATGACACTCTCATTTGTTGAGAAGAAATAGTAGATAATTGCCTAAGTAATTATCTAAAACAAAAAAGCCCCGGATGGGGCTTTTTGTTTTGACGAATTATATTATGAGTGTACCATTCTGTTTGGCTGGCGCGGTAAGAAAACGAACCAAAACGCAAGATTGCCAGATCTTGTACAACCCTCACCCTGAAAGGAGGTGAATATGCTAGAACTAATAAAACAGAATCCTTGGTGGACAACCGGAATATGCTGGCTAATTGTCGGTCTGCTAGTGGCTCTTATTGCGCCACCATACTCAATCCACCTCGGAATCGCCACTCGGTTCAGAAACGGAATCGAAACCCTCTTTGGAGGATGGAGATTCGACTGGACAGAGCCAGTCGCAATCATAGTCGCGATGCTCACCGGACCATTTGCCTGGTGGACTCGCGACTGCGTTGAAGCGTTTCTCAGCGAACTCAGCGTTGTACGACGTCACTGAAGCTTTCGCGAGCAATTCCAAGTCAGGCGCGTTGGCTTCTAAACCATCGCGCTTTTCTTTTTGGAAAATTATGAGGATAAAAAACGAAACTTAATTAGTAGAGCTAATTAAATTCATTCATCGCAATACTTCGATCCTCTTCGATTAGTTTTTTGATAGCCTCAGATACAGTCTTAATTGTCTTTTTTACTATAACCATTTCATTTGGCTTGAATTCCCCTACTATAAAATCAAGCATTTTCTTGTGATCAGGTTTTTTGAGTTTGCCTGTTGGAGTTGTTGGGCAAATTCCTACTCGAACTCGTACAAACGCTTCTGTTTTAAGTGCGCGAATAATTGATTCAACACCCTTGTGACCTCCGGAACCGCGATTGAAAATGATTTTGATTTTTCCTAGCGGCAAATCAAGATCGTCATGAACAACTACAAGCTGTTCTGCTTTCTTCGCACTTGTTATCAGCGGAGAAACCGCACCTCCTGATTTGTTTACAAATGTTTGAGGAAAAATGAGAGTGAATTTTTCTTTCTTTAGAACCCCTTCTGATATAAGTGCAGGAATTTTCTTTGTAGTAATTGGATCACCGAGATCGTTATCTTTGATAAATCTTTCAAGCGCCATCATTCCAATATTGTGGCGTGTTTCTGCGTATTCTTCTCCCGGATTACCGATTCCTACGATGTAAAACATAATGAGAACATTATACATGAATTTTCCATCAAATAGCATTGAAAAATATAAAAAACTTGAGCAATACCCTTCTTTGTATTATGATTGCCGGCAATATGGATAAAGATGGTAATACCCCAATCAACAATGCGTATACAGGTGGGGATATCGCTGCATCCAAAACTCCTGCTCAAGAAATAAAAAAAGCCAATGAACACAACGATTCTGGCATCTTTTCGACTAAGGGAATTCTTCTTGTTGTTGTTATCTTTGCAATCATTAGATTCTATATTGCCGAACCTTTCCTCGTATTTGGAAAATCAATGGAGCCAAATTTCAAGGGTGGCGACTACCTCATCGTTGATGAAATTTCATACAAATTCAAAGACCCTCAACGAGGTGATGTAATCGTACTTACACCACCGATGGTTGAGCAAGAAAAAGACCACTTCATCAAGCGAATCGTCGGACTTCCAGGCGAAACAATTATTGTCGCAGGAAGCAAAGTAACTATAAAGAACGTACAGTATCCAGATGGCATCGTCCTCGACGAACCATATGTTGCATACCAAAGTACAAAAGAAGCAATTTACGTACTCGGTCCCGATCAATACTTTGTGATGGGCGACAACCGCGCAGTGAGCGACGATTCGAGGCACTGGGGACCACTAAAAAGAAGTGAGATCACCGGAAAACCTCTTCTACGACTCTTCCCTCTTGAAAATATTTCGCTCTTTCCAGGGAAAACAGATATTTTTAAAAACATTTAGAAACCATTACAACAAGTAACAAGCGAATATGAAAAACCAAAAAGACGATTTACCTGCTGGCATCAATGAAAAACATTCTCTCGCTTTGAAAACTGCCACGCATTTCGGCTTTGTGCCTTTTGCAGATCTCGAAGTGACAAAGACAGACGTGTCAAAAGCGCGAACTTTCCCCGGCATTAAATTTGATAAGACTCTCACAGCAGCTGGAGAGCTTGATTTTGGTGGCTTTCTAGAAGAAAAAATCTCAATCATCCGTGCATACATTGAGAAAAAAATGCAGGACCTTACACAGCCTGCGATGATTTGCTACAGCGGACCTCTTAAGGGAAATCCTCATGCAAGCACAGGATCAAAAGTTAAACTATTCAATGTTGATATTATTGGAAATCCAAAAGGTATTGCCGATGCAATTGTAATTGAAACTGCATATGCTATTCTCGGTGACTATTATAAAGACATGAAGCTTGAACTTGAGATCAACTCAATTGGTGATAAAGAATCGCTTCAAAAATTTGCTCGAGAATTCGTTTCATATTTCAAAAAACACCTCGACCTTCTTCCTACAAACTGTCGCGCAGCATTCAAGAAAGACCCTTTCTCTATTCTCAATTGTGAACACGACACATGCTCATCACTCCTCGATGAAGCGCCGAAGTCTATGGGTTACCTATCAGACGAGAGTCGAACTCATTTCAAGGAAGTACTTGAATACATCGAATCTTTAGGCATTTCTTATTCAATCAATCACTGCCTCGTAGGTAGTCAGCATTATTGCAGTGGTATTATATTCAGAATTACAGGTACTCCAGAAAAATCAAAAAGTTCTGCGGATTCAAAGGTACTCGCCCTTGGTGAGCGATATAATTCGGTTGCAAGAAAAGCGTGGGGCAAAAAAGAAATTGCCGCAATCGGGGCAACACTCGTTGTAGAAGACTCTGCAAAGATAAAAGCTGCCGCTCCTAAAAAAGGAAAAGCTGCTGAACCTAAATTCTACTTCATCCAACTTGGTCAGGACGCAAAAATGAAGAGTCTTGCGATCATTGAGATGCTTCGACAAGCCAAGATTGCAGTAACACAGTCTCTATCTAAAGATAAGCTTTCAAATCAACTTGCACAGGCAGAAAAGCTCGGTGTTCCATACATTCTCCTGGTTGGTCAGAAAGAAGCTATTGAAGGGAGTGTAACAATCCGAAACATGAAAAATATGTCACAGGAAACAGTACCCCTCACCGAACTCGTGGAGAACCTCAAGAAGCTCTAATTCATCAAAATCACTGTTCCACGGCCTAACTAGGCCATGCCTTGCTTCTTTTAACCCCGTGTGTTAAATTGCTACGTATGACTATGAAAACAGTTAACATCGAAAAGAACTCTAACGAAAGCGCAGCTTCAGTTCTTCGACGATTTACAAAAAAGGTAAACGAAGCAGGAATCCTCACAAAAGTTCGAGGTAACCGATACGCGTCACGAAAACTTTCTACATACAAGCGAAAGATTGCAACTCTCGAACTCCTCCGACGACGACAAGAAACGGCTAAACTCCTCAAGCTCGGAAAACTAAAACCAAACAAGCGATAATTAATTCGATGAGAATCGTTTTTTCATCTCCTACAATCACGATTACTCGTTCGACAAAACGCGCTCCAAAATGTAATGGTGCGCGTTTTGATTTGATGGCGCAATACGCCCTTGGTACAAATGCAAAGGGTAAAAACAGATACGATCTGGCAGTTCATTTTGTTGGAAAAGACAAGATTCGAGCACTCAACACTATCTACCGAAAGAAAACATACGTGACAGACATCCTTAGTTTCCCCTATGACAAGAACATCGGTGAAATTTTTATACATTTAGACAAAGTTGCACAAAAAGCAAAAATATTTCGTCAAGAAACAGGTGATAAAAAAATTACTTCTGAAATTTATCTCGAACAATTATTTATCCACGGACTACTTCATTTGAAAGGATACGATCATGGTAGTACAATGGAGAAAAAAGAGGCGCAATTACAACATAAATTTAAATTACCACGTATACCATGGCATTAGGTCGAACAACATCAGTAGGAATAGACATCGGGACACACTCGGTTAAAGTCATTGTTGCGGAACAAGACATCAAACAAGACAAGCGAGAAAACCGAATCCTCGGATGGGGTTCAGCAGAAGCAAAAGGAGTTCGTCATGGATACATCAACAACATAGAAGAGGCTACAAAAAGTGTACGTCTCGCAGTTGCTCAAGCGGAGAAATCTTCTGGAATTAAAATCAAAAAAGCATATCTTTCAATTGGTGGAGTTGGTATTTCTGCCGTTACATCTATTGGTGGCATTGTGACAACAAAGGCAGATACTGAAATTACCGACCTCGACGTGAAGCGTGCGATCGATGAAAGTGAGAAAGAAATTCCACACGCGTATATTCTCAACCGAAAAATAATTCACATTGTCCCACTTGAGTTTAAGATCGACGGAAAAAAAGTACTTGGACGACCACAAGGCCTCAAAGGAATCAAACTCGAAGCACGTGTCATGTACATCACATGCCTCTCACATCACGTAAACGACCTCATGGTGACAATGGAAGAGGCTGGTATCGAGATCGAAGATGTGGTTGCTTCCCCTATGGCCGCGAGCATCGTTTCACTCAGCAAAACTCAAAAAATTGCAGGTTGCGTACTCGCCAATATTGGTTCTGAGACAACGTCAATTATTGTTTTTGAAAACAATACCCCAATCTCACTTGAAGTATTCCCTTTTGGCGCAAACGACATCACAAACGACATTGCTCTCGGACTAAAAATTACGCTCGAAGATGCAGAAGCTGTAAAAACAGGAACAGTGAAAGGTGTTGAATTTTCGAAAAAGAAATTTGATGAAATTGTTGTTGCTCGAATGTCAGATATTTTTGATTTGATTGAAGCACATCTTAGAAAAATTGATCGTAACGGACTACTTCCTGCTGGTATTATTTTGACCGGTGGTGGTGCTGGTCTCCAACACATTGAGGAGTACGCGAAAGCCGCTCTCAAACTCCCATCAAAACAAGGCCGACTCAAAACAGAAGGCATGGTGAAGACACTTCCGCGAGATTACGAATGGACAGTTGCATACGGCCTTGCCGTTCTTGGTCTTTCATCTGAAGACACGCAAGTATCCGACACAAAAAACACTCTCGGTTTCCTATCAAAAACAAAAACAGGTATTTGGAAATGGATCAAACAATTCCTTCCTTAAACTGATATTGAATTACCCTTGTCTGTAGCCATCGTTTTCAATTATACGGCCATATTGAGCCATACTTTGTTAATTTATCAAGTTTTCACATTCTTGCGGGGGTTCTATTTCGTGATATGATAGCGCTTATTATTCATAGGTGAAGTCCGCTTAGCAGGTCCACTTAAATACGTAAACCGAAAGATATGCCACAAGTAACGAGAGAAGTAGAAACATTTGCACGCATCAAAGTAGTTGGTGTGGGAGGTTCAGGAAAAAACGCGATCAATCACATGATCAATGCGAAGGTTAAGGGTGTTGATTTCCTTGCAATCAACACTGATGCTCAGGATCTTCACCACTCACTTGCTCGAACTAAGATTCATATTGGAAAAAATCTCACAAAAGGTCTTGGTGCTGGAATGAATCCAGATGTAGGAAAGCGTGCCGCAGAAGAAACAAAAGAAGAAATACAAGAAGCACTCAAGAACTCTGACATGGTGTTCATTGCCGGAGGTTTCGGAGGTGGAACATGTACAGGAGCGGGACCAGTTGTTGCGAAAATCGCAAAAGAAATGGGAGCCCTTACTGTTGCGGTGGTATCAAAGCCATTCATGTTTGAAGGTAACCAACGAATGCGACTTGCAGAGCAAGGTCTAGGAGAACTTGCTGCATGTGTAGACGCACTTGTTATAATTCCTAACGACAAACTTCTCTCTACAGTATCTAAAGAAACGACAGCAAAGCAGGCATTTGCTATGTGTGACGAAGTACTCAAACAGGCAGTAGAAGGTATCTCTGACCTTATCACAACACCAGGAACAGTTGGCAACATCGACTTCGCTGACATTCGAGCCGTCCTTGATAACGCTGGATCAGCGCTTATGGGCATCGGTATGGCATCAGGAGATAAGCGAGCAGAAGAAGCAGCTCGAGCAGCTATCAATTCCCCTCTTCTCGATATTTCTATCCACGGAGCAAAGGGAGTACTCTTCTCAATTGCTGGCGGTGATGACCTCACTATGTTTGAAATCTCAGAAGCCGCAAAGATTATTACCGAATCAGTTGATCCAAACGCTAAGATCATCTTCGGTACAGTGAAAGATGAAAAACTTAAGAAAAATGAAATCAAGATCACAGTTATCGCTGCGAACTTCCCTGATCAAGCAGGTCTCAAAAAATCACTTTTTGATAACAAAGTAAGTACTCCTGCTCCATCAGCCACATCAACTGCTCCGGCTCAGGAAAAGGGTAAAATCTTCAACACAATGCCAGAGCCTGAAGTTAAACAGGCACCAAAAGTAGAAGAAAAAACTTCTAATGACGAAGAAGATTGGGGTGCCGTTCCTGCGTTCCTCAGACGATCTAAGTTAAAATAATTTCCGTATCAAAATAATAAAAAAACAAATTGCCCCTCGCGGGGCTTTTGTTTTGTAATATGTTTTCCCTACTCAAAATAATACCGTCGCGTGATACAATATTCAGCACTATGATGTATGAATTAATTATTGTTGGTGGAGGTCCTGCAGGAGTTTCTGCGGGTGTGTATGCGTCACGAAAGCGAATTAAAACTCTTCTTGTGACCGAATCATTCGGCGGGCAGAGTATTGTGTCAGACGGTATTGAAAACTGGATTGGAACAATCAAAATTTCAGGCGAAGAACTTGCGAAGAGTATGGAGGCACACCTTCGTGCATATGCAGGCGATATTGTTGATATCAAAACAAGTGCTCGGGTAGAAAAGATTGAGAAAAAGAAAGACGCCTCAGGTGTTGATTATTTTGATGTCACTACATCTGGAACTGATCCACAAACATATCAGACAAAGACAATTCTCGTTGCAACAGGTAGCACCCGACGAAAACTCGACACTTCTATCAAAGGGGCAGTTGAATATGATAATAAGGGTGTTACATACTGTGCTACATGCGATGGGCCACTCTTTAGTGGCATGGATGTAGTTGTTGTAGGCGGAGGAAATGCAGCCTTTGAATCAGCAGCTCAACTCGCCTCATACTGTAAGACGGTAACGATCCTCAACAGAAGTGACGTATTCCGCGCTGACGAGGTAACTGTAGAGAAAGTACTCGGTAAGACAAATGTAACAGGAGTAAAGAACGCACAGCTTCTCGAAGTTAAGGGTGATAAATTCGTAAACGGAATCTCGTACAAAATAGTTGATCCATCAGGTGATACTTCTAAAGATAAGGTTGAAGAAAAGGTTGAAGAAAAGGCTGTTGCTGCCGTATTCGTTGAAATTGGCCTCATCCCCACAACGTATTTTGTTAAGGATGTTGTTGAACTCGACCAGATTGGCAAAATTGTTATCGACCCATGGACCCAAGCTACGAAAACCCCTGGTATTTGGGCCGCTGGTGACTGTACGAACATTCTCTATCACCAGAACAACATTGCTTCAGGTGACGCAGTAAAGGCTCTTGAGGACATTTACAATCATCTACATACGCGTTAAGCGTATACCCAAAAGGAGCTAACAATCAGAATAAAAGACCGACATGTGGATGTCGGTCTTTTGGTCCTTTGAAGATTCTGTGGCTACGCCACGGTCACCGATGTCGCGGTTTCAGTAGAATGCCGCGTCGTGGTTTTCTCCACAACCTGTGTGGTTTTTGTCTTCACAAAGCGCTCAGGACTGAGCGCGAGTATTGCCAGGAACACACCCATAACGAGCGTGTATACAGCGAATATTAAGAACCCGAAGATAAAATCGGATCCGAGATGGATCGCCATCTGATCCATTGTACTTTGGTCAGCAGTTATGCCAAACCATAAATACAGTAAGAACGATGAACCGATCCCCGCTCCAATGCGCCATTCGGCGCCGAGGTTTGAGGTATTCATAGACCACTTTTATATCACATTTACCGAATATTGACAAGCCTATTAAGGCATTGTCCTATGTTAAGAAATTACTGTGCTAGGTGTGTATCTGCAACATGTAGCTTGCGGGCGATGTAAGGCGTAATAGAAGGAAGGATAACAAGCGTCATTATAATCACCCACATACCTATACTTAAAAACGATGGCCCGAGAATAAGGCCGGGGGTACTCATTGTCTGCAGAAGCAATACAGCGGGAATTACACCAGTCTCCCGGACACTCGAGATAAACCACAGCTCTTCTGTGGTGAGATTTACTTTTTTTCTAAAGAGATACAAAGAAAGAAATACAGATAACGGCCTTACAATGAAGATGAAGAATACGCCCGCGAGTATACCGATGGGAGCATAAGCAATGAGCGCCGGCAAATCAATCATTGCCCCCAGGAGAATGAAGATGAGTGGCTTAGCAATGCCATCAGTCATGCTTACAAAAAAGGCTTCCGTCTTGTGAACTTTTTCATGGGTCAACACCAAGAGACCAGCGATGAAGCTCGCGAGATACCCACTACCGTGGAATATTGCAGCCAGCCCGAATGCAATGAGAGGAGCTGCAATGAAGAGTGCTACATCTGAACAGTCTTCGCACACACTTCTTCGTCGAATCAAATATGCGTGTAAAATTAGGAAGCCAACGATTCCCGCAATAACCCCGATAATTATTTCTTTTACCAAAAACTCCAAAGATACGTAGGAACCGAGAGCAAACAAACCATCATAAATTTTTGTAAACGCTCCCCCACTTCCGAGGTAATACAAAAATGCAAAAGTCACGAGCGTACCCGTAACATCAGTCAGCGCGCTTTCTGACACAACAATATCCTTCACTTCATTCTTTTTGAACTTAAGCTCTTTAAGTACGGGAATGATTGCGGCTGGATCAGTAGAGGCAAGAATTGCTCCAAGCAACAACACTACTGGTATTGTCAGTCCTACATCAAGCCAACTATCGAGAACCATGAGACCTGCCGGAAATAAGAATGTAGATAGTAGAAGTGCGCCAAAAGAAAGAATCAATGTTGGGGCAAGAATCTTTTTAAAGTTCTTATACACAATTTCAAGCCCTCCGCTAAAAAGGATATAGACCGCGCATATAGTCACCACAGTCACCAGCACAACCTCGTTATCGACAATCGGTTTAAGAACATTATTGAGAGATACTCCTGTAAATAGTGCAATGAGAAACGAAGGGAAAATTGTCCCCTTTGCGAGAGCACTCGATAGTGCAGATACGAGCAAAAGTGCTGCGATAAGGATAATTGGGGTTATATCCTTAAGTTGAGAAATATATTTGAACCCCGCCAAGTCAGCGACGTTGAGAATAATAAGTGCACTAATAAGAAGGAGAACTGGCAAAATACTCTTTTTCATATAAGTTTTTATTGGTTAACAGATTGATGGTAGCAGAAAATTTTTGAAAAAGCACATAGAACATTAACAGCGTGGCTTCAGCAGTTATGTGTCCCGCCCGGCCTATGAACGCGGGGTGTCTTGCTATATTTTTTGATTTTTTTTGAGGAAATGGTATATTGCTTTTGCTCGCAAATAGCAAGCAATGGCCCTATCGTCTAGTGGTTAGGACAGCAGGTTTTCAATCTGTTAACCAGAGTTCGATTCTCTGTAGGGTCACCGCAACTGCAGCATCTACGCGCACAACCATGACCAACATCAAAAATAGAGACCGGTACCCTGCCAGACTCAAAGAGCTCGCGGTAGATAAAAAGTGTGGTTTTTGTAATCTAAATCGAGAGTTTATTCTTAAAATATATACACACTGGATTTGGGTTTATAGTGAGTTTCCTTATTGGAAACACAACACGATAGTGATATCAAAAAATCACAAAGTAAAATTTGCAGATTTACTACCTGAAGAATTGGCTGAACTTAAAACTATTTTTATTGAAGCAGAGAATGCTTTCATAAAATCAGGGATAATTAAATCAGAGTCGAATTGGGGTATGGATATATTATGGAGACAACGTGCCTCAATTGAGGGCTACGAAACAAGATCTCATATTCATATACATCTTTGTCCAAACAGAGAAGGTTTGTACAACCCAATTTTGGATCCAGAAGCACACCTCATTGACACAAGCTTACTAAGAAAAGTCCTGTAGCTTCACCGAAGCTTTGAATACAATTATTTCCCGAATGTCGTCTCTAGGTAGTAAGCATCTGGTGTAAATCCTTTAATATCTCTGAAATAACAACCCGCTTTCCCGAGATCGAAATTCTGGATATCAGCATAAATATCCTTAATACCAATTCCAAAAGTACAGATCACCGCACCTGGATTTGCACCTTGCTTTGACGTATACACCGCTGCCCACCATGGATCGTTTCGATTTTGAGTTCGCACACTATGCCCTCCAAGCCCTGATACGGTAACAAATGTTGTGCCCGGCTTCATCACAAGAACATCAGAAGTCGTTGCGACTTCGGTATTGATCACTGATGACAAAAGATATGAACGCGCATAGGTATGGTCGTGCCCTGTAAAAATCATTGCTCCAGCTTCTCGGCAAGCTTCGTACACTCCCCAACCAGCCTCATCTTCCTTTCCACCAAGCTGCATCTTTGTTTGGTTATAGTGCCATGTACAAATTCGCCAAAGAGATGTACTTGTTGCAAACTCCGACTTAATAAAACCAACCTGATCTGCCGTCGTCATTCCCGGTGAAACCATCACAAAGTGGAACATATCGTCTTTGCACGAATAGTCTCTCCCAATATCGCCTTTGCAGGTCATGCTCTTAAAAACATCTTTTGTATTTGATACAAAATTATTTACAATCCCTTTGTATTCACTCCACTTTTTTACATCGTGATTCCCCATTACCGATAGAACAGGAACATTCTCACCGAAAGTATTTGTGAAAAGTTTTCTCCATTTTGTTGGATTATCTTGATAGTCAAAATCACCTAACTGAACTATAAGATCAACTTTCTCCCCCTTAATCATTTCCATTACTTTTGTTGAGCTTGCGTTTGCGCCCTGATCACCAAGAAACGCAACCTTGTACTGCTTGTCTCCCACCTTGATTGGCTTGATCTGTTCGAAGCCTCTGTCCTTAGACTCTTGATCTTGACCCTTTTGCGAAATAGTCTCGTTATCTGGAGTAATCGAGGAAGACAATCCATTTAATCTCACCATAACCACAACAGCCCCCAGAATAATTGTAACGACTCCAACTGCAAATACTGTAAATAGAACATATTTCGTTTTCATATAAACAATAGTATATAATTGAACCCATTATCTGCGAAGTCGAAAATACTAATAACAAATCCGGAAACCAAAACCCATGAGAATCCTCGCCATTGAAACAAGCTGCGACGAAACAGCAGTCGCACTTATAGAAGCTAGTAACGTTGGCTCGGGCACATCAATCAAGGTTGTTGGTAACGCGCTTTACTCACAAGCAGAAACACACTCAGCTTTTGGAGGGGTATTTCCTATGCTTGCAAAACGAGAACATGCAAAAAATATCGTTTCTCTATTTGCATCATGTATCACCCAAGCACAAAACAGTGATAAAAAACGGTGTATTCCCGGACTAAAGAATCAGGTCCTTCAGACACTAGACATCGAAACAAAGAAAAAAGTAGAGAAAGTACTCGACCGAGAAGACGATCTATATGAAGATCTTATTCTTTTTCTTGAAGGCTTTAATGACGGAAAAGGATTTGAAATGCCACACATAGATGCAATTGCAGTAACTGCTGGCCCGGGACTTGAGCCAACTCTCTGGGTAGGTATTAGTTTTGCTGTTGCTCTTGGAATTATTTTTGATCTTCCCGTACTTCCCATCAACCACATGGAAGGACACATCGCCTCAATTCTTAGTCCAGACAACGACGACTCAGCAAGTGTTTGTGAAGTTACTGACGGAGACTTACAAGCAGCTGCAGCATCGCAAGAACAACACTCAAACAAAACAATTGAGTTTCCTGCACTCGCCCTTCTCATCTCTGGCGGACACACAGAACTTGTTGATATTGAATCTTGGGGTTCATACAAAGTGATTGGAAGAACAAAAGACGACGCCATTGGCGAAGCCTTCGACAAAGTTGCCCGCATTCTCGGTCTTGGATATCCAGGCGGACCAGAAATTTCAGCACATGCCGACAGACACCGCACCGCAGTTCAAAGCAACGCCATAGATCCACTCCTTAAAGAATTCGATTTCACACTTCCTCGTCCTATGCTTAAAACAATGGACTTCGACTTTTCATTTTCAGGACTCAAGACCGCGGTGCTCTACCTTGTGCGAGATATTAAGAAAAAACTTATTGAGAAAGGCACACTCACATCAGATACCGACCATTTACCAAAAGAAATTGTTGCTGCAATCGCGGCTGAATTTGAAAGCGCAGTAACAGAAGTACTTGTATATAAAACAAACAAAGCAATCGACCAGGCCCGAACAAAAACAATTATTCTCGGTGGTGGTGTAGTAGCGAATACTTTTATCAGAGATGCGTTTACGAAACTTGTTGAAGATACAAATGCACAACGCCTCGATATGGATAAAATATCTCTCAAAATCCCCCCTATTAAGCAATCAACCGATAATGCAGTCATGATTGGAACAATTGCATGCGTGCGGGCTCTCGCTGACAACACATATATGAATCAGAATGCGATCGATACAAAGAAGCTCGACGAAGGACTCCAGGTGAGTGACCTTATTGCGGCCGACGGCAATCTCAGTTTGTAATTTTATATAAAAAAAGAAACCCACCCTGTCACGAGATGAGTCTCTCATGGGGTGGGCGGGTATTTAATCATCGCGGCGACGGTTAAGGTGTTGTACTCTAAGCCTTTCCACGAGTCTTTCGGGGATATCGCCTGGAAAAACTGAGGCTAGGCGTTTGGGTATCTCATCCATGGAACCGAAGGGTTCCCCTCCTGTCGCTGCCACAGCAGCATCGTACTCTTCTGCTGGCGACTGAGGATAAAACCCAGCACATCCCATATCGGTAGTATCTCCACCCACAATCATCGCCCCATGCGGTCGAGCACCGTGCTCTTCTTCAAGAGCATTACAATGCCTACATCTACATCCAAAGGCCATAACAAGCCTCCTTTCTATTAGTTAGTTTTGCCAGACCTGGCTTTCTGATCTTGGATACGCATCCTTGAACGGGTCTGCCGGCAAGTATAATCAAAACAAATTTTTATGCTAGTATATTGACCATGAATTCTACAGAGAATCCCGGCATTTCTGGCTTGCCCGAAAAGCTCACAAAACCATACGATCCCCAAGAAACAGAGCCTCGCATTTACCAAATGTGGGAAAAAAGTGGGTATTTTAATCCCGATGTTTGTATCGACAAAGGTGTCACAAAATCAGACGCCAAGCCTTTTACGATCATCATGCCTCCTCCGAACGTAACTGGAGTGCTTCATATGGGCCATGCTCTCATGCTCACAACGGAAGACATCATGATTCGGTACAAACGAATGCAGGGGTTCAAAACTCTTTGGCTTCCTGGAACTGATCACGCAGCGATTGCAACTCAGTCAAAAGTAGAAAAAGAAATTTCTAAAAAAGAAGGAAAATCTCGATACGATCTTGGACGCGAAGAAATGTTGAAACGAATTGCACAGTTCGCACAAGAAAGTCATGACACAATCACGTCGCAAGTTCGAGTTATCGGATCTAGTTGTGATTGGTCACGAGAAGCATTCACACTCGATGCTCCGCGAAATCTCGCAGTAAATACAGTATTCAAGAAAATGTATGACGATGGTCTTATCTATCAAGGAGAACGAATCGTAAACTGGGATCCAAAAGGTCAAACAACTATTTCTGATGATGAAATCGTTTATACGGAAGAAAAAACAAAATTCTACTATCTCAAGTACGGACCATTCACTATTGGTACAGCTCGACCCGAAACAAAGTTCGGAGACAAATACGTTGTAATGCATCCAGAAGACGCTCGATATGCGGAGTACAAGCACGGAGACAAACTCACCGTTGAATGGATCAATGGTCCTATCGAAGCAACGATCATCAAGGATGAATCTATCGATATGGAATTCGGAACAGGAGTCATGACAATCACGCCGTGGCACTCTACTATCGATTTTGATATTGCGGAAAAACACAAGCTCGGCAAAGAGCAAGTTATCGATAAATACGGCAAACTCCTCGATATCGCCGGACCAGATTTCAAAGGAATGAAAATCAAAGATGCTCGAGAAAAGATTATTGAAAAACTTCAGTCAAAAGGACTTGTAAATAAAATCGAAGACTACACTCACAACATCCCAACAGCTGAACGAACTGGCGGAATCATCGAACCACAAATCATGAAGCAGTGGTTTGTTGCCGTGAACAAAGAATTCACTCTTCCCCACTCACAAATCAAAGGAATCGAAAGCGGATCAAAGACAACTCTCAAGCAGATCATGAAGCATACGGTTGAATCTGGACAGATCAACATCATTCCTCAGTATTTCGACAAAACATATTTCCATTGGATCGAAAATCTTCGAGACTGGTGTATTAGTCGACAGATTTGGTACGGACACCGAGTTCCTGTTTTTTATGATATGAACGATCTAGACAACGATATACAAACACTCACATCAGAAAAAGTATCAAAGCAGCTGAACCCTGAACAATATAGAAGACTCGAGGAACGACTACAGGGCTATAAAAAACCCTTTAATATATGCTTTGTTACTGGAGAAGAAGGAAACCTTATTGTGAGTCCGAATTCCTCTATAGTTGCCAAAGCTTTCGTAGAAGAAGAATATTTCACATGGAAAGAAATAATACAGAATACTACATGGTTTAATCCTAAAGACATAAAACCAAAAATATTTTTAACCGACTCCGAAATTACTGAATCTCACATACAAGACGAAGACACTCTCGACACATGGTTCTCTTCTGCACTTTGGACATTCTCAACTCTTGGATGGCCAAATGAAACCGCAGACCTTAAGACATTCCACCCAACGGATGTTCTTGAAACCGGATACGAAATCCTCTTCTTCTGGGTGGCTCGAATGATTCTCATGTCTGGATATTGCGTGGGGCAAATTCCATTCCATACAGTATATCTCCACGGAACAGTACGAGACGGAAAAGGCCAGAAGATGAGTAAGTCTCTCGGTAATGGCCTCGATCCTATCGATGTAGCAAAAGAATTCGGAAGCGACGCTGGCCGAATGGCTCTTGTATTTGGAACAGCGCCTGGAACAGACAGTAAAATTTCAAATGACAAAATCAAAGGCTACAAACACTTTGCAAACAAGATGTGGAATATCACACGATTTGTTCTCCAGAATACAGCAGGAGAAGAATTTGACCCAACATTCAGCGCGTACTCTGAAGCAGATCTAAAGCTCCGAGAAGAACGTCACAACCTTATTGTGGAAATTACTAAAGAAATGGATGCGCACATGTACCACATTGCGTCAGAAAAGATCTACGCATACGCGTGGAAGCGTTTTGCAGATGAAATTCTCGAAGAAAGTAAGAAAATCTTCGCAGAAGGAACAGATGCAGACAAAAAATCTCGAAAACAATTCCTCCTTCATACGCTTACAAAAATTTTAAAGGTACTTCATCCTTTTATGCCGTTTGTGACAGAAGAACTCTGGACAACAATGCCTCAGGCCGCAAAAAGACATGATATGATTATGGTTGAACCATGGCCATTATCGAACAACTAGCACAAACAATAGCAACCACCCCTTTCTTCGTTCTTGAAACGTTTACATACGCACTCGTAGGAGGTCTACTTCCCGCTCTCCTTTGGCTTTGGTTTTGGATGCATGAGGAACACGAGCACCATGAATCAAAAGGAACAATTTCTCTCGTATTTATTCTCGGAATGATTGGTGTTTTTGCCGCGTATATCATCCAGGTCGGACTGACAGAAAGATTTGGATTAAATTACCGAGACGTACACTCACTTTTTATCTTTTCTTTAGTGGAAGAAATTATCAAGTTCTTATGTGCTTTCGTAATCGCATTTAGAACAAAAGTATATGATGAGCCAATTGATGCATTCGTATACCTTATGACGGCAGCTCTAGGCTTTGCAGCTCTTGAGAGTACACTCTTTTTGCTCAAACCACTTCTTGCAGGTGACACTCTTGCGAGTATTGTTTCGGGGGGTCAAAGATTCATGGGCGCAAGCCTGCTCCACGTCGTAGCGTCTGGATGCTTGTCTGTATTTTTTGCATATGCGTTCTACAAGAGTCGCCTCGCCAAAGAAATGCTTACCATCCTCGGACTTGTGTGCGCAGGTTTATTGCACTGGTTGTTTAACTTACTTATAATATACACTGACCAACAAAGTGCGTTTCTTCCGTTCGCATACGTATGGATGGCATCGATTATCCTGATATTCGCACTTGAAAGAGTAAAGAAAATCAAAAAGTTTTAACAATTTAACTGGAGGTACAACATATGAAAAAAAGATCTTTTTTTGACAGACTAACGGGCGCAGACATCGAAGACGAAGTGGAACAGATTGAGGAAATTGCCAATGCTCAGAAACGATCCCTCAAAATTGCCAGTGGCAATAAAAAAGCCGCTGAAGTACCTCAGTGGTTCGATGAAGTTGCCGAGGAGGAACTCTCTGTAGACTTGTACGAAACTCCAGACGACGTTGTTGTACGTGCAATGATTCCGGGTGTAAAAAAAGATGATCTTGATGTGTCTCTTACTCGAGACAGTATTACTATTAGCGGGCAGAGAAAAGAAGAAAATGTAGTCTCAGACGACAACTTTCATGTAAAAGAACTATTTTGGGGCTCATTCTCTCGAACCCTTACCCTACCTCACGAAATTGATATCGACGGTGCAGAAGCCTCAGAAAGCCAAGGTGTTCTTACAATCAAACTTCCAAGAATCGACAAAGGAAAGAAGACAAAGCTTAAAATTAAATCAGTCTAAATAAAATGACAGAAGTACCAAAACCCGCCGAATCCTCCGACTCAATAATCCTTGGTGAGATGCGGGAGACGCTTTTCTATATTCAAGAATGGCAGAACTACCTCGTCGGGGCACACCCACAAAATACTTTCTTCATAGAAAAGAAGGCTGAAGAACTCCGAAAAGGTTTGGGGGCGCTAAAAAACGAAAGTATAAATTTGACAGATTCTAAACAAATTGAGGATGCCTTTTATAACTTCAAACTTAGTGTGCACGACCAGTTTGAAACATTATCTCATGAGTTGGGTGGTACAGATGCCAATGAGCCAGAAGTTGAAGCGACGGTCCCTGAAGATAGCACAGTCGCAGAAGACTCTGAGCAGCCCAACACAGCACCCGAGGCTTCAAACGAAGAGACTGCTCAACCAAACACCGCCGAATCGCTCCCTGCTGAATTTATAAAAAATATTACTGATGCAAATGACTTTGCAGAACTTTATGCTGCAATCAAAGAGCAAAAAGAAATTCCTTACTCACAAGGAATACTATCTGCGGATGATCTTATTACCATAATCGACATGTATCGTGACGGAGATAAAGATCGCCTTATCAACATCCCACGAGGAGGAAACCTTCGCGAAACTGTAATGGACCTTGCACACAGAGAGCGAGTCTCTGAAAAAATACAGCAAGCAAATACCTTGCCTGAGTTATACGACGCACTTAATTACATCGAATCAATAGATGAGGACGGAAAGACTTTTGCTGCTGCGAACATAATTTCAAACATTGATAGATACCATGATCTAAGAGATGAAAGTGTACTTTTTAATATTCCAAAAACAGGCGGGATCAGAGATAAAGCAAGAGATATTGTATTGCGACAGATTATAGACGAAAACTCACACCCCGTGAGAACAGCGTGGAGAAAATTCAAAGGGTTATTTAGCTAATCACAAGAAACTAATTTGGTGCCGAGGGCCGGGCTCGAACCGGCGACCCCATCCTCTTCAGGGATATGCTCTACCAACTGAGCTACCTCGGCAGGGTTTGTGTGTTTTAGGCTCTAAAAGCTCATTATAAGCCCTTGTAGAGCCCTAAAACGTAGATATAAACTACTTGAATTACTTGAAAAAGTCAAAGAATTTCTGACTGCCACTTCCCGCTCCAAAAGTGTTGGAAATGGACATATATGTCTCCATTACTTTCTCAAGTATAGGCTGAACATAGATGAATGCACCGATTGAAATTCCGATAATCACAAGCCATTTGAGTATTTGGACAAACATAGATAACCGAGCTCGTCGTTGAACACTCTGAAGCATTTCCTCGTTGCGTTTTACCACTTCAAGAATCTTTTTCAGATCAGCTCGAATATCATTCATGTCATCAATACTCATGTTCGAGATTATAGCATGCAGATTGAGCCAAACTCAATTATTTTGACCAGCGTGCAACAATTCCCGCAGGAAGTACTCTTGTCATATTTTTTTCATCAATCAAGAGTTCTGAATGCTCTACTTCTCCGCCGTATTTCGAAACTAAATCACCAAGATTCTGACTATACGCATATGATGAATATCCCGCAGAATATCCATTTACAATAACTGCAATCGGGTTGTCTGAAAGGAGCTGCTTCACAAGATCCATAAGCGGAAGGAAGGCCTCTTCGATCTTCCAAATTTCCCCTTTTGCGCCCCGTCCATATGATGGCGGGTCCATCACAATAATGTCGTATTTATTACCTCGTCGCACCTCTTTTTTTACAAAAGAAACAGCATCTTCAAGAATCCAACGAACAGGCTTATCGAGTACTCCGTTGAGCTCTGCATTCTGCTCTGCCCACTTGATGGCAGACTTTGACGCATCTACATGTGTCACGTGTACACCCTCAACAAGTCCGAGAGATGTCGCTCCTCCAGAATACGCAAAGAGATTAAGCATTTTGATTTCAGAAGCATGTCGAGCGGGATTGCTATTTTCGCCCATCACAGCAGCACCGATTTTCTCCTTGAGCCATTTCCAGTTTTCAAATTGTTCAGGGAATATACCTGTATGTTTGAACGGAGTGAGTCGTGCAAATATTTTGATCACACCGAAATCAACTACCCAACTTTCAGGAAGTTGTTTCTTTGATTTCCACTGCCCTTTTTCTTCACCGGTTTTACCGCCTGCAGGATTGAACTCGGCATCAGCCATCTTGTGCCACTCCTTTGGAGAAAGACTGGGCAGCCAGAGAGCCTGAGGATCGGGCCGTAATAGCGTGTATTCGCCGAATTTTTCGAGTTTAAGGCCGTTTCCGGAGTCAATAAGAGTGTACGAGCTGTTTTGTGAATTCTGTGTCATATAGATGATTATATACTACACATAAGTATTAATTGTGCCACCAGCAGGAATTGAACCTACATCTACCCCTTAGGACGGGACTGTTCTATCCGTTGAACTATGGCGGCGCTCTCAAGTCGTAAATACCGAGAGTTTTGTAATGAGCGATATGCTCATTACTTTTTTGGATTAAAGATCCTTGAGTGAAATAGCCCTCACAATATCTACGACTTCAACGTCGAATGTAAGTGTGGAATTTGGAGGAATTGGGCCCTGTCCTCGTGAGCCGTAAGCTTTTTCTGGAGGAATCACAAGAGTTTTCTTTTCACCAATCTTTGTCCCAACAAGTCCTTCGTCCCAGCCTTTAATTACTTGGCCTGATCCAAGAATAAACGCAAAGGGTTCACCTCTATCAAGAGATGAATCGAACTTTGTACCGTTAGCAAGTTTGCCGGTATAGTGAACAACGATTTGATCTCCCGCTTGTGCTGTTTTATTCATTTTCTTTGTTGTTACGCTTGTATTATTTGTATTTGTTGAAATATCTGGATTCTTTACTTTTTCTGCATCAGCTTGTTCTTTTTTAAGATTTGAGTCTTGAGAAGTCACTTTTGACAAAACTTCATCATTTCTTGTTTCAATTTTACTTACCTGAAGAGTGACAAGAACTGTCACGATTACAATGGCAATACCAAATAAAGTGAACTTAAGGTTTTGATTCATTTAAAATTCTAAAGCTGATAAAGGTGCGTATATTACGCAGAGAGCATTTTTACGATTGTAGACTCGTCAAAACCAATAATGATTTTGCCGTTAATTTCGATTACAGGAACACCGAGCTGTCCTGTTTTCTCCATCATTTCTTTTCGTTTTTCAATATCTGTAGACACATCGAATTCTTCGTATCCGATCTTGTGAGAAGCAAAGAACTCCTTAGCTAATTTACAAAAGTGACATGTAGGAGTGCTGTAAATATGAATTGTAGGCGCTCCACCTGTTGCTGCAATTGTTGAATTTTCTGTTGTCATAACGTTAGGCATTATACAGCGTTTGGGGTCAATTTTCTATCAAAATTAGCTGTACACGGTGCAAAAGTATGGTCTTATAATAAGCAAAAGCCGGAGTACTTTTGTATTCCGGCTTTTGCTTTGTGGCCTAACGAGGCTATTTTATTTTTGGAAAAGAAGTGATGTCGGTGTAACGAAGCTCTCGAGACCAGTTGTCTGATCTGTAGCTACCCCATTAGTAACCCATCTAATCTTTGTGACTTTAAATATATATTGGCCTGAATGCACCACCGAGGCATTTGAAAGTGTCGCGATCGCTGTCACCTGCGCAATAGAGCCATTAATAATGTCGTTATTTGGAATTACTACCGGCGTAGCAGTTACCGTAGGAAGATTATTAACTGTGTTTGTTGATGCGACTATGGTGAATGTTGCTGCTGTGGGCTTTGCTGTCGTGCCTCCAAGAGACGTTACATTGAACGGGAATGTGGCAGTCATACTTACTGTAGATCCATTCTGATTTGATGTCTTTGTGATTGTAGGCTGACCACTAAGATTAATTACCGCCTGAGCTTTACTAATTGTGTGCCAAGCCCCAACAATTGGACCGCTTAAGTTGCTTGAAAGTCCGGCACCATTTACATATCCAACACCTTCAAGTTGCACAGTTACCGCCGTGCCGCTTACTGTGTTTGTTGGAAAATCAGCTCTTATAGAGAGTGTTTTGATCTGATTTTTTGCAAAAACAATGCTGAGATTATCGAATACTACAGTTTCAAATTTAGACTGAACCGCTTTTGATGCAACAAGCGTGCTGCCGTCGTACAAGTAAAGCGTCGTAGGAGCTGTCGGCGAAGCAATCGCGAGACTCTTAACCGATGTGATTCTATAATTTCCTGTTCCGGCTGCAATTGTAAAATCAAGCATTCGTGCACCCTGAACGCCATCAACTTCGTCTATCAAATATTTCTGGGAAGTCGGCGTAGGCGCCATAGAGAGGAATATAAGTGAATCATTTGGATTCTGAGGAGTCGAAGTGGCTGTAGAAGTAGCCGTAGATGTTCCTGTTGATGTAGCTACTGATGAAATAATGCTAAGTGGAATGATATTACTTTTTTGCATAGCCTTGTTCTCTACCCAAGCCGAATTTCTACACTGAGGATTAATCACATTTAGCTGTGCTGCAGGAAGCTGGCTTTTCAATACAAGTGACTTTGCGGTAAGTACAAGAGGGATTTTGTAGCTAGCATCCGTACAAACACCACTCACATCCTTGTGCTGCTCAATGACAAGTGAGTATGGCGCTCGTGCAGTGTTTAGATTCTGATTATTCAAAGCTACCACCTCGACGAGTCCATTGTTAGTGTTTTTTGTAATCTTAGCAGAGCTAATGTTCGGAGCCCCTGAATATACCGTAATTTGCTTTGCATCCTGTGTGGCTCCTCCGAGAGCTGAAGCTCGAACTGTATATATACCAGAATGAATATTTGGTATCTTCCAATTAATTTTATTTAGATTTGTCTTGAAAAGTGTAAAAGGATAGCCGTATGGAGCCTCAGCTCCTACAGGAATATTTGGGAGAATATCAATAGTAACCGTTGCGAGACCAGAGTTCTTTTTCCAAGTAATTGGAACAACTCGACCAGGAACTCTTTTTACTGTTGGGTTCGCAGGAGTAATAAGCTGAATTGTTGGTGTTGTCCCAGGAACTGGTTGAATAACTTGTTTTGCTATGCCAGCTTCAATTTGCTCTTGCCGGATGAGGTCGGGTGTGACTTCTTGCGCACTAACAAACGAAGGAGCAATAAAAATTACCAACAAAAAAAATGCAACAAATACGTTTTTCTTCATATGAAAACATAATATCATGCAACTATCTAAACACCCCCTTCACCTTTCCCCACATACGCTTAAGGAATCCAATATCTTCTTCGGCAGCAGGAATATTCTCGGGTTCCACGACGACAATTACTTTTTCGTTAGGCATTGAAATATCGTATTTCCCCCTCAATTCGAGCTCGACACCGTCATCGTGTTGGAGTCTCCTTTCTTTTGTGCTTATTTCTCTATATCGCTTTTCAATATCATTATATTCGCCCTGTGCACGAGCGAGTTCTTTTTTACTCTGTTCGTGTTTTAGATAAACACCATAAACTCCCTGTCCAAGAATAATGAGGGCGATAAGCATGAAGAAAAGCGTTGTCTTTGAGTACAACCTTTTTTTGATTTTATTTCTTTCCTGAAGTCTCTCTTGAAACTCGCGCATATGTAGCCTATTATAGACGATATGTTATTCAATCCGAAATTCCAAAAATCACTCAAATGGGTGACTATAGTTATTGCAACACTTATTATTATTTCAATGATCCTCACGACCCTTCCGGCGTTAATGAACTAATACTGCTCCTGGAAATAAAAAACAAAAACTCGGTGACTACCGAGTTTTTGTTTTTTATAAAGCTTTTAGTTATCGTCTCCTGTTTTCATCATCTTAAGGAAGACATCATGCGGAATATTTACGCTTCCGATTCCCCGTTCTTTCATTTTCTTTTTACCCTTCTTCTGCTTGTCGAGGAGTTTATTCTTTCGAGATACGTCTCCACCGTACAGATGACCTGTCACATCCTTTCGCATCGCAGAAAGTGTTCGAGATGCGATAATACGTCCATTTGCTTGGCCCTGTATCTTTGTCACGAACATTTGTTTTGGAAGAACCGCGTGAAGTCGGTCTACAGCCTTGTTTGCCTCCTCCTCAAGTCGTCGTTGTGCAACTACGCGAGTAAACGCTTCAACAGGCTTCTCGGCAACAAGAACATCCATTCGAGTTACGTCTGCTTTTCGCATTCCCTCGAACTCATATGAAAGTGATGCATATCCCGAAGAGACACTCTTGAGTTCATCAAAGAAACCTCGCATGAGCTCTCGAAGCGGCATATTGATAGTGAGCTGTGTTCGTCCATCACCAAACGTAAGCGTATCAACAAGATCGCCTTCATGATCGTAGAGCATTTGGAAAATTGGACTTGTATATGAAGCAGGAGAAATAATTTTTACAATAACCCATGGTTCTTCTACTTCAGTAAACTGTCCGTAGTCTGGAAAAAGTGATGGTGAGTACACCATCTTCTTTGTTCCATCTTTCATCGTCACATTGTACGTAATACTTGGAGTTGCAATTACGAGCTCGAGATTGAATTCTCGCTTCAATCGTTCTGTAATAATCTCAAGGTGAAGAAGACCAAGAAAACCACATCTGAATCCTCGTCCAAGCGATCCTGATGATTCTTCCTCGTATGAAAATGCAGAGTCAGAAAGACTGAGACGCCCGAGCGCTTGCTTGAGATTTGTAAAATCATCCGCATCCTCTGGATACACAGATGCCCACACAACGGGTGCTGGTTTCATGTATCCTCCGAGTTCTGGAAGTTGTTTTTTATTGTACGTAATTGTATCTCCCACAGATGCAATACCTGGTTGTTTGATACCTGTCACAATATATCCTGTTGAACCCGCTGTAAGTTTGTCTGCAGGTGTTTCCTCTGGGGTAAAAATTCCAACTTCGAGCGCAAAGAATTTTTCTTCAGCGATTTTAAATACGAGCTCTGCGCCTTTTGTAATTTCTCCTTCTGTAACTCGAACATATACGATTACTCCTTTGTGGTTTGAATATTGAAAATCAAAAACGAGACCTCGAAAACTTCCGGAATTTATAATTTCTTCTTTTGGTGCAGGAATTCTTTTGATAATTTCCTGGAGAAGGACATCAACACCCTGTCCTGTTTTTCCTGAAGTCTCAAGAATATCTCCAGCCTGACAACCAAGGAGCTCGCACATTTCTTTTTTAATATCATCAAGTCGTGCGAGAGGTGAATCCACCTTACTCAATACCGGAATAATCGTGAGACCAGACTCTTGAGCCATTCGGAGTGTTGTAAGTGTCTGAGCTTGAACCCCCTGAGTCGCATCAACGAGAAGGATAGTTCCTTCTACCGCCTTAAGCGCTCGCGATACTTCATATGAGAAGTCGATGTGCCCAGGTGTGTCGATAAGATTGAATTCGAATTCCTCACCTTTAGTGCCAAACTTAACCACCTGATCCATCTCGTCGATCCCCTCAATATCTTCTTTGAGAACATATCGCATTCGCACAGGTCGCATTTTGATTGTGATACCTTTTTCTCGTTCAAGTTCCATGTTATCGAGAACTTGCGCCATCATTTTTCGCTTTTCGATTGTGCCAGTAATTTCAAGCATTCGATCAGCAAGAGTCGACTTGCCGTGATCAATATGGGCTATGATGCTGAAGTTACGAATTCGTCTGAGTTCCATGTCTTTGGAGGTATAAATACCGTTACCGGAATATAGCAGAAAAAGACCATATTGTCATAGTTTTCGGCTGTGATAGCTTTGGGTACAAAATAAACACTCAGAAAATCTACGCAAGCAAATCAATCAGTTTAGAACCAATTCCCCCGAAATCTCCGTTGCTCATAAAAACAATAACATCGCCAGGCTTTATATTTTTTGACACCTCCTTTACAACATCTTCTACACTTGAAACACATATTGATTCGGTGTTGTGGGAGTTAATGAGTGCGCAGACATTATTTGTATCAATAAAATCGTTAGGATTATCCTGAGGACGAAGTGCTGGGATACAAAGGACTACTTTATCCGCAGTCGAAAAGGCATGGCCATAATCTGCTTCAAACATCTTCTTTCTACTTGTTGTCGATCTTGGCTCAAACAGAGCAACTATTCGTCGATCATTTCCATATCTCTCACGTATACCTCGTAGAGTTACATCAACAGCTGTTGGATGATGAGCAAAATCATCAATGAGGGTAATATTTCCTTTTTCCCAGATCACTTCTTGTCGCCGTTTCATTCCGGAGAAAGTCGCAACTCCTGTCTTAATCTGTTCAAAAGAAAGTCCTGCCATAAGCGACATTCCGATAACAGAAAGTGTATTTTGCAGATTGTATTCGCCCCAAAGCGGAACAGTAAGTCTTCCAATATTTTCCTCTTTAAAAACCACGTCAAATGTTTGTCCTTTTTCATCAGTAACAATGTTTTTTGCGTGGAGTATATTTTTTTCAGACAATCCATACGTATAAACAGATGATTCGGCAAAAGAAGCGAGATAGTCAGTCTCTGGCCGATCACCACAAAGAAACAAATGACCTTCTTTTGGGATTTCTTTTACAAAAAACTCAAATGCCTTTTTGTAGTCATCCATATCTTTATAGATATCTGCATGATCAAACTCAACCGAAGTCACCACGGCAATATAAGGTAAGTAGTGAATATTTTTTGGTGCCTTATCAAAATATGCAGTGTCATACTCGTCCCCTTCTACCACAAAGAACTCTGAGTCCGCCGCTCCTGCCGCATAGCTTTTCCCCGTCGAACTAATCACACCTCCTACCAGATAACCCGGATCCTTGCCTGCAGAATCTAGTACATGTGCCATCATTCCTGTTGTCGTTGTCTTACCGTGCGTTCCTGCTACCACAATAGACTTTCTTCCTTTGAGAAAAAATAACTGCAATGCTTCTGCGACAGAGATGTATGGAAAATCTTTTTCTCTTACATACTTCGCTTCAACATTTGCTGAACCAACAGCATTCCCCACTACAACTAAATCTTTTTCGGAAATATTTTTTTCGTTAAATCCATCAAAGTACTGAGTTGTAACATCGAGAATTACGTCACGCATCGGTGGATAGCACATACTATCTGCACCACGCACTTCAAAACCTATATCCTTGAACAATCCTCCGAGCGAAGCCATTGCTTTGCCGCATGCCGCGATCAAATACACCCGCTTATTCTTCTGAACAGTTACTAGATCAACTGCCGCTCTTTGTCGAAGTCGATCTTCTTTATCCGAAAATTGCTCTGCTTTCTTTTTGTAGTATTCGATGGCTTCTTTTTTCATGTATTAGCATTATACAAATTCTGCAAATAATTAGTACGACACCCCTATGTTGAAAACGAAGCGGCGCACCCTTGGGTGCGCCGATTGTGATCCGGTTTCTTTAATGTCCTCCGGTGGACAAGCTGGTAAGTATCTCCCGTACGAGACTTGCTCTGAAATCATTGATTCCGGCCGATGTTGCCGGACGAGTTGGGTACGTGCGATTCGTAAAAATCGCTATCGCACAATTCATGTGTGGAAATACTGATACTTGCGCACCCGTAAAACCATTTTTGAAAAACGCCCCCCTGCTATACCCGGCTGGTAGCCGCGATACATCGAAAGGTAAGCTGTTAACGAACTCGTCCCATATACCGAAACCAAGACCAAACATCGTTTTCCCGCCCTCATGATGGTTTGTCCCGAACTGAGCAATCATTTCAGACGAGATATTAAATGCTGGGCCCCTGATTCCAAGCAGTGGTTGAAGAAGTGTCAGAGTCTCTGGCACCGTCGAGAATACCCCCGCAGAACCTATTGGCTCCGCAAGAGCACGACTAAACTCGTCGTGAACCTCGCCTCTTACAACGAAACCATCGACGACTTCTGTCGCAACAACTCGATCAATATGCTGAGCTCGAACAGGTCCGAACCCGGTATCTTTTAGACCCGCCGGCACAAACAATTTCTCGTTTGCGAGCGTCCCCAAATCAGAACCCCAAAGCCTTTCGAGAAGGACACCGAGGAGAAATGGAGAAGAATTGTCATAATGGAAGCCCTGATCAGCAACGACCCGAATGCGTCCCAACACCTCGCTTTTTGAGGTGCCTGGAGCCACGAACTTGGTATTCCCTAGCCCCGCATCAAGCTTACGCCGATATGCGAGAAGGTCTCGAATGGTAATCCTACGAACTGAATCGTGAACATCACTCAATACATCACCAACTTGCGAGTCGAGTGACACCCTACCTTCCTGACATGCGATAGCCACAAGATAAGCGATGGGAATCGCCTTCGTGACCGATGCAATATCAAAGATTGATTCAGGTGTTGTTGGCGGTGCAGCAAGATCAGAAGAGATGTTCGTCCCTAGCGCATTCGCAAAATATCCGTCTGGTGTGACAATTCCCCACGAACATGCTGTGAACTTTCCTGCCCCAATCGCTTCCCTTACAAGAGATACTCCAGCTTGGAGTGTGTAATTAGTACTCATTTGTTCCGGTAACACTTTAGCGCATACTGAAAAAAATCCCAAATGCGGCTTTCTGTTAATAATACATTCAAATAAAGAGGAATATTTAGATATAATAATGTTATGAAACTCAATACAAAGTACATTGCCGAGATCATCGGCACATTCGGACTCACGTCCGCAGTTATTCTTTCATTAACAACACAATCAACAATCACGACAGCAGTAGTTGCCGCACTTACCCTTGGCCTTTTTGTATACAGTATCGGCCATATCAGTGGCGCTCACCTCAACCCAGCAGTAACAATTGGAGCCTGGTCTATCAAAAAGATTCACTCTCGTGATGCTGCTTTCTATATTGTTTCTCAATTAATCGGAGCACTTCTAGCGCTTGGTTTTCTTGCGAATTCAAATATCTATACCGAAGGAATCTACGTATCTGAAGCTCTCGGAGTTATCGTTGCAGAACTTATCGGAATGTTCTTCTTCAGTTTCGGTATTGCATCAGTAGTATACGGAAAAACTCCAAACGCCATGTCTGGAGTTGTTGTAGGAGGATCTCTTCTTCTCGGTATTACATTTGCGATTGGTCTTGGATCAAACGGAGTGCTCAACCCAGCGGTTGCCCTCGGAATTGGTTCTCTTGGACTTTCTTACCTCGTAGGCCCTATTGCAGGAGCAATACTTGGTATGCAGGCATATAAGATGGTTGCAGACGAAAAATAATTTCATTTCGCACTTCAAAATAAAATAGTCTCTTGGAGCGATTCCGCAGGCAATAGGCCGAGGAGCTAGCAACAAGAGACTATTTTATTTTTCTTATTTATTTACAGTAATTTTATCAATCAAGCCATCCTTAAGATGGAATACCCTGTCAGCAGCTTTTGCATATTCTTCTTCGTGCGTCACCATCACAATTGTCTGACCTTTCTCGTGTAGCTCTAGAAATGTATTCAATACGAGCGTAGATGATTCGGTATCGAGGTTTGCGGTTGGCTCATCAGCAAAGAGAATTTTTGGCTCATGAGCAATCGCTCGAGCAATACTTACTCGCTGCTGCTGGCCTCCTGAGAGCTTTGCTGGGAGGTTGTTATATTTTCCTTCAAGACCTACAGCACCGAGCATCTTTATAGCCCTCTCATAAGCGTGTTTTGGCTCTAAGCCCTGCATAATGAGCGGAAGCGCAACGTTCTCTTTTGCACTGAGATCTGGAAGCAATGCATAGTCCTGGAACACATATCCGAGTTCGGTGAGTCGAAAATTTGTTCGTTGATCTGAATCAAGGTCTGTCGCCTTTGTGCCGTCAATAACAATTTCACCTCCTGTTGGATGATCTAACAAACTAATTTGATAAAGAAGCGTACTCTTACCCGCCCCCGATCGTCCAATAATTGCAATAAATTCTCCACGATAAATTTCTAGATCGATACCTTTGAGTACCCGTGTCACCACATCTCCGTCTTGGAAAGTTTTTGTAAGCTGTTCTGTTTTGATAATTACTTCTTTTTTCATATTTGATATGTATTGTTATCGGCCAAGAATAGCGTCGAGCGTATTTCTTTTCACAATCATACGAGCCGGAATAAAACCCGCAATTACCGTAGTCACGAGAAGCGCAACGACTCGAATCATTGTACCTGGCAAAGGAGCGTACAAAATACCATCACTGAATGGGAAATTGATTGGGTGCGCATCTATAAACGGAACCAAGAAACCGTAGAGCACGAGGAGTCCGATTGCAGACCCGACCACGGCGTAGAAGATAGACTGAATAATGTATGACACCTCAATCGCTTGCGCGTTTATTCCAATACCTTTTAGGATACCGATAAATTTTCGTCGAGTAATCGCGTTTACGAAGATCACGATAAAAATCGTAATTGACGCAACAGCAAGACCAATTGTCCCAATCATATTTCCAAGAAGTCCGAATGTTGCCGCAATATCTTTCAAAAACTTTGGCTGCGCCTCTTCCCATGTTTGAATCTTCGCATTATCCTCAAAACCATTTCTTACGAGAATATTCTTAACATAGAGCGCATCATCGATCGTTGCGCCTTTCTTCAATTTCACCGTTATCTCGTTGTAGTTTACATCGCTTCTATTTATAAACTGTCGTGCAACTCTATCAAGCATGAATACACGCGCGTCTATTTCATCCACCTTAGACTTGAGTATGCCTCGGATGATCATTTCTTTCGAAACATTTCCTACCGTAATCTTTACTCGATCGCCCGGCTTAACTCCTCGCAACTGTTGGAATCCTGGTGAATCTACTGGGGTGTATTCGTTGATGAGGAACCCTCCTACCAAAATCCCCTCTTCGTCTTTTTCATCAAGATAGCTTCCTGCGATAACGAATTTTGAGAGACCTGTAATACTATCCTCTTTGAGTGGATCGAATCCGGTGATATTCATGGATGCCGCATTTGGCGTCTCCTCGTCTCGAAGTACACGACGATAGTCTGCGTTTATTTTTCCTCCTGCCATATATCGGCCAATAGTATGCTCAACTGAAGGAATATTGTTGAGTGTATTTATAATTTCCTGACTATTTTCTATATTTGTTTTCTGTCGAAGTGTTGAAATAAAGATTTCGCCTGAGTATCGGTCTTTCACAGCCTGCACAGAACTCTGGATCAAACCTACGAGTACACCATTAATCACCACGAGGTTTAAGAACGTGAGTGTCATAACGAGAATAATAAGGGCAGTCGTCCATTTACTTGCGTGTCTCACTTGTCTGAGCGCAAGAAAAAAACCAACCTTCCAAATTCGAGCTCGTGGAATTTTATGTTTTTTATGTTTTTCAGTCATGTTATTTAACCGTAATCTGTATCACGTCGCCAGGATTGAGCCCACTCAAGATCTCAATATTTCCTTGTGTATCAATACCACCCGTACTCACCGCCACTTCTGATGTTTTTCCGTTGCGAGTAACTGTAACCATTTTTCGTGCACTCTTAAGTTTAATAGCCTCCTGCGGAACAACTATTGATCCTGATTTTCGCGCTGTTTCGATAACTATATTTGCGGTCATACCCGTCTTCACATCGCAACTCTGCAACTTGAAATGTGTAAGAGAAAGAAGAACCTTATATGTATTTACACCGTCTTTGATAGTTTCTGCAGGATCTATTCGAGTCACAACTTCTTCTGCTTTCTCATCTTTACTACAAGCATCAAAAGTCATATATGCAGGTTGACCCTGTTTCAATTTTGAAATATCAATCTCTGATGCATATGTTTCCACCTCATATGAATCTTTTGCAATAACATCAATAACTGGAGTGTTTGGTGATACTATCTCGCCTTTCTTTACATCAACACGAGTCACAACACCTTTGAACGGAGCTCTGATGAGTGTTTTATTGTAATCAGCTTGTGCGCTTAAAAGATCTGCTTGCGCACTCTTCAATCGAGCTTCTTCTGCCTGAATCTTTTCTGGTGTTGAGGTTTTTTTCAGAGCAAGCGTGTCTTGCGATCTTTGTAATCCTGTTACCGCGGCATTGTACGACTGCTCAGCAGAAGTAAGAGTTGCGCTTGCGGCATTTATAGTAGTTCGTGCTGCTGAAATGTTTGCTTTGTATGCATCAATTGTAGCTTGTGGGAGTGCCGGGCTCTCTTGAAGAGTTGAGGCTGCGAATGAAAGGTCATTCAAAAACTTTTGCATATCAGAAAGATTCTTTCGCGCCTCAACGATTCTCTCTTGGGTGAACTTTTCAGGACTCAAACCGAGAGCCGTTTTCTGCCATATAGCAAGAGACTCACCAATCTTGAGACGTTGATTGTTGAGGGAAATCTGGAGTGCATAATTGTCTGCAACCGCAAATATCTCAGGGTTTACAGTTCTTGGATTTTTGTACAAAACATCTACTTTAGAACGAACAACATCATCTGACTTTGTATACGCTTCGCCGATAGCTTCAACAAGCGACTGAAGGCTTTGCGCCTGAGCATTCTGCGCGGTAAGCACGTCGGTTTCAGCAATTCGAATATCCTCAGCTCGAGAGCCCTGTCGTGCCTCATTGAGTGCAGCGAGTTGGACATCAACACTTGCCTGAGCTCGAATAAGAGATGCTTGTTTATCTGTATTCGCAATATTTGCAATAACCTCGTTTGCTTCAACCTCCTGACCAACAGTCTTCTTTATATCAGCAACACGACCAGAAAGTTCAAATCCCATACTCACATCAGAAACAGCTTTTACTTTTCCGGTAAGAGCTACTTCTTGGATAAACTCTTTTTGTTCAATGGTGAGATACTCAACTTTTGTCTCACCTCCTCCCGCAGTTAGTAAAATAATAATTATTATTATAATAAGTGGAATAAACACTCGCTTCTTTTTTAGGGCACCAAAAAGATACTGAAAAAAACTTTTGATTCGAGACTTCATACCTGCTAATTATACCACCTAAATTGGCTGACTCACAAGGATAATCTCTTCATTTTTTCTTCATTTGATTGATATATACTTACCCTAGAATACTTGCATCAAATTTATTTATATTTTTTACACATTATGAGAATTCTGATTGTTGAAGATGACCCGACAATAAGCTCGAAGATTAAAAAGTCACTTGAAGATGAGTCTTTTGCGGTTGATACAGCAAACGACGGTTACGCAGGTTCGTTTATAGCGCGAACAAATAGCTACGACCTTGTTGCCCTAGATCTCATGCTTCCCCGTAAGAATGGTGACGAGATTCTGAGAGACATACGCGCAAAAACAAAAGACATGCCTGTACTCATCATGTCCCAAAAGAACGAAGTGGCGGAAAAAGTTAGCCTTCTTAAAGAAGCAGACGACTACATTGTGAAGCCTTTTGCAATGACCGAATTTGTTGCTCGCGTAAAAGCAATCCTTCGTCGCCCGCATGAAGTGAAAACTTCTGTCATAACACTCGGAGATCTCATCATTGATACATCTGCGCACAAAGTAACTCGGAATGGAAAAGAAGTTTTTCTCACAAGAAAAGAAATGATGCTTCTTGAATGTCTTGCGAGCCAACAAGGAAAAGTCGTTTCTCGAGGAGAGATTATGGAGAAAGTATGGAACCACGACAGTGATCCATTCTCGAATACGATTGAAGCGCACATTCGAAATATTCGACGCAAGGTCGATTCTGGAAAAACAGACCTGATTCAGACAATTTCAGGACGTGGATACAAAATTGAATAGGAAACCCTTACTGTAGACCTACTCTGTCAAACTATGCGTATGTCCGTGTGAATGTGTGTGATTGTGTGTACCGCTTTCGTGTTGAGGGAGTCGTCCTTTAAGCATATAGATAGCAATAATTGTCGTAATCGGCACAGCAAGCACGAGACCAATACTTCCCACAAGAGTTCGGACGATTTCCGTCATAATATCTTCGCGCGTAAGAATTACCGCAATCGGAGAAGAAGACGTATAGAAAAGAAGGAGAAGTGGCAGAGACACTCCAACATAAGCGATCGCGATCGTATTTACCAAAGCTCCAATATGCTCTCTTCCTACACGAAGAGCCCTCTCAAGTATTTTTTTGTTTGGCATGTCTGGCGCGGCTCGCATAAGTTCCTCAACTGTAACTGACTGCCCTATCGCCGCGTCGTACAACACCCCCAATAACCCCACAATTATTCCACCCAGCAAGAGTCCTGTAAGATCAATACCGAAACCACGACTTTCTTTTAAGAAAGAAGCCAGGTAAGCAACCTCTTCAGAGTCAACACCAGTAAGCTTGAAGATTCCTACCGATATAAATGCGAGAAAGCCTGTAACACAAATTGTTGCAATCATCCCAACAACCGCGGATGAAGTTGTTCTGTTAACACCATGCGTAATATATGATCCCGCAACAATAATCACAGAAGATACAAGAATAGACACGAGCAGCGGATCAAACCCCTTAGTTACAAGTGGTAGAATGACAAAGAGAATCAAGACAATGCTAAGTACTAAAGCTAGAACACCCCGAAGACCTTGTTTTCCGCCAAACCAAAAAGTTAATGCAATAAAAATTAGCAGCAACACGAGCGCTTGCGGCAAACGATTCGGCTCGTATACATAACGAGAGACACCCTCTTCGTTCTTTACAGTGGTAAAGTAAAACGTGTCTCCAACACCGAGTACCACGCGATCATTTTGCACCGTAACAACACTTTTTTTATCTATACCAGTAAGGATGTGAGCTTTTAGTATTTGAGTTGGCTCTCCTGTTTGAGGAGCAACTCCTTCGCTAATAATCGCAACAACCTCTGCCTTATCAATAGCATCGGTAGACTGCGCAGAAACAAATGTAGGTGACACAAAAAGCAGAACACCAAGCAGCATTAATACTTTAAGTTTTTTCATAATAAACATTATACCTAAGAGCACTTAGTACAGACACCTTGTAATTCCACTGAGTGACTTAATGCTTTTTTAAAGTGCTTCAATTTCTTTGTCATGATTTGAAAGGCTTTCTCCAAAACATCACTCTCAACTTGCTCTGCAAGACCGCACGATACACATACAATATGATGATGGTGGTTATAAGCATACTCGTATCGCGCAACTCCATCTTGTCCAGTACATGTATATACAATTTCTTTACTTAAAAATTCTTTAAGAACCCGATACACAGTTACTCTATCTGGTGCATCTTTTTTATAAAAAGCTTTGATCTCTTTATGGAGGTCATCTGCAGACCAAAGCTCGCAGTGGTGTCCGCACCCCTTGTCTTTACACAGTGATTCAGCAGTCAAAATCTCAAGAACAGCTTTGCGTGCCAGCGTCTTTTTGAGCCCTGAACTAGTGAGAATTTGATCAATATTTTTCATATATAAAGTATACACTCCTTCAGCTCTAATGCAACATAGTTGCATTTAAAGTAAAAATGTGTACTATGTATTTTGGTAGTACAAAACCCACGTGAACCGCACAACGCGGAGCGTGAGCAAATCGCTAAGAAAGGAGGTGTACAACACCATGTCGCCAAATAAACCGCAACAGCGGACAGGTCTGAAGACCTCCCTCCGCACGCAGAAGCCTTGCCCCTGCCCCGCAGGAGCATGCACTTGCCGTTAAGGCCGGTTGCGCCGCCCGACTCGTTCGGGCGGCGCATATTCTTTTTTAAATACTATCCCCTCTTTATTATTCGAGCCTTATATATTTGTTTCAACGGATTCTTTATTACAGAAGCATTCTTTTTAATATAATTTCCGACTTTCTCTTTTGTCTCCAAGAATTCAGCTTCAACTTTATTTTTCATCTCTTGATCAGCCTCATCCAAATCTGGAATATCAAAACCATACTTTTTCGCTATATCTTTTTTATATAAAAACGCGACATACTCAGCCAGATCATCGTAGGTATTGAAACTTAAATCACATGGCATATCAACAACTTTTACCTTGTCGGCATACATCAGATTCTCGGTAGCGTCTCTAATCTCGAGCGAACTGTCATGGGCATACAAAGGATCTATTCCAAGAGCACCTGAGAGTATATAAGTAAGATCATCTTTTACATCGAAATAACCTGCGATCACCATTACTCCGTGTGGTTTTACCAATGAAAAAGCTTTCTTATAGATTCTTGCGCGATCACCTCCATTTATATGTAGACGTGACAACAAAACAATATCAAATCGCTTGTTCGACAATTCAGAAACCGAATCACCAACAAAGAAATCTTTCTCTATAAAAGACATTTCAACGCCTTTAGGCTTTTTTTCTTTTTCTATTCTCACTTTATCCAAAGCGATATATTTTGATCCTGACTCAAGAGCATCGGCAGCCGACTGATTTCCAGCACCTATATCGAGAACCTCTGGACGGCCATGACAAGTCTCCAAGTCCCGCACCACATCACGAACCAATTGCTGAAGTACGGTCTCAAAGTTATTGACGATTTTATATTTTTGCTTTTTTTTAAAAAAATTGAATAGCATATGCAACGGTATTAAGAATATATATAATAATATATCTATGTATATCATTATAGCCTGGATTCAATCCATAGTTGCAACATTAGGAAGTCTTTATTTTAGTGACATTCTTGGATACGCACCGTGCGTACTGTGTTGGTACCAGCGAATCTGCATGTACCCTCTCGTATTCCTACTTGCTGTTGGATATATAAGAAAGGATGCAAAAATGTACACATATACACTCCCTCTCGCTCTCCTTGGCTGGTCAATTGCTCTTTACCACAATCTCCTTTACTACAAAATTCTCCCAGCCTCAGCAGAGACATGTAAATTCGGTATTTCTTGTACTACGAAATATATTGAATACTTTGGTTTTATTACCATTCCCCTTCTTGCCTTTACAGCATTCACAATCATCAATATTTGTCTTTTAATACAGAGGAAAAAATCAATATTAGCAACTTCACTCGAGAAGTAGATCGCGGTAAGATACAAGAATGACATCAGAAACAAAAGTTGTAACAGCGATAGTTCTCGTGACTCTTATTATTATTGGAGGTGGTCTTTGGCTCGTAAGTAAGCAGGGAGGAAATTACACAACAGATCCAAGCGTAACAATCAAATCAGACATCCTCATTCGACCAGAAACGCCTCGAATCATGGCAACAAATCAGTCTTCAACGACTCTTACAATTGTAGAATTTGCAGATCTCGAGTGTCCAGCTTGCGCAATGCTTCAACCAAATCTTAAACAGGTTCTTGCAAAACATACTACTGACGTAAACTATTATTATCGAACGATTCCTATTCATGCGGGATCTGAGGAAGTAGCAACATACGCTCTCGCAGCTGGAAAACAAGGTAAATTCTTTGAATTCTCAGACATCGCTTTTAGCAAGCAAATCACTTGGTCAATGATGCCCAATAGGACGAAAGCTTTCGAAGAATATGCTGCTATGGCCGGTGCAAATGTCGAACAGCTCAGAAAAGATCTTAAAGACGACACTATCAAGAAGATTCTCGCGGACGACAAGTCTGATGCTATTGCTATGGGTATCAACTCTACCCCAACACTTATTATCAATAATCGTGTCGTAAAAGGAGTGATTAGTCCAAGCGACCTTGAGAAAATTATTGCAGAAGAGCAGGCAAAGCTAGCCGCAGGCACATCAGCAACCTCAACAAATAAGTAAGCAACTCTTGTCTATGCCTTACATTTTACTTATATTATAACTATGAAAATAATCGAAGAATTTAAAGAGTTTGCCCTAAAGGGCAATGCAATGGACCTTGCTATCGGTGTTGTTATCGGTGCTGCGTTCAACGAAATTGTTACATCACTTGTTAAAGATATTATTACCCCATCACTCGGACTTATCGGTGGACAGCCCGATTTCTCAAGTGTCGGCTTCTTTAAAGCTTATAATGCTGCAGGAGAAGTCACAGGAGGTATCATGGTAGGAAACTTCCTTAACGCACTCATTAGCTTCCTTATCGTCGGATTCTCTCTATTTGTGGCCGTAAAAGGAATTAACACACTCAAGAAAGTAGGTCTCAAGAAAGAAAATACAAATTCTTAGTAAAGAAGAGAACATTTTACAAAACTAATTTAAAAAACCACCCTATGCGGGTGGTTTTTTAAATATCTAGTTTTTCTGGCTCTCCTACAATCGAGTTCTTCTTCGCCATCTTTCGGGTAAATCGTTGCGTAAGGGCCGCCATAATTTCTGAATACTCTGGAACTCTCTGTGCTTTGAGGATATATGCGGTTGTGATAATACCCACTATTCCTGAAACAAATCCTTGTACAAGAACACCACTAAATGTATCGAGAGACAGATATCCGTCGAGCAAGTTCAAACAAACGTATGCAAGGAACCCTCCAATGACACCCGAAGAGAACGCTTTCCAAGTAATTTCTTTAAGTGCACCAATAAAACCCTTAAACTCTCTTTCAAATGTGATCATCAAAAGAATAGTCGCAATTGTTGATCCAACACTAAAACCAAGTGGGAGCATGAGAACTTCAGTTCCAGGAATATCTTTTACACGGAGTAACGATTCAACAAAAAATCGGAATGAATCGTTTGTCTTAAATACCGCAAGCAAAAGATAAGGAATACCAATAACAAATACAGCAGAGCATACATTGATAAGAAATGGTCGAAGAGTCTTCCCTGCCGCATAATAAGCCCGAGTAAGAAGAACGTTTATTGACTGCGCAACAATTGATACCGAGAAGAGCGCGAGGCATGCCGCAACCAATCGCGTGTTATCCCAATTGAACGAACCAGAACCGAGTATCACTCTCACAATCTGAGCGCGGAGCACGATAAAAAGTACTGTTATCGGAATCGACCAAAATATAATATGTCTCGCAGCAGTCACGAGATGTGAAAGAAACTCTTCTTTTTTTCCGTTTGTGTAGTACGACGCGAGCAACGGGAAGGCTGCTACAGCATAACTCAACCCAACAATTGTTAGTGGTACAGACTGCAGGTTAAAGGCCATTGTAAAAATAGTAATTGAGCCAGCACCAATAAGTGACGCCATTGCTGTTATGACCACCAATTCAAGCTGTGTTGCCGAAAGAGAAAGTGTTCGTGGAATTGAGTGGAGAAGAATCCGTTTTACTAAAGAGAAATCAATTACTCTCGTGATGCCCGGAAGCAATCCCTGCCCTCGCACATATGGTATTTGAATTGCCATATGAAGAAATCCTCCAATGACAACACCGTAGATGATACCTTCGATACCAAAATACGGTCTTAAAAAGATAATTGAAGCGATAATTGCTGCATTGTATAGAACTGGCGCGACAGTGTAGAGAAAGAATCTCTTATGAGATTGTGTAATCACTCCAAGCAAATTCGATATACCAAGAAATACTGGCTGAATTAAAAGAATTCTTGAGAAGTGAATAATCTCGGCTCGAACAGCGGGATCTGCAAAACCCGGAAACAACTTATCCGCAATATGAGGCATAAGAAAAAACAGAATTGCACTTGAGGCAATTGCGGCAATACCGAAAAGAGTAAGTATCTGGTCGAGGAGTCGCTTTGATTCCTCCTTTCCCTTAGCTTGTGCCTCAGTGAAGAACGGAATCAATACCGCAACCGATACAAGCGTTCCTATAGATGCGTACAAAATATCCGGGATTCGAAATGCACCGTAGTACATATCTAGACTAATACTTGCACCGTAGTAATGCGCGAGCATCCTCTCTCGAACAAGGCCGAAGATTTGAGAAAGAAAAGTAAAGCACGCAATGATAACAGCAGCGTTATGTACGCCAGACACTTCTCTGTGTATGAATGCTGTTATTTTCTTTACCATTTAGGAAATTATTTTTTAGTAGCTTTTGAACTTGTTGCCGTCACTGATTTTGTTGTTGTTCCAACCGGAGCTTTTGTCTTAATATTTTTTCTTACTTCAGCAAGATCTGTTTGAAGCTGACTCATATCAGGTTTTTTCTGAATTGCATCAAGAAGTTCTGCTTCGGCAGCTGCATACTCAGTAGCTTTATAATATATTCGAGCAAGATTTCCATTTGGAATTGGACTCTTTGGATTTAATTGCTTTGCTGCAAGGTACCGATCTCTTGCTGCAACAGCCAAATCAGGGCCGAGTACAGGAGCGATTATTTCGTATGTATTTCCAAGAGCAAGATGATTCTGGTACGAATATGGATTGAATGCTACAGATTGTTCACCAAGTGCAACAGCCTGGTTCAAATTAACCTTGATTGCATCTGTGAGAACATTTTCGGTCAGAGTTTTACCGTTTAAAACAAGTGCGACTTCTTCCAAGTTTATACTTGCAAGAGCTCGAAGGTATACATCTCCAGGATATCGACTGATTGCTTTTACGAGAAGCTCTTTTGCCTCAAGTGACTTTGACTTGTTTGCATATACCGTAATCGCATTATTTGCATCAATAGACGCGAACAATCTTTGTGACCATGCGTAGAATGATCCAATCACGAGAATAATAAGAATCATCGATGTTGCCGCGATCGCCATTCCCTTTCCACCCATAGTTGGAAGTGTTTTTAAAGTTGATCCAATAACACCCTCTCTAATCGCACTTGCGTAGAAAAGACCAAGCATAAAGCATCCAATAATTATAATTGTTACACTCGGCACATAGAAAAGAGCACTGATCCAAATAAGTGATGCGATACCAAGCGATGTGAGTCCAAAGTAATAATCGTAATCGTCCTTAGTCTTTATCTTAAAATATCTGTACGCAATTACTCCTGTATAGATAAATACATAAAGAACCGCGAGTAAACCAAGCAATCCAGCAGTAATAAAGAACGTTGTAAGATATCCAGAAGCATACGTTGCTTCGGCGTCCCAAAACGCAGTGTTATTTACCTCTTGCGGCTTATACATCGTCCATGCTGTTTCTAAACGCGCCGGACCACTGCCAAATAATGTCTGAAGAAATCCTCCGCTATACGTTTCTGAAAGAAGACTGAATGTTGCGCCCTGTGTCATTCTTACGTCTACAACTTCTTGTGGCGTAATTTTCGCTTTTGTATACACGAACTGACTAATATCAGATGCGCCCATAGTGAAAACCGCTGCAACAATTACTACCACAAAAGAAGCTATAGGAAATATTCTCTTAATCGCCCCATCAGTTGACCGTCTGCCCCGAGCAAACACATGAGCACAAATAGCAAGCGCACAAAGACCAACAAACACAGAAAGATAAATACCAGAGTTACTTGAGAACAGAATCACGTAAAAATTTGTACCTGCAAGGAGAACAAGTCCGATCAGAAGCACTGCCCAGAGCGCTGATTTCCATACCTTACTTAATGGAAGATACTCAAGAGTTGCACACGCAAGAAGAACAATACTCGCAACAAAGATACCCATATCATTCCATGTACCAATAGTATTTGCGGATCCTGCGGTGAAGATTCCAAAAGAAAGAACATCAACTCCTGCAAACATTCGAATTGCGTGGAATATAAACAAAATTGCAGCCGCGGAAATCAACGTTACGTAAGCAAAAAACATTCTGTTTTTTGTATTGAATGTTGTCGCAACAACATAAACAAGAAACGCACCAATAATCACAAAATAAAATGTAAGCATCGAAGACCCGATTCCAAAGAATCCATTTGATGTATCAAGTCCGAAGAAAGTCGAAAGCAACACAGCAAGAGGTATTGATCCAAGTGAGAGCGTAAACCAACGTGAATGACCTTCTATCGCTCCGCTTTTAAGTACTTTAAAAAACCACACGGTAACTGCAAGAGTAACCGCTAGGGCCAAAAATCCGATTTTTACGAAGTTGGCAGCTATATACGGATGTGGAATGACAATAAGTGGAATTATAAATAAAAAAGCCAATAGCACTCCGTATACAACCTGATCATTTACCAAAGAAAACAGTGCTTTAATTCGAGACATGTGACAATTATAGTCGAAATGTGTTATATTTGCATCGCCTGGAACGGATGGTTGCTGTAGATAACTACAGAGGAAAGTCCGAACACTCCCGCATTTGCGGAGCAAGGTAGTGGGTAACCCCCATCGTACGCAAGTATAGAGGTGCGAGCAGAGACGCCATGTTGGGAAACTAACTGGCATCCCGTTCCGACGCAAGTCGAATCAGGATGAGCTTCAGCGAAATCTGAAGGTGAAACGGCAAAATCCTTACCCGAGTGCAAGGTCGTGCTCATGAGGTCCACCCTCATTGAGAGAACTGCTTGAGGTGATGAGTAATCATCATCCCAGATAAATAACTATCTCCTACTTCCCCGCGTTCGCGCAGGATCAAGTAGCAGACAAAATTCGGCTTACAGTTCCAGACAAACAAATATGAAAATACCTGCCTCGCGGCAGGTATTTTCTTTTACTTAGTTTTTATTTTTTATTACCAATCTTGGAGTGCAATACACCTTCGCGGGGTTTTTGTATGAATCCAATTATTCTTCGTCTTTCTTTGATCCTTTTCCTGACTTTTTCTGACCTTCAAGAGATACCGCGGCAAGATCTTCTATTTCACACTGACCACCCGCACATGCAAGTTCTTTCTTTGCATCGAGGTTTTCATCAGTTGTCTCGTAGAGAACAACTTTTGAGTAATCGAGGCCTTCGTATTTCTTGAGAAGTTCTTCATACACTTCTTTTGAACATTCTTCATATGGAGCGAGCTGATATACGTGCTCTGATCGAGGAAGGAACGAAAGTCCTCCGATCATATCCCAGTGCTTATAGAGCCAGTGAGCAACTTCAATCCACTCATCGGGACCGATTGAAATTGTTGTTGATGGATTGTGTTCTGTGAAATTCTTTTTTACATTAAGCCAGAATTCGAGCTGATCAAGTGCAGAAAGATCATCTTTAAACACTGAACCATTTGGGGCTTTTACAGGGAAATCCACTACATATGTATGTGCATTCTCTGGGTTCTGCCCTACTTCTGGATGACATGGAACTCCCTGAGCCTTCATCATCTGGAAGAGAGCATCGTTTGTAGAAATTCGCACTCGTCGAATGTAATACTGAGAGTGTCGTGGGTGCATGCCAGATGAACAATCTACAGTCTGCGAAAGATTTCCTGACGGCTTCACGCAAGTAATTGCTGTTGATGCTGAGATTCCAAATCTTTTTGCATACTGCTTGTTTACCTTGATCGCTTCGTCTCGAAGCATTCGAAGCACTTCTGGCTTTCGAGCCGCAGGACAGTCCCACATACCTGTAATAGATACACCGAGAAGTCGTTCTTCTTCACAGTTCTTTTTCCATTCTGGAGAAAGATAAATAAAGTTTGTGAATGATGACTGGTATGTACCAAGAATTGTTGCTACTCGAATCTTTCGCTTAAGATCAGCAGGCTTATCCGTACTTCGCGCTACCACTTCTGAAAGGTTACAGAACTGCTTTGATCGCAAAATAATTTCTCCGCAAGGATTTGTGCCGAACTTATCCCACCAATCAGCAGAAATTTTTGCCCGTCGTTCTGGGAACTGAGCCTTGAGACCTCCTCGGTTGAAGATGCCTCGCTCTCCCGCTCCTGATCGCATAAGAGCAAGCCATTCTTCCAAAAAAGCTTCTGGTGTTGGCTTTCGCGTATATACAGCAGAGTTATTTGAAAGTGATCGCTGTGGTTCCATGAGCCAGAATTGACCCTTCTTTGCATCTCGGATTGCAGTATCATCAAGATCTGAAAGTGAGATAAGGGCTGTTCGTCGCACACCTCCCGTAACTACACCCATACCGATTTGACAGATAATGTCGTGTACGTCGAGGTTTGTAAGATGCTGACCCTGCTTAGAGAAAATTTTTCGTCGAATGAAATCATGGATCTCAATAAGTGGGCCAGGACCAGAGCTTCGTCCTCCTGTAGTCTTGAGTCGTGCACCTGCTGGTCGTAGTTTTGTGTAATCAAATGAAACATCGTTTCCGTTAAACCACTGCTCCATTCCGTATGCGAGTGATGCCGACCATCCTTCTCGTGTATCTTCAACTACATATTTGTGAGTCTTCCCTGTCTGATACTTAATTTGTGGGAGTGACTGAGCACTATAACTTTCAGCAGAAAATCCTACTCCGCATCCAGACATAGAGAGGAACATTACTTCACCAAAATCTTGGAAAGATGATGGGGCGATAAATGAACAGTTGTAAGCACATGCGTGGTTTCGGCGAAGTGAAGGACCTGAGAATTGAAGAGCTCGCATTGAAGGCATTGCCTCATGCATCAAAATAGATGTTCGAACTTCGGCATATTCTTTATCAGTAAGCTTGTCTCCCAAAGTTTCCTTCATAAAGTCAACATATCGATCAACTGTTTCTACCCAAGTTTCTCGTCTTTGTTTTTCTTCAATCCATCGTGAATATGTTCGATAGTAAATAAACTCTCCGAGAGGATTTCGGAAACTCTTTTTACTTTCAGCTGCAAGCGCCTTTACTTCTTCGGGAACAACTCGTCCTTCGTGCTGTCGCATTCGCGCTCTCTCTGCTCGATAAAGAATGAATGACTTGGCTGTTTTTGCATAATCAAGTTCGATAAGTGCATTTTCTACCATGTCCTGAATACCTTCTACGGCAGGAACAAAGTTTTTGAACTTTCGAGTGATTTTACTGAGCTCTCCGAGTACTTTTTGAGCAACTATTTCTGCTTCGTCTGGAGACCCCTCTCCAGCAGCATTCATAGCTTTCGTTACAACACTAGCGATTCGTTCAAAATCGAACGCCACAATCTCCCCGCTTCTTTTCTGCACCCATTTTGGTGTGAGAGAAGATGATTGTCCGTCATTTTTCTTGGCTGCGATCATTTTTTTGTGCTATTTAGTTATTAATTTTTAGATGTGCCTCCGGGCCTCTTTTCCTACTTACATATTCACGATTTTGGATATGTTAAGTGGAGTACATTCTACTCGCATAACGTGTGAACAGCATGTGGATAACATCTAAAAACTCCAGGAAGTAACATAATTTTTTGGTTGTACATACTTATCCCCAAAACGTGAATCTGTTAAGGCTTTTCACGCCATGTTATTCAACAAAAAATATTTTGTCTCCTATTTTAATATTCATTTTTTCAAGAACTCCAGCAGAAAATTCTATTGTGTAAAGAGCCTTCTCTGTTGGATAGAAAACTTCGGGGTAACTCTCAGGCAGAACTCCCTTTTTCTCCGAAATAATTTCAAAGTTTTTGTTAATCCAGATCATATCGAGTGCTAAAAAAGTATCCTTCATCCAAAAACCGTATCGGTCGGGCTTGTCGAATACAAAAATCATTCCATCATGAGGACCCATATGCTTTCGGCCTCCCAAACCAAGAGAACGCGAAGCTTCATCGTCTGCAATTTCGAGTGTAAATACTCTATTTCCGATTTTTACAAGTTGTGTTCGGGTCTTTTTATCTGAGTGTCTAGATTTTTCTGTGGTGGTTGCAAGTCGCAGATTGGTAGCCTTTGTTGTAGTGCTTACAAGAACATCTTCGGAAATAACTGGAGTGGTGCTCACTTGAGCTGTGAGAGCATCCTTAGTTAGATTACGCATTTCGTGTGCGCCCAAAACGACAATAAATCCCCCTAGAATAAACAAGAAGAATATAACAAATACAGAAATACCTCCATTTTGATTAAGGGAACTTTTTACTATATTTTCATTAATAAAAGGATGACGCATTTCATACAATTATATATGTAAGACAAAAAGAAAACGAGCACCTTTCGGCACTCGTTTTCTTTTTGTCTTAAGTATTACTCAAGCTTAGAGCCTTGTGGGAATTACCACTGATTATCACCACCTCGTGAGAAACCTCGGTCCTGCTTGAAACCTCCTTGTCGTCGGTCACCTGCTGGTTTTTCCTGAGCTGCTGATACGTTGATTGGTCGTCCGTCGAGTTCTGATTTATCGAGTTTTTCGATACAAAGCGCAGCTTCTTCTGGAGTTGACATAGTTACGAATCCGAAACCTCGTGATCGTCCTGTGTCCTTATCCATAATAACTCGAGCTTCTACTACAGTACCTCCTAACTGAGCGAAATGCTGCTGGAGACCAGCATCATTTGTCGCCCATGCGAGACTACCTACAAACAATTTTGTTGACATGAAATATTTTCCTATTAGCTATGTGTAATGCGTAAGAGCCTAAGGAGTAATTGGGTCTGAATTGAGCCAAGCACAGTTAGATTCACTTACCTAACTACTGTACCACCTAATCAAGGCTTAGGCAAACGTTTTATTTAAGATAGTCCGGAAGCGTCTGTCCCGGGCGAGGAATAATCTGTTCGAGCTGCGGTTCTTCAGACACTATGTTTGCGATAATTTTACTCGCAACCTCATCTGTATCCATAAATGTATCAAAATTCTTAGGTACAGCTTCTCTGAAAATATCAGACTTAAAGCCTCCCGGGTAAGCACCCACCACACTAACTCCCGTGCCTTTCAATTCTTCCCTTACAACATTTGTGAGCCCTCGCAGCGCGTACTTACTTGCCACATACATAGAGCCACTTGATCCGTTCATTCCATCAAAAGCTGTTGTCGACATAATATTTACTATTATTCCCCGGCCTTTAGGTTTCATCACGCCGAGAGCGGCACGCATACCGTATGTAGTTCCGAAAATATTAGTATCAATAAGACGTTTTGCCTTATCAATATCTAGAGCATCTATATTTTCTTTTGGCATCCAGATACCTGCGTTATTAATCCACACATCAATAGTTCCGTACTTCTGAGTAATAAGCTGAGAAACGTTGTTCACCTGATCTTCATACGTTACGTCGCACGCAAAACCATCAATGCCCAGCTGATCCGCAACATGACGAACCTCTTCAGCATTTCGACTCAAAATCACTACTTTTGCATCTTTATCTTTGAACATAAGTGCAAGGCTCTTACCTAGCCCCTTAGTTCCTCCTGTGATGACGACTACATTATTTTTAACTTCCATAAAATTTATTATCACCTTATGCCCCAACTATGTAGATGGCTTTAGATTATTCAGTATACGCTTCAAAAATTATGGAGTAAAATAAAAAATAATGAAAACACAGACATTTTATTTCATCAGACACGGCGAGAGCATTCTGAACGAGAAAGGTATTCGCCAGGGACCTGACGGATCACTCAGCGAACGAGGTCTTGCACAGGCCGAATGGGCTGGAGAGATGCTTAAGGATGAAAAAATATCCATCATCCTTGCAAGCCCTTACCAAAGAACAAAAGAAACGGCTGACGGTGTGAACAAAACGCTCAAGGTACCTATCGAATACTCAAATACGCTCGTCGAAAGACGAAATCCAAGCGAAATAGTAGGCAAATATCGAAATGATCCCGAGGTATTAAAGATCGTCAATATGATAGATAACAGTTACCACGATGATAACTACCGATACAGCGACGAAGAAAACTTCGCCGACATGAAAGATCGAGCGAGGCAGTGTCTTGCATACCTTGAGTCTCGCAAAGAAAAAAATATTTGTGTTGTGACTCACAGTATTTATCTCAAACTCTTCATTGGATACATGCTTAAAGGCGAAGCGCTTACCGCCCAAGACTATGCGAAGCTTTCTTTTTTTAATAGTTCAAACAATGCTGGCATTACGGTTGCAAAGCGATATTCAGGCTGGTTTGCCCCTCCGAAAGATAAACAGTGGCAACTAATTGCGTGGGATATTCATGTAGATCCAGAAAAAAAACAAGCTACAGGTGATGTGATGAAAGAAAACAGAATTATTGATTAGCATAAAGAAAACCGCCCAGTAAGGGCGGTTTTCTTTATTAGTCTTTACGTATTCCGCTTTCAGCTGCAAGGCGATGAATTTGGATTATATAAAGGTAAATATGACTTCAATTATGAAAGGTGCTTTGAAACAAGCTTTGCCATTTCGAACATAGAAACCTGTGACTTTCCTCCGAATACTTTCTTGAGATTTTCGTCAGCGTTGATATTTCGTTTGTTCTTTGTGTCCTGAAGACCATTCTTCTTAATGTATACCCACATAGCCTTTACCACTTCTGATCGTGGCATAGGTCCCTTTCCTACTACAGCTGCCAAATCAGCGCTGATTGTCATAGGTTTCATAAATGCAGAATTTGCTTTTGCTGGCATGTTTTTATTTTAACTATTGTTATACCGATTAAAAATCGTACTTTTATTGTATCAGACTATAGGGAAATGGGTACCCCCGCCCTATAGGCGGTGTGGATGATGTTTTTTTTGGTCCGCGCGTTTTATTTAGTTGCCTCTTGTGATGCTTCGTAAATTCCTTGTGCTAATTCCACCAATCCATCAACAATACCCTCTTCTGTAATTACCTTTTTATCATCATCGACTACTTCAAAACCTACATTCTCACTCTTACGTAGCTGAATTTTATTTATAAGTGGCAGCATAATATCCAGCAACTTCCCATGATCCTCTTTAGAGATAAAATTGTTATCACTAAGCACTTTGAAAATAGTTTGATACATGGTCAAAAGCTCAAGCGCTCCATGAATCCAAGTATTGTGCTGGTTTTCAGCAGCCTCATCTATAAAAGTCTTGATTTGCTCTCTTGTCAGATATTCTGAGAGGTCGTTCCTATACTCGACCGCTTCTTCTCTAGATATATGAGAAGTGCCTATGGATTCCAATTCACCACTACCATCACACGTAGATTGAACAGCTATAAAATTATCGGGATCGCTTTCAGGATTTTTAGAGGAAAAACTTTCTTTTTCTTCTACCATATAAAACCATTCTACTCCTTTATATCCATTCCCAATAGAGCAGTTATCCTCTCCTCAACTGGAGGGTGTGTCATAAACAATTTATGAAGGCCTGATGTTTTCTTAGCTCCAAATGGACTTGAAATAAAAAGATGTGCCGTTGCATCCGAAGCTTTGTGCATTGGAGCGGCATAGCCAGAGATTTTGCGGAGCGCACTTGCAAGACCCTCAGGATATCGAGTAAGGAGCGCCCCAGATGCATCAGCAAGAAACTCTCGTCGTCGAGATATTGCAAGCTGGATAACAGTTGAAATAATTGGCGAAAGAACAATAAAGATAATTCCTACAATCATGAGAGGGTTACCTTTATTGTCATTGTCTCTTCCCCCACCAAACATTGCTGATCGCAAAAACATATCCGCAATTATTGAAATAAAACCTACAAGCACCGCAACAACAGACATAAGGAGAATGTCTTTATTCTTTATATGTCCAAGTTCATGAGCGATAACCCCCTCAAGCTCTGATCGGTCGAGGATATTTAGAAGTCCAGTAGTCACCGCAACAGTCGCGTGTTCTTTGTTTCTTCCTGTAGCAAACGCGTTTGGTGCTCCATCAGGAATGATGTACACCTTCGGCTTAGGAAGACCTGCTGTGATTGCAAGATTTTCGACAATCCGGTGAAGCTCCGCGTACTCTGCCGGAGAAGCTGCGTGCGCACCCGACACCGCAAGAGCAATCTTGTCTGAAAACCAATAACTTCCAATATTCATAACAACGCTAAATATAATTGCGAAATAAAGAATATTTGGATTTCCATAATATCCAGAGAGAGCATATCCAATCGCAACAATGACCGCGAGGAAAAGCCCCATAAGAAGCCATGTCTTAAATATATTATTTGATCGTTGTGTGTAGAGAGTTGCCATATTTTTACATTAACTTACATGTTTATATAAGCCGCTTAATGATCATACACAGTACCTAGGGTTAGAATTTTACCTCAACGTTGTTCTGAGCAGCATCATTATCAGCAAGATCAAAGAAGTTCATCTGAGCAAACTTGAACAAAGCTGCAACAATACTTGATGGGAATGACTGAATCTTGATATTCAATTCTCGAACGTTACCGTTGTAAAATCGTCGAGCCGCCTGAATCTTGTTCTCAGTATCTGAAAGTTCTCGTTGGAGTTCGAGGAAATTTGTATTTGCCTTGAGGTCTGGGTAGGCTTCTGCAACTGCAAAAAGAGACTTAAGGGCACCTGAAAGCATATTTTCTGCTTGACCCTTGTCATCTATATTGCCTGCCTGCATCGCCTGAGATCGAGCCTGAGTTACTTTTTCAAAAGCCTGACTCTCGTGTGTTGCATACCCTTTAACTGCATTAACAAGATTAGGAATAAGGTCGTATCGTCGCTTAAGTTGTACTTCAATATCTGCCCACGCTTCTTTTGCTTGATGAACCAATCGAACAAACCCGTTATACGAAGCAATAAACCACACCGCGATAATCGCAACTACTGCAATGATAATAATTACTGGAAGACTCATACTATTTATATATTTAATGATAAGCTATGACCATGATTATATCACCTACCCCGGATAAAACTACTCGACGAAGAATCGGTTTTATTTTCATTTTTATCACTTTTATTGTGGTAATAATTTTCGCAATATTTAGAACTCAAGAATTACAAAGCGCGTCCACAAACAATACCTACGTCAATACAGGCAATATAGAAACACTTGAAGACCCAAAGCCAAAACCTAAAGACGCAGACACGCTCTCTGTTGTTATGGTTGGAGATATGATGTTCGACCGTGCAGTGCGAAGAAAGATTAACAATGAAAGCTGGGACGCTGTATGGGGAGATACCACAAAAATATTCAACACTTATGATGTTCGTATTGGAAACCTCGAGGGACCCATCACCTCTTCAGCGTCAAGAACACTGCTCAGTACTGGCAAGACAGCAAAAGTACTCTCTTTTACATTCCCGACCTCTACGGCAGCAGAACTAAAGCGAGTTGGTTTTGATGCAGTAAGTCTTGCGAACAACCATACGGACAATTTCGGTGCTGCAGGCTTAAAGCAGACACGAGAATTGCTTGACGCGGCAGGAGTACAACACTTTGGGGATCCAGCAAACGAACGACTTCTCTCAACGATTGTATGTGCAAAAAATAAACCAGAACTATGTGTTGCCTATGTTGGTTTCCACGAATTTGCTTATATAAAAACAAATGAGCAAAAAGTCATAACCGAAATAAAAAAGAGAAAAGCCGAAGGCTACTACACAATCGTGTATCCACACTGGGGTGCAGAATATAAACAAAATCACACAAACTATCAGGAGACACTCGCAAAATCATGGATTGATGCCGGGGCAGATCTAGTCGTCGGGGCTCATCCTCATGTTATAGCACATGCCGAAGAATATAAAGGAAAAATTATTTTCTACTCTCTTGGAAACTACATTTTTGATCAGTATTTCTCATTTAATACTACCCACGGACTCGTTCTTGGCATTCATCTCGATTTCGTTCGAGATAAAGCTACAGGCAGAATGATTGTGCAAACATCAACGTCAACCGATCGAGCAAATTTTGATCTCATCCCTATCTCGAATACAGGGATTGTGGTCAAAAAAATTGACCCAGCAAATCCAAATCCGGAGATAATGAAAGAATACAAGCAAGTACTCTCTACATTTGCCTCGTCATCTCCTATCTGGCAGAGGTTGCACAACAAATAATTTAGTCTATTATCTTTCTTGGACCAGAAATTCATCTGCAGCTGTCCGCAACTCAAACTTATTTTTATGCCCACTGTTCCATACAACGCAGCATCTCTAGATGCTGCGTTGAAGAAGAGAAAACTTGCCGTCATCCACCTAACTGGTGGCGGCGCAGACTCTGAAGGGTTTGGTCTTATCGAGAATGGTCAGGTCGTATCCGAACCAAGAAGAGATGTCATTATCTCAGAACTCGGGTTTACGGACACATACGAGTTCTTCTCAGCAGCACAAGACTTCAAGCTCACCACGAAAGTGGCCAGAGACTAACCCCCTCTCAAAAAGGCCGGCTCGCCACCACTAGGCGAGCCGGCTGCTTTTTTTTGACATAAAAGCCCCTTTTGCTATACTCGCTCCATGACAACTATTCTTCCATATATACAGATTGTAATCGCTGTTTTGCTTGTTATTTGCATTCTCCTACAACAGACAGAAGCTTCAGCAGGAGCTGTTTTTGGCGGCGGCGACAGTGCGTCTAACTGGCGAACACGACGAGGTTTTGAAAAATTCCTCTTCTTCTTCACAATTGCTCTAGGTATTCTCTTTGCAGTGACAGGTATTCTCGCACTCTAGCACTTACCCTAAGCAAAAAATCTGGAAAATTTGAACTTTGAATTTGTTGCCATTCTTAGTACTTTTTGATACACTCTTAAACGTACTTCATCTCTCTATCTGAGAACCGGATTCTATCCGTTTTACTAGTTTCCACTCTACTTTTGTGAACGATTACGAAAATTCACAGCAAAATAAGGCTATTTCTGACAGATATCCCCATACATCTGAGGCATATATTGACCCATCAGATTATTCGACCGAACCGGCGGCTCCTTTACGATTTCTTGCCAAGTTACGGAGAATTTTTATGTCATTTGGAGTGACTGCAAAAATTTTGTTTGCTATTTTTGGAATCCTTGCGATTTGGAGCGGAACAGTACTCGCAAAAGAAGTATACGTGCTCTTTACACATGAGGTGCCTGGCTACGGAGGCTCAATTCACGAAGGAGTTATTGGATATGCAAGTTTCATCAATCCGGTCCTCGAATATACAGACGCAGACAAAGACATGACATCTTTGATTTATTCAGGACTACTTCGCTACTCACCTTCTGAACAAAAATACATTGGTGATTTAGCAGAGAGCTTCGAAATTTCAGAAGACGCACTCACATATACTTTTACACTTAAGGAAAATGTGACATTTCATGACGGAGTACCCGTAACTGCAGATGACGTGCTTTTTACAATTGAAAAAATCAAAGACTCGTCAGTACAAAGCCCTCTCGCTTCAAACTGGTTAGGTGTTTCAACAGAAAAGATTAACGATAAAACAATTGCTTTCACACTTTCAAAAGCATATACACCGTTCATCGAGAATTTTACTGTTGGAATTCTCCCTCAACATCTTTGGAGTAATATTGACCCATCGATCTTCTCTCGAGGAACTCTCAATCAGGAACCAATTGGTTCAGGACCATACAAATTGGCAAGTTTTGAAAAAGACGAGACAGGTGTTTACACAGAGTACACTCTTCAGGCCTTTAAAGACTACGCACTAGGACGACCCTATATAAAGACTGTTCAAATTTCTCTGTACCCACAAGAACAACAAGCGGTTGAGGCCTTGAAAAAGGGCGATATTGAATCAGTGGGTGGTGTAGGAGCTATCTCACTAAAAGCGCTTAAAGACGAATCAGTAGTCTCAAACGAAGAGATCCGAACACAGGAGCTTCCATATACCTATATGATTTCTTTCAACCAGAATTCATCAAAAGTATTGTTGAGCAAAGATGTACGAAAAGCGCTCGCGCAAGCAGTTGACCGAGAAGCGATTGCGCGAGACATACTTTTTGGACTTGGAACACCGGTTACTTCCCCTTTCGTACACAACGCAACAACATCTACGAATAAAAATTCAGCATCTTCATCAATTGAAGTTGCCGCGTACACCCTCCAGCGCGCAGGTTGGAAACAAAATGCTGCCGGTATTTTTGAAAAAACAACAACAGATGTAAAAACAAAAAAATCTGTTACTGAAACACTCAAATTTACAATCAGCACATCAAATCTAGGAGACCTCAAACCAATTGCCGATCATATCGTCAATTCGTGGAAGACTCTTGGTGCTGATGTATCAATTCAAGTGTTCGATGACGCAGATTTCGTAAAACAAATCCTTAGACCTCGAAAATTTGAATCGATACTGTACGGATACGCAGTAAATCGAATACCGGATTTCTATCCATTCTGGCATTCATCGCAGAGAAACGATCCAGGACTTAACACCTCAATGTATACAAACACCAAGGTGGACAAGTACCTCGAGACACTTCGCCTCGCAACTTCAACAGAAGCTCAGGCAAAGACGCTTAACCTCCTCGATACAGAATTCCAAAACGATATACCAGCCATCGCCATCATCTCTCCAGAATACCCATATATTCTTCCGACAGACGTAAAAGGTTTCGATGCACACATGGTACTTCCCCGAGATAGATTCGCAGATATATATAAGTGGTATCGATCAACAGACAGAGCGTTAAAAATCAGCAAGTAAAAAAACAAGAAATAAATAACAAATTAAAAAATATTAAAATTATTAACAAAACATTATGAACAGAAACACAAATTACGGACCAAACAGAAATACAAATAGACCGGCTCGACCAAACACCGCAATTCACCAAGTGAATGCGACTACATCTCCGGGGGTTGGACCGTCTGCATACAAAACAGACACTCGACCAGCTCGATTCAATAGACCGAGTGGTAACAAATCAGTTGGACCTATGGCACCAAAAGAAGGTATTTCAGGAAACCGACCTCGAGGCGGCCGAATGTCACGACCAATGCGACGACCTAATCTCAAGGGTAACGAATCTCCATACCGACACTCAATGAGTCAGCAATCTCAGCGAGAATCTGATGAGAATACAATCCCAGCAGTAGCTCCAGGAAACATCCGAATTATCCCGCTCGGAGGTGTAGAAGAAATTGGTATGAACATGACCGCAATCGAAATCGGAAATGATATTCTCGTTATCGATGCTGGTTTTGCATTCACAGATGAAGACACTCCGGGTGTTGATTACACTCTCCCAAACACAAAGTATCTCGAAGATCGAAAAGATAGAATTCGAGGAATGATTATTACTCACGGACACTTGGATCACATTGGTGGCCTTCCTTTTATTATTGAAAAAATTGGATCACCTGCAATTTACACTCGAAACCTCACCGCTCTCATGCTCAAGAAGAGAATGTCTGAATTCCCTCACATTCCTGAGTGTGACTACAAGATTCTTGAACAGAATTCTTCTATCAAAATTGGCGAAATGTCGATTAAGTTTTTCGGCGTAACACACAGTATTCCTGATTCAATGGGTATTGCAGTTCAAACTCCATACGGATACATAGTATCTCCTGGAGACTTCAAACTCGACCATACCGATGGGGTTCCTACAAAAGAGGAAGATGCTCAGTACGCGATGTTTGACGGAAAGAACGCGCTTCTTCTCATGGCTGACTCTACAAACGTAGAAAACCCAGGATTCTCTGTACCAGAAAGACTCGTACACGACGGTCTTGAAGAAATTATTAAAGCAACAAATGGCCGACTTATTATCGCGGCGTTTGCATCACACGTACTCCGACTTACTCACATCATTAAGACTTGTGAAAAATTTGGAAAGAAAGTAGTTGTTGAAGGACGAAGTATCAAGAACAACGTAGAAATCTTGATGCAAGCAAACCTTCTTACAGTTGGAAAAGGAACAATTATCCCTCCACAGGATATTGAGAATTATCCACCAGACAAAGTTGTAGTTCTTGCAACAGGAGCACAAGGAGAAGAACACTCTCTCTTGGACCGACTCGCGAACGGAACATACAAGCACTTCAAAATTAACGACCGAGACACGATTCTTCTCTCAGCCTCAATCGTTCCAGGAAACGAAAAGTCAGTAGCAAAACTTAAAGACAATCTTGCCCGAGCAGGTGCACGAATTATCCACTACAGAACATCTGAAGTGTACGTTCACTCAACTGGTCACGGTAACCGAGGAGAACTCGAATGGCTCCAGCGACGAGTTGGTGCTAAATTCTTCATGCCAATTCACGGTAGTCACTACCATTTGAAAGTACATGCAGAACTCGCAGCAAACCTAGGAACTCCGAAGCAGAATATTATTATTCCGGACAACGGATCAATTGTTGAAATTCAAGAGAACGGTACAAAAATCTTGAAGCTCCCAATGAAAGCGCCTAGTGCAACAATCATGGTGGACGGATTCACAATTGGAGACGTACAAGATGTTGTAATCAGAGATCGACAGATTCTTTCTCAGGACGGTATCTTCGTAGTTATCGGACTTGTAAATGCTGCAACTGGAAAACTTAAAAAATCTCCGGATATTATCTCTCGAGGATCTGTATACCTTCGAGAATCTCAAGACCTTCTCCGAGACACAAGAAATCTCATTAAGAATACAGTTGAACAAATCACAGCCGGTATGCATCCTATCAACGTAGACTACGTGAAAGAAGCTGTGTCAGACGCACTCTCACGATATATCTTCCAGAAGACTGCAAAACGACCGATTGTTATCCCTGTGATTATCTGTATCTAAGTTCTGCCCACACATATACGTACAAAAATTCTGTATCTCACAGAGTATTTTGTATATAATAACTCGGTAATGGACGCCGAAAAGAAATCTATACAAAATGTAAAGAATGTATTTTACGTACTTGTAGCTGTGCTTTTATTTTCTTTTCACTACTTCCTTATCTACTTCACCAACTCAACAGTTCTTCGGACTTTTGTTGATGAAAAATATGTAGGCTTCTTCTATACGATGGGGGCGCTTTTCAATATCGCACTCTTCCTGAAGGCACCCGCTATCCTCAATAGGATCGGAAACTTCAAATTCACTGTTATCGTCGCTATAGTTGAATTTATAGCAGTAGCGGGCATTGGCTTCTCTAGTTCAGAATCTATCGTTATAGCGCTGTTTATCGTGCACCAGGCCATAGCTATTCTCCTATTCTACTTCCTTGATATTTTCATCGAGAGGTATTCGGATGAGAAAAACATTGGAAACATACGAGGTCTTTACCTTACCGTGTACAACCTCCCTCTTATTGTGACGCCGTTCGTAGTTGGTTTTGTGACAAACGAGACTGCAACAGGCATTCTCGCCTATTCAAACATCTACCTTCTCGCGGCTGCATTTATTATCCCTTTTCTATACATTATCATCAGCAACTTCAGAAAATTCCCCGATCCTATCTACCCTCACCCCACAATCAAAGAATCAGTCCTCACGTTCTATAATAATAGAAATCTAAGAGAAATCTTTGCTGACCACATCCTTCTCCATACGTTCTATGGAATTTGGGCTATTTATATGCCTATTTATTTAAAAACCTATATTGGGTTTAGCTGGACTGAGATAGGAATTATTTTTAGTGTGATGCTTCTTCCTTTTATTCTTTTCCAAATTCCACTTGGAAAAATCGAGGATAAGTACCACAACGAAAAAGATATTCTTATGGCTGGCTTTATGATTCTTGCCACCACCACTATCCTCATCGCTTTTCTCCAAGAAAAAAATATAGTTATCTGGTCTGCCCTTCTTTTTACAACTCGAATTGGCGCTTGTCTTATCGAAATATCGAGTGAGTCATACTTCTTCAAACACATAAAAGCTGAAGATGCTTCTTTTATGAGCTTCCTCCGACTTGCACGCTCAATTCCATACCTTTATAGCCCTTTTATTGCAGCACTTCTACTTAGCCTTCTTAATTTCAAAAGCTTATTTATTTTCCTCGGACTTTTTATGCTCCTCGGTTTACGATACTCATTTTATCTCTCCGACGAAAAGGTAAAAAACTAGAGGCCTGCGCAGGTATTAAAACCTTTTACCGCCGCGTTGTAAGCATCAACCCGTAATTTGAGATTGTTTACTTTTGTATTGTATACACCTGCACGCGTATTATATTCAGTAACCTTTTCCGGTGTGTTGTTTTGCGGAAATCTCTCGATATCCTGTCCCATAGTATTAATAGCCTGCTGTTCAGCCTGAAGCTCTACTCTCAATAGTTCAATAGACTTTTTCTCTTCAGCGCTTGGATACACACACGCAGAAAGTGGCTTACCAAAATGCTGAACCGCAATCCACTGCCTTTTGCCTTTATAAGAACCAAGTACAACAGCCACACCAATTTCAGTGAATCTTCCATCGAGCATATTTGCACGATGTCCCGGACTTTCCATCCACGCAGATACGACACCAGAATCACCACCAAAGAATCCTAGAGCAAGGTTTTCTCCAACAACAATGTATTTGTAACCAGCTTCAGTAACAACATCGTCTACACCTTCACCATTAGGAGAAATATGCTCAAAGTATTGTCGTTCGAACATGTCCTGAACTTTTGCTGCTGCGGACTTTGAAAGAAAACCATTTTGAGTGAGCGGCTTCTTTCCGTTTCTTACACGCTCTCTATTTGTAAACTCGATAATTCCTTCAGCAGTAAGATCTGTCTTTATATTTGTTTCAGATGGAGAATTGATCTTTGACTGGACAGGGTCTAGTTGTCTTGGTTTCGCGATAGGTGTTGTCGTTGCTTTCGCTGCAGTTGATGTTCCTGAACCAGGATACACGTCAACAGAGCCATATGTTGGTAGTGGATTATAGTCCTTCAATGTGGACGTCGCCCCTTTAAGATTATTCAAAAAAGACTTTGTTGGCTGTACAACAATTTGGTCTAAATTGGGACCTACATTTGAGATCGGGTCTCGGAGAAAATAGAGCCCTACAAAGAATACCGCGAGAAGAAATAGTGCTCTAAAAAGTGACATAAATTAATTTTAAGCTAAAAAGAGACAAAACTCAAACAACTACACAAGCGCACTCTTTTCTATATCTTCTTAAATTCGATACACATAAATAGAGGAATTTCCTTTCTCATTTCCTCAGAAAGGTTGAAATGTGGACCTTTTTGAGCAAGCTTATGTGAAATCCACTCCTCGAGGTGTGAAAGATAAAGACCGTACTTAGTCATTACTTTTACATAGTTTTGAAGTGGTCTATGGAATGAGAGCGTATGTTTTTTTGTCACCTTACCTGGTGTCATATCAATTGGAATTTTATGTTCAGTCATATAAGAATTCACACTTCGCCACCATGTGAGAGACTTGTAATCAATATCCCACTTTGAAGCTTTTGGGATTCGGAACATCGGGTGGTTAAGAACAATAATGAATGACCCTCCCTTCTTGAGCGTGCGCGACACCTCTTTGACTGTCGCATTCATATCAGAAATATTTTGCATCGCAAGAATACACACAGCCATATCGATACTTTGATCTTGTACTGTGTCGAGTGAGTCAGAAGGGCTTACTACATAACTAATATTCGATGCTTTATTATTTTTATTTGCGATTTCAATAAGTTCAGATGAGATATCTGCCCCAACAACCGCAGAGACCGATGGAGAGATTTCTTTTGAAAACTCTCCTTGCCCACAAGCAAGATCAAGGAGTCGTGCGTGCGGCTGATGTCCAATAATTCGTTTTAATCCAGGGAAAATAACCTGCTTATGAAATGAATTTTCATCATCAAAATAGCTATCATACCAATTAGATACAGCACCCCATGATGTAGTCTTGGGTTGAGAACTAATGCGCGGTCGAAAGGCGGGTTTTGCTAAAGCCCTAGGCCTTCTTAGCTGGTCGCTTTTTTGCGGCTGGTCGCTTTGTGCTTTTCGCTCTGGTTTGTTTCTGTTGTTTTGATACATGTTCTTTTATTGTACTCCAATATCCTTTCAAATCCTTGATTGCAGCCTTAACTTCTGGTGATGCAATTCCTTTAACCTGCTGATACTTAGTCATGATCTGATCAACCGCCTCATTGTACATTTCCCGATCAAGCTCTTTAAGTGTTTTTACCTTCTTAAGCAAATCTGTCTTGGCAGTTTTTACCCAAGTCTTAACCTTGTTGTATTTTGCCTTAGTACCCTTGTTATCATAAATAAGATATCCCGCAAGCGCAGCTGCTGCCGTGATCCCTACGATACCTGCAATTTTTGCACCCTTTTGTTCTTTTTTCATATATAAAGTTGAATAATTACTAATATAAAATACCGGCTATTCTTTCGAATCGTCTACTCGCAATTTGCGTGTTGGTTTCTTCTTCTCAGACTTCGGAGCAACTCCAAAAAATCTTCTAAATGAATCAATCATGGAAGCAACTCTTAGTCCTCTATCAGCAAGTCGTTCACGAAATGTTTTAATATCTGCGAGCATATCTTCACTTTCTTTTTTTACATTATCGCTGATCTCCGCAACATTTCGCGCGATACGCGCTCCGTAAAAGAGAATCACAATAATAATAAGTGTCACAATAATCACCGCTATTGTTGTGATAAAAAAGAAGATATCTGCGTGCATAAGTGATGAGTCTGTTTGCATTGCTTTATTATACTATTTATTTATGAAATATTCTTCTTAAGAATCCACCATGATAAGGATAATGTTCGCCGTATTTGTTTGCCCCTTGTGTTCCCTTTTTAAGTAAAAGAAAGAAAAAGAAACATGCATTTATACCAACAATCAAATTGAAAGCGATAGCGGGTATATCAAACATAAGTGCAACCGGTGAAATAAGTACAACAGATGAGATTCCTATGACACCAACATCATGCAAACGACGGATCGTAAGGTCGAACATTTTAATTATAAATGGAAGGAGTAAAAAGAAAATTAACAAAGCATCCTTATATGTTGGATCAGAAAACATTTGCATTGCTCTTCTGTAAGCATCAGGAGAAACAATCTGAAGGAACGATGTCATCAACGCCAAAAATGTAATTGCGAGGCCAGGAACGAGCACAAGTCCAAGTATAAAGTCTCGCCGTCTCAACCTCCCCGCAAAAAAACCTTCTTTAATATCCACATCATCCATTGCCGCAGTCAAAGAACGAACATCTACCGACGACACTTTTTTCTTAAGCATTGGGAGAAAATTATTTGATGCTGCAAGGTCTTGGTGTATATCAGGATACTGTTTTCTTACATACGAGAATCCATCGGTAATTAACTGATCGTCAATACCTGCAACGTGAAGCGCCGCTCTGATACTCTCTTCGGTATTGCCCGCCATTATTTTCGTATGAATAAATTCAATGAGTCCTCGATCCATAAGACCATTTTACATTTAGTAAAAGAATAATGCACCTCTGTTGAGGTGCATTATTCGAAACATAACTGTATGTAAGGTACATACAATAACTACATTGATGCTGTAGGTGTTGCTGGAGCGTCTACCTTGCAATCCTTACACATTCGGCAATTAAGACCGCATGACCCTGCACCACCGATAGAAACAGCCAATGCCGCTCCGAGAGTGATAAATGCGAGTTCTGCTTGCTTCCATGACTGATTCCATACAATGAAATGGTGATATAGAGCCCCTACCATAACGAGAGATAGACCAATGGCCGCCCATCGAGCTGTACATCGTACGAGTAATCCAATCGCACCGAGAAGCTCCACTACTGCAGTAAACTGCATGAGACCTGATAATTCACTCCAACCTGAGGCGAACTTAGAATAAGCATGGAAAGCAAATACTGCTGCCAAGAAAATTCTCAACACGAAGTTTGCTGTGTCAGCCTGAGAATAGTTTTTCATATAAATAGTACTGATTAGTTATAAATAATTTACTTTATGGCGACGGCCAATAAAGATACTTATATTATAAACTAAAAAGCCCCTTTGGGCTGTAGTCAATTCACACGATATCAAAGGGAGTAGAACTACGAGATTAACGCATTTTTCTGATAACAGCCTTAACAACTCCCGCAATTCGGAGATCATACTCAGGGTAAATTGGCTTAAAACTCTTGTTTGCAGGCATGAGATAAGGCTTGCTGTTCTTATACTTCAAATACTTCATAGTCCAACCGCCGTCTACCTCAGCAATAACGATATCGTTCTCTCGGGCTTTCTCGGTTCGTTGAACAAGAACCATGTCACCTTCCTGTATAAGGGCTTCAATCATTGATTCACCCTTTACCTCAAGCATAAACATCTGGTCTTTATCGCCAAGCAACAATTCATCGAGGGAAGTTGTATCAAGAGACACCTCGTCAGCGACTGTTGGCATTCCAGCTTCAACAACTCCGAGAATCGAGAGATTACCAAAAAGATTTCTTGCCGAGAGTTTGCCTCGCGAGTCTTTCTCAAAAACGCCATCATCAACAAGTTTATTGATGAGTTTAAAAACAGCGTTTTTAGATTTAAATCCTAGCAAAGACATGATCTCTGCATAACCAGGGACACGTTTGTTTTCTTTTATAAACTGGACTATGGTTTTTTTGTAATCGGTGTATGACATGCTCAGTAATTATTTTACTTCATTTTAGCAAAATCCTTTCGAAATTGCTGCAGACTTGTATTATTCTTCATAAGAAAAGAAGTTAACTCATCTGTTTTAACGAATACAGGAAACCAATCTTTATTATCTTTATGTGCAGCTGGAATTCCACCATTCCCATCATAAGCAATATTACCTTTTCTTTTTGTTTCAAAAGAAAGATTAATATACTGTCGTGAGTTCGCATTTGAAAAAAACATCTCATGACTTAATGCTTCAGGATGAACAAAAGATTCTGATGACATGGATATATAGATTATTTACTAAGCAAAAATTGAAAGTATTCGGAATGATCTTAAAAATGCTGCATCCTTCTCAATCTGTCGAATCTGAGATCGAAGGATTCGATGCTGTCGAGACTCTCGGTTGTATGACTCGCCCTTAAGAATTTTCTGATCGATTTTTTTGTTTAGTCGAGCGATTTCTTTATTGATTGAATAAATGTGTGTGAATTTTGTCATAGTGGTTTTGACTTAATTTGTATAACCACATTATAGGTGAACTATAGTTCACCTGTCAATCAATACCCCACTTTTACTGTGGATAACCATGCTCCTGTTTTCACACTACGGCGTTAGTTCGATATCTACAGGCTGCAGCTCGCCAGTATTCACTGCTGTGCCAGGTCTATTGAGCTCAGTATCTGTCGAGGTGCTCGAGGTTGAATTTATGCTAATCCCCCTTTTTTCTCTTATCTCCCTATCTGAAGACGGTCCATGTGCAGCGATCACACCCAAAGCTATATCTGTCTGCTCGTTCGCTTCAGCTATCATTGCGGTAGTTGATTGATACGATACACCGACAAAAAAGGCGGCGACCAGCGAGATTGCAATAATAACTGATATATAGAATATTTCTGTTCTAAGTCCCCCAACTCTTTGTGCATCTGTTGTCGACATAATTATTTATTTGAAATTTCTGCGTAATTATAAAGCTCTTTTTTATCAACTGACCACACCGCAATGTATTTATACTTTTTTACATCCACGCCCGGTGTTACGCGATAAAACGCAAACCCACTCGTCGATGAAACTGGACCAAGATCAACGGAAGTAGAATTGATAGTAAGACTGTTCGTAAGAAAAACATGAAGTTTTGGGCCAGACTCAAAAGAAAAATCAGCATACTTAATGCCGTACTGGTCTCCCAAACCAAATACCTCAACACTCCCTGTTGCTTTATGTGTGCCCACCCCTACAAGCTGACCCGTTGCTACTTGAACAGTCTTGGGCGCTGACTTGTTTTCTATATCAGGGTCAGCGTTTGCAACTACCGGACTTTCAGGAACAACAGGTCGTGAGCCGAAATTTTTCTCTCGTTCCAACACAACACTCTTGTATGGATCATTGCTATTTATTGCCGTATCGATACCGACCATAGGAAGTAACCAAACATATATTGTACCAAGTACAAGCACAGCTAAAATTAAAATAATAAGTTTTTTCATTGCTTATATTTTACAGATACATTCCTCAAACTCAAAGTACTCAATCCCCGTTTTATTTAACTCACAAAAAACAAAAATGGCCTTTCGGCCATTTTTGTTTTTTCTTTTCTACAATTAGAATCCTTTCTTTGCTCGATCTCGATCAGTCTGTGAGAGGAACTTCTTTCGAAGTCGTACACTTTGCGGTGTGATTTCGAGGTATTCATCTTCAAGAATAATTTCAAGACCTCGTTCAATAGTGATCTCAAATGGAGGGACGAGGTCGATAGCTTCGTCAGATCCTGACGCTCGCATGTTTGTAAGCTGCTTACCTTTAGTTGGGTTTACCCACATTTCCTCACCCTTTGATGTATTTCCGATAACCATACCTTCATACACTTCAGTACCTGGTGTGATGTATACAACACCTCGATCCTGGAGATTCCAAAGAGCGAATCCAAGCGCTTTTCCTGGCATCATAGATACCATTGAACCTACGAGTCGCTTTCGGATTTCACCAACATGTGGCTTGAATCCAATCACTCGAGCAGAAAGAATTCCTTCTCCCTTTGTGTCGATAACGAACTGTCCTCGGTAACCAAGGAGACCTCGTGTCGGACCCTCGAATGTAAGTCGAACCATATTGTCGTGTTGCTTCATGTCTGTAAGCTGGAATCCTCGCATACCAAGTCGTTCCATGATCGGACCCTGATATTCCATAGGTGTATCAATAATCACTTCTTCGAACGGTTCCGTCTTGTGGCCATTTTCTTCATGCATGATTACCTGTGGCTGTGACACCTGCATTTCGTATCCTGCTCGTCGCATGTTTTCCAAAAGAATAGCAATGTGGAGCTCTCCTCGTCCTGATACTTTGTAGTTATCAGCATTTCCGAAATCAACCCGAAGACCTACGTTCACTTCAAGTTCTTTTTCAAGATAATCTCGAATCTGTCGTGATGTTACGTACTTACCTTCTCGTCCTGCAAATGGAGAGTTGTTTACCAAGAAATCGAGTGTGATTGTTGGCTCATCTACCGCGATTGCTGGAAGTGGTTCGCTTGATGGATCCATCATAATTGTTTCTCCGATATCAATGTCTGGAAGACCTGCAATCATTACAATATCTCCTGCCGGAGCTTCTTTTACTTCTACCTTCTTAAGCCCTTCGAATGAATAGAGTTTTGTGAGTCGTCCTGTTCGAGCTGATCCGTCTGGTTTTTTCACCGTAACTGTAGCTCCGTCCTTGATAATTCCTTCATATACTCTCGCAACAGCCATTCGTCCGAGGAAGTTGTCATATGCAAGGTTGAAAGGCTGAAGTCGGCAAGGCTTTGCTGATCGTTCTTCACCAGAACCCACTGGTACGTGTTCAAGAACAACATCAAGAAGTGGTTCGAGATTTACTGATTCGTCTGTAAGTTTTCGCTTTGCGATTCCTTGTCGTCCAATTGCGTATACAACTGGGAAGTTTGACTGGTCATCGTTTGCGCCAAGTTCGAGGAAGAGTTCGAGAACCTGCTCTTCAGCTCGTGCAGGATCTGCAGCTGGCTTATCAATTTTATTCAAAATAACAATTGGCTTGAGACCAAGTTCAAGTGACTTCTTGAGTACGAATCGAGTCTGTGGCATAGGACCTTCCTGGGCATCAACCACAAGAAGTACAGAATCAATAGATCGGAGCACTCGCTCTACTTCTGAACCGAAATCCGCGTGACCAGGAGTATCTACGATGTTGATCTTTGTTCCTTTGTACTGAACAGATGTATTTTTTGCATAGATAGTAATACCTCGTTCTTGTTCGAGTTTGTTTGAATCCATTGTTGTTCCTTCTTCACTTGCGCCAGTCTGCTTCATGATCGCATCGGTAAGCGTCGTCTTACCATGGTCCACGTGAGCAATGATCGCGATGTTTCGGATTTCTTGTTTATTTTTGTCCATATTGTTTTTGATTCTATTGAAAATTGAGCCTGAAATTATGCCCTGTTTGAGCCATTTATTAGGCTTTTTTAAAGTAAATTTGAGACAAATAAAAAAGGCCTTTTAGGCTTATTTATAGCCATAAATATAGAACACTTACCAGTGCAAGTCAATCATACTTATAGACTATTGACTTTTACGAATTTTAATACACTATATTGCCAACCACCTCGAGACCAACTAGATTGGACGCCCGTGTGGGTGTTCTTTTCGAATTGACTTGTAAGGTGTAACTAAACACATACAATGAGCGAGTCACAGACTCCACCAAGAACACACCGAGAGATCGTCTTTGCGGCGATCGAAACCCTTAAAAAAGAACTGCCAACCCTCGCCCCCAAAGCCAAAGCGCTACACGCTACCGTGCACATCGAGGCACCAGCTGGAAGCCCTGCTGTGTACGATGGTGCAATTCTTGGAAAGGCATCTGACTACGTGGGAAGGTCTGACGACTTCCAGGCATACGCTCGCGGCAAGGTGAAGTGCGCGCTAAACGCGCATATCGATTCCGAAGAGCTCGCGAACCAGCCAGCGCTTATGCATCACGGCTATTGCCTCTACAAAGGAGGCGTATGGCGCTACGGATGCATTGCCATCGGCATCAGCGGCGCCACGGAAGACGAAGACCACGCCATCGCGGGACGGCTCGCCGACCTCATCCAGGAAGGCTTCGTGCGTCTCTACAAATACTGGAGGCAGATCGGAACGCCTTTGGTTCCCGGCACCATAAGTGCACAGTAGGTACACGCCCCAATCAAGCCCCGGCCGCATGTTGCGGCCGGGGCTTTTCTATTTAAAATAATTTTTAAACTCGCTATGCGGCAACGTATAGTTGAATCCTGGCTCTGTTTCTTGGAGGCGCCCAATTCCCTCTTTGTTATATTTTGGAGTCTGAACAAATGGAATAAAACAAACCGCAGATATTCGCCCCATCTCTGCAGTCTCTGGTGTCGCTACCACACGATGACACAATGCTTTCATCTTGCCCTCTGATTTCAACTGCAGTTGCATTGAAGGAATAATAACTGTCTCACCGCCCCTCACCGGCATATCCTCCCATTTTCCATCAAAAGAGAGACATTGTAATCCAGGGTGGCTCTCATAGAGATGTAGGGTAAAACCACTCTTGTCAGTATGTGCAGTTGCAGTCACATCTCCCGCTTCTCTATTGCCAAAATAATGTATAAACCGAACAAACCACGTATCTTCCCCCTGTGCCACCTCATCTGCAAAGCCCTTAAGTCCATATGTCTCCTCAATCTTCTGTGCGAATCCAATAACAATTGGTTTCATAATCGACACGAGAGATGCTGCAGATTCAATAAAATATGTCACGCGAGATAGACCTGTTTTTTCTTCGACCTTAGACGCTTCTTCGGTAAGCCATCTTCCTCCTCGCTCTGTATAGTGAAAGTTTTCTTTAAGGTCGCGAGTGGCTGCTTCGGTCTCTTTTAATTCAAAACCAACACCTATTTCATTGTTATACGAAAAAATCTTTTTATCTTTCTTAGGAAGTTGCACGAACTTTATCCATTCGCCCACAGCAGCCTCAACACACCTCCTTAAATCTTTGGGGTATTCGACGACTGCATATCCAGATGAATCAAAGCATTCTCGTACGTTTTTCCCGTTTAAAATTGATACGGTACTTTCTGCGACTTTTTCTTTTTTCATACACAAAATCCTATGCTTCTGCGCAAAAATAAAAAAGCGAGGAGTTCCTCGGTAATAATACTTTTATATAAAGCCATTATCACCAACATCACTTCATTTCCACAACACCACACTGCAACAAAGACTCGTTATTTTATAAGCTCATCGAGCGGGCCATTCTGTGTGGTTTCAATATAAAAATATGATAACGAATCAATTTTATTATCTCGTATTGCAATCAATGTATTCTTCAGTGATACGAGCGAATCGTACAGCGCAGATTCGTTCAAAATTGCCTGATCAATATCAACCCACATGTTCTCACCAAACTCAGTATCTCTTAGTACTCCTGAATACTTCTTCGTGTAATACACGGGGAAATACACATCACTAAACAGCTCATTATCTGCGTACAGAAATCTTCTCTCAATCCCAATGAGTTTAAAGTCAGAAGCATCTGCAATAAGTCCGGTTTCAACTTCTAGTTTTCTTTGTGCTGCAGCAGCCATCGGTTCACCCTTTCGAACAATTCCACCTGGGATTCCAACCTTTCCATATGAAGGATGACTCTTTCTTAACTGGTTAAGAATTTGGATGCGCGACTTACCCTTTTTATCAAGCACTATCCGCGAAACAACCGTAAGTACATTTACCTTAAATAAACTCAGTGCAACTTTTGGATCAAATATCTTTGTTGCCTCAGCGATATTTGAATCACCAACGAGCTTTATTCCTTGGACTGAAAGCGAGTAACCCTTTCTCGTCTTACCTATATACCCTTTCTTCACTAAATACTGTAAATGATAGTTGAATAGGTCATTCGGAACTTTGGGACTAACATCCGGCATAAGATCACTATATCTAACGTCTTTTGCGTTTTTTAGTTTATGGAGAATATGGTTTTGAATAGGCGAAAACAGCGTTGTACTAGGGGTTTTCTTTACCTTTTTTGATACCTTTTTGCCGGGTAGATCAGCCTTCATATGCGTCAGTATACACAAAGACCGATTGCGTGAAAGTCGCAATCGGTCTTTGTTTTTTCTTTATACCGTATCTTTAGAGAGAGGCTTCCGTACAGAAATATATTTCCATTCCGTATGTTCGGGCATAATCATATGCCGATAATTTATCGTTATCAGTCTCACCTCCTGTCACATTCGCGTCATCTCGAAGATAGAGATAACTAAATGCCTTAGTAACATTTGATGATGTCGTATCTCCGTTTTTCTTATTTCCTGCTGCATTATGAGAGCTCCACCAAAGCTGATCAGCAGATGAACCTGTTGGTGATGTGTCTTGTCTATATTCATAATCTCTTACCGCATACAATTTGTCATAGTACCATCCGGCCCAGCCTGGTAGTGCGTATCTGCGATAAATCTTTTGTCGAATAATACACCCTGCTCCCTCATTGGTCTTACAATCTGTAGGCAGACTAACCACATCCCAACGATTCTCGTTTGCTGTTGCGCCAAAAACTGATCCGAGTGAAGAGGCACCATAGTACCCAGACTCGCCGAATACTGGCTGATTAAAATATCCACCCGTTTGTGGCCCCTGATTCATAGAAGTATAGTTCGGCTCAGAAGGACACGACACACCGTCATCTGTGTCATTAAGCATATTCACGACAACACTTGGCGTAAAACAATTCTCACCTGCAATATCACAATATTCTTCTGCACCGACATTTCCATCAACAAAGAGTGTTGTATCTTCAGATATTGGCGCCGTAGATGTACCTACAGAAAGAATCTTTTTTACAAAACCACTTCCAAATACTCCAAGAGTATCCATTGAAAGACTTCCCTGAACTACCTGTACAGTACTTGAAGAAGTTCCGACGGTTACAGGGGCAACAATACTACCTCCAGGCGGATCCTGTGTTGGATCAGACCATGTCGTTGCAGCGCCAATCCGCTGTGCGCCAACGAGAACAAGCGCAAGGAGTGCGAGTAATAAAAACTGTCTTGCCGCTGTCCCATTCACTATGTTCGTTAAAATTTTATTTTTCATGTACAAAATATAATAGAAGCAGTTTATATGCTTCTATTATATTACGGCTTGCTATGCCATATCAAGACGAAACTTGATATTTATGTGGATCTTACAATTTCTAGAGGAAATAAGATTATCGCGCGATGATGTGATTCTTCACAGATACAATCATATCTTTTGCTACAGATGGAGTTACCTCAACTGATTCTAAGTTCTTTCGTCCGAGATAGTTGATAGTAAGTCGATATCCATACTGAGAATCCATATATGGAAGCATTCGATTAAGAGGTACTGTTGGGAGCGTTGAAGCAACAACATTCACGACAGGAAGTCGATCGCCAATAAGAAGTGATGATGTATATCGAACTGTCTTTCCAGTAAGGTGGAATACAGCAACATAATTAAGTACTGCCTCTTTCTCAAGATCTGTAAGTGTCATACTTACAAATACATCATACCCATCGGTCGTAGGAACCTTTGCGTATATTGGACCAACCTGAATTTTTCCCCGTGTCACACCTTCTGTGTACGAAGCAGAGCCATCCACAAGCTTCACGTCTACTCCTGATGTAGGAACTCGAACAAAGGAAGATCGAATAGCTGCATTAATTTCGGCATCAGTAAGCGCTGGAGAAGGAGCCTTTGGTGTTGTTCCAGACTTAGATGTAGAAGTTTTTGCTCCTGCAACTGGCTGAGCAGATTCTGTTGTTGAAGCCGCTGTTGAAGTTGCCACAACCATTGGAGACTCAACCTGAGCGTCTTCCCCACCTGTTACAGCCTTAATAATAAGTACGATGATCACAAGGACGATAATTCCGACTACTGTATAAATACTCTTTTTGTTATTCTGCATAATGATTTTTTTAAAAAATTGATTTCGGTTACTTATTTGCGGCTCAATCAGGCCATTTATTCTCTTATTTCCAAGAATATACACTAAATATACGCCCAGAAGCGTTTTTTGCAACAGAAGGACAAGATACTGTTTCTTTAGTCCTTTCCGTAGAGAGCTACAGAAAGTGTCGCCATAGTGAGGCCAAAATCACGGATACCGGTGGCATTCCAGCCAAGACTAAGAGCGATTGCTGCCATATGAATTGCAAGAAGTGTCGCTGCCACGCGAATATAAATTCCAAACATGAGACAAAGACCAAATACGATCTCAAACGCTCCATTCATAATAACTATGGTAGTAACTTTTATACCAAACCAAGACAATGCTGTTGCCTGCACAAACTCAGGCACAAAAGCCGACCAACTATCTTGTTCAATAATCTGTTGTGTTCCGAACCATAGAAAAACAAGAGCCATGGCAATTCTCAACACAAAAGGTGCGTATACTTTCATATATAGATTTCTTGGTTGACTGAAATTAGTTTTTTACAACACCAATCTGGAATGATGCGAGAGTACTTTCCTGCATTTGAGATCCACCGTGTTCGCTATTAAAGATGGATGTTCCGTCTTTACCACACACTCTTACAATTCCCTTTCCTCCTGGATGCTTACTCACAAAAGAAGTAAGATCGAAAACATTTCCTCGAATTGCTGTCCAACAATCTGCGGCAGTACCGTGCGCTGCAACTTCAGCCATGGTATACCCCTGCGGTAAATCTGCTTTTTCATTTGGACTTTCGATACCAGTTTCAGCATTTTTCTGGGCATCCACTGTAGAGGTCGCGATTGGGCCTGCTGGAGCAAGGACTGACTCACTCTTCATAGTAGTTGCTACATACGTAATCAAAGCGATAACCAAAAGTGCTCCGATAATAAATGCAAAAGTTTTTGCTGTTTGTGACATATTTATACGTTAATTAATTGGAGTAATTATACACGACCCCCATCTACACCGAAATCTCTAATTTTCCCAATACGCGAGTTACTTATTCTCACTAAAATACGCAAACCAAGAGACTACTGCGTTGAGAATAAATGCGGCAAACGCCATCATCGGAATCGTAATATATCCAAGTCTGAGGACAAATGTCTGTGAGCAAGAAACCGAATATCCAATACTGCTACATGGAGCTGGAAGGAAGCCAACCTGAAGGAAATAATGATACAGGGCAAATCCGGCACCGACAATCGAAAGAACGAGAGTATAGATCAATACCTTTCGATCGCCGATGCAAAGAGCAACCAAAGCAAGGAGAACCAGTGGATACATGAGTATTCGCTGATACCAACACATCACGCACGGCGCATACCCCAACACATCTGAATAAGATAAGCTGCCCGCCAGCGCAACGAGAGACACTACAAGCACTATAGATACTGCATGTTTCTTCACAAAAGTGAGTAGCTGGACCGAACGAGTCTGAATCCACCCGACAGGAGCAGCACCTTTTTTAGGAGAAAGAATAAGAGCAAGAATAATCTTAAGGGTAATAAGCTGGGCGATAACAGTAAGCCATGAAAGGGTCGTGTTAAGGAATATTGTAAATGTCATATCTTGATTATGTTCCTGGATATTGTTCGTGTAAAGATCAGCTAATAACAGCCCCTCCACAATGCAAAAAGCGAGCGTCTCGATTGAGGGGCTCGCTTTTGTGCACTCTATTTCCAAGATTTTCTTGGTAGAGATTGTAAAATTTTGTCTTTATTGAATGGCCGACGTGGCCATATATATAGTTCTGTGCGAATTACACGAATGTAAGCGCGATTCCCTTCTTATCACCTCGTCCAGTTCGTCCGATTCGGTGAACATAGTCGTCGTGAGTCTGAGGAATATCGTAGTTGATCACGTGTGTGATATCTCGAATATCAAGACCTCGTGCCGCAACATCTGTCGCAACAAGGATCTGAATCTTGTGAGATTTGAACATATCAAGAGTTCGCTGTCGCGCACCCTGAGTTTTGTTACCGTGAATTGAGTCGGCTTTGAAACCCTTTGCTTCAAGATTCTTCGCAAGTTTTTCTACTCCGTGCTTTGTCTCACCGAATACAATTACTTTTGAGAATTCTGGTGTTGAAAGAAGTTCGCAAAGTTTGTCAAACTTCATTTCTTTTGGAACTCGGATAACATCCTGTTCAATATTCTTTGAAGTTTCCCGAGTCTTTACTGAGATGTTTACAGGATCCTGCAAGAAGTCTTTGATAAGTTTTTCAATTTCCTTTGAAAGAGTTGCTGAGAAGAAGAGACCTTGTCGTTCAACCGGCATCTGATCAACGATAAATTTCATATCGTGAACAAATCCCATGTCCAACATTCGGTCAGCTTCATCGAGCACGATTGTCTTGAAGAGTTCAATTGGAATAAGCTTTCGCTTGATCAAATCCTTAAGTCGTCCTGGTGTACCGATAACGAAATGCTGCCGTCGCTTCAACTGTTTGATCTGAGCGCCGATACTCGCACCTCCCACACATACTGTTGAGAAGATTGGTTTTTCTGACTTGAGATCTTTTACAAACATTCGAAGCTCGTCGTGAATCTGTGTTGCAAGCTCTCGTGTTGGAGCAATGATGATTACGTATTCTCGATCGTTACGAATTATTTTGTCGATAAGCGGGATAAGGAACGCAGCTGTTTTACCAGTACCTGTGTTTGCCATACCCACCACATCTCGTCCTTGAAGGATGTATGGAATAATTTTGTCCTGAATTGGAGTTGGAAGATCAAATCCTCGAGCAAGTACTGCTTCCTTAAGATTTTTATCTACTTTGAAATCAGTGAACTTGTGTTCAGGAATAAATACTTCTGACTTTTCTGTGACTGTAGTTTTATTAATAAATTTAGATACATCGATGTGCTTTCGGAATTTACTCGCTTTTGAGCCACCTCCGAAACCTCCTCGTGATCCACCAAAGCCACCTCGACTGCCGCCGAAACCGCCTCGTGAGCCACCGAATCCACCTCGTGATCCACCTGAAGAGTATCCTCCTCGTCCACCAGATGAATAACCACCTGATCGTGAAGATGAAGGAGATGAAGAACTGTATGAACTTCGTCCACCTGATGAATAACCTGAAGAATAACTTGGTCGATCACCTGCGGGAGATGAAGATGAATAAGACGAAGAAGATCGCGCTGCGAACTTACCTCGTGATGTCGAGCCTGATGAAAATGATTTTGCTCCTGGTTTACCGAATGGTTTACCAAAAGACTTTCCAAATTTCTTTGGAGCGCCAGATGAAAATCCAGCTGATTTTTTAAACATATTTTTGGGTTCTAATCTTTAGAAAATAAAACGTAAGGCGATTAGGATCTCCTTAGTTTCTTTTTAAGATTTTGCCCTAATAACTAGTTGCGAGACGGCCGAACCGTGTCTTGCATGTGGACAATTGCTTTGACCCAAACTGGGTACTAAAACCAATGAGAATTTCTTACTTGTATACAATAGCACGTGTATCTAATTTGGTCAAATAGAATGCTATTCTAACCTTTTATTTCAACACTTTTCCGTTAGACAAAATTACAGTGTTGTAGCACCCGAGAATATAGTCTGCCGTACTTCGCGTAGACTGGTACCAGACGCCTGTCGCCTCTTCGAGACCCCACGGATCAAGCACTCTTGTCTCGTACTTCTTTTGGAATCTTTTGACCGCTGCTTCTACCGAACTATCAAATACCATTGATGTCATTGCGAGATTTTCATCCTGCGTGTTGTTCAAAAACTTTTTAATCTTCAAGACTTCTGGTGATGAGTCACCTTTTTTCACATACATAGTGAAGTAAGGACACGCAAGCTCTTTTGTTTCTTCACAATAATTTTTATTAATAAATTTATTTATTGCTCTCTGATCTATATCGGTACCGCTTATAAGGAGTGAATCTTTTTTAATCTGAGCGGCATGGTCTTTTATAAGTTTGTCATACTCTCTTTTGTCTACAGCCTTAAACTCTCCATCTACAGCGAGCTGTGCATCGTGATATGTATTTAAGTATGTTTGCAACTTTTTAACCGACTCTTTGTCTCTCGTAATGCCAACAACAAATTGTACCTGCTCGTTGATATAAGCTGGACAAACTTCAGGAACATACTTGTTATTTTTCTCTATAACCCGCTCTGGCTGGCGTGTGTTCTGCTCAAAAACATCCAGCTGAGGAATGTATTTAACTAGATTATTTACAACCTGATTGTCTGGTGACAGTTCATTTTTATTGACCGCTATATCAGGGCTACTATTCTGTGCCTGTGGCGACGTTCCTGCTGGAGCGCTTGCAGATGCGCCCGCTGATCCTCCCGCTGTGGGAGCAGAAGGGGTCGTTGGTGTCGAAGGGGCAACAGGTTGAGGTGCGCTGCGTGTTACAGAATTCGTTGATGTTGCGCTTGATGTACCAACATCGCTTACCGCGTAAATATCAAACACATACGCTTGACCTTCAGTTATATTTTCGAAAACATAACTCAATGTACTTGTAGAAGTAGTTGCGGTATATGCTGCCGGCGTTGACGTGATGTAGTAGAACAAAATAGGTGATCCCCCATCAGAAGTTGGTACAGACCACGATACGGTCGCGCTTCCGCTGTCACCCACCGCGGCAGAAGGGTTTGAAACAGCAGCAGGAACTCCACTTGTAATAGAAAACGTCATTGCTTGTATTGTTGTAACACTTTTACTCGGACCTGTTTCTACTGCAGTGATATAAAATGTACCCGAAGTAGCTGTTGTAGGAGTTCCTGTAATCAATCCAGTTGCAGAATCAATATTTAATCCGCTCGGGAGAATATCCACACTCCAGGTCGTCGGAGTATTTACGCGCAATACATTAAAATTTACATCATCAATATCAGCCCCTTGCGTGCGAGGATTAAAACTTACAGACTCGCCAACCGCTCCGGTAAGCTGATATTGTGTCGGGTTATTATTCCGAAGCGTTGAATTTCGCCCCATAAGAATATTGCCCCCAGTCTTTCGAAAGCTGGAATTAGAATAGTTTGTAAGAATTCCATCCATTAAAGCAATGCCTCCGCCGCTCACCATGAGTGGGCCTGTGTCTATGCTAAGCTCAGCCCCACCCGACAGACTAAGTCCGTCTCCTCCGCTAATGGTAAGGGAGCTGCTACTAAAAACCGATCTACCGTAATTTATATTTAAAATCCCCTGATTTTGTATACTTCCATTTGTCACAAAACTTTCACCACTAATATCAAACCGAGCATCAGACTGTACAGTTACACTACCTCCATTTACGTTACAGTTTTCACACCAAAGAGACGCCCCAGGACTAAGCTCGAGAGTGTAATTTATGATCGCGCTATTTGCAGATGATGTCTGCATAACAAACACTGTTTCTCCCGCTCCCGGAATAACACCGCCGATAGGGCTTGTACATTCAGGATCCGAATACCAATCTGCAGGTTGATCGAGTGATCCATTACAGATATACCAAGATGAAGCGATTATCATTTGGGGAATGATAATTACCAACGCTACAAAAAGTACAAAAATAAATACTTTTTTCAAAACATTTATATTTTACCACACAACAATAAGTCTGTTTATGCAAAAATGGTCTTTTTTTCAACAATCACTCAGACTATATCTGCCCTTTTACTACGTTAATCTTCCGATCAAAGTTGAGATGCTCAATAAAATATCGGTCGTGACTTACCACGATCAACGTTCCTTCGTATTCTTTAAGTGCACCTTCAAGCGCTTCGAGAATTTCGAAGTCGAGATGGTTCGATGGTTCATCGAGAATAAGGCAATTTGCTTTCTTGCTCATCAAAATCGCAAGAATCAATCGAGATCTCTCGCCTGAACTTACGTCTTTTATCTTTTTATGCACATCATCAGCAGAAAGTCCGAAGCGACTGAGAGATCGACGAGCAAGTCCCTCTTCGATTTCGACATGACGCAAAAACTCATCGACGACTGAATTATCAGCAAGAAAGTCTTCATACTGCGGCAAATACCCAATATTGAGATTCGTTCCCCGAACCACGTCTCCCTGGTCGGATAGAATTTCACCAAGCATGATTTTGAGAAGGGTTGTCTTCCCTGCTCCATTTTTTCCTGTTATCAAAACTTTTTCACCATATTGAATATCGAGATCGATTGGACCGAGTGTGAATTCGGGGAGTTTCTTTGTGATGTTTTTAAGAGAAAAAACTCGATCACCACCTCGTTGATCAATTTCAAATTGCAGATTGATAAGGAGCTTATGTTTTGGCTTATCAATATCTTCCATATCAGCGAGTCGAGTCTGAAGATGCTTTGCTAACTTATGAATCGATCTTTGTCCGTGTTCAATTTTAAAATTTCGAAGAAACTTATCGTTATCGCGCGGTGGCTCTTTCTCAATTCGCTCAGCATGTCTTTTTTTGTCATCGATTACTTTCTCGAGATGTTTTTTCTCATCAATGTGATCTGTATATTCACCCCATTGTTTTTCTACACGTTTTATTCTCTCCTCAAGATATGAAGAATAATTCCCCTCATATATATGAAGCTCTCGAGTATACTCATCAATCTCAAATACTCGATTAATAACTCGATTCAAAAACTCTCGATCATGCGAGATGATGATAAATGTCTTATTGCTTTCCTGTACGTACTTCTCCAATAACTCAAGTGCGTCTACATCAAGATTGTTCGTTGGTTCATCAAGAAGAAGTAAATCTTGAGGAGCAAGCATAATTCGTGCGAGACCGACTTTTGTTCTTTCGCCACCACTCAGATCCTTAATAAGACGTGTGCAGAGGTTGGTGTTCAGATCAAGCTTGGTAAAGATAGCAGCAATCTCATTCTCTTTTGCATTAAGAAATTTCTCTACAGTCACCCCAAAGAAATCATCAAATTTCTGAGGAATATAGCCAATACTTATATCTTTTGCGTATGTGATATTGCCACTTGTTTGCTGATCAAGTCCGGCAAGTATCCTAAGGAGAGTTGTCTTACCGATTCCGTTTGGTCCAACAAGACACACCTTTTCTCCCTCTTGGACCGAGAGGTTAATATCTTTCAATACACAAAAATCCTCGTAGAACTTGTTTACGCTTGAGGCACTTATACTTGGCTTATTTGCTGTAGACATTAGAGAACAGTATACAATATCGTCCTACTCAGCATCAGCCTCTTCGGATTTCTTTTTTCCTTCGAGCTCTTCGAGGAGATCATTCAAATGTTTATATCGGATATCAACAGACTGATTGTTGATCACCCAGAACATACCACCCATTTCGCCATTTTTCTCAGTAAGAAATTCCTGAATAAATTCGTAGTCGTGAGATACAAGAAGAATAGTACTTGAAGCTGATTTACACGCAAAAAGGAGAATTTCCCATGTCACTTCATCAAGATGGTTTGTTGGTTCGTCCAAGATAATGAAATCTGGCTTGTTTCCAAATACAATTGCAAAACGGAGCCGCATTCGCTCTCCTCCTGACAAACTCTTTGTCTTTGTCGTCATCTTCTCAGCATTGAATCTCATGGCGCCGAGTGCGGCTCGTGCTTCTACTTCGAAACAATTAAGTTTCTTCATTACAACATCAAGCGCTGTTGCTTCAGGATCAAACTGTGCATGCTGATCAAAATACGCTCGTTTCACTCCATCTGCCCATTCAACAGATCCTTCTGTAAGCTTCTGTTCCTCAATAAGACACTTAAGAAATGTTGATTTACCAGAACCATTTCGTCCAAGGAGTACAATATGTGTTCCAAATCGCACTTCAAGATCTGTGTCTTTGAAAATAAATGCTTTTCCTTCTGGATATTTGAAAGAAGCTTTCTTCACACGAGCAAGAAGTTTGCCATCATGAAGTTCTGACGACTGTGTGCCAATCTTAATCTTGCTTCGCTTATCGTCCGGTCGTGCAGATGTCTTATGTTCTTTCTTGAGCGCTTCGAGCTCCGCTTTCTTTGCGCGATATGCGGCAATTTCTTTTCCTCGAAAAGCTTTTTGCGCGAGAATTGGCATTGCAGCTTCGAGCTGTCGAATTCGTTTTGTTTCTGCATCATACGATCGCTGAAGTCCTCCGATTCGTTCCATCTTGTTCTCTACATATTCATCGTACCCGCCTTCTGATACATGGATCTGTCCTTGCGCAAGTTCGGCTACTTTGTTTGCAACAGCGTTGATAATGAGTCGATCGTGAGAAATAAAAATAAGTCCCCCTCGATATTCTTGGAGCATTTCAATCAGTATAACTCGCGACACGATGTCGATATGGTTTTCAGGTTCGTCGAGAAGAATAAAGTCAGGATTGAGTGCAAACGCAACACTAAGTGCGAGAATCTTCTGCTGACCTCCCGAGAGTGATCCGCACTTTTCTTTTTCGTATTTACTGATTGCGAAGCCGAGTTCTTTTGCTCGAGAGTGTACTTTTTTAGTAAAAGCAACACCGGCTTTTTTCTCTATATATTCAGTGACCGTGAGATCATATGAATCTTTATCGAATTCCTGTGGGACATATACAAATCGGAGATGTGCTTGCTTCTCAATCATTCCTCCTTCGATTGAGCCTGCGTCTGGAGTTTCTCCTGCGATGATTTTGAGGAGTGTAGACTTCCCGGTTCCGTTTTCGCCTAGAATACAAAGTCGATCTCGCTCATCAGTCCGAAAAGACACGTCCGAAAATAGAACGCGCTCCCCGAATGAGAATGATAGTTTTTTGATACTGATAACTTTTTGCATAGTTTTGTGACAAAAGACAGTGTACACGATTTATTAACTTCACCAAATAGTAGTACAACCCATTTACTTACTCATAAATAGGAAAAATATGGCTCTAATAGGCAATTTTATAAAACTAATATTGACGATCTAGCCACTCCGTGTCACCATTATTATATGCCTATAAATTATCAAAATTATTGTGCACTTAATACATCAGCCGTTGTCGGGACATCTCGACCGCTTTTTGTCGTTCACAAAATGACTGTCAACGTCATTCGACAGACAAACACAAAGCTTGTATTCAGCCGCAATTATTTTATAGATAACCTATTCTAAGGAACTACTTCCCCACATTATCTCTATAGAAAAATCCCGGCTGAAAGAGTCGGGTTTTTCTTTTGTAAATTCAAAAGCCAATAATTCGAAATATTTTCAGCAAGCCTGCGACTTTCTCGCAAAACAAACAAGTACAAAACAAAACATGAATACACATCAAGTAAGTGAAGATAAAACACAAACGGAAGACGGCGGCGTAAAGCCAATCGTCTTTCTCAAGGGCAAACATATAATATTGCGCCCTATGCTCAAGTCGGACATTCCGACACTCCTGCGCTGGATCAACGATCCACACACGCGTGAGTTCGTTCGTAACCAATTCCCCATGATGGAATCGAGTGAAGAACAGTGGTTTGATTCGCTTGGTAAGAACAGAGAGAAACAAGTTGTACTCGCAATCGAAGTTGGCGGCAAGCACGTAGGTACCATCGGTGCCCACGGAATCCATCCAATTGATCGCACGTGCAGTATTGGAATCATGATCGGAGACACCTCCCATCGTGAACAAGGTATTGGCACTGAAGCGACAATGACACTTCTCGAATATCTCTTCAACACACTCAACATGAGAAAGATTGTGTGGGAGGCGTACGGATTCAATAAGCGCAGCTGTAATTGTGCGATGCGCTGCGGATTCAAACTCGAAGGAGTGCGCCGCAAACACATCTTTGCTCGTGGTCGTTTCCACGACCTTATCTTGCATGGCATGTTCAAAGAGGAATGACTTCCTCACTGGAAAGCATTTAGGTCGGGCAAACGTCTGACCCGCTCCAGGCATAAATAGCCACACACATCGGCTGTTCGGGTTCAATCCCCGGGCAGCCGATTTTTCGTACATAAATACAATCAGGCCGCGCGGAAGATTCCGCGCGGCCTGTCACTCACCTCGTAAGGATTTTGTAGATCACGAAGACCGTAAATCCCAGTCCCCACAGAATTCCTGGCCACAGGATGAACCAGAGCCACAAAGGCGCCGGAGCATGCCCATGATCACCAGATGCTTTTGGTGGAGGCCCGCAACTTACGCGAGCCAACGACTGTCCTTCACCGCTTTCATTTTCCATATAATCACCCCCTTTCTAGGATGCGCGACACGGGATTGTATCGCTCCATCTCTATACAAATAGTATGCTGACCACTTAGGATGTCAAACACTTTCATTTTCTCCATAAGACCGCTTATATTGACACTTCAATATTCTAATGATATAAATATACCCATGTCGAAACAGGCAAATAACATCTCAATAAGTAATTTGATTGCAGGCGCAAAGAGCGCTGTGTTTTCAAATTCACTTACATTCAACCGAGATGTTTCTTGTATGTTTGGAATTTAAACCCC